>Ga0233425_10007645_pt1 | contig 15004 bp, 13 predicted proteins | sample Watercolumn_Towu_2_FD_181712 | JGI IMG/M metagenome (GOLD analysis project Ga0233425, IMG submission 181712) | Freshwater microbial communities from Lake Towuti, South Sulawesi, Indonesia - Watercolumn_Towuti2014_140_MG | ecosystem: Environmental > Aquatic > Freshwater > Lake | place...
CCCTGTACCCCTTCTCCAAGCGTGTCCTGCACCTGCCCCAGGCCCTGCTCGGAATTTCGTTTGGGTGGGGAGTCGTCATGAGCTGGGCGGCAGTTCGTGACAGCCTGGACCTCTCCTGCTGGCTCCTCTTCGCCAGCACGGCCCTCTGGGCCCTGGCCTACGATACGATCTACGCGCTCCAGGACCGGGAGGATGACGCGCGGATCGGCGTCAAATCCTCCGCGATTCTCTTCGGATCGCTCACCTGGGCCGCGGTGGCCGCTGCAATGGGCGGGATGCTGATCCTGCTTGGTCTCGCCGGCGGGGCCACTCGGTTGGGACCGGCGTTCTATGCGACGCTGGCTCTGGTCGGCTGGTTCGCCTGGCGGCAAGTCCGACAGTTACGAGGCCCGGTCCCTCCGGTTCGGGCCTTCGCCCTCTTCAAACAGCATGTGTGGATCGGGTGGGCCATTCTGGCCGGCATCTGGGCGGGGTTGCTTTGGTAGCCGGAAGGCCCTGTTCAACTGGCTGAGGCCTTTTCGATCGGCTTCTCCGGCTTGGGTGCCCGCAAGGTGGCCAGGTACATGGCGATCGCCTTGGCGTCCGGATCGCTGATGCCGAGGTTGGGCATACGGGTCTCCGGCTTCATGCTCTGCGGATACTTAACCCAGCGATAGACCCAGGCGCCGTTCAGCCGGAAGCCGGCCCGGTCCAGCGCCGGTCCGACGATCCCGCCGGCATCCCCCACCCGATGGCAGGCATTGCAGCCGTATTTATTGCTGTAGAGCCGCTTGCCGATCTCCGCCAGCTTCGCTGCGTCCCCTTCGCTCATTGCCAGGTCCGGCCGTTGAACCGCGGCAAACTTCGGCTTCGAGGAAAAGTTGGCAAGGGCGGTCTTGGCCGCCTCCAGTTCCTTGGCCGCCGCCGTATTCGCTTCCTGCTCCTTGGCCGTGGCCGCGTCGTCCACGTCGACGCCTTTCTTTTCCGCCTCCTCTTCCGCCTTTTTTTCAGCCGCTTCCAAAGCCTGTTTGGCCTGGTCCGCCTTTTGCTGAGCGGCCTGGAGCTGATCCTGCAACTCTTTCTTACGCCCTTCCACGTTGAAGGTCAGGCTCATCCCGTGCAACGTCCGGACATAGGCCACGATCGCCCAGATTTCTTCCTCCGAGAGCGTGTACTTGAAAGTCGGCATAGTCGGCACGGCAAACTCATCGTCCCCGATCTTGTCGCCCACCTCCGGGGTTGTGTCCTTCATGTCGCGCGAGATGGTCCCGTAGATTTCTTCGTCCTTGAAGGTGGACATCTCCTCCTTGTTGGACAGGTCCTTGGGGCGGGGGTCCGGCATCTGTCCCCAGTTATAGCCCTCGTTCTGCCGGCCATGCTCGCCGTGGCAGTGCATGCAGTAGTGGGCGTACAACTTCTGGCCTTTGGCGACCTGCTCGCTCTGAAACAGGGCGCAGCCGGCCGTCCCGACCACCGCCGCGACAGCCAGGACCACCCCGCCCAGCACGAGCTTCCGAGCTTTCTCCATTGTCCTCCTGCGCGCGGCCGTCATGTCGAGGCCCCTTTCCTCAGCTTGCGGATGACCACGAACTGAAAGCCCGCTGCGAGCCCGACGGCCAGCGCGGCATAGAGATAGCTGGAATAATCCGGCGGCGGTTCGGCTCGGAAGTACCACCAGGAAGAGACGGCCTTCTGCGACCCCTTCTCTTTCAGGTCGCCGGCCGCATCCCTCTTCCCATCCCAGATCGCAAAGGCGATGTTGATGAAGTCTCCGGGCTTGATCTGCGTGTCATTCTCCGCATCGGGCGTAGAGAGGGAACGGGTAAAGACGACCTTCCAGGTGCCGTTCTGATAGACTCCCTTGCCCTTCACGTCCTGCTGGTCCTGGGCCTTCAAGGTGCCGAACCCCTTGGCATTCATGTCCAGGACCTTGGTGTCCTTATTCTTCCAGAACCAGATGTTGACCGGCCCTCCCTCCACCTGACCCATCGGCTGCCCGTGCGCGAAATGGGCCTTCTTGTCCCCGACCATGAACTCCAGGGCCGCCGCGTCATCGGGGTCTTCGGAAGGGTCTGCCCATTCAAGGAGGACCGACACCTGCTGGCCGTCGTGCAGGCCGCGCACCTTTACCGACTGGGCGGTGACCTCCAGGATCCGCGTCGGCCAGTGGACCTGCGGAGACAAGGGAAACTCCGAAAGGGGCGCGCTGCTCCAAGCTGCAGCCGTCGGATCCTCCATCGGCAGACTGCCCGTGACCAGCGCAGCCCTGACCGAAACGCTCTCCTGAGCCTGACCGGTGCCGGGGACCAGCATCCCCACAGACAGGACCACTCCGCCGATCATCCCGACCAACCAGCTATGCACCCTTTTCATGCCTCCGCCCCCTGTCTGTTCCGTCACCGTCTTCACGTCTTGCGTGCGCGACGTTTCGCGTCTCACACTTTACGTTTCACGTCTTTTTCACTCCCACGTCCTCGGCTTCTGATGCGCCCCGTCGTATTCGCCCATGATGATCTTCCAGATCTGCTCATCCTTCAACTCGACTTCCCAGCGCGGCATGGCCGATTTCCAGGGCATGCCCTCGATGGAAAGCCCCACCCCGCCCTTCTTGATCCGCCAGAAGAGGTAACTTTCCTGCAGCATGGCGATCGTCGTGGGATCGGAGAAATTCGCCGGCGGCGGGTTGAACCCCCTCGAGGCCAGCCCCTTCCCGTCGAAATTGCCCCCATGGCAGGGAGAGCAGAAAGCCGCGTAGAGGCCCTTGCCGGCCATCACGTTCTCCGGCGTATTCGGGATCGGGTTCGACAGCCCCACGAACTCGCCCGGCGGGGCCGGGTGGATCGTCCGATTTTCAGCCGGAGGCTGGTCGCTCGGTGCCGTGCTGGAATAGGCTTGCCAGCCCACCAGTAACGGGAACAACACCAGGACCAGCAGACGGGCGGTCCTCATCGCACCGGCCTGCCCATCTCCGCTCAGGAACCGGGCGATGGGGCCCCAAAACGCCTCGGTGGACTGACCGCTCAGAGTCGCGAAAATCACGATACCGGTGACAGTCAGAGCCACGTAGAGGAAGGTCAGACTGGCCGGCAGCGGCGCCGTGAACAGAGGCAGGGCCAACTTCAAAAACAGATAGATGCCGACGGTGAGGATCGCGCCTTTGAGAAGCAGTCCGCCTTTCATATCCACTATCCTCCGCTAACGTCTTTCAGAAGAACCTCACTGGCCGTGAACGACCGGCAGCAGCGCCGCCACTTTCTGTGGCTGGGCCGGCTCGCTCGGCTGCACGATCTCGGACGGACTGACCGTGATCGGCTCTCCGCTCATTTGCTGCAAAAACGCGATGACGGAAAGGATTTCATTGTTGGAGAGGCCGATCGGATTTTTGTTGATGTGCGGCATCCGGGCCGGATATTCCTTCGGTGGTCCCTCGTGCCGGAAGTCCAGATAGATATAGGCCTGGGGCTGCGTCAAACTCTCATAGATAAACTCTCGGGTCAGCTTTGCGCCGATCCCTTTCAGGTCCGGGCATCGCGCCGATTCGCTGGGTCCGATCGAGTGGCACAGGGCGCACTGCCCTTTGCTGAAGAAAATCTTCTGGCCGATCGCCGCCATATCCGTTGCGGTCTTAATACTGGCTACGTCGAATTTTTCTTCCGCCGGGGGGAGCGAGGCCATTTGCGGCACGCCCAACGCAACCAAGGCGAAGATCCCCAGCACAATCACGACGAACCCCACCACGCGAAGAAATCGGGCCTGAATGAACAGGAGGATCACTACCCCCAGGCCGACCACGCAGAGCCCGATCACCTGTAGCAATGCGACTTCGCTCATAAGTCCTCTCTGAAAGCTGAGAAGCGGTCAGCGATCAGCTTTCAGCGTCGAAGCTGACCGCTGAGAGCTGCCGGCTTAAGGCTATCTCTCACCCAACTTCGGCGACCCTCCCGCCATGGCAGGCATGGCCCCCGTCGGCACCTTGCCCTTGCCGCTCGTCTCCACCGCTTTGCCCTTGTCCCCCATCGTGGCAACCCAAAAGATGAAAGCGACCAGCAGGCAGAAGACGAACGTATTCAGGGACATGAAGGCGGCCGCGTACCCCAAGGCCGGCGAGTACGCGTACTGCGAGGAATCCCGCATCACGCCGTAGACGTGCCAGTGCACGCGCGACGAAGATCGCGCATAGCCCATCAAGGTCATCAGCAGAATGACCATGACCGCGTTCAAGACCAGCGCGTAGCCCGCCCTCGGCGGCATGCGCCCCCACACCATCTCGGTGGTCGTCCTCGCGCTGCGCAAGAGCAAGGCGGTCAGCGGCGTGATCGTCAGCATCACGAACAGCACGATCAACACCTGGGCCACCGAGAAGTAGTTGATCCGCACGATCGCCGGCACGAAGTAGCCCCAGACCCCCAGCACGATGACCACGATGGCCGCCACGCCCAGCACACCGCCCATGACGGCCTTGGCGACTTTGGCCCAGGTGGCCGTCTCTTCCTTGCCGGCTCTCCAGTACATGATGAAGCTCATGAAAGTGACCAAGATCATGAGATTGGCGACCGTCATCTTGGCGGACATGACGCCGAAGACTCCCAGGAGGGGATGGTGGGTCCCGCCCATTTTCCGAGCTTCTTCCAGGCTGGCCACCAGCGAGTGGGGGGTCATCCAGACGCCGAGGCAGAGCAACAGGATCACCAGCATGGCCATGATCGGCTTCCGGTACTGAGCTTCAGCCCCCTCGATCCGGTGCGTGATCCCCAACCAGAAGTAGTAATTCGCGCCCAGGAACAGCACGCCGATCAGCATGGCCTGGAGGATGAACAACCAAGACAGGAAGCCGCCCATCAGGGTGATGCCCATCTGCTGGTTGTACTGGTAGATCTCACGCATCAGCCAGTAGCCGGCGAAGGGCAGCGGCAACATCCCGAACACGCCGATGAAGTTGCCCACGTAGCCCATCCAATCGTAATGATCGCGCTCCTCCTTCGAGGCCGCCATCAGGTACCGCAGGCCGGCGTACGCACCGCAAATGAAGCCGCCGAGCACCACGTTGGCGATCAGGCGATGGATGTTGACCGGCCACCAGGTGGGGTTCCACGTGGCCGCCCAGGCGCGGGCCAAGGCTCCGCCTTCCGAGATCACCACGGGGCTGGCCTGGAACGTGGCCCAAGAGTTCGGGACGATCATGATGAAGAACGCGAACACGTTCAGCAGGAAACCCAAGAACAAATGCAGCAGCTTCATGCCCCCTTCCTGCATCGCATCCCAGCCGTACCAGTACAGGTAGAGCGTCACGGTCTCCAACAGGAAGAGCATGCAATAGACGACGAACGAGGGGAAAAAGATATCGGTCAGATAGGCCATGAGCTTCGGGTAGAAGCCGATGAGCAGGAACAGCAGAATGCCCCCGAACAGCGCCGTGGTCGCGTAAGCGGAGGTCAGGAGCTTCGTGAACTCCTTGGCCAGCTTGTCGTACCGTTTCTCGCCGCTCTTCCAGCCGACAATCTCGCAGACCCAGGCGAAGATCGGGACGCCCAGGACGAACCCGGCCAACAGGAGGTGCTGCTGCGCAATGACCCAGATAATGTTCCGGCTGCCGCCGACTTGAGGAATATCACGATACGCGACAGCCGCCGAGGCACTCGCCGCATCCTGCGCCAGCCCCACCAGGGGGATCCCCAACAGGGCAATCAGCAAGGACAGGCCGGCGATCAACGATCCCCGTTCGCGGAGCAGGTCCGCGATCGGCCCTGGATATTTGCCGTGGTTCTTCATGAACATCTCCTCGTGTGCCGGCCGGCGCTCGCGTTGAGAAACTCCAGCCTCCGGGCGGTTTGCTACTTTGCCCGCCCAGCGGCTGCCGCAGCCTTCTCCGCCTTGACGGCCTTCACATCAGAGCCGGCCGGTTGAGCCTTGGAGCTCGCCGCTTCCTGCCCTGGCCCCTTTGCTTTACCTTTCCCCTTGCCCTTCGCCTGCGCTTTGGCTTCCTCTTGCGCCTTCTCCTCCAAGGCCTGGACCGCCACCTCTGCTTGTGCGATCAGCTTCTCGGTTTTCTGGAGGGCCTCTGCCGGCTTGAAGAGGGGGACCGCCTTGACCGGCTCCTTCGTATAGAGCTCATGGGGGTGCGGAGTGGTCACCGGCATGAAGGCCCAGAACAGCAGGACCAACCCCGCGCCCGAGGCCGCGAATACGGTCAGCAGCAGGGGCTGGTCGGCCGGCACCCGCATCAAATCCCACTGCCGGATCAGGGCTTGGTAGGACTCGCCCGATGCCCTCGCGGCGGCGGTCTGGCGGCGGACGATCCATCCGAAGAGGAACAGCCAGCCCAGCGCCAGGACGACCAGCATGACCGCCGCCACGCTGCCCCAGAGCACGAGGTCGATGCTGATCCGCTCCGCCACCGGCAGGCTCTTGAGCAGCCCGATCTCCATGATCTGCTCCACCCCCGCCTTGGCCCCGGCCTTCGTGCTGCTCTCGATGACGTAGCCGAGCGGCAGGTACACGAGGTTGAGCAGGGCCCCCTGCCACCAGAGCGTGAGGCCGAGCTGATCCGGCGGTTGCAGACGCAGCCGCTCCAGGAACACGGTCCTGGCGCTGACGCCGAGGGCCCAGATGTCGACGGGGATCGAAAGGAGCATGAGGAACGCCAGGCCCGTTTCCTCCCAGGGGTGCAGACCGGCCGCCAGCAGGAGCAGGGCAAACACGATTTTCGCGGGAACGGCCGTCCAGAAAGCGGGCCAAGCGACAGCCAGGCCCAGCTTGACCGACGACATGCTCGAAGGCTGATCCGCCATACTAACCAACGATGAATGCAGAATGATACATGATGAATGAAGAGCAACCTTCGTTCAGCATTCAGCACTCATCATTCATCACTTAATCTAAAAATTCCCGATTAATGATCGCCGACACGGTAAAGACAAGAATACCGATCATAACAATCAGCCAGCCCACCAATGCGATGGGCCGCTTGAAAATATTGCGCTCCGGGTTGCGGTCGATAAACGGCAGTGCGGCCAGCAGCAACATGAACGCATTCGGAATCGCGACCCCGGCCAGGAACTGCCCGAACTCCCCGGCGAAGATCTTCAAGCGCAACATTTGAAACAGAAACAGGAAGTACCACTCCGGCTCCGGATGATAGTCGCCCGGGTCCGGCGTCGCCTCTTCCAGCAGCACCACCGGCTCGATAAAGGCCAGGCTGCAGATCGTGAGGAACACGGCCGCCATCGCCACCACATCCTTCCAGACCTGCCTCGGAAAGAAGTAATCGGTCTTGGCTTTGAGCTCCTCCGAGCTCCCGCGGAACGGCCCGGCCGGCCCCGCCTTGCGGAACAGGAAGAGATGGAGTCCGGCGAGGCCCATCAGGGCCGCCGGAAGGATCATGACGTGGATCACGAAGAACCGGCTCAGCGTCATCTGGCCAGGAGTGGGTCCGCCTTTCAAAAACCTGGCGATGAAGTCGCCGACGATCGGCGTCTTGTCCATGATCTCCACGCCGACCGTGGTTGCCCAGTAGGCGCGCTGGTCCCACGGGAGGAGGTACCCGGTGAAGCCGAACGCCATCACGAGCCCGAACAACGCAAGCCCGACCAACCAGATCATCTCGCGCGGCTTCTTGTACGCACCCCAGAGAAAGACCTGGGACATGTGCGCGAACACCATGACCACCATCGCGGAGGAGCCCCAGAAGTGGTAGCTCAACAGGAACCAGCCGTAGTCCACCTCGTGGATGATGTACTGGGTGCTGGCGTAGGCATGGTCGGCGCTGGGGACGTAGTAGAACATCAGCAGGATGCCGGTCACCGCCTGCATGATGAAGATGAACAGCAAGCAGGAGCCGAACACGTAGGCCCAACGCGATCCGCCGGGCACCGGCTCGTTGAGCATCTTGGCCTGAAGCGTCTTCAGGCCGACCCGCTCGTCGACGAACGCGAGGACCTTTTCAAGGACGTTGGGCTGTTCGTTCATCACACGATCCGAATTTGTGCTTTCGTCCCCGCCTTGTACTCGACGTCGATGATCTCGATGTCGCCGCCGGCAGCCACGCGGATCGGGACAGGGTCCAGGGGGCGAGGGGCCGGCCCGTCCAGCACGGTGCCGCTGGCGTCATAGATGCTCAGGTGACAGGGACAGAGGAAGATCTGCCGGCCGAGCTTGGGCACGTTCCGCCACTTATAGCCGCAACCCAGGTGAGGGCACTTGCCCGAATAGGCTACATAGGGGACATCGCGCTTGTTGGTCCAGACCACGCGCCCCGCGTGATCCTTGAAGTCCATGTCTTTTCCTTTATAGACAGCCTCGAGGACGGCGGGAGACGCTTTCAGAACCCACACATTCTTGTCGACCTCGGCCTCCGGCATGAAAGCTTCTTTCACCTTCTTCTTGTACTTGAACTGGACGCCGACATCCTCGGTCTTGATCTTGCTCGCGTTGCCGATCTTGAGCCACCGGTTGTCGAAGGGCGCATACATCGGCTTCATGAGGTAGCGCAGGACGGGAAAGACCAGCGGCAGCGTCATGAGCGCCCCGATCGCATGCGTCAAGCCGGTGAAGAAGGTCCGGCGCTTGACGTCGCGCTCCAACTCAGGCAACGGGACCAGCACCTCGCCCGGCTCGACGTGGAGATGGTCCTCCAGGTGCGCGATCTCGACTTCCTTGGTGGTGACGTACTCGTCGCGCTTCAAGAGCGGGAACCGCTCCAGGTCGCCCGAGGCGGCTTGAAGCTGCACCGCATCGTCCGTCACCGCCTGGACCTGGGCCATCGGGACTTGGCGCCCCGGCATCCCGTTTCCCCCGACGATGATGTGGCTCACCTCGTGCGAGAGCGGATCGACGATGACTTTGGTGACTTCGCCGACCTCCCGGTCGGTGCACCGCACTTTCGATTTGAGCTTGGGCTGCACGGACTCTTCCTTGCTAACGGCTCACCTTTTACCGTTCACTTCTTCTTGATCGGCTTGGGCGTATTGACCGCCTGGTTCTTCAGCGAGGAGAGGAACGCCACGAGGGCATTGATCTCGTTGTCTTCCATCAGCTCCTTGTACTTATCCGGCATCTTTTTCTTTTCGTATTCCTTCTCAAAGCCTTCCGCCATCCAGCTCTGCGGGTCCAGAATCTTCTGCTTGATCTCTTCCGGTTTCAGCAGGTTGCCGATGTTATCCATCTCGGGGCCACGCTTCTTCCCCCCCTCGCCGAACAGCTTGTGGCAGTTGTAACATTCCTGCAGGTTCCACTGCTCCTTCCCTAAGGCGATGAGATCCCCCGCGGCTCCGGCCGTGGCGCCGGCCGGCTTAGCCCCCTCGCCCCCCGCCGGCGCCTCCGCCACGCCGCCGACGGTCTGCAGGCGCGCCATGATAGCATCGGCCTTCTCGGACAGGGCTATGGCGCGGGCCAGCAGCTCCTCCGCCTTCCCCTGCTCCGATGCCGCCCGCTTGGCCTTCAACAACTTTTCAATCTTCCCCTTTTCATCCTCCGGGTCATACTGGGGCAGAAACGATGCGCCACCGATGTACGCGCCGGAGAGCACGACGTAGAAGGCGACCAACGCCACGATAGCTTGGAACCCGCCGATCGGCTTGATCGCGGGGGTATCCAACAGGATGAAGACCGCCGCCCCCAGCATCGCGTAGCTGAAAAACATCACCTGAAACACCGGCGGGAAGGACAGGGCTTGGGCCACACCCACCAGGATGCCTCCCACGACGAGTCCGACGATTCCCTTTTTGATGATGCTTTTGATCAAGCCCGGCTGTTCGGCCATATGTCCCTCAACGATGAATGCTGAATGATGGATGCTAAAGGTCGTCGGTCATCAGTGGTCAGTTTTCAGTTTTGGAAAATTCAGAAACCGAGAACTGTAAACTGAGAACTGTTCACTCAAAGTCGTGTCGCGTTCATCGCTCGATTACTCCGCCCCGGCCGGAACCGGCTTGGCCTCAAGCGCGTGGGCCTTGGCCTCGGACATCCGCAACGTGACCACGATCGCAAAGCTCACGACGATGTAGAACGCGAGGGTAATCGCCGTGATCCACCAGGCCGAATAGGACAGCGTAGGCGTGAACGATTCGGCGGTAAAATCAGGCATCAGATTATAGGTATGGAAATACTTCCGCAGCAGCGACCGCACCGCCCCCATGAGCCCCATCGTCCAGATGGCGCTGAAGGCCAGGAAGATCAGTACGAACTGCGAGGCGAAGTCGATCTTTCCCCACACGATGGTCCCCTGCCTGATCGCCCGGTTATAGAGGATATAATTCATGATCGTTACAAAGACCAGGGTAAACGCCGCGCTGTTCTTGGCCGGCATCAAGGCCAGGAAGCCCCAGTCGGACGGCAACTCAAGATGCTCCGTCGCCAGCGCTTGCGTCGCGACGAAGCCGTGCGGCGTCATCCAGATCGCGTTCCCGACCACGACCATCAGGAAGCCGACCTTGATGAAGGTCCGCGAGGACACGGTCACCCGGCCGAGGGGCGGAATGACCTTGCTCAATACGATAGGAGCGAGTACCAGCGGAAGGAGCACCGCCAACGATTTGGGATCGGGGGCCGGGAAGATCGTCCAGGCGTAGGTCATGACGAAGGGCAGGGCGATCGTCACCAGCATGGTCAGGGCCGACATGCGGACCCGCTCGACCCCCTCGATCCGCTTCATGCTGAGCCAGATGTAATAGTTGCTCGCCAGGAAGATCAGCCCCACCATCGCGCCCTGCATCTCGAAGAACATCGAGAGCTGGTCGGCCATCATGTAGGGGCAGATCGAGGCGTCGTAGTCGCAGAGCTCATAGGCCAGAAGATAGCCCATAAAGGGGAGGAAGAGCAGGGCCCCCACGCCGATCAGGTTGCCGACGAACCCCATCCAGTCATAGTAGGACCGCTCGTTGTCACTCTTGGCCCCCATATACATGTAGGCAGCGATCAGGCCCGTGATGAACCCGCCGAACGTAACATTCCCCACCAGCCGGTGCAGGTTCATCGGCATCCACGTATAGTTGAAGACCTTCTCCCACAGAGTGGCCGTCTGGATGTACTCCACAAGCGAGATCCCTTCGACCGCCTTCGACGGGCTGTTCATGAAGGACGTCGGACCGTCAATGACGAACAGCGTGATGGTGCCGATCAGGTTCAGCAGGACTCCCAGCGCGATGTGGCGTCCCTTCTTCTCCCCCTTCCAGGAGTCCCAGGTATAGAAGTAGAGGTAGAGGACGATGGTCTCCCCGATGAACAGGAGCGGGTAGATCACCGCGAAGATGAGGAAGAAGTGGTTGATCAACCACGTGGTGAACTGCGCATACGTGGCCAGCAGGACGAAGATGAACAAGCCGCCCGTCAAGGCGGTCATGCTGTAGAGAATGACGGTGACCTTTATGACCTCCTTGGCCAGCCGGTCATAGCGGGGGTCCTGTTTCCGGTAGCCCAGCCATTCTGAGATGACGACGAAGATCGGAGCCCCGAGGATGAACGCGGCGAAAAGAATGTGGAGCTGGGCGACGATCCAGACGGCCATCCTGTTGCCGGTATAGGGAAACTCGGCAGCAGGCGGGTTCGGAACCTGGGCATAGGCCGCCGTTCCGCACAGAGCCAAAAGGCCAAGCAGTACCAGGAGACTTCGCTGCCACGTTTTCATGGTGTCTTGCCGCCCCTCCTCAGGAATCCGTATGACCTACTTCTTGCCGCCCCCGGCCGTCGCCTTCGGCGCACCACCCGCAGGTGCCCCTCCAGCCGGAGCCGCAGGAGCGGCCGCTCCATCCTTGCCCCCCTCAGCCGGCGCTGCCGGCGCCGCCCCAGCCGCGGCCGGAGCCGCGCTGCCAACCGGCACCCAGGCGTTCTTCGTCGGATCCCACTCTTGTCCCTTCAGCCCGAAGGTGCGCTCATAGGCCATCACTTTCCAACGGTCTTCTTCGGGGAGCTTGCTCTTCCACGGCTTCATCTTGGTATTGGGCACGCCTTCTGATATCCGCCAGAACCAGACCGAGTCCGAATAAAGCTTCATTCGCTCGGTCACGCGGAAGTCGCGGGCCCCGGCCTTGACCGGCTTGCCGTCTTTGCCGTGGCAACTCGCGCAGTTCACGTCGATGTTCTTCTTGCCGATGAAGATCTCGCGGCCCTCCTCGATAATCTTTTCGTCGTTCCACCAGCCGGCCGGCATGTGCTTGTCCGCATACTCAGCCGGCGGAGGCGGCGGCGCCACGATCGGCCCCTCTCCCCCCTCGCCGCAGCCGGCGATTGTCAGGCCCACGCCTGCGACCCCCGCAAAGAGAACTGCCTTCACCCAATCCATGTGCCTCATATCACCCACCTGCTCCTTTCTTTCCTGACCACCTGTCTGGACAAACGTGGTTATTCCTGCCATGCGGCCGCCAGTGCTCAGCCTTCAATCAATTCTTCCTATCACGACAAATAAAGACGCTTTTACCCAGGCTCTCTAACCTGAGCAAAAGCGCCGCCGTCACAACCACCCGGCTTTTCCGAGGCCCGCCTCGATTCGGCACAGAACCGGGCAATCCGCGGATCCGATGCGTCTTGCTCTATTGTTACTTCCGATGCCCTTTCCCTCGCTGCTGCGACCGTTGACGCTTCTTGAACAACCGGGCACCGGCCACAACGGCTACCGCGGCCAAGCCGACGCCGGCTCCGTAATAAACCCAGGGCGGTGGCCCGCCTGTGGAGGCTTCACATCCTGATCCGATATTGACCGTGACTTGGCGCTCCGTCTTAACGTCCTTGACATCGAACAGCGCCGTGACTTTTTTTTCCTGTTCCAGGGCGGTCACCAGAATCGGATCGCCCCGATTATCGTTATGCAGGTGAAGCGTGGCCTTATAGTGACCTCCCGCATCGGTAAAAACGGTGGTGCCGACGGATACCCGCGTGTCTTTGACCACCACCTGCGCTTCCGTCGCCGGAGCGCCGTCTGCTTTGCAGACATGCCCTTCGACGGTGAACCGGTGATCAACCTCATGCATCGCGACTGCCACCGAGGGCGCGGATGCAACCACCGCGACTCCAGCCGCCCCCAGGGCCAGCCTGACCGCCAAACCGGCCGCGACAGCTCCCCTCTGCCGCCCGTCCCCCATGTACCTCGGCGGCCTGGTCCCCGCTTCTATTCCCGGACTGTTCGGCTGCGCCTCAACCTTCAAAAAACCCCGTAAAATCACGGCACAAATGGTTTTGGGCGCGCCTTTTCTAGCACAGGCAATGGTCTTTGTCAACAATGTCAAGGCCCTCTCCAGGCCTGAGGAAAACCGCTAATTACCGGCCGTGGGAAGGGGAACTGGTTACCCCGGGAAAGGCCTCCATGGCCGCGTTTCAAGGCGATTGAAGCGGCACGGCCGTCGCAGGAAAAATCGATTCGGGAGGAGGTGGTAGGCCCCCCGAGGGGGCAGGATCAGGAACGGGCGGAAACGAATCCATGAGCCGAGGGCGGAGCCGTTACAAATGCCCACGCGCCTTCGCTTCGGCTGCTGCCTGTTCAGACTCAGCACGGCGCTGCGAGTCCTTCTTGGCGACCCAGGCCTCCCAGGATTTTCCGGACGCGGTGTCTTTCCCGGTAAAAGCGATCGAGACCACGTCTTCATAGGCGATGACTTTTTCTCCCAGCCCTCCTCTGGGGAATAGCTGAAGGCACGGCCGCGAACCGGTGGGAGTCCGGTTGAAGAGATATCCCTCAACCGTCTCGCCGGCCCTCAGCTTCAGGGTGACATCGCCGCGGTAGTCGAAGGCCTGCTCCACTGCTTCAGCCAGTTCCTTGGGATTTCGCGGGCGGAACACGCGGCCCTCCAAGGACCCGGCCTCAGGACTGTGATTTTTTGAATCAGTCATGCAGGAGAAGCAAGAAACGGCGGGTGAGACGGGAACACCAAGCCTCTTAACCCGCATTATCCATGACGGTTCGTCGCGAAATCGCGGAGTCGCGTCGCGAGACGGGCACGCGGAGCCGTTTGGCCCCGAGGCGTACTTGAACAGTACGTCGAGGGGACGAGCGGCGAGCCTGCCCGCCGAAGGCCGGTCGCAGCAGCGGAACCACGATTGCAGCAGAAGCGTTCATGGATAATGCGGGTTAAACGTTCGGCAGCAACGTGGCTTTCACGGTGCGTCCGAAGCCGGACCAGGACCCAAAGGTGTCCTCGACGGCCGAGGCCTCATACCCGCAGTGGACCATACAGTCAGCGCATTTCTCGTTCCGTCCGGTCCCGTATCGGTTCCACTCGGTGTCTGCCATCAACTCCTGGAAGGTCTTGGCATAGCCTTCCTGCAGGAGATAGCAGGGCTTCTGCCACCCGAAAATATTGTAGGTCGGATTGCCCCACGGGGTGCACTGATAGTCGCGCTTGCCCATGAGGAATTCCAAAAAGAGAGGGGATTGATTGAAACGCCAGCCTCGCCTGCGATCGCCGAGCACGCGGGCGAACAGCTCGCGGGTACGGTTCCGCTTCAGGAAATTCTTCTGATCCGGAGCCTTCTGGTAGCTGTATCCGGGGGAAATCATCATCCCCTCGACCCCGAGCGTCATCATCTCGTCGAAGAAGGCACGCACACGCTCGGGATGCGCGTCGTCGAACAGGGTCGTGTTCGTGGTGACACGGAACCCCCGGCTCAGGGCCGCGCGGATCGCCTTCACCGCCACATCATAGACCCCGTCCCGGCAGACGGCCAGGTCATGTTCTTCCCGCAGGCCATCCATGTGGATGCTGAAGGTCAGGTACTTGGAGGGCGTATAGTCGTCCAGCTTCCGTTCCAGGAGAATCGCGTTGGTACAGAGGTAGACGTACTTTTTACGGTCAACCAGGCCGCGGACGATCTCCGGCATCTCGGGATGGATGAGCGGCTCCCCGCCCGGGATACTGACGATCGGCGCACCGCATTCTTCGGCCGCCGCCCAACATTGCTCCGGCGTGAGGCGCTTGTCCAGCACGTGCTCAGGATACTGGATCTTCCCGCACCCGGCGCAGGCCAGATTGCAACGGAACAGCGGCTCGAGCATCAGCACAAGCGGATAGCGCTTGACGCCCTTTACCTTCTGCGTCAGCAC
>Ga0233425_10007647_pt1 | contig 14995 bp, 13 predicted proteins | sample Watercolumn_Towu_2_FD_181712 | JGI IMG/M metagenome (GOLD analysis project Ga0233425, IMG submission 181712) | Freshwater microbial communities from Lake Towuti, South Sulawesi, Indonesia - Watercolumn_Towuti2014_140_MG | ecosystem: Environmental > Aquatic > Freshwater > Lake | place...
CTGGTGCTCGCCGGGGGGGTGGCCGGCAGCGCCTTGGCCACGACTTTCCAACTCGTGGCTGCCGGGCCCCGGCGGATCATGCTGAAAAAGGCCGCAATGGGGGCCGCTGTGACCATCGCCGTGGTCGTCGTCCTGTTCACCCTGCGTGCCGGCCAGGCATCGCTCGTGGCGATCGGGCAGCGGGTGGTCGCCCACCTCTACGAGACGCGGGGTGCGATGGGTGGCACACACACCTTCACACTCGATCACTGGTTGTCGCAGGTGCCCCCTGTTTACGAACAGATCCGCCTGGCCGTCCTGCTAGCCGGCGTTCCTGCCGTGGTCGGGCTCATGGCGGCCAGTCGCCTGCTCCAGGCTCCGATTTCGGCCGCTCCACGACCGATAGAGGGCGGAGCCGATGTGGCCGGCCGGGGTCTGGTCTACCTGACGGGAGCCTTGTCGCTTGGAGCCTATGCGATCATTGGTCTGGAGTTCGGGCGGCATTTCATCTCGATCCTCCCGGCCGGGATCGTGCTCGTGCTCATGGCGCTTCAACGTGTGGGCGCTTCTCGAATGCTCGCCGGGCTGGTCATGCTGGTCTGGGCAAGCTTTTCAGCATTGAACGCCGATGCGGTCATTCAGTTCCACGGGGCAGCCTGGCGGGCGCATCAGAGCCTGTTGTCGCAGGGCCTCTCCCCTCGCGACATTGACCCTGGCACGTATACATTGATCGGATGGTACATTGATTTGGACCGGTATCGGCTTGCCGGAAAAGTACGGCGGTGGTGGGTGGTGAACGATCTCTATCGGATCAGGGCTTCCTATCAAGTGAAAGAGGAGCAGGATCAGGGATATGACGTGGTCAGTACGTTCCCATTCACGAATTACCTGGGGGGCGAGTCGAACGTCGTCGTCTTGAAAAGGCGGGAGGCCTGATGGGACCGGACGTGCCCCGCATGACCCTTCGCGATGTAGTCGTGCGTATCGCCCTCGTCCTCTTTGGACTGGGTGTGGCCTTGGCCCTCATGGAGGGTGGGCTCAGAGCCACGAGCCAGGCCAGCGACAACTTCTGGCAGCCGGATCCCGTGCTCGGACATTTTCACATTCCCGAGCAGACGGGATTCTGGCGCTCGACCTGCTTTGACGTTCCTGTCCGGATCAGCTCTCAGGGTTTCCGGGATCGTGAATATGCCCGTGAAAAGGGAACAGGTACCTACCGCGTGGTCGTGCTCGGCGACTCCATGACGGAAGGTCTGCAGGTGAGGGCCGAGGAGACGTATCCAAAGGTGCTCGATCAACGACTGAAAGACGCTTTTCCCGGAAGAAATGTGGAAGTCATCAATCTGGGCGTGAGCGGGTATGGGACTGCCCAGCAATATCTGTTGTTGAAGGACCGGGGGCTTCAGTTGCGCCCTGACCTCGTCGTGTTGCCGGTCTTCTCCATCAATGACGTACGGGAAAGCTCCCTGCAGCTTGAAGGGCGTGGGGACAAGCCGTATCTCTATTTCGATCAATCACACCACTTGGTCCTGCGCCCGTTCCGGTATCCTCCGCCCTACTACGAGTTGAAGCGATTTGTCCGCTCGCTCCACACCTACCGGTTTTTTGGGGCCCGCTTCGCTCGGCTTGATGTTGCAAGGGAATTTCTACTTTGGACCGGAATCGGGACGCAAATCAACCCGGAACTGGATCGAGAAGGGCGTGGAAAAGCCTCGACGGATATTCCATACGATTTGCAAATCTACCTCAAGGAGTATCCTCCCGAGTGGGAGCAAGCCTGGGAGGTGGTCTCCGCGTTGGTGCAACAGACCAAGCATGAAGTCGAGCAGAGCGGCGCGCAATTGCTGCTGGTGGGGTTGCCTAGCGCCTTGGAGGTGGTCGGCGAAGATCAAGTGCGGAAGGAATACCCGGCATTCGGGGCGGATCGATTCTCGACCGACTCCCCCTATCGTAAGCTAGAAGCTATTGCTCGCACGCAGGAGGTTCGTTATCTCTCTCTGGTCGAGGCCTTCCGTGCCGAAATCCGATCGAAGCGAAACCTCGACGATCTCTATTACTCCTGTGACCTCCATTTTGCGCCTCAGGGGCATCGGCTCATCGCGCACGAACTCGTCCGAGCCGTCGGCCCGCTTCTTTCGACGGTCAATTAGGCCTGCGCCACAATACCTCTGTCCCTCTTAGGAACATCTCAAGCCTTGCGCATTCTTGCCATTGCCACCAATCCGGAGACAGGGGCCAGCACCCGATTCCGAGTGCTCCAATGGGAGCCCTACCTGCGGGCCGCCGGCTTCTCGCTGACACTCGATGCTTTCTATTCTCCGGATGCCGCCTCGGTGCTCTACCGGCCCGGTCGCTATCTCTCCAAGCTATACTATGTCCTTGCCGGGTCTCTTCGTCGTGCAGTGAGCCTTGCCCGAGCGGCACGCAACGCGGATATCCTCTTCATCCATCGTGAGGCGTTTCCCTTGGGCCAGAAGATACTTTTCAAGAGGTTGAAGAGTTTTTCGGGCCCTATCGTCTACGACTACGACGATGCGATGTTTCTGCCGCAGCGCCTGGGCCGGGGCGTGCTTGCGAGGATCGAAAATCTGGAAACTCCCAGGGAGGTGATGGCGCTGAGTGCGGTCGTGTTCGCCGGGAACCAATTTCTGGCGGACTATGCCAGGCCGCATGCCAAGCGCGTGGTCGTCTTGCCGACCTGCGTCGATGCCGGACGATTCAAGCCCGCTGAACCAGCCGGGAGGAGGGATCGCTGTGTGGTCGGATGGATCGGGAGCCACAGCACGGTCAAGTATCTCAAAAGTATCCTGCCGGCTCTGGAACGGGTTGCCGACAAGCACAAATTCGAGCTCTATGTCGTGGGTGGCTCCACGCCGCTCCACGCCGAAGGATTCCCCATCGTGCAAGTCCCGTGGTCGTTGCAAAGGGAGGTCGTCGATTTCCAGCGGTGTGACATCGGCATTTATCCGCTCTGGAACGATCCCTGGACGCACGGCAAATGTGGGTTCAAAGGCATCCAGTTCATGGCCTGCGGGGTGCCGATCGTCGCCTCTCTCGTGGGGATGAATCGCGAGATCGTGGAGGATGGAATGAACGGGTTTTTGGCATCGTCGGAGGAGGACTGGGTCGAAAGGCTGGGCCTCCTTCTGTCGGACCAGGCTCTCCGGCAGCGGTTCGGAGAGGCCGGGCGCCGAACGGTGGAGGAACGGTATTCCCTCCTCGCCAATGCCCCGAGGCTGGTTGGCTCGCTGCAGGATGCCTGGAACCACCGAAGGCGGACAGCCTGATGCCCGTGCGGAATCCGTTGCTATGGAGCATACTGGCGTTGGCTGTGCTGGTACGCGTCTGGGGAGTAGGGTTCGGACTTCCTTTCGCCTTCCATCCGGACGAAGGACAGTACGTTCAAGAGGCCCTGCATATGGGCAAAACGGCGTCTCTCCGCCCATGGACCATGTGCAATCCCTCGCTCTATACCTATGTGCTGATGGGGGTCCTCGGAGGGCCCATCGGCGCGTTGAATCTTGCGGGGTGGCCCAAGGAGGACCTCATCCCTCTGGCATATCTCGTGGCGCGTCTCATCACCGTCGCCTTTGGCGTGGGCGCCGTGTATCTTCTGTACCTGATCGGAAGCCGGTATGTTGGCCCATTTGCCGGGTATGCCGCGGCAACGTTCCTGGCGCTGAATTTTCTCCACGGCCGGGATTCCCACTTTGCGACCAACGATATTCCCGCCGTCACGCTCGGGCTCATCGCGTTCTACCTGATCCTTCGCTGGCTTGAAGGATCCGACCGGGCGGCGGCGCCGACCGGGCTGGCCCTGGGGCTGGCGGTGGCCATGAAATACAACCTCGCCGTCCTGGCCTTGCCGCTGGGCTATGCGGTGATCGTCCGTCGGCTGGCGGGGCTCAAGCCATGGGTCGCGATCAGGGCGGCAGCCGTTACGAGCGGAGCCGCGATCGCGGGATTTCTGCTCGGCACCCCCTATGCGCTGATTGATTCAGCACGGTTTCTTCGGGATCTCAAGGCCAAGGCTGCGGTTGGGACGGTGCCAGAGTTTGGGCAGACATCCAAACCCGCCGCCCTCTTTTATATGGAAGCATTGGAACAAGGCTCGGGAGTGCTTCTTCTCTTGCTGATGGGAATCGGTGCCTTCATGGTCTTTCGACATCATCGTCGGCTGGGTGTTTTAATAACCCTCCTCGTCATTCCCTACCTCTACATGATGTTCCATTACAAAATCACAGTCGTGCGTTTCGCGCTCTTCCTCTTGCCTTTCATTTGCCTTTTGGCAGCCCTCGCCGTGCATGAAGTGCATCAGTTTAGCAAAGCCTACCCCTCGGTCCGATTTGTCGCCGCCATTCTGGTCATCGTCTGCGTGTTGGAGCCAGCGGGTCGCTTGATCTGGCACGATATGGTACTGTCCCGTGAAGATACGCGCGTCGAGGCAAAGCGATGGATTGAAGCGACCTTGCCGCAAGGGTCTCACATCGGAGTCGAAGATTACGGGCCTCCATTGGGTTCTCATTATAATGTCGTCCATGAGTGGGCTCTTCCCGTCAGGTCGCTCGAAAGCTGGAGAGCTGCAGGGGTCAAGTATCTGATAGCCAGTAGCTTTATGGGGAGCCGCACAGGCCCTCGTCCCGACAAGCCTCTGGGCAAGGCAGAGAGTCAGGGGTGTGGCAGTTATCCTCCCGATGGATTCAGCCCCGCCTTATATAAGAGTTTACTGATCAACGCTCATGAGGTGGCTACATTTTCGCCTTGGAAGGGCAACCGGTCCTTGCCCTTTTCCCTTGACGATGTGTATTCCCCTTTCTGGGAAGTGTTTTTATGGTATCGGCCTGGCCCGGAGATAATGATACTCGAGGTTGCCTCGAAGGACCATGAACAGCGCATGTTCAATTTTCAGATCGGGTGACTATGAAAAGGCACGAGACGGTCTACTTTGGGCAAGCTAGAAGGATGGTTTCTGTCTCGAGGCCTTGGGATAGCGTTGCCGCGAACCTAGGAGAGGCATGCTATGTGTGGAGCTAGGCAGACCGTCAGAAAAACGAGTACCTTTAGCACAACGTCAACTTCTTTCACGGATGTCACCGACCTCAGCATCACTGTCACAACCGGGCCATGTCCGGTCTTGCTCATCTTGAGTTCAACCGTGAACGGTAGCAATTTGAACGTTCGAACATTCCTAACCTTTAATGTGGATGGATCGGACAAAGGCGCTTCAACGGGTGGACTAGTTTCCGCCCGTCTCCCTGATGGAGCCTCAAGTGATGTTGTGACGATGACATATTTGACGGACCAATTATCGGCTGGCAGCCATACATTCAAAGTTAGAATGCGCGTGAGTACTGGAACCGGCTATCTTATCGCGGATAATGACGGTGAAATACAATTCACCCTAGTGGAAATGTAAAAGATCTTTGAGGAGATCTATGGAAGAAGGCATGCCATGATTCCAATTACCTGGCAATGACGCCATAGCTATGCTTACAATTGAATCTTCTTCAAAGCACTCTTGCCCAGCAATTAGAAAGTAACAGCCATGCCAGAAGTTGTACTGATAAATCCCCCGCCGTACCGGATCTCGGAGCCAAGGTATGACGCGCCTCGATTCACTCGGTATGGATTGGCATGCCTGGCGGGGTATCTCCTCAAGCACGGCCATTCAGTCGCGATAATTGATGCGAAATTTGAACACCTTACGGTTGATGAAACCGTGGAGCGGGCGCTCAGCTTTGAACCCCGCATCGTCGGACTCACGGCCTTTACCAACGAGATTATTCCGGCTGCCACCGTGGCCGAACGCATTAAGCGTTTCGGGCCTGAAGTGGTCACGGTCATCGGTGGGGTGCATGTTTCGGCTCTGCCCAAGGAAACATTGGAAGAGTTTCCCTGCTTTGATATCGGTGTCGTCGGCGAAGGAGAAGTCACGTTCCAAAACCTGTGCAGCGCCCTTGCGCAGCACACCAGGCTCTCAGCGATTGATGGCCTGGTCTATAGAACGCGAATGGGCATCGTGGCCACGCCGCCGAGGAGCTTTGTCCATGACCTGGACTCATTAGGACCCGTTGCATGGGATCTCCTGCCGGCGGCTCCGGAATATCTGATCATGCTGACAAGGGGCTGTCCTTATTCCTGCCAGTTCTGCATGAATCCCAACGGCCGGTTGGTACGCACCCGATCCCCTGAATCACTGTTTCAGGAGATTGTGAAGCTCTTGGACTCATACGCTCCAGAACGCCTGTGGCTTTGCGATGAAATCTTTGGATCGAACAAGGCAAACGCCATGCGGCTTCTGGACATGATTATTGATGGGGGAATCAACAAGAAAACGAAGTTCTGGTGCGAAACCCATGTGCGGTTCGCAGACGAGCCATTTTTGCGAAAACTAAAACAAGCGAACTTCTGGCAGGTGGGCTTTGGGGTTGAGACGGGGGACCCGGAAAAGCTCAAATGGATAAAAAAGGGTGTCGACCTTCCCAGGATTTTGCAGACCCGGCAAACGATGCGCGAGGTCGGGCTGGACTCGGAAGGGTTCTTTATCCTCGGCCAACCTCATGAGACATGGGAAACTGCCCTGCGAACGATTCGGCTCGCCACCGAGTTGAATCTTAACTTGACTGCCTTCGGCATCATGGTTCCCTTTCCCGGAACGGAAATCTGGGAGATGGCCGCGCGCGGAGAGGGTGGTTACCGCCTGATTTCCAGGGATTGGAACCGATATGGAAAACAGTTGGGTGGGGGGGGCCTTGAATTTGTCCACTTAAGCCAGCGCCAGATCAAGTTGTTGCAGATCTACGGGTACGTGAGGGTCCTATTGTGGAACTTCAGGTTCGCTGATTTCGTCAGGTTTCTTTGGAATTATCGCCGGGAAGGAATCAGCCTGCTGAGAGAGATACTCTTTAATCAGCGTACCACAGGGTCAGATAACAGCGAAGCCGCGACGGCTATTTCAAAGTCCACGTACATCGTAGTCTCAGAAGAGCCTCTCAAGCTCGAATTGATTCATTAACGTACTAAAGAAGATTCTGAATCGGACATGACCACCTTAGCCATTGGAGTGATTGGTTGCGGTTACTGGGGGCCGAACCTCATACGCAACTTTGCACTGAATGAGAAGGTCAAGGTTAAGTACGTATGTGATATCAGCAGAGATCGCATGGACCTAATTACGCGGACGTATCCAACCATCAAAGGAATAGACGATTACCATGAGGTTCTTCAGGACAAGGAGATTGATGCGGTCGCCATCGCCACACCCGTAGGGAGTCACTTTGAGATCGGTCATCAGGCGCTGCTCCATGGAAAACACGTTTTGATGGAGAAACCGATGGCTTCAAGCTCCAAGGAGGCGGATCAGTTGGTCAACCTGGCGCAGAGCAAGGGGTTAGTGCTCATGGTGGACCACGTCTTCGTCTATACGGGCGCCGTGAGGAAGATCAAGGAGTTGGTCCGCGCGGGAGAAATCGGCGATCTGCTCTATTATGACGGGGTGCGCATCAACCTCGGCCAGTTCCAACGCGACGTGAACGTCATCTGGGACCTGGCGCCCCACGATTTTTCTATCATGGGGTTTGTGCTGGATCGCTTCCCGAAATCGGTCCATGCGCTTGGCAGCTCCCACGTCAAGGCGGGGATGGAGAACACCGCCTACGTCACGTGTAGGTTTTCCGGCAGCCTGATGGCCCATTTCCATTTCAACTGGCTGTCGCCGGTCAAGATTCGCCGAACGCTGATCGGTGGGACGAAGAAGATGATCATCTATGACGATCTGGACCCGGTGGAGAAGGTCAAAGTCTACGACCGGGGTGTGGATCTCTCCCCGGATCCTCAGGAGATCCACAAGACCCTCATTAGCTACCGGACAGGAGATGTCTGGGCGCCGGTGATTGACATGACCGAAGGCCTGAAACGGGTCTGCGACGACTTTTTGGACAGCATCCTCATGAAAAAAGCGCCGTTAAGCGACGGGATCGCCGGCTATCGGGTGGTACGCATGCTGGAAGCGGCGCAGGAGTCGCTGATCTCCGGTGATTTTGTGGACATTCCGGAATGAGCCGGCGACCGAAGGTTTCTCCGCTGGTCAAGATCGCCAAGGACGTTGTCTTGGGGGCGAACGTCACCTTGTGCGAGTTCATCAATCTTTACGGTTGCGAGATCGGCGATAACACGAAGGTCGGTCCTTTCGTGGAGATTCAGAAAGGCGCCTCGGTCGGTAGGAACTGCAAAATTTCGAGCCATACCTTCATCTGCGAAGGCGTGACGATCGAAGACAACGTCTTCATCGGGCACAATGTGACTTTCATCAACGACCGATACCCCCAGGCGGTCACCCGATCGGGGAAATTGCAAACGGAGGCGGACTGGAAGGTGGTGCCGACTCGTGTCGGGCGCGGCACTTCGATCGGGTCCAGCGCGACGATCCTCTGCGGGGTCTCCATCGGTCCGGGCGCGATCGTCGGAGCCGGAAGTGTGGTGGTCAAGAACATTCCGGCCGGGGTGACCGTGGCCGGGGTTCCGGCGGTTGAAATCAGGGCGCTGAGGCGGGGAGGCCCTGCGCGGTGAAGACGCGGACGGTGACCATCATCCCGACTTTTAACGAGCCGGGAAAAATCGAACGGGTGCTGGGCCGGTTCGTGGACGGCATTAGCGATGAAATCGTCATTGTGGATGACGGCTCGGACCCGCCGATTGAGCGCACGTTGAGTGGAAGAGGTGCCACGATTTTGCGTCACGACCGAAACCGGGGAGTTGGGGCCGCGATCAGGACAGGTCTGGAGTATGGCGCCAAGAACGGCTTCGATATTGCCGTGGTCATGGCAGGCAACGGAAAAGATGACCCTCGCGAGATCCCCAAGCTGCTGGAACCTCTTAAGGCGGATCAAGCCGATTACGTCGCGGGGTCTCGGTTTCTGCCGGGCGGGCGGTCAGAGCGTCTTCCTCTTGCTCGCTTTATCGCGATTAAAGTTTATAGTTGGCTGTATTCGCGTCTGGTAGGCACTCGCGTGACGGATATGACGAATGGCTTCCGAGCCTATTGGCTGTCTTTGCTCAAAGACTCTAGAATCGACCTTGGACAGAGCTGGCTGGATCGGTATGAGCTTGAATATTATCTCTTTCACAAGGTCCTTTCGCTCGGGTACCGGGTGGTTGAAGTGCCAGTGTCCAAGATATACCCGGAAAACTCCAGAAACTATACAAAGGTCAAGCCCGGTTTGGATTGGTGGCGAATTATCCGTCCCATCGTCTTTTTGACGCTGCGCATCAAGCAGTGATGCCCTTGGCTATGAAGCCATCCACCCGCGTGCCTTTCATCGACCTTCGGGCCCGCTATGCCGGCGTGAAGACCGAGGTGGATGCGGCGATGGCCCGGGTTCTTGAGTCTGCCGACTTCACGCTTGGGGTGGAGCTTGAACGGTTTGAGACGGCCTTCGCCGAGTATGTCGGCGTCCGTTTCGCCGTCGGGGTGAGCTCGGGAACAGACGCCCTGGAGCTCGCCTTGCGCGCCAGCGGCATCGGCCCCGGCGATGAAGTCATCGCACCGGCCAATACGTTCGTGGCGACGGGCGAGGCCATCGTGACGGTCGGAGCGGACCTTCGATTGGCGGACGTGGACCCGCACACCTTCAACATGGATCCCACAGCAGTGCAATCCCTGATCACCCCACGGACGAAGGCGATCATCCCGGTCCACTTGTACGGACAGCCTGCCGATATGGATGCCATCGGCGGGTTGGCGCGCCAGAACGGACTGACGGTCATCGAGGATTGCGCTCAGTCCCATGGCGCCAAATGGCGCGGGAAGAAGACCGGCGGCTTCGGTCATGCCGCCTGCTTCAGCTTCTACCCGGCCAAGAACCTCGGAGCTTTCGGGGACGCCGGCGCGGTGGTGACGAACGATGAGCAAGTTGCCGACAAGATCAGGATGCTGCGGCATCACGGGCAGAAGGGAAAGAACGAGCATCTGCTGATCGGAGGAACCCGGCGGCTGGATACGCTACAGGCGGCGGTGCTGGGAGCAATGCTTCCGAGTCTCGATCACTGGAACGAGGCACGCCGCCGGGCGGCCCGAACCTATGAGGAACTTTTTGCCGGGATGAAGGGCGTGGATGTTCCTTACTGCTCGCCCCTGGCGGATGCGGTCTACCATCTCTTTGTCATCCAGGCGGAGGACCGCGACGAGCTGCGCCGGATCCTGACCTCACGAGGCATCGACACGGGCGTGCATTATCCCGTGCCGCTCCATCGTCAGCCGGCCTTCCGCTACCTGGAATGTCTGGATTCTCAGGTGCCGGTGGCGACGCGCCTTTCCGAGCGCATCCTCTCGTTGCCGATGTACCCCGAATTGACCCGGCAGCAGATCGAGTATGTCGTGGATGCCGTCAAAGACTGGCTGCGGGATAGGGGAAGTTGCTAGAACGCCGGGGCTGGGATACCATACAGTCCCTTTGGAGCGATAGGCCATGCAGGCGGTAATTTCGACGGATTCAGCAACGATAGGGGCCGGCGTGCGGCCCTGTGACGTCCTCCTGATCAATCCGCCCTGGATTTCCAAGGACGGCAATATCTGGCATGGGGTAAAGTCTGCCATGCCGCCGCTGGGTCTCCTCTCCATCGCCGCATTTCTGGAGAGCCGCGGGATGAAAGTAGCGGTGCTGGACGTCCACATTGAAAAGCTTTCAGCCTCCGAACTGGCGGAGCGGATCCGAAAGTGCCGGCCGCGCATCGTCGGCATCACCGTTATGACGGCCACGGCGGTGGCGGCTCACAAGGTGGCCGTTGTCGCCAAGGAAGCCTGCCCGGATTGTCTGGTCGTTATGGGCGGGGTCCATGCCGAGGCCATGCCGGACGAGGCGCTGAGGAATTCCCGTGTGGATCTGGTCGTGCGCGGCGACGGCGAGCAGACGCTCTGGCGCATCGCCAGCGGCGAGCCGCCGCAGACAATCGAGGGCGTGTCCTACCGGTCCGGCGATGCCATCCTGCACAATCCCCCCGCCGAGGTCGTAATGGACCTGGACTCCCTGCCGTTCCCCGCCTACCACCTCGTTCCCATGGAGAAATACTATCCGGCGATCGGCGCCTATAAGCGATTGCCGGCCATCAACATGCTGATGACGCGCGGCTGTCCGGGTAAGTGCACCTTCTGCAACTCGGCCGAGACGACGCTTCGGTCCCGGTCGGCGGCCAACATCGTGCGGGAGATCGAGCAGTTGAAGAAACGCTACGGCATCCGCGAAGTCCAGTTCTACGACGATACGTTCACGATAAATAAGCGGAACGTCTTCGAATTCTGCCGGCTCATGGTCGAACGGAAGGTGGACGTTACCTGGAATGCCTTCGCCCGTACCGACTGTTTCAGTGACAAAATGGCGAAGGCGATGAAGGAAGCCGGGTGCCACCAGGTGCTCTTCGGCGTCGAATCGGGCGACGAGGAGATGCTTCGCAACATCGAAAAGCCGATAGACCTGGATCGCACCAGGAAGGCGGTGGAGATCGCCAGGGATGCCGGCCTGGAAGTGCGGGCGGCATTCATCTTTGGCGGAATGGGCGAAACTGTTGAGTCAATGCGCCGCACGGTGGCCTATTCGTTGGAACTGGACCCCGATATTTGCATGTACAACATCTGCACCCCCTATCCGGGGACCAAACTATTCAAATGGGCCAAGGAGAACGGATATCTCAAGACAGAAGACTGGACTGAGTATGAGCTGTCCGCGTTTATTTTGAACCTGCCGACCGTCACCGAAGCCGAGATACTGGAGTGTTATAAGGAGGCCTATAGAAGGTTCTACATGCGCCCGAGCGTGATTCTGAAGCGTGCGCTCAAGATACGCAATCCACGGCAGCTCCTCGATAACATCCATGCCTTCTTTTACATCATCCTGAGACGGAAGCTCGGCTCCCGTGGAGAGGTCCGGGCGGATTGGGTGGACCATAAAAAGGAAGATTTTCTGGATTTGGACGTCGCAAAGCCGGCCCCCACCTTCCTTACTTTTGAAGCCCATGAGCTTCTGCTCCAGGCTCAGCCGCTCAAGGTCGGGACATGACATGAATTACCTTGACGGATGGGTTTGCTCTGTGGGAGCATGACGAAACCTGATAATATTTCTGAGGGCTTGCGAACAGGCTCTCTCGATATCGCTGGCCGAGGTAGTGCGATGAAAGTGATGCTGATTGGCCCCCCGTGGGGCGATGTATATGGCAACTTCAAGCACGTAGCCAAGGTGGGGGTTTTTTATCCCCCGCTAGGGCTGTGCTACCTCGCGTCGTATCTTCGCAAGGGCGGCCACGATGTCCGGGTCATTGACGCGGAGGCCGAGGGCCTCAAACTCGACGGCGTAATCCGAGAGATCGAGCAATTCCAAGCCGACCTGGTCGGCATCCAGGTCGTCTCGCCCTTATGGGACGTCGTACTGGAAATTTGCAAGGCGGTGAAGGCTCGCAGGAACATTCCCGTTGTGTTGGGCGGGCCCCACATCACGATTGTCGGAGGTGAAGCGTTCGAGCAGAATCCCTATTTCGACTACGGCGTCATCGGCGAAGGCGAAGCAACCATGCTCGAATTGGCTGATCGTCTGGCCGGCGGCGGCCCGATCAATACCGTCAGCGGAATCGTGTATCGCGAGGGCCAGGTCGTGCGGCAGACGCCGGCCCGGATGGCGCCGGACAATCTGGATGAATACCTGTTCCCGGACCGGTCCGGTCTTCCCGTCGAACAATATCTGTTCAGCGTGCCGCGCAAGGGGATCAGAAAGTTCAGCACGATCACGTCCACGCGCGGATGCCCGTTCAACTGCACCTTCTGCACCGAGCCCATGATGTTCGGCCGCAAGACGCGGTTCCGTTCGCCGGAAAATGTCGTGGATGAGATCGAAGAAGCCTACCGTCGGTATGATATCTCGCATTTCATCTTCGTCGACGATACCCTGACTGTGGAAAAAACCCGGATGTACGAGATCTGTGATGAGATCTTGCGACGGGGGCTGGAGATTACGTGGGAAGGGTGGACGCATGCCAATACGGTGAATGAGGAGCTGCTGGCGGCGATGAAGCGTGCGGGGCTATGCCGGCTGTCTTTCGGGATCGAGAGCGGAAACAGGGACGTCCTGGAGTCCTTAAAGAAGGGCGCGGATCTTGATCGGATCGTGGCGGCGTACAAGGCGGCCAAAAAGGTCGGCTTGGAGACACGAGGCTCGGTGATTCTGGGATTGCCGGGCGACACGAAGGCCACCGTCGAGGAGACCATTCGCTTCGTCAAGGAATTGAAAGAACTCGACCATTGCTACTTTAATATCGCAATGCCGTATCCCGGGACTGAGATCCGGGCGGCCGCGCTGAAAGGCGAGATGGGCACACGATTGCTCTCGCTCGAATATTCCCAGCTCAAACGCTCGGGGCAATCCGTCGTGATGGAAGTCAACGACCTTACTACGGACGATCTGCTGCGTCTCCAGCGGAAAGCCTATCTCTCGTTCTGGCTCACCCCACGAAGAATCGTGTACAATCTCTTCCGGGCCGGGATCAAAGCCGGCTTCATCAACGGCTGGGCTTTCTTCCGGAGCTTCGTCCTGCCCCGCCGGCGCAAGCGCAAGATGACCTTCCTCTCGGAGATCACCAACGTCGCCGATTATTGTGAAAGTTGAGATGAGGTCGAGGCAGACCTCGCTCGATTCCTGTAGCCGCACCAAAGTTTCTCCGCCAATTCTTTCAACCATTCGACCATACGAGTCGGGAGTGTGATGGGACAGGGACTATCAATTATTATTCCGGCCTATAACGAAGAAGACGGCCTTATGCCGGTCTTGGACCAGCTCCATGACGTCATGAAGGGACTCCCATACGAGATTATCGTCGTGGACGACGGCTCGACCGACAGAACGCTGGAGGTCTTGAAGCACGCCGAAGGCATCCGGTGGGTTGCCCATCCGGTGAATCGCGGCTACGGCGCCTCTCTCAAATCCGGGATCAAAATCGCCAAGTACGACCTCATTGCCATTGCCGATGCCGACGGCACCTATCCGGTGAAGGAGCTGCCGGGCATGTTGGACTGCATGGATCGCTATGACATGGTCATCGGCTGTCGAAGCGGAGACCATTTCTGGGGGCCGGTCTCGAAACAGATTCTCCGGAAAGGCTACCGGTGGTTGGCTGAGTGGCTCGCCGGCACGGAAATCCCGGACGTAAACTCGGGTTTCCGCATCTTCAGAAAGGTCCTCGTGGAGCGGTTCGGATTTTTTCTCTCCGACCGGTTCTCATTTACAACCGGGCTGACGCTGGCGGCGCTGACCAATAATTATGCGGTGAAGTACATTTCGGTCGCCTACTACAAGCGGATCGGCACGTCCAAGGTCTTCAGCGTCATGCACAAGGTGGGCATCGCGCAGATCCTCGTCCATGCGGCGCTTCTATTCGCGCCGATGAAACTCATCCTCCCGCTGCTGGCTTTCTTCGGGGCCGGCGCAATCGTTCTCTTCGGGGTCTGCCTTCTGTTTCCTTCCCCGTACCTGTTTGTCACCGCCGTCGCGGGCCTGTCGCTCACTGTAATGACGGGCCTCACGGGGCTGGTGCTGATCGCGGTTTCCAAGCTGGCAAAGAAATAGGAGGCTCTGGCCGAAGTGTCGAAAGCGGGCCTTCTCCGCCGTATTGCAAGGAGGGTGCGGCGGGAGTTTGAAAATCGGTGGAGAACCAGGATATGGGAATCCTGGCATGCCCAATTCGCCGATAATCCCCATAATGTTGACCCATCCAAGATTTCTCGTGAGCTCTACCTGGGGCTTGCCGAGGAGGTGCGATCGAGACAGGCTGCCCAATACCGAAAATTCCATGATGAGCTTGCAGAAGCGTTCGAGTTTTCGCCCAGCCCGGAATTTTTGAAATTCATTGACGACCTGGCACTTGTCACTCAGGTCGGAAGCAAGAAACATGTCCGACTGCTGTATCTGCACGGCTATCTTTTGTATGCGGCGCTCCGTCAGTATCTAGACTCGCACCCCGATATCGAGACGGTGACCGT
>Ga0233425_10007648_pt1 | contig 14995 bp, 13 predicted proteins | sample Watercolumn_Towu_2_FD_181712 | JGI IMG/M metagenome (GOLD analysis project Ga0233425, IMG submission 181712) | Freshwater microbial communities from Lake Towuti, South Sulawesi, Indonesia - Watercolumn_Towuti2014_140_MG | ecosystem: Environmental > Aquatic > Freshwater > Lake | place...
CAACACAACTATCACGTAACCTTGGGACAAACTCAACAATTCCGGCAGGAAAAAGCTATCCCTTCTCCCCTCTCATAGGGATTAATATCGATCCTAATCCGGTCGCCAAAGCCGTCGTTAAGCTAACTTCCTAACATCAACCCCAAAATACTGCCGGCGATATTGGAAACTTTGCACTTGCTGGTATTGAATATGGCATGATAATACCGCCAATCGGAAATCGAACAGTTCAGAAAATTTTCAATGAACTGTTCGCTCTGTTTCTGATTTTCAAGTACCAGCTTTTTGGCCTCATCCACGGGGATAGCCAGCCGTTTCTGAATGGAATGGATCCGGTCCTCGAGCGTCGCCTCAACCCGGAAGTGAAAGCAATGGGGAAGGTGTTGGGTCAATACGGCACCGCCGCGCCCGACGATGATGGCATTGCCGTCCATGGCAATCCGAATAATGTGCCGGGCCAGGATCTGGTAGGCCTCGCCATGGGTCCTCATGCCGGGGACTATAGTAGCTAAGGTGTCAAAGGCCTTTGTGGCATCACCGAGATTGGTGAGTAAATGTTTGGAAAGGTTCTCCTCTTTACTGACTCGTTCGATCAGGGCCTTGTCAAAAATCGTCCATGTGTCTTTGGTCTTCTTTTCCAGGAGGTCTTTTAAGACCTCGGCCAAAGGGAAAACCTCGGAACCGAATTGTCGGGAAATGGTAACGGTTGGCTTTTGCTCCCGCTGAGGTTCTTCCTTTAAACGCTCTTGGATCGAAACCCAGGCGGATAACCTTCGATCAATATTAGGGATCAGTTTTTCAGTAGACATGGCCATTCCCTCCTTATGTTGAAAGAACACCTTGGAGATCGATGCTGAATAGCCCTCTACCGGAGTGAGGCGTTTCCGGGGGAGCCATCAGCGACCTTTTCTCGACAGTCGACAAATTTCACCGAAAATATCGCTGTCAACGGCTCTTTGCTCCATCCGGAAATCATATATTTCCGTCTTATTAATTATTATAAAACCATCTCCTAATAGGTCAAGAATAAAAATGACCCGTCCGGGTCCTAGCTTACCCCTCCGGATGAACAGAGATAGCGAGCCCCCCGTCACGCCAAAGCGTGGCTGCATTGGTTAGCGAGCAAACTAAAATAAAACAGACCCTTTCTTTTCCTGAAATCCCGCCATAGCGGGGCGGCACTTAGGGGTAGGGAGCTTCTATTCGGTTTTTAAAATCCCTCTCTTAATACTGACTAAACACGCAATTTAATTTTCGGATTTCCCGGAGAGAGAATCTCATAACGCAGGCGGCCGCCGCAAAACCGGGTCACCAGGTCTATGACCTCTTGACAGGCCAGCTCAATCTCTGGGGAAGGCACGGGGGGAAGGCCGTCAAGGTTGAACTCTATGGCCCGGGTTTCTGGAAGGGTCAGGGTGTGATGGGCTTGCCGCCAAGTCCACCGGCGGGTCAGGACGGTCTCCTCTTCGACAAAGACGATTTCGCCGGGAAGGGGATGCTCCATCTGCTCCGAACCGAAAGGCACAAAAGTCTCTTCTCCCTTGGCCGGTCTTAAGGCCAGGTCGCCTCTCAGCACATCGATGGCATGACCTCCTGCCGGAATAAGGTGACGCAGGGAAATCACCGTGCCGATATCGACCAAGGCATTGATCACCGGCAAGGGCTCCAGACGTAAGACCCGGCGGGCCAGGGCCTCAATGGAGGACCGATATTCACTGGGTTTAGCCCCGAAGGAACGATAGGCCTCACGCCAGGATTTGATCCGCGGCTCTTCGGCCACCTTCTCAATTCGCAGTCGGCCGCGCACACCTTCTTCCGCCTCCCGCAGCATTTGTATAAGCGGTTCGGGGGAAGGGCCGTTCTTAACTTCTTCGGCGATCACCACACCCCGCACATATCCGGGAAAGCGCTCGAAGATTTCCTTGGCAACGGAATAGGTCCTCACTTCCATCTCTACTTATCTCCTGAATTCATCGAAGGGGATATTGACTCGGAATCCCTTATATAATAGGTGATACGGGTCCGGGGGCTCAAATAATCAAAGATTTCCGGTTCAAGTTGATGCGGCCGTATGCTGCGCTCTATGGTTAAAGAAGGATCGTCTCTTAAATCATAAATCAAGGCCTCATCCTTGGGAATTTCCGGATCATAAACGACTAAGCTAGGTCTTAAAGGATTATTTCGAATTACCGATATAACCAAACCGATCATGCCGTTGGACAGTTTAACGATCGTTCCCGGGGCATACACTCCCAGACATTGAATAAATAGGGCCAGGAGGTCTTTGTCAAAGGCACCCTTCTCCAGGGCAAACATCTTGGAAAGAGCCTCATAAGGGGTTAAAGAATTTCGGGGATCGAGACGGTTGCAATAATTATCATAAGTGTCGGTAATTGAGGTTATCCGCGTAAAAATGGAGATCTCCTTCCCGCTCAGTTTGTCCGGATATCCCTTTCCGTCGTACCGTTCATGATGATGCAAGACAACATCGGCCGATTCTTTAGGAAAGGCCCCCACCTTAGAGACGATTTCCTCTCCGTATTTAGGGTGAAGCTGGAGAAAAGTATTTTCCGCTGGCGACAGGGGCTCGGTCTTTATCAGGATTGTTTTGGGAATACGGTTTTTGCCCACATCATGAAATAAGGCCCCAAGACCGAGCAGTCTGAGCTCACCGGGGCTTAAGCCATATTCCTTCCCCAGAATCATCGAGAGGACCGAAACATTTAAGGAATGATAATAGGTGTTTTGACTCCCCATTTCCGTGTTTACCAATTGCACGGCCGTCTCTTTATCGATAGATAAGGAACCGATCATATCGCGCAGCAGATCCTCGGCTTCGGCTACTGATTCGGCGGACCCGGTATGAATATTCTGCAATACATTTTTAACGGTGGATACTCCGCCTTGAAATCGTTTTTCGCATTGGGCAATTCCTTGACGGCGTTTCTTCTGCTGCTCGATCCTCTCCTGTTTGACCATCCATATTTTTTTCATCTCTTCATCCGGTGCATCCAAAGGGGGGGACATGTCCGGACTGCCGTCAGGTTCTTGGCTGATCGAGAGGGGGAGAACATCGCTCTTTTCCGGAATACAGATAATATCCTTCAACCCCAGATCGCGAAGGGCCTCGATCATGGACGGTTTAGTAATCTTAAAACTATTGGTCAGAAAAGGATGAGCGAACCACTTCGTGTCCAGCTTAACAAAGACACCTACCCGCAATTGATCAATGGAAACTTTATATTCGGCCATGCTTTACTCCCTGCGACGGGCCAAAGTGCACTATCGACGTTTCAGCCAACTTCATCCAAACCCTCTGAATTCGACAACATATTAACATAAAATCAACCGGCTGTACATGAGATCATTAATGATCCCTTGGCCATCTCGGTTTCTTAGACTAGCTTGAAGCGGAGATCTTCTCCAGGGCAAACGGAAGAGGGTACGAAAAGTGGATTTGGTTTAAAAAATGGCGGTGCCAATCAGGGTTGGCAGGTAAAGAAGTCTTTTCCCTTTTTCTTAAAGGCCGAGGTGAGTTTCAACGTTCCCCTAAGCTATTTTTTTCCAAAATTTTAATAAGGATCGTCTTCAAGTCGTCGACCAGGAAAGGTTTGGTCAGGGCAGCCTTAAAACCGTACACTTCATACTCTTGAATGACCTTGCTCTGATCATATCCGCTTAAGACAATCGCTTTGACCTCTGGATCTAATTTTAATAATCTCCGAATGGTCTCTTTGCCTCCCATTCCCCCACGAACCGTCAAATCCAAAAGAAAGGCATCAAAGGGGCGGGCGAGGGTTTGGGCGGTTTGATAGGCCTCTATGACTCGTTCCCCATTTTCAACCATTTCTACTTCATACCCCAATCTTTTCAGGATCGATCCGACCATAGAGCGGACCATCTCTTCATCATCCATCACCAGAATTCTCCCTTTGGGAGAAGAAGCACTTCGGGGGGACTCCTGCACCGGGATGGCCTCTCGAAACGCCGGCAAATAAATCTGAAACGTCGTGCCTTCCCCCGATAGAGACTTCACGTCGATGGTCCCGCCATGTTTCTGAATGATCGATTGACAGATGGTCAGGCCTAAACCCATTCCCTTCTGGACACCCCGTTGTTTGGTCGAAAAATAGGGATCAAATATCTTTGGCAGAATTTCTTCCGGAATACTTTTGCCCTGATCGGAAAACCTCACGGTTAGATAATCTCCCGGGGGCAGAGAAAAAGAATTGGGCAGGGTCAGGACCGCATTCTCAGCCGTGATGGATATCCTTCCCCCCTCCTCCATAGCTTCCCGGGCATTTAAAACAAGATTGCGGATGACTTGACCTATTTGTCCCTCATCGACCTTTACCATCCAGAGATCTTCAGGGAGAGAACAATCAGCGGCCACCCGGGAACCTCTGAGGGTGAAATCGGCCTGTTCTTTAAGCAGGGGAGGCAGGGAAATCAATTTCTTGAAGGTTGCTCCTCCTTTGGCCAGGGTGATCAATTGATGGGTTAATTTTCTGGATTCCAAGGCCGCTTTCATGGCCGCCTCAAGAGATTTGGTCATTTCCTCCTTACTCTGCTCAAAACCTATGGCCAAATCCAGATTTCCAAGGATGACGGACAAGAGATTATTAAAATCATGGGCGATCCCCCCGGCTAGAAGCTCGGTTGATTCCCGTTTGCTCATAGCCAGCCGTTCTTCTCCCATTCGCTTGATATCTGTAATATCTTGGATCGAACAGATCATCCCGAGGTAATGGCCTTTATTAAATCGGGGGATAAGCCATCCGCTTTGGACGGTCTGCCGCCCGGCCGGCGTTACGACCCTGACCTCATAGGGTTGCGGGTTCCCCTGTTCTTTGGCCTGATGGTAATATTGAAGGAATTCTCCGGTGGCTTCCTGAGGAAAATCTCTGGTCACATTTAACCCCAAGACATCCCCGGCCTTCACCCCGGCGATTTTTTCCATGGCCGGATTAAAGAAAATCATTCGGTCCTTTTCATCGGTCACCCAAATGCCGTCCTGCACATTTTCGAGGATGAGCCCGTAAAAATCCTTTAACCTGCGGACTTCCTCCTCGGCCTTTTTTCTTTCTTGATCCATCTTAAAAACATAGAGGGCCATTTCAACGGTAACCTGAACTTCCCGTTCTTGAAAGGGCTTGAGAAGATAACCGAAGGGAACGGTCAATTTGGCCTTGTCCAGTTTTTCTAAGTCGGCATAAGCCGTAATGAAGACCACCGGTATGCCCCATTGGGAACGGATGATCTCGGCGGCTTCAATCCCATCAATCCCTCCTTGTAACACGATGTCTATCATAATTAAATCAGGCGGGGTCTGCTTGATTACTGCCAAGGCCTCTTCGGCTGAAAGGACCGGATCCAGAACGGAATATCCCCAGCTTCTCAAAGCGGTTTGTAGATCCAGGGCAATGAGGGCCTCGTCCTCGATGATCAGGATTTTGGGTCGTGGTGTTTTTATCGGTTCTGGCATAAGAGCCTTTCCGCAGAAGTCCGTTTCAGGTCAAAAGGCTTAGGCAACTCAAGTGATTATTAATATTATCCACTCAACATTTCAAAATAACAAGAGGCGTTTATTACCGTTATCTCTAATAATAACGGATTTTTTTAAAGGAAATGCCGGAAAGCTAACCGTAGGAAAAGAGCCCTCTTCGATCTCTTATGAAAGGGAATGGTGGAGGGTGAAGAATCTTCAAAATGGTAATGGAAAACATAAGCCAGAAGACTACCGAATAAGGCCAAGGCCCCTTCGCTAAGAGTATGCCTTTATTTTTATAAATCCTAAGATACGATCCAAGACGGTTTTACTTGGGGGCTTAAAAAACCACCTTGCCGGTCAATGAAAGGTCATAACCGCCCAGGGCTTGAACGGCCTCCTGAAAATCCTTTGATTGGATAACCGTTAGCAACGCCTTTATCTTTTCCTCTTCCCAGTATTTCTCCGGGATGACCAGGTCATATTCTTCCTGGACAACCGGGATAAAGGCCAAATCCAGAGCCCGGGCCGCCGCATAAATCCCCAGACCTACATCGGCCCGGTGGCTGAGAACGGCCACAGCCACGGCCATGTGAGTGAATTCATCCTCTTCGTACCCGTGGATCAAAGCAGGATCAAGCCCCAGTTCTTTCAGCCGGAAATCGAGCAGGATACGGGTTCCGGACCCGGCCTGGCGGTTGATAAAAGTTACCTCCGGACGAACCAGATCCTCCAGCCCCATAATGTTTTTAGGGTTGTCTCTGGAGATAATCAGCCCTTGCTGACGCAAAACCAGATTGACCCCCTTGACCGGCACATCAGGAATCAACCGTTTGATATAAGAGGTATTGTATTCCCCGGTCTCCGGATCGAGCAGATGGGAGCCGGCCAGATGAGCGATCCCCCGTTTAAGGGCCATCAGCCCTCCGGTACTGCCCACGTTACTGGAGGTCAGACGAAACTCCGGAAATTTATAAGTCAGGAAATTGCCCAGGAGGTCCAGGGTATTGTCATGACTGCCGACGATGACCACGGTCCGCGGCAGTACGGCCTCTTCCCTGAGCAGTTCGGCCGGCACCCGATCTTCCATATTAACCCCTTCCGAATTCATCGGAATTCGCAGGATACCGTCGGCCCTGGTTAAAGAGGTGATGGTGCCGGCCCCCCGAGGCAAGGGGTTGGCAATAATCTTGTCCCCAACTTGCCCCAGATTGACCCGTAAGAATTCCTCCTGTCCTAATTTGGAAGGGAAAGACCGGGCCGGAGAAACAAAAACCTTTTTCCGTTCCGGAGTGGCCATACCTTGCATCTTGAAGAGGACCGGCCGGGCGAACTGTTCGAAGGAGATGGTGGCGGATACCGGATAACCGGGATTGCCGATCACCGGTTTTCCTTCGATGATCCCCAAGATGGTCGGTTTGCCGGGCATAATGGTTACCCCATGGACTAAGACCTTTCCCAGGCTCTCAATGGCCGCCAGGCTGTAATCCTCGCTTCCGGAGGAAGATCCGGCATTGATAATGACCAGTTGGCAGTCCGAAGCCACGACCTGGGCCAGGGTTTCCTGGATCGATTCCTTTTTATCCCGGACGATGGGACGGCGAATCGGCTCACCTCCGCATTCCTTGACTAGGGCCGAAAGGATCAGGGTATTATATTCCGGAACCTTTCCCGGGGGCAGGGGTTGCTTGGCCACCTCTTCCCATTCCACCAGTTCGGATCCGGTAGGAATCAAAACAACTTTCGGCTTCCGAACCACTGGAAGTTCAAAAATCCCTCCGGCCATCAAGGCCCCCAGGTCATACGCCGTGATCCGATGTCCCTGAGGCAAAAGAAGTTCCGTGGCCACCAGGTCTTCTCCGATCTTGCGCACATACTGCCAGGGATAAGCCGCCGCCTGAAGCTCCACCCAATCTTCATCCAGTTGTTGGACCTGCTCTATCATAATGACGGCATTGGTCTCCGGTGGTAAAGGATGGCCGGTGTTGATCCAAAAGGCCTGTTCCCCCATTTTAAATTTCCTCGGTTGATCGACCGTGATCCCGAAAGTATCTTCCGCCCGCAGGGCGATCCCATCCATGGCCGCCGCATGAAAATTGGGCGATGAAAACCGGGCAAAGACGGGCCTGGCCAGGATTCGTCCCAATCCTTCAGGAGTTATAATCGTTTCCTGATCCAGCATTCGCCTATAGTCGAGGGCCTTAAAAAAAATCTCTTGGGCCTCGGCCAGTGTTTTCATTTTGAGATATATTGTGCGTTTCATAGGTCTCCTTAAAACAGGTATAAGGTATAAGGTTCAAGGTGTAAGGTTAGGAATAAAAAGGGTTTGGTTTTAGGGTTTTCCTTTGGACCTTATACCTTGTACCTTGAACCTTATACCTAGTTTTTAAAACAACCACACTTCCACCCATTCCCCTTTTTCCAAACCTTCGCAATTCTGGTCGATGCGGATCATCCCGTCGGCCCGGACCATGGTGGAGATCAGACCGGATTTTCCCAGGATGGGGACGGCCTCCAAGTCCTCAGACCCTGGTTGCAGGGCCACTCGCACATAATCCTCCCGGCCTTGGGCCGAGGCGATATTGCGGTTTAACCGGGCCTTGATCTTAGGTTCTTGTTTGGGTTCTTTTTCTCCCTCCAGATGATACAGACATGGCTTAACGAAAAGGGAAAAAACCGTCATGGCTGAAACGGTATGACCCGGCAAACCCCAGAGAATTTTTTGGCCGACCCGAGCCAGGATAGTCGGCTTTCCGGGACTGATAGACACCCCGTGAGCCAAAATTTCAGCCTCCGGAAAGCTGTTAATGACTTCGACGGTAAAATCTCTGGAACCCACCGAACTCCCCCCAGAGATCAGGATAACATCAGCTCGGTCCAGACCCTTCTGGCATTGGCCTTTCAAATCACTAAAATGGTCCTTAGTCCGGCCTAAGAATTCCGGGACAGCCCCTGCCTCTTGGGAAAGGCTCATTATGGTCAGAGAATTGATATCACGGACAAAACCCGGTCCGGGCCGATCTTCAACCGGTACCACCTCATCCCCGGTGGAAATAACCGCCACTCTAGGCTGGCAATAGACTGGAATCTCCATAACTCCCAGCCCGGCCAGAAGTCCCAGGTCCTGAGGCCGAAGACGTCGCCCGGCCGGCAGGACCGGCTGTCCTTTCCCAATATCCTCACCAATTTGAATAACATGATCCAAAGGGGAAACCGGCTTGAAAATCTCGATGGTTAGTTCGTCCAGGGACTGAGAGTGTTCAATCATGGCCACGGCATCGGCCCCCGGGGGAAGCATACCTCCGGTGGCAATGCGAAAACAATGTCCCGGTTCAACCGGAGCCCTCATCTCCTGCCCCATGGCAATCTCTCCGGCAAGGGACAATAAAGCCGGGACGGCCTCCGAGGCCCCGAAGGTATCCCTGGCCCGCAGGGCAAAGCCGTCCATACTGGCCCTGGGGAAATGGGGCAGGTCTTCGGGAGATTGGATATCCTCAGCCAGGACCCGATTGAGCCCATCAGCCAACGGAATCCTTTCCCGTTCCAACAAAGGAAAAGTTTTAATGATTTCTAATAATTCATTTGATGTCTTAACTTGAAAAAATGGTTTCATTATTATTTTCTACGTTTCCTTCCCTGAACTCCGAACTTCTTTTACATATAAGGGTTGACACCCGCCCTCCCAGGACCTATATATACAACAATTGATTATGTTAATTTTGACATATTTTTGCAACAGAAAAACGAAAATTCATTTCCATGCTCCTGGATTCTTTTAAACGTCGACTCAACTATCTACGTATCTCCCTGACCGACCGCTGCAATCTCCGCTGTGTCTATTGCATGCCTGAGCAGGGTCTTCCAAAAATTTTTCATGAGGATATCCTGACCTATGAAGAACTGATCCGACTGGCCCGCCTCAGTGTCGGTCTGGGGATCGAAAAGATCCGGCTCACTGGTGGCGAACCCTTGGTTAGGAAAAGCCTTCTGGATTTTATCCGTTCCTTAAAAGCCTTGTCCGGGATTAGGGATATCAGTTTAACGACCAACGGGGTCCTCTTGGCGGAAAAGGCTCAAGCCTTATGGGATGCGGGAATACGCCGGCTCAACATCAGCCTCGATTCCCTGAACAAGGATAAATATAGCCGGATTACTCGGTTTGATTATTTCGATCAGGTTTGGGCCGGGATTCAGGAGGCTGAAAGACTCGGCTTCTCGCCGATCAAAGTCAATGTCGTCGCCATGAAGAGAGTTAATGACGATGAAATCCTGGACTTCGGCCGCCTGTCAATGGAAAAACCCTACCATATCCGTTTTATTGAATTTATGCCTGTAGGCGAAGAAAACGGCTGGGAGGCCGAACGCTTTATCTCCTCGGAGGAGACGCTGAAGAAGCTCCAAACACTTGGCCCCCTCTTTCCGATCAACGGTCGAGGTCTCGATGGCCCGGCCAAACGCATGGCCTTTGCCGGGGCCAAAGGCGAGATCGGTTTAATCAGTCCCATCAGTGAACATTTTTGCCCCTCCTGCAACCGCCTCCGTTTGACGGCCGAAGGCCGCTTAAGGGTCTGTATTTTCTCGGATCGGGAAACCGACCTCCGCTCCCCTTTGCGCCAAGGGGCCTCGGATGAACAAATGGAGGTTTTAATTCGAGAGGCCATCCTGCAAAAGCCCAAAGAACATCCGGTCCAATTAAGTCCTATCCCCCGGAAGTGCCAGCGCCAAATGTCAAAAATTGGAGGCTAAATTCCAAGTCATACTATATAAAACCCTCCTTTTTAATACTACCATAAAAAATCTCAGGCCGATTTATTAGTAACACCTTCCCTCCCTCTTTTATTTTAATACTACTGATAAAATTTTTCATTGATTAGTTAACCAACTTTTGTTAAGGTCCTGTTTGTTTAAAAGGCAAAACGGATTCATCATGATTTTTTCTCACATCATCGCCGAAAGAAAGATCCAGGAAGCCATCCGTAATGGCGAGCTGGATGACCTCCCAGGCAAAGGAAAACCCCTGCAATTGGATGATGACAGTCACATCCCTGAAGAATTGCGTCTGGCTTATAAAATTTTAAAAAATGCCGACTGTCTGCCTCCGGAAGTTGAAATGAAAAAGGAGATCCTGCGCATGCGCGATCTGCTGGAGGGCACCGAGGATCTGGACGAAAAATATCGGATCATGAAACGGCTTAATTTTCAAATCCTGAAATTAAACATGCTGAAACCGGTTTCTCCGCTCCTGGAAGAAAATGAAGTCTACTACGATAAAGTGATTGAACACCTCTCCCCAAAAAAATCTAAATAGCCGACGAGGATCGTTCGTATGGACATGAAACGTGATTATTATGAAGATATCCAGCTCTTCGAAAGCGGGGTGGTCCTCTTCTGGACCCTGGCCCTGCTGGGATTTCTTCTGACCTTTCCCCTTTACGCCCCCTCCTATTATATTTTTCTCTTCAACCTGATTTTGGTTCACGTCATCATGGCCGTTGGCCTGAATATCCTCATGGGCTTTACCGGTCAGATCTCCCTGGGGCACGCCGGTTTTTTTGCCATTGGCGCCTACGCTTCCGCCTTGTTGATGGCCAAATTGAACCTCCCTTTTTTCCTGGCCCTGCCTCTGGCCGGATTTATCGCCGCCTTTTTCGGTTTCATCCTGGGTCTCCCGGCCCTGCGTCTTGAAGGTCCCTATCTGGCCATCGCCTCTCTGGGATTCGGCTTGACCATTATGCATGTCATCGGACGGTGGGACGTCTTTGGCGGCCGGATGGGCATTCATACCCCGCCTCTGGATATCGGCATCCCCCAATTGGGTTTCAAATGGGTCCTGGAAACCGATGTCAGCAAATACTATCTGATCCTGATCATAACAATCCTTATGGTTGTCGCGGCCCGAAACCTGATGAAAACCCGGGTGGGCCGGTCCTTCATCGCCATCCGGGACAGTGATATCGCCGCCGAGGTTATCGGCATCAACCTGACTTTTTATAAAACCCTTTCCTTTATGGTCAGTGCCTTTTATACCGGTATCGCCGGAGGCCTTTTCGGTTTCGTCCTGGGTTTTTTCGATCCCTTCACCTTTACCCTGATCCTTTCGATTATCTTTCTGGTCATGGTGGTGGTGGGCGGACTGGGATCGATCATGGGTTCCATCTGCGGCGCCGCCCTGATCACTTATCTCCAATACAATCTATTAAAAAATGTGGCCGAGAAACCGATCATCGGCGATTTTCTGGTTTCCGTTTCCAAGAAATGGTTTACCGTTATCGGTCTGGAAAATTTTAACAGCATCATCCTCGGTCTGATCATGATCGGGATTATTATTTTTGAGCCCTTGGGCATATTCGGGATCTGGATACGTTTGAAGAAATATTGGAAGACCTGGCCGTTTTAAACCCGGTTCAAGGTCTAAGGTTTACGGTTTGAGGTGAAACCAAAAACAGTAAACCTTTTTCGTTTAATTCTCCTGCTTCAGGGAGCACCATGAAGGATGAAAATCCCCCCTTCCCCCCTTTGTTAAAGGGGGTGGTTAAGTCCCCCTTGGGAAAAGGGGGATTGAGGGGGATTTAAAGGTTATTTTCGGATTAAGCCTGTACTAGAAAGAGACAACCTATGCTCGGACAATTGATTATTGAAGGATTGGCCATCGGGGCCTGTTACGGCCTCTTCGGGATCGCCGTAGTCATCATTTACAAAACCTCCGAGGTGGTCAATTTCGGCCAGGGAGAGATGGCCATGCTGTCCACCTATATCACCTACCATCTCCTGACGGCCTACAATGTTCCCTTTTGGCTGGCCTATATTCTGACTATATTCTTTGCCGTCCTCCTGGGAATGCTTATCGAATTGCTTTTCCTCAGACCGGCTAAGAATCCCAATCTCCTGGGTTTGATCGTTATCACCCTAGGGGCGGAAATGCTCCTCATGGGACTGGCCAGTTGGAAATGGGGAGCGGAACAAAAAGAATTTTCCCTTCCTTTTTCCATCCTGAAAACCCATGAACCGATCAAAGGACTGATCATCAATGATTGGTCCATTGCCGTCTTCGTCACCGCAGCGATCCTGATGATCCTCCTCTTTCTCTTTTTCAAATACACCAAGCTGGGCATCGCCATGCGGGCCACCCAGCAGAACCAGCATGCCGCCAAAATCATGGGTGTGCGGGTGGAGAGGGTCTTTTCCTTTTCCTGGGGGTTCAGCTCCTTTATCGGGGCTACGGCCGCCATGTTCTTTGCCGGCCGGGCCACCTTGGATCCGGCCTTCATGATGGAACCCTTTATGCGGGCCTTTGCCGCGTCGGTCCTCGGCGGCCTGATGAGCATCCCGGGGATCATCGTTGGCGGCGAGCTCTTGGGACTGATTGAAAATCTCTTCGGGTACCTCTGGCCCGAATGGAAACCGATTGTGGCCTTCGTGGTCATTGTCCTGGTCTTATGCATCCGCCCGAGCGGGTTATTTGTGAAGCATTATGTGAAAAAAGTATAATGGGGGCCATTTTATCGGGTAAGAATATAAATAAAATTTCAGTTATTTTTTAAGAGGCTGTTTTCTCTCCGTCATGCCGGATGGATGCGGCATCCAGGACTTCTGAAGCTAAACAACCCTGGATTCCGGCTTTTGCCGGAATGACGTCTAATTCAAATTTAAGAATTATATTCATGCTTCGTGATACCTCATAATAAGCGAGGCATGAAAATTAATCCGAAAATAGGCTGTGGAGCCTTCTGTGCCTATTTTCATCTTTGGTGGTGTCACGCCACTGGCGTGGCATGACGGCTTAGAACGGATTGAATGGCCATGGTGAGCAATGGAAGTTGGACAAAGATCCTGGGACTCGGATTTCTGATTATCCTGATCTGTTCCACTCCCGGTTGGACCGGTGATTTCAATCCCGCTCCGGATGAAGGCCTGCAGGTGGAAAAGGCGGCCCGAACCTATCTGGAGGCCGAAATAAAACGGGACCTGACGGCGGTCTACAAAAGCCTTTATCCCGAATCGGATTATTGCCGGGCCAATAATTTTCAAGCCTATCTGGCCGAGGCCAAGTCGACCCCGGTTCGGATTAAGTCCTATACGGTCGGGAGGGTTTTAATTTTCGAGGATAACCCGGATAAAAATAAATTCCCCAAACTCGAAGGCTTTGCCCGGGTGGAGGTCGATCTGGTGATCCACTATACCGACACCAAGCAGGAATCTTCGGTCAATTACGATTTCCCCTTCGTCAAAGAAAATGGAATTTGGTATAAATTATAGATCGTGAAGCATTGAGAGGAATACACTTAAAGGATTATGAAAAATGAAAAAGGAGGAAAATAGCATGAAAGGAAGAATTTTTTTCACGGTTTTCGCGCTTTTATTGTCAGTGGTGGTTATCACATCCTCTGGATATGCCAACCCTCCGGGATTTGATGACAAAGAGATCCGCATCGGTCAATGGGGACCTCAGACGGGTCCGGCGGCCCCTTGGGGGTCAGTGGCCAGAGGCAGCGGCCTCCTGTTTAATATCGTCAATGAAGAGGGCGGTATTCACGGAAGGAAAATCAAATATTTTCTCCGCGATGACATGTATAATCCCGCCCAGACCAAGGCGGCCGTAAAAGAACTGGTGGAAAAGAACGGCATCTTTGCCTTTGTCGGCGGAGTGGGTGCCGCACCCGGCCTGGCTGTTCGGGATTATCTGGCCCAGAACAAGATCATCTGGGTCGGTCCGGCCACAGGTATCAAAGAGTATGTGGAGCCCAACAATCCCTATCTGTTTGCCGTCTATCCCCTCTATGACGATGAAGCCAGCATATTAACAAAATACATCGTTGAAAAATTAAAGGCTAAAAAAATCGGCTTTCTCTATCAGAATGACACCTACGGCAAAAACGGTCTGGATGGTGCCAAACGAAGACTGGCCAAGTACAAGATGAACCTGGTGGTGGAAATCCCCATTGAACCCATGGAAAAGGACCTTTCCTCTCAGGTCCTCAAGCTGAAGAATGCCGGCGCCGAAGTGGTCATGATGTACGTCAATCCCACCCTGGCGGTCATTACCCTGAAAACCGCGGCTTCCGTTGGTTTCAAACCTCAATGGGTCTCATCCAACACCTTGTCCGACTACCCCTTGATGTTCAAACTCTCCGGGGGGCTCTGGGAAGGCGTTATCACCGGGGCTTTCGGAGAGACGCCCGATTCCAAACATCCCCTGATGGTCAAATACCGTGAGGCCTCCAAGAAATACACACCCGAAGAGCGCTGGGGAACATTCTATTACGCCGGAATCCTCTTTGCTGAACCGTTAGTGGATGCCTTGAAGAAAGTAGGGAAAAATTTGAGTACCGAGGCGACCCTGAAAGCCCTGAATTCCCTGAAGGGCTACCAGGGAATCGGTCCCAAAATAACCTGGACGGAAAAGGAGCACCAGGGAACCGATTCGGTCATGATCCAGAAATGCGGCCCCAACGCCTCGTATATTACCCTGCAAAGCTGGGAATCGAACGAATTGGCTATTTGGAAAAA
>Ga0233425_10007649_pt1 | contig 14994 bp, 10 predicted proteins | sample Watercolumn_Towu_2_FD_181712 | JGI IMG/M metagenome (GOLD analysis project Ga0233425, IMG submission 181712) | Freshwater microbial communities from Lake Towuti, South Sulawesi, Indonesia - Watercolumn_Towuti2014_140_MG | ecosystem: Environmental > Aquatic > Freshwater > Lake | place...
CGCTCGACATAATCGAAGTCGCCGCCGAGCGCCTTGCCAATGTTGACGACCATGTCTATCTCGACCGCACCGTCGCGGCAGGCGAGTTCGGTCTCGTAGCGTTTGGATTCGGTGCAGGAGTTGCCGTGCGGGAAGCCGATGACGCAGCCGACGTTGACGCCGGTGCCGCGCAGCAGCTCGGCGGCGCGTTTGACGGCGTAGGGTTTGATGCAGACGGAAGCGACGCCGTATTTCGCGGCGAGCCGGCAGCCGTCCTCAAGCTCCTTGTCCGTCATCGTCGGATGCAGGAGCGAATGGTCAATCATCTTGGCGAGTTGTTCGTAAGTGTATTTCATAAGGTGGCCCGGAAGGCGGGTCGGCATCAGTCATGTTTGCCGCTCCTGAGTTCCTTCAGCACTTCGTCGTGTGATCCCAGAAACGTCAGGTAGAGGTCGGCTTCCCTGTCTTGAAAAAGGAGCCGGAGATCAATCCCGATGCGACACTCAAAAAGCTTGCGGCGCAACTTTCGAATGCCCAGCCCGCTATGGACATGCGGTCGTCCAAACGACTCGATCAGTTCGGCGACAGCCATCCAGAAATCCAGCCGGCGCTGAGGAACCAGCGTCGGCAGCTGCTCCAGGACGTCACGGTCAATGATGAGGTGCTTTTTCAATTTCCTTTCGCACGTCCGCAGCCGTCATCGTTTTCAATCGGCCGCTCTTCTTCAGCCGCTCGAAACGAGCGTCCACCCGTTTCTCATAAGCCTCAAGCTCCTCCGATCTCACGCCATATTCCCGCCAGGCGTAGTCGGCGGATTCCACCTGCACTTTGCGCAGCGCAATCACGTCGGCGCCGGAGATGATGCCGACGTCCTCGCCGCGGGCAGCCGCTTGGAGCCACTTGGTCAGGTTCTTCTTGGCGTCAGTAATGGTTAGAGTCGTCATACAGCTTCTATATCGGCCCTTAATGGCCTTTATGCAAGCTCTTGTTTCACACACTGACCCATCGCTGCGCCTTGTTGCTCTTCATGATCGCCTCGCAGACAGCGACTTCCTGGTGGCCGTCCGCGGCGCTGGCGAAAAGGCGCTCTCCTTTGCCGCCGGCAATGGCGGCGTAGATGTTGCGGAACAGCATCTTGAACGTGTCGGGGAAGCCCTCGACGTGGCCGGGCGGATAGTCCATGAAACCCGCCGCGCCGTCGCCAAACGCGGGCGTGGCCCGCACAGCGGTTTCGTTCGCGCCGTCGCGGTTGCCGAAGCGCAGCATCTCCGGCTCTTCCGAGCACCACCACGCCGATTTCTTGCTGCCGTAGATTTCGATGCGGATGCAGTTCTTGCGGCCGGCGGCGACCTGCGAGACGCCAAGGTTGCCGCGCGCGCCGTTGGCGAACTGCAACAGCACACTCGCGAAGTCTTCCGTCGCAACCTTATAGGTGGCGTAGCGCATCTTCGCGTCCGCTTTTGCGAACGTCTGCACTTCGCCAAGCGGACGGCGGCGCGTTTTGTGGAACGTGCCGAGGTCGGCGAATACCGACGCGATCTTCGCGCCGAGGATGAACGACACGGTGTCCATCCAGTGCGTGCCAATGTCAGCAACGGCGCGGAGCTTGCCGCCCTCCTGTGGCAGGAGGCGCCAGTTGTAGTCGGTGTCCTTGAACAGCCAGTCCTGCATGTAGGAGCCGTTGACGTGGATGATGTCGCCGAGTTCGCCGCGCGCGACCATGCGATGAAGCGTCAGCACCGCAGGGTAGAAGCGGACGTTGTAGTTCACGGCAAATACGCGATCGCTGCCGCGCGCGAGCTTCACGATCTGCGCCGTCTCGCGCGTGTTCATCGCCAGCGGCTTTTCGCAGACGACGTGCTTGCCGGCCCGCAACGCCGCCAGCGACATCTCGCAATGGAACCGGTTCGGCGACGTGATGTGGACCACGTCCACATTCGGCGAGCGCAGCATCTCGCGGTAATCGCCGAACGCCTCCGGGATGCCGAACCTGTCCGCCGCCGCGCGCACGCGGCCGGGCAGGTCGCAGAGCGCGGTGATGTTCGCGCCGATGCGCCGCAACGCTTCCAGGTGCACCGGGCCGATGAAGCCCGTGCCGATGATGCCTGCTTTGATCTTGGTCATGATGGTTCCCTTCTATTTCTTCCGGCTCAAATCCAGCAACACTCCTGCCGCCGGCCGCGCTGCCTGGATCGGGCCGAGGCGGTTGTGAAACTCGTAGGCATCGCCGCGATACAGCGTTTGCTCGCGCCAAAGCGGCACGCCGCCGCTGAGGTAGCCGGTGGACGTCACCAGCAAGCCCGCCGCGCCGCTGGCCACCTGCAACAGCCGCGCGTCGGCGTCGCGAATCGTCACCGCGCGGATCACCTGGTCGGCGCCCGCGACCTCCAGCTTCAGCCGCTCCGTCCAAGCCGCGTAGAGCGAGCCTTTGATGGCGTCCTTGTCCAGCCCGGCGCAGAACCGCCCCACGATATGGCGGCGCTCCAGGATCACCGGCACACCGTCGGCCAGCCGCAGCCGTTCAAGATAGTAGAGTTCGTCGTGCGGCTGGACGCGCAACGCGCCGAGCACCTCCGCGCCGGCCTGCGCGGCCCGCATCGTTTCGAACCGCAGCACGCGCGTGGCGGGCTTCTTGCCGGCGGCCTCGGCCTTGTCGGTGAAGCTCACCAGCGCGGCGAGGTCGTAGTCGAGCGCGCCGCCGCGCACGAACGTGCCAACCCCCTTCTTGAACTCCAGCACGCCTTCCGCCACGAGGTTCGAGACCGCCTTGTTGGCCGTGACGCGGCTGACGCCGAACCGCTCGCCAATCTCGCGCTCGGCGGGAAACTTGTCGCCCGCCTTGAACTCGCCGCTACGGATGAGTTCGCGCAGCTTGTCGTTGAGCTGGCAGTAGATCGGGTTCTTGAGCCGTGTCATGGTCGTGGCATAGCCACGTGAAGTTGTTAGCACGTCCCACGTTTTTCCGTCAAGAGCAGGGTTGACAGAATCCCGATGAAAAGTTAGAAACCGCGTGGCTATGCCACGCGCCACTGTGACAACCTTATTTGCGCTGCTTGCTCTCGCCTGTGTTTGCCCTGCCGCCAGCACACCACGGCCAAATATCATCCTCATCAACTGCGACGACCTCGGCTATGGCGACCTCGGCTGCTACGGCGCGAAGGACATCCGCACGCCGCGACTCGACCGCATGGCGGCGGAGGGGACACGCTTCACGGACTTCTCCGTGACTTCCGCGCTCTGCACGCCGTCGCGGGCAGCGTTGATGACGGGGAAGTATCCGGGGCGCGTCGGCCTGGCGACGGGCGTGTTGCGGCCCGATGCGACGAACGGCCTCGCGGGCAGCGAGGTGACGCTCGCGGAGGTGTTGAAGCCGGCGGGCTACGCGACGGGTTGCATCGGCAAGTGGCACCTCGGTTTCGTGAAAGGCATGAGGCCGATGGATCAGGGCTTCGACAGCTATTACGGCGTGCTGCACAACCTCGATCACTGGGAGACGAAGCATTTTGAGAAGGACGGCGGCATGCCGGTATTGCGCAGAGACGTGGTGGAGAAACGCCCGGCGGTGCCGGCGGAGATGACCGGACTTTACACGGCGGAGGCGTTGAAGTTCATCGAAGCGAATCGCGCGCGGCCCTTCTTCCTCTACCTCGGCCACGCGATGCCGCATTTGCCGTTCGACGCCTCGCCGAGGTTCAAAGGCAAATCGCAGCGCGGTCTCTACGGCGACGTCGTGGAGGAACTTGATGACAGCACCGGCCAAATCCTCGACAAGCTGCGCGCGCTCGGTCTCGCGGAGCGCACGCTGGTCATCTTCACCAGTGACAATGGCCCCGAGCGCAACACACCTGGCAGCGCCGCGCCGCTTCGCGGGACGAAACACACGGTTTATGAAGGCGGCCTGCGCGTGCCGTGCTTCGCGTGGTGGCCCGGTCGCGTGCCGCCGGGCCGCGTGTGCGATGAGTTCGTGAGCACGCTCGATCTGCTGCCAACGTTCGCCAAGCTTGCCGGAACGCCGCCGCCCGCGCATCTGGATGGATTCGACATCTCGCCACTGCTGCTTGGGCAGAAAGGAGCGCATTCGCCGCGCACGACGCTTTACTCGCTCTACGGCTACGCCAAGAACCGCTTCGAATCCATGCGCGAAGGCAGTTGGAAGCTCCATCTCAACGCTCCACCCAAGCTCTACGATCTCCGCAACGACCTCGCGGAAACCACCGATGTCGCGGCGCAGCATCCGGAGATTGTGCAACGGCTGTCGAAGCTTGCGGACAAAGCCCGTGAAGATATGGGCGACAACGTCAAGCCATCGCGCTACAATCAACAGCAGAAGAAGCAGGAGTCATCGCGATGAAGAGCAAGATGAACATCACGCGGCGCGAGTTCCTCGCGACAACCGGCGTGGTCGGGGCGTCCGCTTTGTTCGCCCGGCGTGCGCTCGCGAGCAAGCCGTTGAGCAAGGACGCGGACATCACGGCGTTGCGGAAGGCGATGATGAACTCGCCTGTCGGCGTCGCTCTGCACCGCGCAAAGGTCTTCACGAAGGTTTTCCAGCAACACGAGGCCGAGCCGTGGATTGTCCGCAAGGCGATGGCGTTGCGGGAGTATTTCGAGACGGTGCCGCTTTACCTGCGCGAGCACGACGGCATCGCCGGCTCGATCAGCGAGACGCCCGGCGCGATGCCGCTGATGGTCGAGTTGGGCATCGCGGAGAACAACATCTACACCGGCGAGCGGCCCGACCGCGAAGCTTACCTCAAGGGCCAGGTGCCGCAGGACATCCTCGACTACTGGGCCAACCGGAACATGTGGGGCTTGTTCCGCACGCAAGTGGTCGGCCTGCCGCCCGTCAAGAACCACGATGAGCTGAAGCAGAATCCCGGCTACAAGTTCATCTCCAACCAGGGCCATCTCTGTCCGAGCTACAGCGAACTGCTGCGTGTCGGCATCGGCGGCTTGAGGAAGAAAGTTGCCGCGCGACGGCAGGGCGAGAGTGACTCGGCGAAGCTCGCGTTCCTCACCGCGGCGGACCACACGCTGGCGGGGCTGTCGGCGTGGGCGCAACGCTACAGCAAGTTTCTCGCGAAGGAAGGCAAGCCGGAGATGGCGCGCATCTGCGCGAAGATCGCGACCCAGCCGCCTGAGACGTTCCGCGAAGCGCTGCAACTGGTCTGGCTCGCGTATCAGGCCATCCACATCGAGGGCCACGGTTACTCCTGCACGCCGGACCGGCTCGACCAGTTGCTGCTGCCTTTCTACGAAGCCGATGTCAAAGCCGGCCGGCTCGACGATGCCGCCGTGGTGCGGCTAATGGAGAACTTCACGCTCAAGATGTTCGACAACACCTTCTGGGGGCCGGAGCATCACCTGACGCAGGGCTTCGTCACCGGCGGCTCTACGCCCGACGGCCGCGACCAGACCAACCGCCTGAGCTGGCTGATGGTCGAGGGCGCGACGAACATGGCGCTGCCGGAGCCGCTCATCTGGATTCGGTGGCATCCGACGATGGACCAGAAGTTCTTCGACTTCTGCCTCACGCGGCTCCAGCGCACGACGTGTTTCCCGATGATCTGGAGCGACAACGCCATCCCCGCCGCGCTGATGGAACTCGGCGTGTCGCGCGAGGACGCGTTCGACTACGTGCCGGTGGGCTGCAACGAACTCGCCGTGCCCGGCCGTTGCTACTACAACCCCGGCGCGAACGTCAACTACCTCGCCGCCATCGAGGCCGCGCTCACCAGCGGCAAGGGTCACAAAGCTCAGTGGAAATGGAAGAACGTCGCGCCGGCCGCCGGCGAACTGAGGACGTTCGACCAGTTCGCCGCCGCCGTGGGCGCCTACATGCGCCGCCAGATCGAGCAGTCGTATGGCAACGAGATGAAGGTGCTCAAGGCGCAGATGGAATGGGGCGTGACGCCGCTGACTTCCTGCTTCTTCCACGGCTGCATCGAACGCGCCCGCGACATTGCGCAGGGCACCAAATACAACATCCTCTCCTGTGGCGGCATCGGCTTCGCCAACGCGGTGGACTGCCTCGCCGCCGTGCGCGAGATCGTCTTCGACAAGAAACAAGCCACGCTCGACGAGGTCGCCACCGCGTGCGCCGCGAACTTCCAAGGCCACGAACGCCTTCGCGCCAAACTCCGCACCGCGACGAAGCACGGCAACGACGACCCGCGCCTCGACGACATCATCGCGCTGGCCGAGCGCCTGCGCGACGAGCCGATGCAGGCCATCTGCCGCGACCCGCGCGACGGCAGCAAGTTCGGCAACAGCCACGTTGTCCGCAGCGGCGCCGTCAAGCAAGGCCGCGTCACGCCCGCCACGCCCGACGGCCGGCTCGCCGGCACGCCGCTGGCCAGTTCAATGGCGGCCTCCGTCGGCTGCGAGCGCACCGGCCCGACCGCCGTGCTCAACTCCGTCTGCAAGCTGAACTCCAAGAAAAGCTGGCAATGCGGCTACCAGGTCAACATCCGTTTCCACGCCGGGATGATCGCCGACGCCGGACAGCGCGAGAAACTGCGCGCGATGCTGAACGTCTATTTCCAGAACGGCGCCCAGGAGTTGCAGATCAACGTCGTGGACAGCGCCACGCTGCGCGCCGCGCAAAAGAACCCCGACCAATACCGCGACCTCGTCGTCCGCGTCGCCGGCTTCAGCGAATTCTTCGTCAACCTCACCCCCGACATGCAGGAAGAGATCATCGCCCGGGCGGAGCATTTGTGAGAGTTAATGATCGGCAAGTTGCACTGAATTAACAGCATTGTGATAGAAGCGATGACACTTGGCATGAGAGTCGGGCGTGGAACCGAGTAAGGCGGCAAGAGATTTGGCGTATTGTGAACGGACGTTTTCTGACGCCCCTCGCGCCATTCCAGAGACACAACGAGTCAAGACGGGTCAGCGCAATAGGGGGTGGACAAAAACACTAGCGCTGCTTTTTCCCGACCGCCACCTGAGCTATACATTACCGTCTTCACAAATCGCTTCCGTTTACAACGTCGCGGAGAACCCCGGCGCGCCGGTCTATTGGTTTATTGCAAGAACATTTCGCGACAGAATATTTTGTGGACAAAGGTTATGTTCTCGCCCGCGCCGCGCCTGTGAGGTGAAGACGCGGCGGTGGCCGGCATCTGAACTAAGTGCTTGCTGGCTGCGGTTGGTTCGGCGCAGATTGGCGGCGTGCAGCTCACATGAAACGGCTCTGGAAAACGCTGTGGCGGTTGTTCCATTTCGCGCGACTGGCGCTCTGGCTGGTCTTGCTGCTGCTTGCCAGCAGCTACGCCTGGCTCCACTTCTATGGCGTGCCGGATTTCGCCAAACAATTTGTCGTCCAACAACTCGCTGCGCGCGGCATCACCTTCAATTTCGACAGTATCCACGTGGAAATCCCGACCGGCCTCGTTGCGCGCGGCGTCCGACTCGGCGACACGCGGACACCGGATAGGCCGTTGGTCCACGCGAAAGAGGTTGGCATCCTGTTCGACCTGCGCCGGCTCTGGCAGCGGCAGTTGCCAGTGACTGCGCTGGCGCTCAAGCACGGCGATCTGACCGTGCCGCTGTTCTTCGACGACCCGAACTCCGAGCGCATCGAGGCACACGATCTCAACGGCCTCGTCCGGCTGGAAAAGAGCAACGTCCTCAAGGTGGAGCGGCTCACCGCCGAAGTGCTGCGGTTGCAGTTGGCGCTAACGGGCCGGCTCACCTTGCCGTCGGCATCAAAGCCAAAACCGCCACCCGACGCCGCGGAACGCGGACGCCGCACGCAGCTCGTGCGCAAGATTTCCGACGAAGTGCGCTCGCTGCAATTCCAGAAGCCGCCGACGCTGACGCTGGACTTTACGGCGAACGCCGACGACCTGGCCACCGCCACGGCCGCGCTTGTCGTCGAGAGCGGCCCGGTGGCGTATCCGAAGCTGGCGTTCGATTCACTCAACGCCCGGATCAGCTATGGCGGCCAGCGGTTGCAACTGGAGAAGCTCGAAGCGACGCTCGGCGGCGGCATGGTGGCATTGAGCGACGGCCATTACGATTTCCAGCGCAAGGAAGCTCGCGTGACACTGCGCAGTTCGGCGGACTTCAAGGCGTTTTCGCAGTTCGCACCGGAGACGTTGCAGAAACAACTGGCCGAGTGGCGCTGTGACCCGCTGCCGCGCGTGGAATTCACCGCCAGTCTCGCGGATGACCGATTGACTGTGCCAAAGCTGACGGTGCAGGCAGCCGGCGGCGCGCTGGTGGTCGAGGAGGGCTGCTTCGATTTCAAGAACAAGACGGCTGGTGCAAAGGTCCACAGCGACATGGACGCGAAGCAACTCACGCCGTTCCTGCCGCCGGGCTGGCAGCGGATGCTTCGGGACTGGACATGGGCGGCGAACCCGAAACTGGATTTCGAGATTTACCGGACGGAAGCCGACCCGCAGCACCCGACGATCGAGAACGGCCGCGTGTCCATCTCCGACGCGACGTTCCGCGGCATCCCAGTGCTGCGCGCCGCCTGTCGCGGCGTGCTGCGCCACGACGTCATCGCGTTGACGGAGGGAATCGTTGACCTTAAGCCGTCGGAGGCGCGGCCCGGCGAGATCACGACGCTTCAGGCCAACTACTCCTGCCATCTGACAAAGCAGGATTTCGTCTTCAGCGACATAAACTCCAACACCGAGGCGTTGCGACTCTCGCCGCTGCTATCGAGCAACTTTGTGAAGGCGCTGCGGGAGTTCAAGCTCGCACAGCCGCCGGTGCTGACCGGCGGGCGTTGGACCGGCAACTGGCTCAAGCTTGACACGAGCGAGTGCGAAGGCCATCTCGAAACCGGCCCGGTGGAGTGGCACAAGCTGACCGCCGACGCGACGCGGAGCAACTTCCGCTACGGTCAGAACCTGCTCCAGTTCCGCGACGGGACCGTGCGGCGGCCGGAAGGCGAACTGCACGGCAGCTACCAGTATCATTTCAAGACGGCCGACTTCGGCGGCAGCGGCAACGGCGTGCTTGACTTGGTTTCGCTGAAGCCGGTGCTATCCCAGTCCTGGCGGGAAACGCTCGACCGCTACCGCCCGGAGACACCGGTGAACTTCGACCTCAAGAGCTACAGCGGCAACTGGCGCGAAGCGGACCGCACCGTCGCGGACGGCACGGTGAAAATCGGAGCGCTCGCCGCCGGGACAGGCCGCGCGACCGACATCGAGGCGCGGTTCAAGCTCGATCCCGCGGCGCTCCGCGTCAGGAAGTTCGCCCTCTCAGTGCCGAGCGGCCGCGTTGAGAGCGTGTTCGATTACGAGCGTGCCGGCCAGCGGCTGACGCTGTCGTGCGACATGAGCAAGGTCCAGCCCATTGATCTGGCGCGGCTACTCGGCAGCAACGTCGTGGCGTTGATCGAGCCTTACCATTTCAAGACGCCGCCGACCGCGTCGCGCGTCAGGGCGATGCTGGACTTCAAGAAACCTGAGCAGACGACCTGGAACGCGATTGTCGCCGCGCCGGAGGTGGATTGGTGGCGGCTGCACATCGGGAAATTCTCAACGGAGATCAGCTACAGCAATCGCGTGCTGAACGCGACCAACTTTGTGGCGCAGTTCTACGGCGGCACCCTCCAGGCCGGCCAGGCGAGCTTCGACCTGGGCCAGGGTGCGATGCGCTATCAGGCCTCGTTGAGGTTCGACGACGTGAAGGACGGCGGCGCGCTGCTGAAAGCGATGTTCGGCTACACGGAGGTCAGCGGCATGTTCCAAGGCACCGTGCGCGCGTCGGGCGTCTGGGGACAGGACGATTCGATCCACGCCCTCGGCAACCTCCACATTATCGGCAGTCGCCTTTGGACCATCCCGATCTTCGGCGCGCTTTCAACGCGGCTCGGCGCGTTGTTCCCGAACCGCTTCACCAACCCGCCGGCGACGGACATAGACACGACATTCCTCGTGGATAAGGGCATCGTCCATCTGCCCGCGAACAGCAATGAGCAGGTTATCATCAAAGCCGCGCCGCATCGCATGACCGGCCGCGGGCGGTGGACGATTCACGGCAACCTCGACTTCACGGTGCAGGCGCACATCATGAGCGAAACCGGAATCCTGATGCTGCCCTTGCTGCCGGTGAACATGCTCGTGCTGAACCCGCTTACCAAGGCGTTCGAGATGGAACTGACCGGCCCGATCTCCAATCCCCAATGGTGGCCGCGCTGGCTGCCGTCTCCCGGCAAGGCCGAGGAAAAAAAACAACCCGCGCCGCCCGCCTCGCAACCATGACACCCATCACACAAGCTCTCCTTCGTCGCCTCGCCCTGTTCGCCGCGCTCGTTGCAACGTGGCCGGCATTACTCGCCGCCGAGGCGCTCCCAAAAATCCACGTCGCCGCCGATGGGCGGACGTTCGTCACCGAGGCGGGCAAGCCGTTCGTGCCGCTCGGCATCAACTACTACCGCCCCGGCACCGGCTGGGCGCCACAGGTCTGGAAACAGTTCGACGCCGAGGCGACGCGGCGCGACTTTGCCCGGCTGCGCGAACTCGGCGCGAACTGCATCCGCGTCTTTATCAGCTTCGGCTCGTTCTACACGAAGCCCGGTGCGCTAGACGAAGACGGGCTGAGGAAGTTCGACCAGTTCCTCGTGCTCGCCGAGGAAGCCGGCCTCTACGTGCATCCAACCGGGCCGGACCACTGGGAAACATTGCCGGAGTGGGCGCGCACGGACCACTTCGCCAACGAAACGGTGCTGTGCGCGCTGGCGGATTTCTGGAAACTCTTCGCCGCGCGCTACCGCGGTCGCAACGTCATCTTCGCTTACGATCTCAAGAACGAACCGGCCGTCGGCTGGGAGAGCGCCGACATGCGCGCGCGTTGGAACGTCTGGCTGAAGCAGCACTACGCTTCGCCCGCCGACGCCGCAAAGGCGTGGGGCGTGGACGCAACGACAATCCAGTGGGGCGAGGTGGCCGTGCCACCGAGGAAGGATGCGCCGGGCAGCCGATTGTTACTCGACTACCAACAATTCCGCGACGAGCGCGCCGACGACTGGACGCGGCGGCAGGTGGTGGCGATCAAGGCGGCCGACCCGCACGCGCTGGTGACGGTCGGCTTGCTTCAGTCGTCGGTGCCGGCGGCGGGCGGTGGCGCGCACTGGCCAGCGTTCCGGCCGTTGCGACAGGCGAAGTTCCTCGACTTTATGGAAGTCCATTTTTATCCGAACGCCGGCGGCCTCTACGACTACACGAAACCGGAGGACGAGGCGCGCAACCTCTCTTATCTCGAAAGCGTCGTGCGCGAGGTCGCCGCACCGGGCAAGCCAGTCGTGCTGGCGGAATTCGGCTGGTATGGCGGCGGGGCGATGCGGCTCCGGAACGGGAAGATGTCCGCGCCCGGCAGCGAGGAGCAGCAGGCGCGCTGGTGCCGCCGCGCGGTGGAGACGACGGCCGGCCTCGCGTGCGGTTGGTTGAACTGGGGCTTCCACGACCATCCGCAGGCGAACGATTGCAGCCAGCTCACCGGCCTGTTGACTGTGGACGGCAAGCTCAAAGCGTGGGGCGCGGAGTTCCAGAAGCTGGTGGCGCGTTTCGGCGGACGCGAGATTCCGCCAGCGAAACTCGGCCCAAGGCCCGCGATGGATTGGGACCGCTGCATTACCAGCACCAAAGACGCGCGGGAATTCCGCGAGGCGTATCTGAGCGCGTTCACGGCCGGCAAATAAGGAGAAGCTAATGAACCGAATGACCCGACGGACTTTTATCACCACTGCGACCGCCGCGTGCGCCGCACCGCTGCTGCGCGCGGAGGAGAAACCGGTGGCGGCGACCGGTCTCGACTTCCCGCTGATGGACTTCCACGTCCACCTCGACAAGAGCACGATAGACGCGGTGCTGGCGTTGCCGCAGGCGCGCGGCGTCAAGTTCGGCATCGTCGAGCACGCGGGCACGAAGGAGAACGACTACCCGATCGTCCTCAGCAACGACGCGGAACTGAAGGGCTACCTCGACATGCTTGCCGGCAAGCCGGTTTTTCGCGGCGTGCAGGCGGAGTGGATTGACTGGACGAGCGGCTTCTCGACGGCGGCGCTGGCGAAGCTCGACTACGTGCTCACCGACACGATGACGCTCCCCGGCAAGGACGGCCGCCGCACCAAGCTCTGGCTCAAGGACGTGGAGTCGCTCGTGGAGATGGCTGATAAACAGGCGTTCATGGACCGCTTTGTGGACTGGCACGTGAAGATCATTTCGGAGCAGCCGATAGACATTCTGGCCAACACCTCCTGGCTGCCCGCGCCGCTCGCGCTCGACTACGACGCGTTCTGGACGCCGGCGCGCGTCCAGAAGGTCGTGGATGCGGCGGTGAAGCACCGCGTCGCGCTGGAGATCAGCAGCAGCTACAAACTGCCGCGGCTGCCGTTCCTGAAGATCGCCAAAGCCGCCGGCGTGAAGTTCTCCTTCGGCTCCAACGGCCGCTACCCGAAGATGGGCCTGTTGGATTACTCCATCGAGACCGCGAAGGAACTCGGCCTGAAGCGCGGCGACATGTTCACGCCCGCCCCCGACGGCCAGAAGGCCGTGCAGCGGTGGAAGCGCACCTGATTACCCGAATGAGAAAAATTTCTAGTGACAACGCCCGAGTTCTCGCTACTATCCGCGCCAAACTAGAACAGCAATTTATCCGGAGACAACCATGAGCGAACTGCAAGACCTTACCCAAGCCGTCATCAAAGGCGACCGCAACAAAGCCAAACAACTCACTCAGACTTTGCTCGACCAGAAGGTCGCGCCGATGGACATCGTCGAGAAGGGCCTTGTCCCCGGCATGTCCGAGGTCGGCGAGCGGTTCAAGCGCAATGAATACTTCGTCCCGGAAATGCTCATCGCTGCGCGCGCCATGAAAGAGGCGATGGGAATGCTGGAGCCGTTGCTCGCCAAGGCCGGCATCAAGCCGAAATACACCGCCATCCTCGGCACCGTCCAGGGCGACCTCCACGACATCGGCAAGAACCTCGTCGGCATGATGTGGAAGGGCGCCAACATCGGCGTCGTGGATCTCGGTTCCAACGTCACGCCCGACAAGTTCGTCAACGCCATCAAGCAGCATAACGCCCAGATTTGCGGCCTCTCCGCGCTGCTCACCACGACCATGCCGGCGATGAAGGACACCGTTGCCGCCATCCGCAAAGCCGGCCTCGGCACCGTCAAGGTCATCATCGGCGGCGCGCCCATCACACAGGAGTTCGCCTCTGAAATCGGCGCTGACGCCTACGCCCCCGACGCCGCCAGCGGCGTGGATGTCGCGATGAAGGCGATGGCCGCCTAGCCGCAATCGTTTATCCCGAAGACCGGAGTTGGCCGTCGGCGTTCTGCTGATCCAACTCCGGTTTTCGTTTTGGCGCGGGTCGCTTTGTTCGCGCAGCTTTCTCTGATCCCCCAACAAAAAGGCTCGTTACCCAGGACTCACGGAGGATCGACCGTCATCGGCTGTGTCCCGCCAGTTTCGCCCAGTCCAACGTCTCGCGGTTCACGCGCGCCATCGCGTCGAGGGCTTCCGTGTCGGGACGCTCCGATCCGTTGCGCAGGCCGCGGCGACGGCAAGGGTTGCGGAGATACGCGCCGCAGAGATGCAGGCCGACGCAGCCGCGCACCTCGCGCAACGCGGCGAGGACTTCGGCGTAGCCTTTCGCATCGTGGCCTTGCCCGCCGTCGGGCAGTTTGCGGGAGCGGCAGCCGTCGGCGTAGAGCACGGGCTTGGCGGCCAGTTCGTGCCAGCGCGCGAGGTCGGCTTTCACTTTGTCCGGCGGACCGAAGTGCTGGAAGCTCAGCACATCCACCCACGGCAACGCCGCGCGCACGACCTCCTCCGGCAACGCGGCGTTGGCTTCGTAGCGGTCGCCGAGGATGAGATGGTGGCGGTCGTAACGGCGGATGGCGTCGTGTGTGATGCGATAGTAGCGCGCGGCGAGTTCGCTGAGTTCCTTGCGGCCGGTTTCGGTGACGAGTTTCGCCGGGTCGAAGAGCGGGCCTTTCCAGGAGCAGAACTTCGTCGTATGCGTCCACGTCGGGCAATCCACGTAGAAGTAGCCGATCAACTTCGGGTCGTCCTTCATCCGCGCGCAGTTTTCGCGCGCGACGTAATCGCACCAGTCGGCGAACTCCGCGCTCGCGAAATCGGGATGGCGCGTCTCGGCTTCTCACTGGTGAAAGTCCGCAAAAGGCAGTTGGTGGCAATACGGCACGCCGAGCCACTGGTATTCCTCGAACGTGAACGCGCGCGAGTGGCGGTGGTTGGTCGGGCCGCGCGTGACGACCTCCTGCGTCCAGCCGACGCTGTTGAAGCCCCACGCGCGCAGATCGGGCGCGACGGCTTCCTTGAGCCAACGCTCCATCGAGTTGCCGTATTTGCGCTGCCAGAGGTCGCCGTTCTCCGCAAGGCGCAGCGGCGACGGGTCAATGTGATTGAGGCCGATGGAGAAGAACGGCTCGCCCGCCGGCGTAATGAACCACCAGCGACCGCCGCGCTGGCCGACGGTGAAGAAGCCCTTCGGTTCCGGCCGCGGCGTCGCCGCGCGGAGCGGCATCGCAGCAACGCTCGCGCCCGCGGCCAGAAACTGGCGTCGTGTCATTCTCATTGAAGGTCTTTCGTCTCCGCCAGCTTCCACGAGTCGCCGCCGTCGGGCGACATCAGCACTGTGCGGCGGCGGCCGAAGTGGTCGTTCCGATAAAACCAGAACGTGGACCAGTAGTCGTAGGAGAGGAACAGCCGGCCTTTGCGATCCATTGTGAGGCGGTGGTAGAAGACGCTGTATTCCGAGAACGGCGGCACGATGAGGATGCGCGGCGGTTCCCACGGCTGGCCGGGACGTTTCCGCTGGTAGGCGAGCGTTGCGTAGTGACTCGCGGGAAACGGCTCCACGCCCGTGCGCCACAGCCGGAACGTCGCGTGCAGGGCGTCGTCCGGGCCGCAGACCATGCCGATGTAGGTCTGGTTCAGGTTCTCGCCCATCGGCGCGGCCTCGGTCCATCCGCCGCCGCCGGCGTCCGGCTTCAACGACTGCGCGTAGGG
>Ga0233425_10007650_pt1 | contig 14992 bp, 10 predicted proteins | sample Watercolumn_Towu_2_FD_181712 | JGI IMG/M metagenome (GOLD analysis project Ga0233425, IMG submission 181712) | Freshwater microbial communities from Lake Towuti, South Sulawesi, Indonesia - Watercolumn_Towuti2014_140_MG | ecosystem: Environmental > Aquatic > Freshwater > Lake | place...
AAATAGTTTGGCAGTTTGGATAGGTCGTCGTGTCCGATCTTGATTCCACCCCGCTGGCTGAGGAGGATGGCAATCATCAGGGCATTCTGCTCGCTGATGCTCGACCCGAGCTTGGCCAGTACCCCGGTGGGCATCCCCAGATCAGTGGCGATGGCGTATGCATGACGGGCGCGCGTCCCTCCCCCGGTGGTAATCAAAATCTTGTGGGACTTCCGAGCCTCAACAAGCTCATCTAAAATGGGCAGAAGAGCCGTACGTCCGCGGTCGATAATACTCTGTCCGCCGACCTTGACCACCACGAGGTCGGGCATCAGGCGGTGAATGGGGCTGGTATCGGTGCTGGCAAGGAGGGATTTATCCATGAGCGATTCGCCCATCAATGGCGATTCGATTTGCAGACGTCCGCTGGCATCGCGTTGAATTGGCATATTTTTCTCCATGAGTAGTGTGACTAAAAACTGCCCCGGCAGTATAGCACAATTCCCGACAACACCTGTCCAAAAAGATGGGGTAACTCCTGGCCTAGCGCCAAAAACTGAACCTACATGCAAGATGACAAAAGGAGAAGTATATTATAATCCCCGCACGCTTTCGGAAAGTTTTTCCTTATCTGAAACCTAAAAACAAATCATTCCCGCGTAGAAAAACATCGAAAGCAAAACCTTTTTATTCCAAGGAGAAGAAAAATGTCCCGCACGATCAAGTTTGTTCTACTCATGGGGTTAATTCTCTCGCTGGCGCTGACTGCCTGCGGAGCGCCCGCCCCCACCGAGGCTCCCGCCGTCGAAGCGCCTGCCGCGACGGAAGCCCCCGCAGCCACGGAAGCGCCTGCTGCCGAAGCGCCTTCCACCGAGCCGATTCTCACCGTCACTGGTGCAGTGGATACCGAACTGGCGCTCTCCGAAGCCGACCTGCGCGGCATGGAAGTTGTCCAACTCAATGCCGAACACCCCAAGAAGGGACCCACCGACTACGAAGGCGTGCGCCTGAGTGAAGTGCTTGCCAAGGCAGGCGTTCAGGATGGAGCCAGCGCCCTGCTCTTCACCGCCAGCGACGGCTACGAATCCGAAGTCGCCTACGCCGATGTGGAAGCCTGCGCCGACTGCCTGGTTGCCTTCGACGGCTCCGACCTCATCATGGTCATGCCCGGTATGTCGAGCAAAGCCTGGGCAAAGATGGTCGTCAAGATCGAAGTGAAGGCTGACGCTCCCGCTGCCGCTGAGCCGCCCGCCAACCCCAACCTGATTCTCGCCACCACCACCTCCACCCAGGATTCTGGCTTGCTCGACGTCCTCGTCCCCATGTTCGAAGAACAGACTGGCTACACCGTGCAGACCATTGCCGTCGGTTCGGGTGAAGCAATGAAGATGGGCGAAGAAGGCAATGCCGACGTGCTGCTCGTCCACGCCCCCGCCTCCGAAGTGGAATTCATGGACGGCGGATTTGGCAAAGACCGCGCCCTCGTCATGCACAACGACTTCATCATCGTCGGCCCCGCTGAAGACCCCGCCAAGATCAAAGACCTCGGTCCCAAGGACGCCTTTGTCGCCATTTACAACGCGGCAGTTCCCTACGTCTCCCGCGGCGACGACTCCGGCACGCACAAGAAGGAAGTGAGTTTCTGGAAGAAAGCCGAACTCGACCCCGCCACCGAGAAACCTGAATGGTTCATCGAGACCGGGCAGGGCATGGGCGCTTCGCTCACTGTGGCTTCCGAGAAGGGCGCCTACATCCTCACCGACCGCGCCACCTACCTTGCCAACAAAGACAACCTCAAGTTGGAAATTTTGCTCGAAGGCAACAATGCCCTGCTCAACGTCTATCACGTCATCACCGTCAACCCTGAAAAATGGACTGCGGTCAACTACGATGGCGCAATGGCTTTCTCCAAATTCATGACCGACCCCGAAACCCAGAAAGTCATCGGCGAATTCGGCGTGGATAAGTTCGGTCAGCCGCTCTTCTACCCCGATGCGGATAAGACGGATGCGGATTTGGGGCTGTAAGAAGGCAGGCAAGTAGGTAAACAAGTAAAAAGGTAGATACGTAAATAGGTAAGACAGGTACACAGGCAAGCGGAATCTTCCCTGTGTACTTGTTTACTTGTGTACTCCGCTCCTGTGTACTCCCCCAATGACTGACATCTTCGAAATCACCGCCCTCTCCCTGCAAGTCTCGACCATCGCCACCCTCATCAGCCTGGTGATTGGTCTGCCGTTTGGGACATGGCTCGCGCTCGGCGACTTTCGCGGGCGTTCTTTCATTTTGAGCGTGGTCAACACAGGGATGGCGCTGCCGCCTGTGGTGGTTGGCTTGGTGGTTGCCATGACCCTCTGGCGCAGCGGTCCGCTCGGCGGATTGAAGTTGATTTACACCCCCTGGGCAATCATCATCGCGCAAACGGTCATCTCCGCGCCGGTAGTGACCGGTCTCACGGCGGCAGCGCTGGCGGCATTGGACCCGCGTCTGCAACAACAGCTTCTCGGCTTGGGCGCATCCCGCTTGCAGATGATTTTGATGCTGTGGCGTGAAGCCCGCCTGCCGCTCCTCGCCGCGCTGATGGCTGGCTTCGGCTCGGTGATTTCGGAGGTTGGCGCCTCAATGATGGTCGGCGGCAACATCCGTGGACAAACCCGTGTGCTGACCACCGCCATTGTGCTGGAAACATCCAAAGGCGAGTTCGAGCGCGCGCTGGCGCTTTCCGCCCTGCTCTTGATCATCACCTACCTCATCAATCTCGCCTTGACCTGGGTCCAACAAAAGGGGCAAAAGCGATGAATCAGTTGATCACCATCCGCAACCTCTTGATCAGGCGCAACCATCGTGACGCCTTGCGTGTCGAAGAACTGGACATTCCACGCGGTGAGACGCTGGCAGTGGTCGGTCCCAATGGGGCGGGGAAGAGCACGCTTTTGTTGTCGCTGGCGCATTTGCTCAAACCCGCAAAAGGCGAGGTCAAATATGACGGCAAACACCTGCGCGAGTGGGACGACCTCGAATACCGCCGCAAGATTGCCTTCGTTTTTCAAGACCCTCTGTTGATGGACATGACGGTCGAAGAAAACGTCGCTCTCGGATTGAAATTTCGCGGCGTGGATAAATCTGAAGCCCGACTCCGCGCCGAAACCTGGATGAAAGCCATGGGCGTGGATTCGCTTGCCAAACGGCGGGCGGGTCAACTTTCAGGAGGCGAAGCCCAACGGGTGAGCCTGGCTCGTGCCTTCGTCCTCGATCCCGAACTGCTTCTGATGGACGAACCTTTCTCCGCAGTTGACCCGCAGACTCGCGGACAGTTGCTGAAAGATTTATCCGAACTGCTGGCACACGAACACCGCACAACGATCTTTGTCACCCACAACCTGAGGGAAGCCGCGCAAATGGGCGACCGCGTGGCGGTGGTCATCGGCGGCGAGTTGAAGCAGGTGGGAAAGCCGAATCAAATCAAGGAATATCCTGTCGACGACTTGGTAGAATCCTTTCTACAGGATTTCTAAAAGGAAATGCGTTTCAAGTCGTTTGAGTTCAACCTGAGGGAGCTTGCCGGGTCGATGGGGGATTTTGGCACCCTCCTCCCCCTGGCAATTGGCTACATCGTTGTCAACGGACTCGACCCAGCGGGGTTTCTGGTGATGATGGGACTGGCGAACATCGTCACCGGGGTTGTGTACCGTATCCCCATGCCCATCGAACCGATGAAGGTGCTTGCCGTGATGGCAATTGCCCAGCACTGGTCGCCGTCCATGATCTATGCTTCGGGGTTTTCGATGGGCGTCATCTGGCTGATCCTCGCCGCCACAAACCTCATCGGCTGGATCGCGAAGATCACGCCCAAATCTGTCATCTGGGGGATTCAAGTTGCGTTGGGAATCCTGCTCATGGTCGAGGCAGTCAAACTGCTCTCCACCTGGTGGATACTGGGAATCGTTTCCATCGGCGTGGTGCTGGCGCTGCGACAGAACCGTTATGCCCCCGCATCCATTGTGTTGATGCTTCTGGGTGTGGCAATCGGTCTTTTCAACGGAGGCTTCAAACAGGTCAGCCCACCCGGCTTCCATTTGCCGCCGCTGACCGGGTTCCGCTTTGAAGAGGTATGGCAGACTTTGCTGCTCGCGGGCTTCGCGCAGATTCCCATCACCGTCACCAACGCCACCATCGCCACCGCCGCGCTGATCAAAACCTACTGGCCCGACAAACCCGTAAGCGAGAGAAAACTGTCCCTCAATCAAGGCGTCATGAATCTGATTGTGCCTTTCTTCGGCGGGATGCCCATGTGCCACGGAGCGGGCGGACTGGCGGGACAGTATTACTTCGGCGCGCGCACAGGCGGGACAAATATCATCGAAGGGTTGATCGAAATCACATTGGGGCTGTTCTTCGCCGCGTCGGTTGCGGACTTGTTCGCCATTTTCCCATCATCCATCATTGGGGCGATGATGTTCCTCGTCGGGTTGGAGATGACCAAATTCGCGAGGAAGATTCGCCTGAACAAAGACCTGTTGCCGCTGGGAGCGACAGTCTTGATTGCCTTATTGAGCAATATGGCTTTGGGATTTGTCACCGGGCTGGCAGTCTTTCACCTGACGCGGTTCATCGTCAGAAAACGGGGAGGTTGCGCATGTCAGCAGTCAGCAGACAATCCCCCTTAACGGCATACGCCGCGTTCTCACGCGGCGCAGCCATAAGACCAACTCAGAGGGAGGAGAGAGTTTAGAAGAGTAACTTGTGGTTACTCAATTACACTGGGTCAAGGTCAGGGTTCGTACCACAGAGGGAGCAGGTTGCCTTGTCCACCAGGTTGCATTCGATGGCATTCGAACAACGGCGGGCTAACACTCTCGGCGGCTGGTCTGGCAGGACTTCGGCGGGGTACACAACCTGGTCTTCGATCTGGACTTCGTGACCGACATGCTCACAATACTTGCTTTTTTCAACCTTCCAAATTTTTTCTGCCATATCGAAACTCCTAACAATAATGTGCCAAGTGTAAAAGAAAAGGTTTTTCCGGGCTAGTGACAGGAGTCACAACCTGTCATGACGAAGCGCCTATTTAGGACATGATGTGTCCTTATTTTATTCCAAGACGGTAAATCGTGCCATTGTCGCTGGCGAAATAAATTTCGCCCAACTCGTCCTGACCGAAGGTAGTGATGGTTGTGCCTGTCTCGAAGAGCAGTTGCGGCTGCCACAAGCCATCCACCAGAATCAGCCCCCAAATTTTTCCTGAACAATAGTCGCCGTAGAGGTAGATGCCGTTCCACTCAGGCATGGAGCCGCGATAAACATATCCACCCGTGACGGAGCATCCGCCTTCAGCGTGGCTGTATTCAGCGGCGGGGAGCAGCATTCCCGACTGCGGCTCGCTGTCGTAGGCATGATTTCCTTCCATGACAGACCAGCCGAAGTTTGCGCCCGCTCCCCAATTGGCGGGAAGGTAATCCACCTCCTCCCATTGATTTTGACCCACGTCGCCAATCCATAAGTCGCCCGTGAGTTTGTCGAAGGAAATGCGCCAGGGGTTACGGAGACCATACGCCCAAACCTCTGAGCCGAAGGGATTGCCGGCGGGGACCGCGTACGGATCGCCGCCCATCACATCGAGCCGCAGAATTTTGCCAAGCAGGGACCGGGTGTTCTGCCCGTTCTTTTGCGGGTCGCCGGCGCTGCCGCCGTCGCCCAAACCAGCGTAGAGATTGCCATCGGGACCAAACGCGAGCGCGCCGCCATTGTGATTTTGATAGGGTTGTTCGATGAGCAGCAAATAGGTTTCGCTGTTTTTATCGGCAGAGTTTCCGTTGGCTTGGAAACGTGAGATGCGCGTGTTCCCGTCCGCACCGGTGTAATTGACGTAGAAATATCCGTTGGTTTCGTAATCGGGGTGGAACGCCAGACCGAGCAAGCCCATCTCATTGCCGCCTTCGTTCACACGGTCGGTGATGTCGAGGAAAGGCGCTTCGAGCAGTTGACCGTTTTCGTAAACGCGGATGAGTCCGTTTTTCTCGAGAATGAACAACCTGCCCGAACCGTCATTTGCAGGCTGGATGTCCACCGGGCGATATAGTCCGCTGAGGATGGGCAACCAATTGTAGCCTGCCGCATTGGGGAAGGAGGCGGCGTAGGCTGGCGGCGGTGTGGTGGCAGTGGCAAGCGGCTGGGGCTGGGACTCGGCTTGGGGAGCCGCACCAACTGTCGGCGCGGGAAACGGGATGGGGGTGACGGTTGGGGGCGTAGATTCAGCCAATCCCCTGCACGCGGCAAGAATCGGCAGAATCAAGAAAATCAAAAACCGCTTCATCAGGACGTTTTGTCGCTCACATCGGTGGCTTCGGCATCCACCACCTCATCGCGCGCATTGACTTCCATGTTGCCAGCCAGTTCCTTCATGTGTTCAGCGACCACGGCGGGCGGGCAAAGCTCGGTGAAGACGTAGGAACCGAGCCAGAGCAACGCGGCATCATCCACCGCGCCGATGACGGGGATCGAGATGGCGTCCACCGGTGAGATGAGGTAAACCAACGTGCCAATGGGAATGAGTTTCGCAAGCACACTGACACGGCTGTCGCCCATCAGGCGAAAGATCAGTTTAAGCTGGTTGATGACGCTGCGAACCACGCCGCTTTGCTGCGATACCGTGAGTGTGGAAGGTTTCTTTTCGTCCATTCGAATCTCCTTTGATGAATACAATTATATTCCATTTGAAGATATCTACGAATTTGGGAGCGGTGGGATGCACGTTCAAAAGTTGGAGACGATCGAGCCCTCGGGCGAATGATAAAATTGATCCATGCCTTACCTGGTGGATGGACATAACTTGATTCCCAAAGTGGGACTGCGCCTTGATTCGCCCGACGATGAAATGGAACTGGTCGCCATCCTGCAAGACTTTGCGCGGATTAAACGCCAGCCGCTGGAAGTCTATTTCGACGGCGCGCCCATCGGCCAGGCGGGGACCCGAAAATTGGGCGCGGTCAAAGCGCATTTTGTCAGGCAGGGACTGACCGCCGACAATGCCATCCGCGCGCGATTGAATCAGATGGGAAAGGATGCGAAAAACTGGGTGGTAGTTTCTTCCGACAGGGAGGTGCAGGACGCGGCGCGGGCGAACCACGCCCAGTTCATATCCTCGGAGGAGTTTGTCAAAATTGTAAGGGAGGCAAGGGGGGCGGCTCCCAAAGCCAATGTCAACGAGAAAAAACTCTCCAAGGCAGAAGTGGACGAGTGGCTGAAAATTTTTGGCAAGCGAGATTAGGATAAATTTAGTCCAAATTCTAATCTTTTCTTAATCAAATTTAGACTGGTTTGGTGTATATTCTGCCTACCGACACCTGCCCTCCCCTTTATTGGTATTAGGTGTCCCCCGCCGCTGGATTTGCATGTCCCCCCCATGCTGATCAGCGGCGGGAACTTTTTTTAACCAGCCAGTCGCACACGGGGTTCACACATAATTGGCAGTAAAATTGCGTCGGGCTGGCGTCCCCATCCTCGTGACGGATCGTCCCCGTATCCCCGTTATACAAAAGGAAAATATGCATCCAGAATCTTCGAAGCCTCGTTTCTTGACTATCGAACCCAAATGGCTGGTTCTATTGACCGTTGGCGTCGGCACATTCATGTCGGCGCTGGATGGCAGCGTGGTCAACTCGATTCTCCCGGTCATCCAATCCCATTTCAAGACGGACGTCGCCGCCGTCGAATGGGTGGTGACGATCTACCTGCTGATGGTCAGCGGGTTGCTGCTTGCCTTTGGGCGGCTTGGCGACCTGCGCGGCAACAAGACCGTTTACATTTGGGGATTCTTTATCTTCGTCGTCGGTTCGGCGCTTTCTGGCTTCTCACCGACCATTGCCTTCCTCATCGCCTCGCGTGCATTGCAGGCATTGGGAGCCGCCATGTTGTTTTCCAATTCCCCGGCGATTCTGACCAAAACCTTTCCCGCCGCAGAACGCGGACGCGCGCTCGGCTTGCAGGGGACAATGACCTATCTCGGTCTCACCACCGGACCTTTTTTGGGCGGCTGGCTGGCAAGCCGTTTCAGTTGGCACGCGGTCTTTTTCATCAATATCCCCATCGGGGCGCTTGCCATCTGGCTCAGCCTGCGTGCAATTCCAAACGACCAACCCTCCGGAAGGAATGAAGCCTTCGACTTTTACGGCTCGGCAACCTTCATGGCAGGGCTGGTGACCCTGCTCTTCGCCCTCAACCGCGGACAGGAATGGGGCTGGCTCTCGCCGCTGACTTTGGGCTTGCTCGCCGTTTCCATCGCCACCCTCGCTCTCTTTATCTGGATCGAACTGCGGACTCCCGCCCCGATGCTGGATTTAAGCCTGTTTCAAAGCAGGGTCTTCAACACAGCGGCGATCAGCCCGGTGTTGAATTACATCGGCATTTACAGCCTGTTGTTTTTAATGCCCTTTTACCTGATTCAGGGACGTGGCCTGACTCCCGCCGAATCGGGTTTGATTCTCACCGCCCAGCCGCTGGCGATGGCTCTCATGGCTCCCTTTGCCGGGTCATTCTCCGACCGGATTGGGGCGCAGATCCCGACCACACTGGGGATGCTCGTCATGGCAGGTGGATTGTTCATGCTCAGCCGCCTGGCACCGGACGCCCCGCTTGCGCTTGTCGCGCTGGGATTGGCAATCAGCGGGCTGGGGTCGGGGATGTTTGTGGCTCCCAACAACAGCGCATTGATGGGGGCGGCTCCCCGCAACCGGCAGGGAATTGCCTCGGGCGTGCTGGCGCTGGCTCGCAACGTGGGCATGGTGCTTGGCGTCGGGTTGACCGGGGCGGTCTTTACCACCATGCTGGCGCAAAGTCAAAACAACGATGCGGCGAACCTTGTCCACGCGGTAAACGCAGGGCTGACCTTTGCGGCGTTCATGGCAGTGCTGGCGGCAGTGTCCTCTTTCGCGCGCGGAGCAGATTTTCCCAAACCGGCGTCATTACCGGAGTAAATAAAAACGGTGGTGGCTAATTTGAAGTGACAAACCTTAACGCGAATTTTTCGAATGTGGCGAATGACGCGAAAAAGAAAAAAAGATTGTACTGGTCAGGGATTGGCTGAACACCTTTTGAACCACTGAGACACGGAGACACTGAGAAAAACAAGGGTAAAACTCCGTGCCCCAGTGTCTCCGTGGTAAAAGGTTTTTGTTCAACCTTTGTTTGACCAATACAAAAAGAAAAAAAGATTCGTGAAATTCGCCCAATTGGCGTCATTCGCGTTAAAAGCTTTTGGGGTTTCGAGCGCGTCACTTATGTCCTCGCCACCGCCATAAAAACATTAAACGCGAAAGGCGCAAAGGTCACAAAGAAAGACCCTTGCGCCCTGTCTATTTAATGACCGCAGGAGTTACAACTTCCGCCGGAGCAGGAGCCGCAGTCGCATCCGCCCGAAGTACCGGCGACGCTCCCCGATTCGTTGCGGGCGCTAAAGACCGACTGCTTCCGCTTGACCTTTTTGCTTCCGCACTTCTCGCACTTGATGGGGTCGTCCTTTTGACTGATGGGACGGATGGCTTCGAATTCCTTGTTGCAGGCTTTGCAAACATATTCATAGATTGGCATGGGGTACACCTTGCGTGAGAGAAATTTTTGACACGATTTTACACTCAAACCCAGACCTTTCCTGTCATCGTTTGCATGGTCATTGTCATGAAAGCGATTCCATTTGGGGTTGAAAATATTCGCCATTCATGCTATTACTAATTATCAAGTTGATTAGACTACCTCCCAACGATGCGGTTAAGGTGAAACATGGTCAAAAAACGCGAACTAGGCAAGGACAACTCATCGAGCGGCGCGGGAAGCGGAGGAAAAACAGGACTGGAACAATTTCATAAAGGTTTTGGGGGGATGGCAGAGGGCTATATCCATTGCCGCGTGATTCACGAAAATGAAAGTGCGCAGGATTGGGTTTACCTCGCGGCAAACGACGCGTTCGAAAGACTGACCGGAGCGAAAGGAGTTGTCGGAAAATGCGCCAGCGAGGTCATGCCGGGGATGCGCGAAACCCATCCGGGGTTGTTCGAAACCGGTTTGCGCGTTTCGCAAACCGGTCAGCCCGAAAAATTCGAAATGTTCGTGAAAGCCAGCCAAGCATGGTTTTCCGTTTCCGTGTTCAGCATGGAACTGGATTCCTTCGCGGCAATCTTCGAAGATATCACCACGCGCAAAGAAGCCGAGGCGAAACTGCGTGAACGCACGGAATATTTCCGCACGGTTGCAAATTTCACCTACGACTGGGAATACTGGCTGGACGACCAGCGGCGGGTGTTGTACGCCTCCCCATCCTGCGAACGAATCACAGGGTACAGCGCTGTGACGTTCGAACAGAACCCGTCCCTGCTCGAAAAAATCGTCCACTCCCAGGATCGTTCCCTGTATCGCCATCACCAACAGGAGGAAATTACCAAAGCGGAACCCCTCTCGCTGGATTTTCGGATTGTCACCGCCGACGGGGAAGTCCGCTGGATTAACCATGCCTGCCAGCAGGTACGCGATGCCGGGGGACGCCCAATGGGCAGGCGGGCAAGCAACCGTGATATCACCCGGCGCAGGCAGATGGAGCAGGCGCTGCGGGAAAACGAGTCCATTCTCAACATGTCGGAAGAGGTGGCAAAGACGGGGAGTTGGCGCTGGGACCTGCGGACAAGGAAGGCTGCCTGGTCAGACCAGATGTTCCGCCTGTTCGAAGTGGAACGTGAAGAGTTCGACGGGGACATGAATCGCGTAATCGCAGAGCGAGTCCACCCCGACGACGCGGAGGCGGTGCTCGAGTTCAACCGCAGCATATTGAAAGGCATCAGTTCCATCGCATCCATCACCTGCCGCATCGTACTGCCCGGCGGCATGGAGCGCACAGTGCGGGCGCATGGAAAACTGGTACGCGACGACGATGGGCATCCGATTTCCATGACGGGGTATGTGCAGGAGATTACGGAGTGGGTAAAGGTAAAAAACCAGTTCCGCCAGATGAAGCGCCTGTATGCCGCCCTCAGCCAGGTCAACCGCGCCGTGGCGCAGGCAAAGGACACGACCAGCCTATATTCATCGGTTTGCGAGGCGGCGGTAAAACACGGCGAACTTGCCGCAGCCTGGGTCGAACTTCTGGACGAGGCATCGGGGGAACTGCATCCCATCTCTGCCAGCGGACTCGACGTGGACAAGTGGTCGCTGCCGATTGTAAACATCAACAGAAAATCGAACCAAAACGGGGTCATCGTCGAAGCATTCCGCAATTGCAGGGTCGCCGCCAGCGAAGATTTGCAAACCGACGAGAGAACGAGGAGCCTGTACAAGCATTTCGGGAAATTCGAGTTCCGCTCCCTCGCTTCCGCCCCCATTCAAGCCCAGGGAAAGACCATCGGCGTCCTAAGCCTGGCATCCACAGAGGCGGGCTTCTTCAAAGCCGAGGAGGAACTTGGGCTGGTGGAAGAAATAGGGCTGGCGATTTCCTGCGCGCTCGAAAGAGGGGAATCCCTGCGGGAGAGTGAGGGAAAAATGCAAAGCATCTTCCGCGCCGCGCCCACCGGCATCGGGGTGGTCGTGGATCGGGTATTGCTGGATGTCAACACCCGCATTTGTGAATTGACCGGGTATTCGAAGGAAGAACTGATCGGACAAAGCGCCAGAATACTGTATCCGACACAGGAGGAATTCGAATTCGTCGGGCGGGAGAAATACCGGCAAATTTCCGAAAAAGGCACAGGGCAGGTGGAGACCCGCTGGCTAAAGAAGGATGGCTCGATCATCGATGTCCTGCTGGCTTCCACGCCAATCGATGTGACAGACCGTTCCAAGGGGGTAACTTTCACCGCCCTCGACATCACCGACCGCAAGCAGACGGAAAAAGCCCTGCGAGAAAGCGAGGAACGCCACCGCCAGGTTTCCGCCTTGATGTCGGATTATGTGTACTGCGGGCTGGTATTCCCCGACGGGAGCGTTAAGAGCGATTGGGTCAGCGGCGCATTCGAACGCATCACCGGCTATTCGCTCGAGGAAATCAACCGCATGGAGGGCGGATTCTCATCACTGGTCTATCGGGAAGACCTCGAAGCGGTGATGCAAAAGCAACCCACCCTGCTCGCCAACGGATCGCTTTACACGGAATACCGTATCACGCGCAAAGACGGCGAGATCCGCTGGCTCAGCGATTACATGAAATACATGCAGGAGGACAAGTCGGGAACGGGGAACCCGATGATCGGCGCTGTGCGGGACATCACCGAACAAAAACAAGCCGGGGAGGCGCTGCGCCAAAGCGAGGAAAGATTCCGCATGTTGTTTGACAAGGCTCCACTCGGATATCAATCCCTCGACATTGACGGAAGGTTTATAGATGTAAACCAGGCGTGGTTGGATGTGATGGGGTACTCGCGCGAGGAAGTATTGGGGCGCTGGTTTGGCGAGTTTCTATCGCCGGAATATGTGGATGCATTCCGCGAACGCTTCCCGTTGTTCAAATCCGCCGGGCAGATCCACAGCGAATTCGAAATGCCGCATAAGAACGGATCGAAGCACTGGATTGCCTTCGATGGGCGCATTGGATACGAATTGAACGGGGAATTCAAACAAACGCATTGCATCCTGCAAGATATCACCGACCGTAAACAAGTTGAAAAGGCGCTGCGCGAGAGCGAGGATAAATTCAAGTACGTATTCGACAACTCGACTGTCGCAAAATCAATCACCAAAATCAATGGCACACTTCATCCAAACCAGGCATTCTGCGAAATGACAGGGTATTCCGAAGAGGAACTCAACAACACCCCCTGGCAGGAGATCACCCATCCGGACGATGTTGACTTGAATGTCCGGGAACTGAATGAAATCCTCGCCGGGCAAAAGGAGTCGGCGCGTTTCATCAAACGATACATTCACAAGAATGGGAGCATTGTATGGGTGGACCTCAGCACCTCACTACGCCGGGGTTCGGATGGCGCTCCCCTCTATTTCGTGACCACCGCGCTGGATATTACCGAACGGAAGCGGGCAGAGGAGGAATTACAAAAAAGCGAGGAACAATTCCGCCAACTGGCGGAGAACATCCGTGAAGTTTTTTGGCTTGGCTCAACTGACTGGGATCAAGTATTTTATATCAGTCCAGCCTATGAGGAAATCTGGGGACGTTCGCGCACAGAACTATATGCCCAGCCCCGCTCCTGGCTTGATGGGATTGTCGCTGAAGATTTTCAGAAGATCAGCGAAGCCATTCGGGCATACGACCCAAAAAACCAAATGCCCATTATCTTTCCGGAGTATCGCATTACACGACCGGATGGCAGCCAGCGCTGGATTGCGGCGCGCGGCTTTCCCATATTCGACACCGCCAGCCAGTCTTATCGAATTGCCGGTCTCGCTGAAGACATCACTGAGCGCAAGAAGGCAGAAGAGGAACTACAACAAGAACAACTATTTTCGAAATTAGTAATAGACAGCCTGCCCGGTATCTTTTACCTGTATACCTATCCTGAACATCGTCTGGTGCTCTGGAACAAGCAGCATGAAACCCTCCTGGGCTTTTCAGGCGAAGAGATAAAAGATCGTTTTGTGGCAGACTGGCATGTGCCGCAAGCCAGGGATGCGGTATTCAAAGCCATAGAAGAAGTGATGGAGAAGGGACAAAGTTCTGTCGAGAGCCCCCTGGTGGCAAAGGATGGTCATCTAATTCCCTTCTTCCTGACCGGCGTTAAATTCGAGGCGCGGGGCCGTCTCTTTTATATGGGTATCGGGATAGACATCACCGAACGCAAACAGGCGGAGGAACGGCAGCAGTTGCTGTTGAGCATCATCGAACGCAGCCGTGATTTCATCGGTGTGGCATCTGTGGACCAACGCGCCATTTATGTCAACCTGGCGGGGCAGGCAATGGTCGGATTGGACGGGGATGAAGCCGTCAAGGCTACAAAGATCGAGGATTATTTCTTCCCGGAAGACCTGCCATTTGTGAACGAAACCATACTGTCCACACTGATGCGCGAGGGACGTTGGGTGGGAGAGTTTCGATTCCGTCATTTCAAAACCGGCAAGCCCATCAGGGTACATTATGACTTATTCCGCACAGAAAACCCGGCCACCGGGGAAGTAACAAACTTCTCCACTGTCAGCCGTGACATCACGGAACTCAAACGGGCAGAGGAAGTTTTGCGCGAGAGCGAAGACAAATTCCGCAAGGCATTTATGACCAGCCCCGATTCCGTCAACATCAACCGCCTTCAGGATGGGATGTATATCTCGATCAACCCGGGCTTCACACAGATCATGGGCTACACCGAAGCGGATGCGATCGGCAAGACCTCGCTCGAACTGAATATCTGGGAAGATCCGCAAGACCGCGCCCGGCTGGTGGAAGGATTAAAGAAGGATGGATTCGTCGACAACCTCGAAGCCAGTTTTCGCAGGAAAGACGGGGGCACAAAATACGGGTTGATGTCGGCTTCGGTGATCGAACTGGGCGGCATACCGCACATCTTGAGCATCACCCGCGACATCACCGACCGCAAACAGGCGGAGGAAGCCATTCACCAGAGCGAACGGCAGATGAAGGCGCTGCTGACCTCCCTCGACGACATCGTCTTCGAGTTCGACAGGAACGGCACCTACCTCAACATCTGGGCAGCCGACGAAAGCCTGCTGGTCATGCCGAAAGCCCAAATGCTGGGAAGAAACGTCCTGGAGGTCATGGGGAGCGAGCACGGGACTCCGTTCGATCATGCCATCAAGCTCTCCCTGACGGGGAACATTCCCCAAATTATCGAGTACCCGCTGGAAGTCATCGGCGGAAAGCGCTGGTTCATGGCTCGCGTCAGCCCCATCCTCTCCCCGGAGGGATCCACCCACACCGTATCCGTGCTGGTGCGGGACATCACCGAACACAAGCGGATCGAGGAACAGGTGCAGGTTCAGTTACAACGAGTGCGCGCCCTCAACGAAATCGACCGCGCCATCAGTTCCAGCCTCGACATGCGCCTCTCGCTCGACATCCTGCTGATAC
>Ga0233425_10007651_pt1 | contig 14992 bp, 10 predicted proteins | sample Watercolumn_Towu_2_FD_181712 | JGI IMG/M metagenome (GOLD analysis project Ga0233425, IMG submission 181712) | Freshwater microbial communities from Lake Towuti, South Sulawesi, Indonesia - Watercolumn_Towuti2014_140_MG | ecosystem: Environmental > Aquatic > Freshwater > Lake | place...
CCAGCACCTGGACCCGGGCGATCTCGTCCGGCAGCGCGGCGCTGCGCGCCCGCGCCACCTGGGCGAGTTTCAGGCAATGGGGCCGGTCGACCCAGAACATCACCCGTGCCTGTTCCAGCAGGGCCTTGATTTCCCAAGAGCGCTGATCCTCGGCCGCGGCGATGCGGCCGACCGTGGCGAAGTCCTCCAGCGCACCTATCATGTCGTGCATGGCGCGCCGCACCGTGGCGCGCTGGTGCAGCAAATCCAGGGTGCGTCCCAGCCGCCTGTGGCGCGGCAGCTTGCCCAGGAGTGCCAGCGCCCGATCCAGGTAATGCTTGGCTTCGCGGTTGGCGTAGCGGCGCGCGGCGGCGGCGGCGGCCATGGCGAGATACTTCACGGCAGCGGCCTCGTCGCGGCCGCGTTCGAAATGCTGGGCCAGTTCCGCCGCGATGAAACCGAGGCGGCCGCGATTGCGCGCCTCCAGCTCCTGCCCGAGACGCCGGTGCAGTTCGGCCCGCTGGGCCGGCCCCAGACGGGCGTAGAGCACTTCGGCGTAGAGATTGTGGCGGAAGGCATAGACCGCTTCCGGGCGGGCGTCGGGACCCTCCGTCGCCGCGGCGCCGGTCAGGATCTGGGAGGCCCGGACCAGATGCTGGCAGGCGGCCTCCACCTCACTGGACGACTGCCCCAGCAGCGCCGCCACCAGTCCCGCCGGCCACTGGATACCCACCACACTGGCGGTTTCCAGGAGGCGGCGGTCGCCCGCCGCCTGGCGCTCGATGTGACCCTCGATCATGGCTTTGAGGGTGTCCGGAACGCCGCTGTCGAGGGCCGTTTCCGGATCGGTCAGCAGCCATTGGCCGCCATCCAGGCGCAGCAGCTGCTGGCGCAGCAGGTGGTCCACCATGTTGACCATGAACAGCGGCTGGCCCTCGGTGCGGCGATAGACGAAATCGACCAGTTCGCGCTCCGGAGCGCCGTCCTGCAACCGCGACCGCAGGTACTCCGCCACCTGGTCGCGTCCCAGCCAGTCCAGCTGGCGTTCCTCGGCCAGGCGGTGGATCAGCAGTTCCTGGCGGATGGCGGCGAGCGGATGGTTTTCCCAATGGCCGTCGACAGGACGGAAGCTGACCAGCAGCAGCAGCCGCGAGGGCCCGTCGCGGCGGCCCAGCAAGGCCAGCAGGTCGGCGCTGGCGACGTCGCTCCAGTGGGCGTCCTCCATCACCAGCACCAGCGGCAGGTCGGCGCTGAGATTCTCCAACAGGTCCACCACCTCCCGCAGCATGCGCAGGGTGCTGGCGCCGAGGACGCGGTCCTTGAGCTGGTCCTGCTCCTCCTCGGTCACCACCGCCGGCATCTGCATCAGGCAGGTGGGAGCGAGGCGCCGCAGGCGGGCGGTCAGGGCTTCGCCGCCGGGCCCCCGGCAGCGCTGTTCGAGGGCCTGCAGCAGAGGCATCAGCGCCTCGCCTTGTCCGTAGTGTTCGACGCACTGTGCAGGAATGACGGCCACCGGCTGCCCGATGAAGCGCTCCAGGAACATGTCGATGAGGGTGGACTTGCCGATGCCCGGCTCGCCGCCGAGAAACACCATCTGGCGCCGTCCTTCCAGGACCTGGAGCCAGTGCTGCTCGAGCTGGGCCAGCTCCCGGTAACGGCCCACCGGGTGGGTGTGGAGGCTGCGAGTGCGCGGCTGGTACGCCAGTGCCCGCACCAGCCCGGCGTCGGTCTCCACCGGCAGGGCCGGGGCGGAACGGACTTCGGCGATGAACCGGTAGCCGCTCTTGGTGACGGTCTCGATATAGTCGGGCTGTCGGGGGTCATCACCGAGGGCCTTGCGCAGCGTGTTGACGCAGCCCTTCAGCACCGAATCGCTGACATAGCGCCGGCGCCACACCGCGTCGATCAGCTTTTCCTTGGTATGCAGCCGCCCCGGCTCCGTCACCAGGCAGTACAGCAGTTCCAGCGCCTTGCGTGGCAGCTCCACCGGGACATTGCGCTGATACAGGCGGACATTGTCCATGTCGAGCCGGAAACAGCCGAAGAAATATTGTTGATGTCGAGCCATTACCCTGCCTAGATCCACGGGCTCGCAGCGACTCCTTCGCCGCCGTCCCGCTGCCCTCGTTTCGCGTGCCGGTGCAACCCTTCGCCGTGTGGCGCGGCGCAACTAGACCGCATCCGTCGGCGACCGTCAAGGGCTCCCGCGGAACCGTGGCGGTCACCGGGCTGCCGGGCGCGGGGCGCCCGGTCCGTTCCTAATTCCCCGATCGCTGTAGTACGATTGCGGGGATGGCGGGGGCCGCTCCGGTGACCGCCGCCCACCCTGATTCGTTTCCGGGAAACGCGCATGCCCGCACACATCAGCACACCGGCCTGGCAAGCTCTGCTCAGGCATCATGAGGAGATCCGCTCGCTCCACATGCGGCCGTTGTTCGAGCAGGATCCGGACCGGTTTCGCAAGTTTTCCCGCCGCCTGGACGACGTCCTGTTCGATTTCTCGAAGAATCGCATCACGGCGGAAACGCTGTCGTTGCTGCTGGATCTGGCGCGGCAGTCGGGGCTGGCCGACAAGATCGCCGCCATGTTCCGCGGCGACAAGCTCAACACCTCGGAGCGCCGTTCGGTGTTGCACGTGGCCCTGCGCAACCGCTCCAACCAGCCGATCCGGGTGGACGGCCGCGATGTCATGCCGGAGGTGAACCGGGTGCTGGGCCAGATGCGCGCCTTCAGCGAGGCGGTGCGCTCCCACGAATGGCGGGGCTATACCGGCCGCTCCATCACCGACGTGGTGAACATCGGCATCGGCGGTTCCGACCTGGGGCCGAAGATGGCGGTGAAGGCGCTGACCCCGTACACCCGCCCCGACCTGCGGTTGCATTTCGTGTCCAACGTCGACGAAGCGGATCTGGTGGAGAACATCCAGCACCTGGATCAGGAGACCACCCTCTTCATCGTCGCCTCGAAGACTTTCACCACCCAGGAGACCATGGTCAACGCCCATTCCGCGCGAGACTGGTTCCTTGCCAAGGCGCGGCGCCAGGAAGCGGTCGCCCGCCATTTCGTGGCGGTCTCCACCAACGCCGAGAAGGTGGCCCAGTTCGGCATCAACACCCACAACATGTTCGGCTTCTGGGACTGGGTGGGCGGCCGCTATTCCATGTGGTCGGCGATCGGGCTGCCCGTCGCGCTGGCCATCGGCATGGACCACTTCGAGGAGTTACTGGCCGGGGCGCACCGGGTCGACGACCACTTCCGCAGCCAGCCGTTCGAGGACAACATCCCGGTCCTCATGGGACTTCTGGGCATCTGGTACAACAACTTCTTCGGCGCCGAGACCCTCGCCATCCTGCCCTACGACCAGGACCTGGACTTTCTTCCCGACTACCTGCAGCAGGCGGACATGGAAAGCAACGGCAAGTCGGTGGACCGCGACGGCAAGCCGGTGTTCTGCAGTACCGGACCGATCATCTTCGGCCAGCCCGGCACCAACGGCCAGCACGCCTTCTACCAGCTGATCCACCAGGGCACCAAGCTGATTCCCTGCGACTTCCTGGCGGCGGCGCAAAGCCACAACCAGCTGGGCGAGCACCACGACATCCTGATCTCCAATTTCCTGGCCCAGACCGAAGCCCTGATGCGCGGCAAGACCACCGCAGAGGCGCGCGCGGAACTGGCGGCGGAGGGAATTCCCGGCGCCGACCTGGAGGTGCTGGCCACGGCCAAGACCTTCGCCGGCAACAAGCCCTCCAATTCCTTCCTCTACCGGAAGCTCACCCCCAAGACCCTGGGTTCGCTGGTGGCGCTCTATGAACACAAGGTGTTCGTCCAGGGCGTGATCTGGAACATCAACTCCTTCGACCAGATGGGGGTGGAACTGGGCAAGCAGCTGGCCCGGGTGATCCAGCCCCAACTCCGGGGCGAGGCCGGGGTGACCGGCCACGATTCCTCCACCAACGGGCTGATCGCCCACTACAAGGCGCTCCGCTGAGGCCCAGCCCCATGCGCATTCTGCTGGTGGAAGACGATCCCATGATCGGCAAGAGCGTGCAGGATGCCCTGAAAAAGCAGGAGGGCTACGCCGTCGACTGGGTGCGCGACGGCATCGCCGCCGAACTGGCCTTAGGCAATGGCGTCTATGACCTGCTGCTGCTGGACCTGGGACTGCCCCGCAAGGCCGGGCTGGAGGTCCTGGCGGGCCTGCGTTCCCGCAAGAATGCCATCCCCGTGCTCATCCTCACCGCCCGGGACGCCATCGCCGACCGGGTGGCCGGACTCGACGCCGGCGCCGACGATTTCCTGGTCAAGCCCTTCGATCTGGACGAGCTGGGCGCCCGCATCCGCGCCCTGATGCGGCGCCACAGCGGCCGCGCCTCACCCATCTTCGAGCACGGTACCCTCAAGCTCGATCCGCTGACCCACGAAGTGGAGCTGGACGGCAAGCCGGTGGTCCTCTCGGCCCGCGAGTTCGCCCTGCTCAGCGCCCTGCTGGAGCGGCCCGGCGCGCCCCTGTCCCGCAGCCAGCTGGAGGAACGGATCTACGGCTGGGGCGAGGAAGTGGAGAGTAACACTATCGAGGTCTACATCCACGCCCTCCGCCGCAAACTGGGCGCCCACTGGATCCTCAACCTGCGCGGTGTCGGTTACATGCTGCCGAAGGAACCGTGAGTTCGATCCGGCGCGACCTCGTCATCGCGCTGCTGGGAGCCATCACCCTCGCCCTGCTGATCGGTGCCCTGGCCATCTACCGGGGCGCCCTGGAAGAGGTCGACTCCCTGTTCGACTACCAGCTGCGCCAGCTCTCGCTGTCGCTCCGCGACCAGGCCTTCCGCAACATGGTGGCGCCGACGCCGGAGACCGACGAGGAGGACTTCGACTATGTGATCCAGGTATGGAACCCGGAGGGCGTGCGGCTCTACTACTCGCACCCGCACCGCACCCTGCCCGGCCTGGCCCAGCAGTCCGGCTACGCCACCATCGACACCCCGGAAGGAGCCTGGCGGGTCTATTCCCTACGCCTGTTCAACCAGGTCATCCAGGTCGCCCAGCCCATGAAGGTGCGCAACCGCATGGCCCTGGCCACCGCTTCCCACCTGCTGGTCCCCTTTCTGCTGCTGGTGCCCATCCTCAGCCTGCTGAGCTGGGGGCTGGTGACCCGCGAACTGCGCCCCCTCAAGCGTCTGGCCCGGGCGGTCGCAGCGCGCTCGCCCAAGGCGCTGGATCCGATCCCGGAGCGGCGGGTGCCGGAGGAAGTGATGCCGCTGGTGCGATCCCTCAATGATCTGCTGGCCCGGCTGGCGGAGGCGATCGCCGCCCAGAAGGACTTCATCGCCGACGCCGCGCACGAGCTGCGCACCCCCATCGCCGCCCTGCAGCTGCAGGTACAGCTGACCGAACGCGCCGCCAGCGACGAGGAACGGGCCGGCCACATCGCCGACCTCAAGGCGGGGGTGCTGCGCTCCGCCCACGTCGTCCAGCAACTGCTGACCCTGGCCCGCCAGGACCCGGACCAGGCATCGCGCGGGCAGCAGCCGGTGGAGCTGGCGGAACTGGCCGGCCGCGTGCTGGCCGACCACGAGCCGCTGGCGCGTGCCAAGCAGATCGACTTGGGGCTGGCAGCGGCGGAATCGGTCGGCGTGCAGGGCGACCAGGAAGGGCTGCGGGTGCTGCTGGCGAACCTGGTGGACAACGCCATCCGCTACACCCCGTGCGGCGGTCAGGTGGATGTCGCGGTGGCGCGACAACAGGGGCGGCCCCTGCTGGAAGTGGGCGACAGCGGACCCGGCATCCCGGAAGCGGAACGGCCGCGGGTGTTCGACCGCTTCTACCGGGGTGAGGACCAGCAGATTCCGGGCACCGGGCTGGGCATGGCGATCGTCAAGGCCATCGCCGACCGCCACCGCGCCGAGATCCGGCTCGACCGCTCCGCTCTGGGCGGCTTGCGGGTGCGCATCCTGTTCGAGGGGCCTAGCCGCTGACGGCCGGACCGGCGGCGGCGAGCTTCGGGCGAGCCCCATTGAATCAAATCCGGAACCCGGTTGCTGCCGGCAGAGGCGTCGGAATCTTTTACGGCCGGCGCGCACTGCTGCCGCAACCCATTGAATACAAAAGCTGGCATCCGGATTGCTGCAAAAAAAACCAGATTCTTTCATTTTCTGGTGGTATCCATGGGCAATATCGAAAAATCCTGGTACGAACTGTACCCGTACATCAGCGCCGGGCTCGGCGTCTTCGCCGTGTCTTCCGGCAACACCCTGGCCCTGTTGTTCGGGCTGCTGCTTCTGGCGGTATCCGGCCTGGTCATTTATCTCCGCATCAGCTACCGGCGTTCCGCCCCGCGGCCGCCCAGGCCGCTCGGTTACCGCAAGGTGCGGGTACCGGTCGGCCGCGCCCGCTGAACCGCCACGGTCAGCTAGACTGAATGACCGCGCCGGTCTGGTTCGGGGCGGGATTTCCGGCCGGGGCCGCTTTGCCGGCTCGCATGTGCCGCGGAGCGGAACGAAGCCTGCGGCGTAGGGACGGATCGGGGCGTTGCGGCGGTCGCTACGAAGGATTCCGCAGTACTCCGGGAATTTTTTTGGGCAAAATAGAGACTCTATCCCGTAGCATTGCCCCCATGGCCGGCGTCGCCCCGACCGTTTTTTCCCGGCCGCGCCGCAGCGGCTGACAACCATCTTGGAGCCCGTTAAGGATGAGCAGATATCTCCTCCCGCTGCTGCTGCTGTTTGCAGTGGCGGCCCAGCCCAATACCCAGATCGCGGATGCGCAACCCGCTCCGGTCCTGCAGCCGCTGCCGCAGCAGGCGATGGCCGCCCGGCTGACCTCCAGCCTCATCGCCGAGAACCACTATCGTCCCCTGGCACTGGACGACGCCCTGTCGCAGAAGATCTTCGACGCCTATCTGAAGGCGCTCGACTCCGACCGGATGTTCTTCCTGCAGAGCGATATCGACCAGTGGAAAGCGGCCCGCACCCGGCTCGACGACGCCGTGCTGTCGGAGAATCTGGAACTTCCCTTCGCCATCTTCAACCTCTATGCGAAGCGAGCGGTGGAGCGCTTCTCCTACGCCCGCAGCCTGCTCAAGACCGGCTTCGATTTTCACCAGAACGAGAGCTACCGGTACCAGCGCGAGAAGGAGCCCTGGGCGAAATCCGAAGCGGAGGTCCAGGAACTGTGGCGCAAGCGGGTCAAGAACGACTGGCTCCAGCTCAAGCTCAGCGGCAAGGACGACAAGGGCATCGTCGAGGTGCTGGACAAGCGCTACGAGAATTTCCTCAAGCGCATGAACCGGCTGAAGAGCGAGGACGCCTTTCAGATCTTCATGAACGCCTACACCATGTCGGTCGACCCCCATACCAACTACATGGCGCCGCGCACCACCGAGGACTTCGACATCTCCATGCGGCTGTCGCTGGTGGGAATCGGCGCGGTGCTGGAGGAGAAGGACGACTACGCCAGCATCAAGGAACTGGTTCCCGGCAGCCCGGCGGCACTCTCCGAGCAGCTCAAGCCGGGTGACCGCATCGCCGGCGTGGCGCAGGGGGAGAACGGCGCCATGACCGACGTCGTCGGCTGGCGCCTGGACGACACCGTCGCCCTCATCCGGGGCACTGCCGATACCGTGGTGGTGCTGGACGTGATCGCCGCCGGCAATGGTCCCGACTCCCCGCACAAGAAGGTGTCCCTGGTCCGCAAGAAGATCCGCCTGGAAGACCAGGCGGCCAAGAAGTCCGTCCTGTCCCTGGAGGACAAGGGCATCCCCTATCGGGTCGGGGTCATTTCGCTGCCCACCTTCTATGAAGATTTCGAAGCCCGGCAGAAGGGCGATGCGGATTTCAAAAGCGCCACCCGCGACGTCTCCCGGCTGCTGGACGAACTGAAAGGCGAAAAGGTGGACGCCGTGCTGATCGATCTGCGCAACAATGGCGGCGGCTCCCTGAGCGAGGCGATCGAGCTGAGCGGACTGTTCCTCGGCGGCGGTCCGGTGGTGCAGCAGCGCAACGCCCGCGGCGAAATCAACGTCGCCCGCGGCGTCGCCCCCGGCGCGGTGTGGAGCGGCCCCCTGGCGGTGCTCATCAACCGCGGTTCGGCCTCGGCCTCCGAGATCTTCGCCGCCGCCATCCAGGACTACCGGCGCGGCGTCATCATCGGCGAAACCAGCTTCGGCAAGGGAACGGTGCAGACCATGATCAACCTCGACCACATCGCCCGCCGGCCGACTCCGCAGCTGGGCGACGTGAAGCTGACCGTCGCCCAGTTCTTCCGCATCAACGGCGGCACCACCCAGTTGCAGGGGGTGACGCCGGACATCAGCCTGCCCGCCACCGCCGACTCCGAGCGGTTCGGCGAATCCAGCTACGACAACGGCCTGCCGCCGATGCGGATCAAGCCCACCAACTACCACGCCCTGGCCGATCTGCGCGGCGTCATCCCGGTCCTGCAACAGCGCCACGAGCGCCGCGTCGCCAAGGACCAGGATTTCCAGAACCTGCTGGCCGACCTCGCCGATCTCGACCAGCGCCGCAAGCAGTCCAGCCTGTCCCTGAACGAGGCCGAGCGGCGGGTCGAGCGCGACGCCCAGGAGGCCAAGATCAAGGCGCGCGGGGGTAACGCGGAGGAAACCGCGGCCACTGCCGATGCTGCCGGCAGCAACCCCCATGGCAGCGGCGACGGCGCCCCGGACAAGCCGGGGCCCAAGGCCAAGGACGTGCTGTTGGGCGAGGCGGCCCAGATCCTCGCCGACGGCGTCGACCTGGTACGGGCCCGCAGCGACCTGGCGTCCAGGGCGGCGCCGGACGGCGCACGCGCGGCCAAGAGCCCGCAAATCCCCGGCAGCCCGGCCCGCGCCACGCCATGATGCGTGCCGGCCCCCCCCGGCCGGACATCTGCGGCAGCCGGCGGCAATCGCGCCGCCAGCGTGGAGCCATCACCGGCTGACTGCGGATGCGCTTCTCCGTCGCTTCCTCCCCCCACATCCGCTCCCGGTCCTCCGTCCGCGGCGTCATGTTCGCGGTGGCGGCCGCCCTGCTGCCGGGCCTCGCGGTGCAGGTGTACCAGTTCGGCCCCGGCGTGCTCATCCACGGCGGGCTGGCGCTGGCCAGCGCGCTGGGCGCCGAAGCCCTGCTGCTGTCCTGGCGCTGCCGGCCGCTGGCGCCTTTTTTGGCGGACGGCAGCGCGATACTGACCGCATTGCTGCTGGCGGTTGCGCTGCCACCCATCGCGCCTTGGTGGATCACCGTGTTCGGCAGCCTGTGGGCGATCGTGATCGGCAAGCAGCTGTATGGCGGGCTGGGCCACAACCCGTTCAATCCGGCCATGGTCGGCTATGCCGTGCTGCTCATTTCCTTTCCCCGCCCCATGACGGCGTGGCTGCCTCCGGCCGGTGCGGCTTCATTGGGCTTCGCCGAGGTCTGGGGACTGATTTTCGGCACCGACCCGACGGCGGTCGACGCCGTCGCCCGGGCCACCCCTCTGGACGTGATGAAGACCCAACTGGCGCTGGGCCGCAGCCTGGACGAGATCCGCAATGCTCCGCCGTTCGGCGGCTTCGCCGCACCCGGCTGGCAGTGGGTGAACCTCGCCTACCTGGCGGGCGGCTTGTGGATGATCCGGCGGCGGGTCATCGCCTGGCAAATCCCCGCGTCCATGCTGGGCGTGCTGTTCGGGCTGGCGCTGGTGGGCTACCTGGCCGCTCCCGGCAGCCATCCCACCCCCTTGTTCCATCTGCTCAGCGGCGCCACCATGCTGGGCGCCTTCTTCATCGCCACCGATCCGGTCAGCGCCAGCACCTCCGCCCCGGGACGGCTGATCTACGGCGGCCTCATCGGCCTGCTGGTGTTCGTCATCCGCAGCTACGGCGGCTATCCCGACGGCGTTGCCTTCGCGGTGCTGCTGATGAACTTCGCCGCTCCCACCATCGACCACTTCGTGCGGCCGCGGGTGTATGGCCATCCCCGATGACCGGCCCGGTCCGGCGCGCCGGCCTGACCCTGGGCCTGTTCGCCATCCTGGCCATGGGCGCCGTGGCCTGGGTGGAGCGCGGCACCCGCGAGCGGATCGACGGCAACCAGCGGCGCACGCTGCTGCACACCCTCGACCAGGTACTGGCCGCGGAGGAGTACGACAACGACATCGTCTCCGACGTCATCGAAGTGAAGGATCTGCTGCCGGGACCGGCGCGGCCGCTACCGGCCTTCCGCGCGCGCCGCCACGGGCAGCCGGTCGCGGTGGTGCTGGCGCCGGTGGCGGCGGACGGCTACGGCGGCGACATCCGTCTGCTGGCGGCGGTACGCGGCGACGGCAGCCTGGCCGGGGTCCGCGTCCTCGCCCACCGGGAGACGCCGGGACTGGGCGACGCCATCGACGCCGCCAAGTCCGGCTGGATCCTCCGCTTCCGTGGCCGCTCCCTGGCCGACCCGCCGGAGCCGCAGTGGAAAGTGAAGCGGGACGGCGGTGCCTTCGACCAGTTCGCCGGCGCCACCGTCACGCCGCGCGCGGTGGTCAATGCCCTGCGGAACACCTTGCGCTACGTGCGCAGCCATTGGACGGAGCTGTTCGACCGGCCTTCCTCTGCGACGGCCGCGCCCCTGGCGGAGCTGGCCGAGCGCTGAAGCGGCATGTTGGCAACGCAGCGCTCTTGCCAGACCTACGTTATTTCCGCGACGGCCGACCTGCGCTTCCGGCCCGCGAAATAGCCCGGATACCGGTCTCCCAGCGAGACGAACCGCCCGAAACAGCTTCCCGAAACCGTCGGACCGCCCCGTCCACAGTGAGCTAACCTCCCATGGCGCCAGCCGACCCGACCTCCACAAAAGCAATGCCCATACTCAAGTCTCGCACCAACATGCCGGGGTTCTTGAACAAAGGATTGAAACGACTCTTCGGGATCGTCTCAATCCTTATTGGTTGGGCGTAATGTGCTCGATCTAGCGGGTCTGCTGGCACTGATGATACCGGCCACGGTGAACAGCAGTAGCACTGGATAGATCATCAGCAGATCGACTCGAATGTTGCATTCTCCGGTACAAAGAATAAGAGCGTACATGAGGTATTCATATACACCATAGGCCGTCCAGAGCAGTGCTGCGAAAGCCGGCAGGATATTTCTTCGATAGCACGCGGCAATTGCGAACGAAGCTCCGGCCAGCAATGCCCCAAAAGGGAAGATGATTAACAGCGACAGGGCTTGCCTGATACCCAACGTTGAGCTAGGCCGGCCGCTGGAGCGTAGCGGAAGCGGGTCGGCTTGAGCGCCATGCTGAACAAGTTACTCACGCCTCGAATTCGCTTTTAGCAACACCAGATTGACGAATAATGGACTGAAGCGTGCCAATGCGGATTTCTGAATGGTTGGGTATCGGCACTGTAACGGTTGAATCCGCAATCTGCTTTTGCATGATGATATGGCTGCCGCGTTGACGAATTGCAATAAAGCCGTGCTGTACCAGAATGGCACAAACTTCCTGGCCAGACAGAACACGCAGCTTACCCAACGGCAATCTCCAATCGTGTAATGTACACTTCGTCGTGAAGGCGCTGATGGATTTCTGCGGGGGATGCCGCTTCAAAGAATAATTCGAGGGCTTCCCGCAGATTTTCCCGCGCTTCCTGAACGCTGTCGCCTTGGCTTGCGATGTCGAGTTCTGGGCATAGGGATACGTAACCATTCCCTTCACGTTCGATAATGGCAGTCAGTTGTCTTTGCACGATTACTACTCCAGGTGGTTATTTGCCTAAATGCCAAGACGCGCTTATGCGTCTCGAGTCGAGCGTTTTCTTTGGCATTTTTTCATCAGACTGTCCCGCAAGATGACATACTCAATTCCATTCTGAGCGTTAAATGTCTGCACTTTCGCCACTACAAGCTCGACAACCTCCTCAACGGTCTTCTTCCGGAAGTCAATGTAGCCAGTTGTATCGAGGATGCCGTCGATCTGTGCGTCGTCAAGGCGAAGAGGAAGAATGTAATCGCAGTTCTCTGAGAAAGCCCTTGATTGTGCCGCTCGACGTTTGTGATTAGTCCATTGCTTGTCCGCATACCTTTTCGAAACGAGCATCAAGCAGAACTTGGAGTCGTCACGATATACCTTCGTGAGGCGGACGTAGAGATCTTCGCCCCATAAGTCTGCTTCGGCGTATTTGTCGTAGAACACGTTCAAGCCTCTTAATACCAACGCAGATGCAATCGTGTCCACCACAGGGCGATCTTCGCCGGCAAAGGAAATGGCGACATCGTGGATAGCTGAACGTTTCACCCCAGTTCCTTGCATGGCTAACGCCAGCCATAACCGGACCAAAAAAGCAGAGCGACGAAGGAGCGGCGCTTTTTTGGGTCCGAGTTTATGGCCTTGTTATGCGATGTATTTGCCACTTAAAAGCCTAATAATAATTTGCGCCCATTTTACGCTATCAAAAACCAATGGTTTGAGGACTGGCTTTGAACCATGCACATCGGACATGTTTGCTCTGAGAGATTGCATCACATAGGCCGCTTGATTCAACGAACCTTTAAAATTCTTTGAAAAAGGCACGATACCAGAATCTTTCCAATCAATATCTTTCAAATCGCCACTTACTGCTGTGAATATGCCTGTGGCGTCTAGCGCAACCTTGCATCGTTCCTGAAATGAAACGCTTCCAGGATCACCTAACCCTTGGGATTGGTATATCTTTGTTGTAATGCTGTCTACAGCGGCACATGCGGCTGACAAAGCGCCACTTAAATCCCCGTCACGGAATCGCGTAGCGGACTTTACAAGATCTACTCGGCACACTTCGTCCAGTTCTTCGAGATCCTTTCTATCTAAAACCTCTATTGGCACCACTGAGTTATCGATAACCTGCCAACCTAGCCGAGACAGGTATTTTTCTAGCTGATCTTCGACATTATTGTTTCGTTCAAGCATTTCTTCAATGACGATACCAACGAAATGCTTTTTGTCAGTTTCATTGAATTGGTTTAGACCTTGTTCAATTGCGGTGACCAATTGCCCTTTGCTTACACTACCCCCAGATCGCTGGACTAGATGAGATATTTGGCTATTGTCGAATCCAGCAAGACCTACGATTTCCTTAATTTCGTAAAATTGAAAGTGGTTTTTGAGTATCGCGCTAGCAGCACTCCATGCTGAGTGTATATGCAAGTTCATCTCGTGTTCTTACGCATCAACAAGTGATCGAGTAGTTTCAGTATATCATCCGGCAATTTGCCTCCGATCGAACCGCTGCGTAGCCGGGTACCCCTGTATTCATGGGGTTCGCCTTCTGCATATTTTCCCGATCCGCCAGTTCACGTTCGTTCCGGCGAACGGCTCCCGTCACTGCTCCGGCAGCCTTCCGTCGGTCGGGTGCCGGCGCCGGCGCCGAGAAATCTAGTAGCCATTTTCAGGGCACGCCCGCCATTCCGGGAATCGCTCGTCCAACGGCCGGTTCGGATCGCGGCTCGTTCTTCGCACGCTCTAACCTCCTTCGTTGGGCAACGCTGCGCTGATGCCCAACCTGCATCATTTCCTCGACGGCGCGGCTGGAGCGGCCTTGTCGAATCCACCCACCATCACGGTCTGCAGGCGGCTGGGGTCGATGCGGGCCTGGAAGGCGCGCTGGATGTCGGCTGCGGTGACCGCCTCGACCTTGGCCACGAAGGTATCCAGGTAATCCAGCGGCAGCCGGTAGAAGGCGATGGAGGCCACCTGCTCGGCCAGCTTCTGGTTGCTGTCCAGGCGCATGGGGAAGCCGCCGGTGATGTTCTGCTTGGAGGCTTCCAACTCCTTTTCCGAAGGTCCGCGGTCGATGAAGTCCTGGAGGGTCTTCAGCAGCACCTTGAGCGCCTCGCCGGCGGTCTCGTTCTTGGTCTGTAGCCCCATCATGAAGGGTCCGTATTCCCGGAAGGGATAGAAATAGCTGTAGGCGCTGTAGGACAGCCCGCGCTTCTCCCGCACCTCGTCGGAGATCTTGGACACCAGCCCGCTGCCGCCCAGGATGTGGTTGCCCACGTAGAGGGGGAAGTAGTCGGGATCGCCGCTCTTCATCCCCGGCAGCCCGCTGTAGACGTGGGTCTGGGCGGAGGGGAAGGGGCGCCGGATGGTGGTGGCGGCGACCGGCTTTGGCACCGCCGGCAGCGCCTCCGCGGCGGCGCCCGCCGGAAGGCCGGCCAGCAGGCCGTCGGCAATGGACTGGGCCTGGCTGCGGCCAACGTCGCCGACCACCACCACCAAGGCATTGGCGGCGACGTAGTACTGGCGGTAGAAGCGCTCGAGGTCGTCCCGGGTCAGCTTCTCTACGGTATCGATGTTGCCCTCCTTGGGGTGGGCGTAGGGGTGGTCGCCGTAAACCGCCTGGAAGAAGGCGATGCCGGCCAGGTCCGCGGGGGATTCCTCGCGCTGCTTCAGGCCCACCAGCAGGTTCTTCTGCTCCCGCTCGAAATCCGCCGGATTGAAGCTGGGGTTGACCAGGATTTCGTGGGCAGTGTCCAGAGCGACCTTGAGCAGCTTGGGGTCGGTCAGGGAGCGCAGGCTGAGGAAGGCCGAGTCCCGCGACACCCCGGTCGACAGGCGGGCGCCCACCCCTTCCAGGCGCTGCGCGATGGTGTCGGCGTTCCAGCTGCCGGCACCGGTATCGAGCACCCCGGCGGTCAGAGTGGCGACGCCGAATTGCTGGCCGTCGCGGGCACTGCCGGCGTCGAACACCACCCGCACGTCCACCAGGGGCAGGCCTTCGGTGGGCAGGAAGTAGACCCGGCTGCCGCTGGCGCCGGTCCAGTGCTGGATCTTGGGAGCGGCCAGGACCTGGGTGGCGGCCAGCAGCAGGACGAGACCCAGAGTATGCAGCATCGACTTAGCGGACATGCTGGCCTCCCTGGGGAGCCCGGTCTTCCGGCGCCACCGCGCCTTCGGGGATGGGCAGCGGCTCCAGATAGCCCACGCTCAGAGAGTCTTCCACCAGATATTTCCGGGCGACCTTCTGGATCTGCTCCGGCGTCACCGCGTTCACCTTGTCCACATAGTCCTCCACCGTC
>Ga0233425_10007652_pt1 | contig 14991 bp, 17 predicted proteins | sample Watercolumn_Towu_2_FD_181712 | JGI IMG/M metagenome (GOLD analysis project Ga0233425, IMG submission 181712) | Freshwater microbial communities from Lake Towuti, South Sulawesi, Indonesia - Watercolumn_Towuti2014_140_MG | ecosystem: Environmental > Aquatic > Freshwater > Lake | place...
TCCATCAATTCGATTTTGCAAAAACGCGCAACCTGTGTTATATTCTTGCCGCGCCACCTTAGCTCAATCGGTAGAGCAGCCGCATCGTAAGCGGCCGGTTTTCGGTTCAAGTCCGAAAGGTGGCTCTCGCAACATATCCGCATCGGTAAACACCGCGGCGGATATTTTTATTCGCGTGGCTGATGTAGCGCGGGCGGCGCGCCCGCCTGATGTGCGGACGCGCCGCCCGCGCTACATCGCGCAATGAACCAAATTTCAACTTTTAGTCGCCAAAAATGTGGAAAGGTTAAGAAATCTCAACCAATAAACGCTTGACTCGCGATGTTCCGATGCTATAATTTGTACGGTGAATCAAGCGCGCGAGGATGCTGGGCGCGCAGGAACAAACTTGTGACATCACTTATCCCAGGGTCAACATCGGTCGAGCCGCTCAGCGCGGACGCACCGGAGTCCGTTGCCGAATTACGCGCACAACTCCAGCTGTATCGCGATTTGTTCGCGTCCGCGCCGTACGGTTGTGTGTTGACCGACGCGGAGGGAATAATTCGCGAAGCGAACGACGCGATCGCGCACATGCTGGGATGCGCGCCCGACGCGTTGATCGGGCGCGCGCTGGTGGACTTGGGCGTGGCGGATGAACTCGAACGCGCCCAATTTACTTTACGGCTGGATCGCTTGCGCGCCGGGCAGACGAACGAAGCATGGGCGGTCCGCTTCCAACCGGTCACCGGCGAGCCATTCGACGCGGCGGTGAACGCGTCCTGCTTGGCGAACGGTCGTTCGGCAGAAAAAACGCTACTGTTGCGCTGGGTCGTGCGCGACATTACACGACCGAAGCGCACCGAAGGGATGCTTTCGCAAAGCGAACAAAAACTGCGCGGCATTTTCGACAACTCGGAGGACGGCATCAGTTTGGTGGACGAGCAAGACGTCATCGTCGAGTGGAACGCGAGTATGGAACGCATCACCGGTTTGACGCGCGCGCAGGTGATCGGCAAAACGTATCGCGATGTTGTGCCGCGCTTGGTCACGAATCCACAGTTTGCGCGCGAGGTTGCCGAACGGATCGGCGCGCGTTTGATTGGCGCACAACCATGGACGAGCGCGATCACCGAAATTGATCTGCAACTCCCCGATCAAAAACGCCGCGTCTTTCAGCAGAGCGTTTTCCCCATCACGACCGCGAACGGTTTGATGCTCGGCAGTATCTTGCGCGATATCACCGACCGCAAACGGATGGAAGAGGCGTTGCGCGTTGCAAACGAAGATTTGGAAGCGCGCGTGCGCGACCGGACGTGCGCGCTCACACAAGCAATCCGCGATTTGCAGGATGAAGTCGCACGGCGACAAACCGTCGAAAATTCTTTGCTCCAACGGTTGAGCGTCGAAAAAATTATCAGTCAAATTTCCAATCGCTTTGTCAATGTGGATACCGTGGACATCGAAGCGGAGATGCGCCGCGCCTTGCAACAAATCGGCGAGGCGAGCGGCGTTGATCGCGCGTATGTCGCGTTGTTGGCGGCGGATAACACGACATTCATTCAAGCGTACGTGTGGGGCGCGCCGGGCATTGACGCGCGTGCGGGCGACGCGCTTCACGCCCCGCCACACATCGTCGCGCATTACATCGAGTACATGAAGAGCGCGGGCATCATTCATGTCTCAACACCGTCAGACTGGGGCGCCATAACCACCGATGAACGCGCGCTATTAGAACAACGCCGCGTGCAATCCTTCATCATCGTGCCGTTGTTGTACCGCGGCAACTTGATCGGCTCGTTCGGTTGCGACGCAGTGCGCGCGCCCAAAACCTGGCGCGCCGAAGATATTACATTTCTGCAAATCGTCGCCGAAATTTTTGCGAACGCGTTGGAACATCGCCGGGTGGATCAAGCATTGACCGAAAGCGAAAATCGCCAAGCCGCGATTTTGAATTCGGTTCCGGTGATTCTGTACACATTGGAACAGCGCGGGGAGCAAACGCGCCCGACCTGGATGAGTCCGAACGTCGAGCAGATCACCGGCTTTGCGCCACACCAGTTCATCGCGGATCCACCGCTCTGGTTTTCGCGCATCCATCCTGATGATCGCGCGGCAGTGCTGAACCAGGTTCGCGCTTTGGATCAGCCCGCGTCGATACCGATCGAGTATCGTTGGCAATGCGCGGATGGCAGTTATCGCTGGTTTCTCGATCGCATCGAAAGAATCAAACCGGGGGCGACCGAGTTCGCCGGCACCTGGCTCGACATTACCAAACGCAAACGCGCGGAAGAAGAGGAACACGCGCTACGTTTGCTCGCGGAGGTTTTGCGCGACACGGCTGAATCGTTCAACAACACGCTCGACGCCGACCAGGTCTTCAAGTATTTGTTGATGAATGTCGAACGGCTTGTGCCGTGCGATGGCGTGAATGTCGTGTTGGCGGTGGAAGGATTACCGCGCATCTTTGCCTGGCAAGGATACGAAAAATTCACGCCGCCGAACTTGGGATCGGATCTCGCGGCGATGGATAGTCGTCCCAGTTTCTTGCGAATCGCAGAAACCGGCCAGCCGTTGCTCATTCCCGATACCGCGCAATCTGATCTGTGGGAACCCGGGCTGGCTTCGTCGTGGGTGCGTTCGTTCATCGGGATGCCGATCCGCGCACAGGGTCGGACGGTTGGATTTTTGAATATGGATAGCGCGACGCCCGGCTATTTCAATGCGACGCACGTTGCGCGTTTGAAAGCGATCACGGATCAAGCGTCCGTCGCGCTTTCGAACGCGCAACTCTTTGCCGAGACACGGCAGAAGGCGGAGCGTTTGCGATTATTGTCCCGGCGATTGGTCGAAGCGCAAGAGATCGAACGCGCGCGCATCGCGCGCGAATTGCACGACGAGATCGGGCAGACCTTGACCGCGTTGATGGTGAATTTGCATTACATCGAAAGACATTTCCAGGAACCCGCTATGATCCAGGAACGCACCGCGGACGCGAAACATTTGACGAACAATGCGCTTGTCGGGTTACATCAACTCGTAACCGACCTACGTCCGATCAGTTTGGAACACCAGGGGTTGGTTTCGGCGTTGCGTCAATACACTGAAAGTTTCAGTCGCCAACATCAAGTGCCGGTGGAATTTGACGAAATCGGTTTGGGTGAAACGCGCTTGCCGGATGAATTGGAAATTGCAGTGTACCGCATCGTGCAAGAAGCGCTCACGAATGTCGCGCGCCACGCGCACGCGCAAACCGCGCAAGTGTTGCTGACGCAACGCGCCGGGATGGTGAGTGTGTTGATCTGGGACAATGGGATTGGTTTTGACCCGGACAATCCGGGTTGGAAAAATCGAATGGGCTTGGTGGGAATGCGTGAACGCGCCGAAATGCTCGGCGGGCGTTTCACATTAGAAAGTCAAAGTGGCACTGGCACAACAGTGCGCGTGGAGGTTCCGTATGTCCGTGCGAATATTGATCGTGGATGATCACGCCATCGTGCGCGCCGGTTTACGCGCGTTGCTCGGCGCCGAGCCGGATTTTCAAGTGGTCGGCGAGGCGATGGACGGGCGCACGGCGGTCGCGCTCGCGGCGCAACTCACGCCCGATGTGATCGTGATTGATATCAATATGCCACAAATGAACGGCATCGAAACGACGAAACAAATTATGGAGCAATTGCCGGGCGCGCGCGTGTTGATTTTAACATTGCACGCGGACGCGAGTTATTTGCGCCAGGCGATTGAGTACGGCGCGGTCGGCTATGTGTTGAAATCCGCGATCGAACCGCAGATCATCAGCGCGATTCGCACGGTCGCGAACGGCGACATGTTCATTGACCCGGCGATGACGTTGACACTCGTGCGAAATATGGCGTTGGTGGATCAACCGAAAACCGATGGCGCGTCCGCGCTTACGCCGCGCGAAACGGACATTTTGCGTTTAGTCGCGCGCGGCTTTACCAGCCGCGAGATCGCGGAACAATTGCATCTCAGCGTGCGAACGATTGAGGGTCATCGCGCAAATTTATTCGGTCGGCTGGCTCTATCCACGCCGATTCAAATCGCGCGTTACGCGATGCAACACGGGTTGTTAGATGAGCAATAAGCCCACACTCCAGCCCTCCCCCTGCCCTCCCCCACAATGCGGGGATAAAACTCTCTCGCCGGTGATTCACCGGGCGGGAGAGTTTTTTTATTTGCATTGCGGTTTCTACGCGCGTAGTCGCCGTGATCCGACTACGTAAATTGTCCGTAGCCGGTGGATTCAAATTCCGTACCGATTCGCTTTACACAACCGGCTTGCCGGTATTAAAGTGTTTAACGATTGCGGGGTGTCGCGGCTTTTCCAAGCCGCACTTGCGGGCTCGAAAGCCCGCGCCACGGATTTCGGAATGACGATGGAAACATTTTCGATTCGAAATGATCCGCCCGAAGAGTGGCGGTATGTCGTTACATTCTGGCTCGATCATCAATTGTACGCCGTCCCCATCGAGTCAGTGATCAAAATTAGCGAACTCGCCGCGCTGATCCCAGGATCGGACGAGACGATTATGGGAACGCTCGCGCTCGAAGACCGCCGTGTTCCAGTCATCAATCTGCGGCGACATCGCGGCATGAGCGAAATTCAACTCGGTCCCCATTCCCCCATTCTCACGATCCAAATCGGCACGACGCGCATCGCGCTAATCGTGGACAAGATTGCCGGGGTTTTACGCTTGCCGTGCGGTCAGGTTGCGCGCGCGGCGGAGCGATTGCCCGGCACACTAATGTCCACCGCGCACGGCAACACCATTTTGTTGGACTTGGGGAATCTGTTCACCGCGCAACAAATCGAAACGTTGACCAGCACGATCTCGGCAAAAGCATAGCCAATGGATCAATCGAAACGAGTGCTTTTAATTAGTCGCGATCTAATGATCCAGCGCGCGCTGGCTGAAGCATTGACTCTGCGCGGGTGTCAAACCTTTGAAGCGACCGAACGGATCGAAAGTTTGCGATTGATGTATGAGACGCACCCCGACTTGATCTTTTTGGAAATAGACGAGCCGGACGACGATTGGGAATTTTTCGCGCGCATCCGCGCGATTACAGACACGCCGGCGATTCTCGCGGTGAATCGCAACGAGCCGGCGCGCGCACGATGGAGTAAACGCAACACCGCGATTTTGATCAAACCGATTTCGGTCGCGCGGGTGATAGACAAAGCGCGCGCGTGGGGGATCGTGCGGCGCAATGCCAAATCGCGCGTGGATCCGACCTGGTCGACGCGACGCTTGCGCGTGGTGGATCTGATACGAATTGATCGCGCGCTAAGCCAGGTCGGTGAATGTGGCGAAGTGCGTTTGATCGTCGAACATGGACAGGTGCGTTTTTTGGAAAAGATCGCGACGTTACCCATCAGCAATGTTACCCTGAGCAGTGCGAAGCATCTCGCACACCAGGTCGGAGATTCCTCACTGCGTTCGGAATGACGATACACGTTCGGAATGACAAAGCGCGTTGTGTGAACAAACGGAGGGGCGATGCCCGCGCACATATCCAACGATCCGGCCGTTGTGCTACCGATTCAGTTCCAATGTCTACGCGCGCGGGACGTGCCGATGATCGAAGCCGCGCTCAAACAAATCGGCGCGTGCGGTCAAGTGCACTTGATCGTCGAGCAAGGTCGGCTCGGCTCGATTCGGATGCTACAAAGCGAGCCGGTGCCGCGCGCCGTTTTACGCGAGTCATTCTCGAAATAGTTTAATTTTGAAATTCGTTATTATTTTTTTGTGGATGATTTGAGCGGCGCAATGGCGCGCCGGTCATTTCGTTCATTTGCGCGGGAGAGTGTCGGCGCATCGTTGATTTCCCGCGCGAATGATATCGGGCGAAGCATCCTTTGACTTGGCTCAGGACGTGTCGGGGCTACTGGGATGCTTCGCCCCTCCCAAGTGTATTGAAATTTACTGTGGCGCGGCTTTTCCAAGCCGCCAATGCGGGCTCGAAAGCCCGCACCACGAATTTCAAAACACTCTCCCAAACGATTCTAGCAAGCGCGCTTGGCTTGCCAGAAGGGCGGAGCGCGCCCGGCAGTCGGCGGAGTTTCCAAATGAATCACGATTCGATTTGCGATGAAGATTTGATCGCGTATGCGATGGGTGAACAGTGCAATGGTTCGACCGAGCGGATCGCCGCGCACATCGTAGCGTGCGCCGATTGCGCCGCGACCGTCCAACGTTTGGTGACGATTCGCCAAGTGTGCATCACCGACGATTCCATCGCTCCACCGCCAGAGACGCGTGTACGCGCGTATGGAATGTTCCGGCGCACACTGCGATTGATCAATGAAGAGTGGATGGCGGCGCAGTGCGCGGTAGGGAGTGCGGCGTGAGCGGAGAGTGGACATTGATCATTCGCGCGCAACGCCACTGGTTCGATTTACGTTTGGACGAACTGTGGCGATACCGCGACCTGGTGATGCTCTTCGTCTGGCGCGATTTTGTCGCGGTGTATAAGCAAACAATTTTGGGACCGCTTTGGTATCTCGTTCAACCGATCTTGACGACGCTAACCTTCACGGTGATTTTCGGTAACATAGCGCGTTTGCCGACCGACGGCTTGCCGCAATTCCTCTTTTATATATCCGGCACGGTCATCTGGAGCTATTTCGCCGATTGCCTGACCAAGACCTCGAACACATTTATCAGCAACACACATTTGTTTGGCAAAGTGTACTTTCCCCGTCTCGCCGTCCCAGTTTCAATTCTGATTTCGAACCTGGTCGCGTTCGCGATTCAACTCGGTTTGTTCATCGCGTTTATGATCTACTTTGTTTTCACCGGCGCGGCGATTCGCCCGAACTATGCGCTGGCGTTCGCGCCGATCCTGGTGTTGATGATGGCGGGGCTGGGACTGGGTTTTGGCATCATCGTCTCGTCGCTCACGACGCGCTATCGCGATTTGCGTTTCCTCGTAACATTCGGCATCTAGCTGTTGATGTATGCGACGCCGGTGATCTACCCGGTCTCGACGATCCCCAAACAATATCGCTGGCTGATTCTCGCGAATCCAATGACGCCCATCGTTGAAGGTTTTCGATTCGCGTTTCTCGGCGCGGGCGCGTTCGACCTGGGACAACTGCTCTACAGTTTCGGATTTATGATCGCGGTGTTGCTGTTTGGAGTTCTGCTCTTCAACCAGGTCGAGCGGACGTTTATGGATACGGTTTGATCATTGGATAGTTGGATAGTGAGATAGTTGGTGGTGAAAAGTTGCCGGTAGGGAGGGCAGGGGAGAGAGGGAGACAGGGAGAGAGAAGCAAGAAACCCGCCTTCGGCGATTGTACGAAAACGGGTTTCGGAAGTGGTTGGTCTTGGTCAAGCGTGTGAACTCGCTCGGGTCGCATTGGCCATTCGCGGACGCGCGAGCCGGGAGCGCGCCGGTAAGAGCCGCTTGAACTGGATGTAGCAGACCGGACGATTGGGTTCATCGTCAAGTTGACGCGCGCGTTCCGCCGTTTCGCGGTTGATGCGCGCCAATTCGGGGTCATTGCCCGGCAAAAGCACGACCCGGCTCTGCGGTGGAATTTGGCTGGCAAATTCAGGATGCTGGATCACATAGAGCGAAAATTCAAAACTCAAGGTCAAGTTTTTTTCCATGATCTCCGCGTCGGTCATGGGTTGTCATCCAAAAAACCGGATTGGCGCATTTGATCTTCGATGCGCGTCACAAAGGATTCGGCTCTCGATTTTAGAGCGGAATCGTAATCTCCCTGTTGTTGCAACATTTCCGCCGATGCGATGTAACGCCGCGCTTTCGCGAGCATGGCGCGTAACTCTTCTGCGCGCGTCATAGCAATACTCCTTCGCGGCGAATATTCTCGAGCAAAGGCGACTCGCGCTCCCGCAACCAAGTTTCGGGAATGGGATACGTCACAATCAACAGATCGTACTGTAAGCAGAGGTCGGACAGCGTTTGGCTGAGACGCGCGAGTTCTTGATAGGGCTGAACCGAACCTGCCAGCGCGATGACCGTATCCACATCTGAATCGGGACGCGCCGTGCCACGCGCATAGGAATCTATAGAGGTACAATACCCAACGGCACGCCGGTGCGAATTTTGGTAACGGCAAAGGATTGTCCGGGACACACGGGCACCAAGCAAGTGGAGAAGTAGACAGGGAGACAGGGAGAGGGGGAGAGGGGGAGACACGGAGACGCGGGGACACGGAGAGCGTCATTCCAAATCCTTCGCTTTTCAGGGGCAACTCTTGGAAGAATTCCTCTCTCCAATCTACGTGACCGTCATTCTGAACCCTTCGTTCCTCAGGGTAAACTCGGTGAAGAATCTCTATCCGATCTGGGATTGCTGTCGAGATGATGTAGGGCAAACGCTTCGCGCAATTTGCCCTACAGTTTCGGAGGCGCAAAATGGACTCACGGATTCAATCGGTCAGTGAACTGGCGGTGCGCGTGGCGCAAGACCCGGCACTCGCGGACAAGTTGAAAGCAGAGTGAAGGGTCTCGCGTGATGTGCGGGAGATTCGTCACTTCGTTCGGAATGACATTGGCTGCCGCGCTGGGTTGGGCGGCGGTGGGCGCGTTGGCGGGATTGCTTGCGCCGTCGCCGGTGGGGAGGGGTTAGTGGTTGGGTGTGAGATCAGTTAGGTCCGCCTTCGGCGAAAACCTGACCGGTCTGAAGAACTTGGATATCCGTAAATCTCAGAAAAATGACATCCTATCTTGTTGCTGATCTCAGTCACGCTCGAACCACTCCGCTCGCAGAGCGCGCTACCAAAGTAAATCGCGCAGATTTTGCTTCCGTCGTCTCATCGGATGCTTCGCTGACCCAGTTTCTTGATTCACTCCCGCACATACTCAAAGCCCAAGACCTGCGCGCGATTGTGGATGCAATTGTCACTGCGCGTCACGCTACGCGCGGCAAGCCGGTGATCGTCGGCATCGGCGGGCATGTGATCAAATGCGGTCTTGCTCCTCTGCTGATTCAATGGATGGAACGCGGCATCCTCACTACGCTTGTGATGAACGGAAGCGCGAGCATCCACGATTTCGAGATCGCGCTGATTGGACGCACCTCCGAAGATGTGGCGGCGCAACTCGAAACGGGCATGTTCGGCATGGTGCGCGAAACCGCCGATGCGATGAACGAAGCGATCAACACCGGCGCGCGCGCTGAAATCGGGATGGGACAAGCACTCGGGCAAAAGCTCGTCGAACTGCATCCGCCATTTTTAGAATACAGTGTGCTCGCCGCATGCGCGCGTCTCGAAATTCCGGCGACGGTGCACATCGCGATTGGCGGCGACACGATTCACATGCACGCGAACGCGGACGGCGCGGCGTTGGGCGCAACGAGTTTCACCGATTTTCGGATCCTCGTTGCACTTCTGGAGAACTTGGGCGACGGCGGTGTGTATCTCAACATTGGTTCCGCGGTGATTTTGCCCGAAGTATTTCTCAAGGCGTTGAACCTCGCACGCAACTTGAGCGGCAAGCCGATTACGAATTTCACCACCGTCAACCTGGATATGATCCAGCACTATCGCCCACTCGAAAATGTCGTCAAGCGTCCGACCGCCACGGGCGGCGCGGGCTATTCAATCACCGGGCATCACGAGATTATGTTTCCTCTACTCGCGCAACTTGTTCTCGCTGAAATGATGCGGCGATCTGCCAACCCCGAATGATCAACCCAGCCCCGCAATTTTATCCGTACGAATGGACACCCGCTGGCGCTAAATCGTTAGCCGATCTGATCGAGTTTCGCCAACAGTGCCGCGCCGCCGGGCGACGCGTCGTGACGACGAACGGCTGTTTCGATCTGCTCCACGCCGGGCACGCGCGTTTTTTGAGCGACGCGCGCGCAATGGGCGATGCGTTGATCGTCGGCGTGAACAGCGACGCATCGGTGCGCCAACTCAAAGGCGTAGGGCATCCGCTGGTCGCCGAGAGCGACCGTGCGGCAATGCTTACCGCTTTGCATGTGGTGGATCGCGTGATTGTCTTTGACGATTTATTGCCGAGTAACTGGCTGGCGCAGGTGCAACCGGACACGCATTGCAAAGCCGCTGATTACACCGTCGCCGCGATGCCTGAAGCGGCGGTCGTTCAGCAGTACGGCGGGCAAGTGAAAATCTTGCCGCTCCTTCAAGGGCGCTCGACCTCCGACCTGATCAAAAAAGCGATTGCCGCCACCGAATCATCCGACGCCAATTCAGCGGCGCAACTCGATGATCGCCGTTCGCAGTTTATCGCGCAGATGTTGGCGAGCGCGAATGTTTTGCGACAGACCGCGTACCGCGCGAGCGAGTCGCTCGTCCGCGCGGCGGATTGTCTCGGCGAAGCCCTGAGCGCGGGTGGCAAGGTTTTGATCTGCGGCAACGGCGGGAGCGCGGCGGACGCGCAACATTTCGCGGCAGAACTAGTTGGGCGATTTCGTCGCGAGCGCGATCCTTTGCCGGCGATGGCATTGACGACCGACACTTCGATTCTCACCGCGCTCGGCAACGACTACGGCTTTGATCAAATTTTTGCGCGCCAAATTGCCGCGCTGGGATGCGCGGGCGACGTGTTGATCGCGATTTCGACGAGCGGCGCATCGCGGAACGTGCTCGCGGCGGTTGACGCGGCGCGCGCGAAAAATTTGCGCGTGATCGCGTTGATCGGGGCGCGGCTATCACCGCTGGCAGAAATCGCGGACGTTGTTCTCATCGCGCCGAGCGAGGACGCGGCGCAGATTCAGCAAGCGCACACGGCGATGCTCCATTTGTTGTGCGAGCACATTGAGCGAACGGTCGGACGATGCAATCGTCCGACTGAACAAGTGGAAACCCGATGAATCGGGTTGATGCACAATCGGAGAGCCGACAAATTTATTCGTCCGAGCTCATTGATCTCGTCGCCGCTCTGCGCGATCATTCCGTGCTTGTGTTGGGCGATGTGATGCTCGACGAATACGTCTGGGGCGAGGTGCGGCGTATTTCACCCGAAGCGCCGGTGCCGGTCGTCGAAGCGCGGCGGCGCACGTACACGCCGGGCGGCGCGGCGAATGTCGCGGTTAACGTGGCGGCATTCGGTGGGCGCGTGTGGCTGGGAAGTGTGATCGGGCGCGATCAGCCGGGTGCGTGTTTGCGGCAAGCGTTGCTCGAACACGGTGTGGAGGTCGGTGGCTTGATCGTCAGCGCGGATCGCCCAACGACGACCAAGACGCGCATCGTTGCACACAACCAGCAAATCGCGCGCGTGGATTCCGAAGCGCGGCACGCGGTGTGCAACGAGATCGAAGACGCGCTGATGAGTTGGATCACAACGCAGATGCCGAACGCGGACGCGTGCATCATCTCCGATTACGGCAAGGGCTTGGGGTCGGCGCGGTTGACCCAGTTTTTGATTCGCGCCGCGCAACAAGCCGGCAAGCCGGTGATTGTGGATCCGAAAGGGACCGATTATTCGAAATATCGCGGCGCGACGCTCGTGACGCCGAATGTGCTCGAAGCCGAACGCGCGGCGAATCGGGAAGTGAATGGAGATGATGACCTGGGTCCGATCGCTGGACAATTGCGAAACGTTCTCGACGACAGCGCATTGCTTATCACGCGCGGCGCAGAGGGCATGTCGCTCTTTATGAACGGCGATGCGCCGATTCACATTCCGACGGTCGCGCGCCAAGTGTTCGATGTGACCGGTGCGGGCGACACGGTGATCGGCACGCTCGCGCTCGCGTTGGCGGCGGGCGCGCGAATGGAAATGGCGGTGCGGTTGGCGAACATCGCGGCGGGGATTGTCGTCGGCAAAGTGGGCACGGCGGCGGTGACGCCGGAGGAATTGACGCGGGCGGTGCGCGATGGCAGTGGCTAATCGAGCGATGTCAGAACAGATCAAGCCGACGGTTCGCATCGAGCCGGCACAGGGTTGGTTCGCGCTCGAACTGCGCGAGGTGTGGGCGTACCGCGAATTGCTCGCGTTCCTTGTGTGGCGCGATGTGGCGGTGCGCTACAAGCAGACCGCGCTCGGTGCGGTGTGGGCAATCTTGCAACCGTTGTTGACGATGGTGATTTTCACCATCGTCTTTGGCAATTTCGCGAATATGCCATCGGACAATTTGCCGTATCCGATTTTCGCCTACACCGCGCTTTTGCCCTGGAATTATTTCGCGCAGGCGATCAATCGCAGTGGCAGTAGTTTGGTCGGCAATGCGAACTTGATCAGCAAGGTTTACTTTCCGCGTTTGATCGTGCCGATTGCCGCGGCGGTTGCGCCGCTCGTGGATTTCGCCGTCGCGTTCGTTATTCTGATCGCGATGATGCTGTGGTTTGGCGTCGCGCCGAACTGGGGTGTGCTTGCGCTCCCGCTCTTTTTACTGCTGGCATTGCTCACCGCGCTTGCCGTCGGGCTGTGGCTCTCCGCGCTGAACGTGCGCTACCGCGATGTCGCGTACACGATCCCGTTTCTGGTTCAATTCTGGATGTACGCGTCGCCGGTCGTTTACCCGGTAAGCATCGTGCCGGCGCAGTGGCGATTGCTCTTTAGTTTGAACCCAATGACCGGCGTAATCGAAGGATTCCGCTGGGCGCTCCTCGGCAAAGCGAGTCCCGATTTCGGGGTGATGGCGATGAGCGCGGTCGTCGTGCTGGGTTTACTGTTCAGCGGGCTGATCTATTTCAAGCGGATGGAGCAGACGTTCGCGGATGTGATTTGATGCGTGGATGTTCGGATACCGGTTGGCTAACGTTGCGTTATGGTTATCTGGACGAGTCTGGTGACGTTGCGCCTTTTGCGGGGAGCCGGTATTTGATTGTGGCGATCCTGATTACCTCAGACCCGCGACCGATTGAACTGCATATCAAACGCGCACGCCGCGCGCTGGGACGCAAAGCGAAAAGCGATGAACTCAAAGCCGCTGATCTTGAGAGAGTTGTGACTGAAGGGTTGCTCAAATCGCTCGTGGAGGAAGACATCGAAATCGTGGCGAGCGTCGTGGACAAGCGCGCTATTCTCAGACCGCTGTCAGACTCGGAGGACATTTATCGCGCGGTTGTTACGCAGGCGGTCAAATTGAGCGTTGAACGGCATCCGCGTTTAGAGTTATGGCTCGACAAACGTTATACCAAGCCCGCATTGCGCGACCGGCTGGAGCGAACGATTCGAGAAGGCATTACGGACTTGGCGCATCAGGTAGTCCTGGTGCATCAAGAGGATTCGCACAAGCAAAAAGGGCTTCAAGCCGTAGATCATGTGGCATGGGCGTTCTTTCAAAAGTACGAGCGAAAAAACGATTCACTCTGGCGAATCCTGGCAAGCCAAGTTAGCGGGGAAGAAATTCTAGATCGCGCTTTATGGTAGAAATAAAGAAAGCGGCTCACCCCAAGCCCCGATTTCAGTCTGTCCCGCCGGAATTTCACCGGTGGCTAGGATCACCCTACGGGTGACCAGGGTCATTGGGTCTTACGATACCGCCTTCGTTGCCAATATACTACAAAGTCCATCAAAATGCAATACACTGACATTGCTATTCGCGTCGAAAACCTTGCCAAACTCTATCACATTGGCGCGGCGCAGAAACGCCACGATACCCTGAGAGATGTGATTGGAGATTGGACGCGGAGCGTGGAGATTGGAAATTCGATCCGTCGCTTTGCGCGTCCAAACTTCCAATTTCCAACTCCACGATTTGGGCGTTAAAGGCGGTCTCAAGCCCCAGTGCGATTACTGGCGGGCGGGAGCAAGAATTTCGCGTTGAATTTCTTCGATGAGCCAGGGTAGGTTCGGCGCATCGAATTGGATGCCCGGCGCGGGAACGCGGTGCCGCTTGATCTCCGGCGGGACGTGCTTGTGGTGGGGAAAAGTCTTGGCGAGGGTCGGCTCATCGGGATGCGGTTGCGGATCGTACCAATATAATCGTTCGTCGCCGCGACTAACAGCGTAACTGTATCCTTGGATCACTCGACGCGCAAAGTTTAGATCCTCCCATACGTGTAGCACGATATCGTGCGCGAACTCGATTTCGCCGGTGACCTCGGCAAAGGCGGGACCGTGCCGAATCACGACGAGAGTTGAACGACGAATCGTCGGAAAAGCGTCGGGCAATCCGTATACCAGCCCTTCGTATTCTGCGAGGGTTGGGAGCATCTCAAATTCGTTGCAACTCGGGATTGGGAGTCAACTGAATCATTCCGCGAGGAGCTTGATGGCGCAAGGCGGAAACAAAACGTTGGCTAATTTGGCGAAAGGATTGTTCGCGCTCCAGTTTCATGGTAAACGCGCTTGCCCAACGCGTGAATTCGCTGGTCCGCTCCAAGCCATCGTTATCTAACAGACCTTGTTTGTACAATTCGTAGAAATCTTCGGAGGCGATGCCATAGCGCGTTTCGTATTCGCGCAAGCGAATCTCAAGCGCGTGCAAATCTTGCAAAAGCTCACTGAGCGACATGGGTTCAACTCCTTGTGGGCGCGGGAAACCGCCGCCCTGATAGTGGATATTATAGTTGGTTTGAATTATATGGTCAAACGAGATGTCTGACATTGCCATTCGCGTAGAAAATCTTTCTAAACTCTACCATATCGGCGTAGCGCAGAAACGCCACGATACTTTGCGCGACCAAATTGCAGATTTTGGATTGCAGATTTCAAATTGGGGCAATCGGTTATTCCATCCAACCTCCAACGTCCAATCTCCAATTTCCAATTCCACCATTTGGGCGTTGCAGGATGTCTCCTTCGAGGTCAAGCGCGGCGAGGTGGTCGGGATCATTGGGCGGAACGGCGCGGGCAAAAGCACCTTGCTCAAGATTCTCTCGCGCATCACCAAGCCGACCCGCGGCTGGGCGGAGATTTACGGCAGAGTGGGTTCGCTGTTGGAAGTGGGGACCGGGTTTCAAGGCGAACTGACTGGACGCGAGAATATTTTTTTGAACGGCGCGATCCTGGGAATGAGTAAGCGCGAAATCGAACGCAAGTTTGACGAGATTGTGGCATTTTCCGAAGTGGAAAAATTTATTGATACGCCGGTCAA
>Ga0233425_10007653_pt1 | contig 14989 bp, 13 predicted proteins | sample Watercolumn_Towu_2_FD_181712 | JGI IMG/M metagenome (GOLD analysis project Ga0233425, IMG submission 181712) | Freshwater microbial communities from Lake Towuti, South Sulawesi, Indonesia - Watercolumn_Towuti2014_140_MG | ecosystem: Environmental > Aquatic > Freshwater > Lake | place...
TCACGCGATTGAAGGAACTCATTAAGTACCTCGTTCCATCAGCGCTTTGGGATGCGGGCGGGCTTGGCGAGAGCCGCTTGGATGACTTTTCCGGCAACTTGATCGTGACGGCGACTCCTCAAACGCACCGGAGCATCGTCGATTTGCTGTCGCAGTTGCGCGCGGTGCGTGCGATCCAGATCAACATCGAGTCGCGGCTCATCACGGTCGATGTGCAGTGGTTCGAGCAGATTGGTCTCGACTTTGATCTGTACTTCAACTCGAACCCGGCGATGTTCGACTCCGCGCTCGCGCAAAATCCGAACTTTCAGCTGAGAAACTTTTTCTATCAAAATCCGCCAGGGCCCGCGCCTCAGTCGGGCAACCCACTGTGGGGCACGCTGAAGGATCCGATCGTCTTTGGCGGTGTTGGTCAGGCGCAGACACCGGCGAACGGCTTGAACAGCACAGCAACCGGCTCCGCACTCGGCACGCCCAACGCGGCCGGAGGAATCACCTATCAGCAAACTGGCATCTATGAACCGATTGGCGTGCGCCGCAATGGGCAGTTGTATCCGGGTGCAGGAGAGTCCAACGGCATGTCGCCCATCAATGTGCAACAGCAGGGACTGCCGCTCATTCAGTTGCTTGGAGCAGGACTCAAAGGCACAGTAGCCAGTGCGGCTTTGGCGAATCCGGCTTTGAGTGTTGGGTTCACCTACCTCGACGATGTGCAGGTCGATCTGCTTGTGCAGGCAACCCAAGCAGATCAGCGATCGATGACGCTGGTCGCACCGCGCCTCACACTTTTCAATGGATCGCGATCTTGGATTTCGTTCGGTGGCGCGCAGTCTTATGTGGCGAATCAGCAGGCGACGACGGGCGACGGTTCGGGAGCTTTCACGCCAGTCATCCTGCCATTGTTGACCGGATTCGTGCTCGACATCGAGGCAGTCACGAGCGCCGATCGGCGCTATGTGTCGATGACGGTTCAGTTCGCCCAGAACATTCTGATCAAGTTCACCACCGCATCGACGCAGGGCGCTGTCGGCGGCGGATTCACGGGCGGTCGCGGTGATCAGTTCACCGCGACATTCCAGTTGCCGGAACTCGCGGTAACACAGATCAACACCGCGGTCTCATGCCCCGATAAGGGCACTGTGCTTCTCGGTGGGCAGCGAGATGTTGGTGAAACCGAGATTGAGGTCGGTGTTCCCGTGCTGTCGAAGGTGCCGTTTGTCAATCGTTTCTTCACCAACTCTGTGACGAGCAAGATCGAGCGCACTGCTCTGCTCTTGATTCGCCCCGAGATCATCATTCAGCAGGAGGCTGAAGATTTGCTGTTCCCAACCTTGGCCGATCAGTTGAGTGGCGGAAGCCAAGGAGCGCGTTACTGATCATGGCTGCGGAGACTTCACGGCTTCGATTCTCGTTGCAAGGTTCAGTGTTGGTTGTCGAGTTTGCAGATCGTGATGTGCTTGATGAGGCTGCGATTCGCCAGATCAACAGTGACCTGGTTCGCCAAATCGAAGCAGCCAAGGTAGCGAATGTTCTCATCTGCTTTCGTGGTGTGGAGCACCTCTCATCGGCAGCACTGGGCACGCTGATCACAGTCAACAGCCTTGTCAAGAAGCGGGGCGGTCAACTTCGTCTCTCGAATATCAAGGGCACCATTCTGGAAGTCTTCCGAATCACGAAACTTGATCGGCTCTTTCAGATCTTCGAGTCCACAGAGCAGGCGTTGGCGGCGTTTCCGAAGGGGTGAGTGCTGTGGTATTCGGGCTGCGCGGTGAGCGCGAGGCGAGCACACGATGAGCACGAGCGAGACAGGAGCGGATAGCGGCTGCGTGGCGATTTCTGCAGCGGCGGACGAGTTGGAGGCTCTGCAAACTTGTGTCGCGTCTGCGATGACGCGCCAGTCCTACGGTGAGCATGCGCTGTTCGCAATTCGCCTCGCCCTCGAGGAGGCGGTGATGAACGCCATCCGCCACGGCAATCTTTCCGATCCAGCCAAGACTGTCGAGGCCCGCTGGTCAGTGACCGCCGACTCGGCGGTGTTCCACATCATTGATCAGGGCGAGGGCTTTGATCCGAGCGCTGTGCCTGATCCGACGCTCGATGAGAATCTTGAGATTCCATCGGGGCGGGGACTCATGCTCATTCGCGCGTACATGAGCGAGGTTCGCCATCATGGACTCGGGAACCACTTGGAGATGGTCTTTCGCCGCGAGGCAGCTGCGTGAGCACCAAGAGTGCTGGTCGGCTGCTTCGATGCGGCGTCATTGGTGTCGGGCGCATGGGGCGACATCACGCACGGCTGTGTGCAACGATGGAAGGTCTGGAACTTGTTGGCGTCGTCGATTCATCCGAGACTCGTCGCGCCGACATGAAGGAGCAGTACGGCTGCAGCGGGTTTGAGGTGGTGGATGATCTTGTGGAGCGCGGAGTGGATGCGGTGGTGGTCGCAACGCCGACCGTGACGCACCGCGAGATTGTCGAGAAGCTGCTGGCATCGGGCATTCACTGCCTCGTCGAGAAACCGCTCGCCCCTGATGAGGCGCAGGCACGAGCGCTCGCGGAGGCCGCTCGCCGAAGCGAGGCGATCCTGCAAGTCGGCCATGTGGTTCGCTTTGATCCGGTGATGGTCGCCATTCGGCAGTTGGAGGGGCTGACGCCTCGTTTCGTCGAGGTGGATCGCGTCTCACCGATGACTTTCCGATCGGTCGATGTGGGTGTGGTGCTCGACATGATGATTCACGACCTCGATGTACTCATCATGCTGATGGGTGCGGAGCCGGAAGAGATTCATGCCAATGCGGTGAGTGTGCTCGGTGATGCGGAGGATGTGTGCAACGCGCGCCTCGTCTTCCCGCCGGGGAAGGATGGCATCCGCTGTACTGCGAATGTGACTGCCAGCCGATTGGCTCTGAAGACCGAACGCAAGATCCGGATCATCAGCGAGGACACCTATGTGTCTGCTGACTTTGGCGAGCGTAAGGGCACCGTGGTTCGAAAGACTGTCAATGCCGAGCAACTGCGAGCCATCCGTTCGCGATTTGAGAAGGGGGAGGACTTGTCGGGACTGAACTATCTCGACCTGGTGAAGGTGGAATCGCTGCAGGTGGGTGCGGGCGAGCCGCTGAAACTGCAACTTGAGAACTTTGCGGAGGCGATTCGATCTGGTGGGAGACCGCTCGTGGATGCGGAGGCTGGATTCGCAGCTGTTCGCACTGCGGAGCGGATCGTGCAGGCTGCGCGACGCGCAGGTGCACGGCGGGTCTGATCATGCCGCGGACTGAGGGACGGCCGCGGTACGGCAGTCACCTGTCTGTGGCAGGCGGACTTCATCTGGCCGTCGAGGAAGCCAAGAGACTTGGACTTCGGTCGTTGCAGGTGTTCACGCGGAATCAGCGTCAGTGGAATGCGCCGCCGCTTCGAGATGATGAGATTGCCGCGTTTCATGCGGCGCGGAAGGCTGCGCAACTCGATTCGTCGAACGCCGTTGTCAGTCATAACTCGTACCTCATCAATCTTGCATCGCCCGACGCAGCTCAGCGGCGAAGGTCGATCGGATCGCAGCGAGCCGAGCTCGAACGGTGTGAAGCGCTTGGGATTGAGGCGTGCGTTCTGCACCCTGGTGCACACCTCGGTACACCGCGCAAGCCGCGCGAGCCGAACCGTCTTGGCGAACCGCCGACATCCGACGAGCAGAAGGGGCTCGCGCGAATCACGGCGAGTGTTCAAACCCTCCTTCGCGAGACACGCGGTGCGCGCGTGTGCATCTGCCTCGAAACCACAACTGGTTCAGGCACCAATCTTGGCTATGACTTTGCGCACCTCGGTGCCATCATTGACAGTGTGCATGACCCTGAGCGAGTTGGAGTATGCATCGATACGTGCCACATTGTTGCTGCCGGCTACGACATGTCGACGGCGCAGCGTGCAGCAGACGTGCTTGGGCACCTCGACGCGACCGTCGGTCTTGGGCGGGTGCGTGTGGTGCATCTGAACGATTCTGCCGGCTCGCTCGCATCGCGGCTTGATCGACACGCACACATCGGGCAGGGATGCTGCGGCGATGCCTGCTTTCGGTCTATCCTGACGCATCCTGAGCTCGTGGATGTTCCGATGATCTTGGAGACACCAAAGGACAATCAGCAGGGGGGGAAGCCGTGGGATTCCGTCAACATCGCTGCGCTCGAGCGCATCCGCAAGCGCACTGTGCGGCGCACGGCTGCGCTTGCGCTCGCGGCGCTCTGCATGCTTGGCGTATTGGGTGAAGTGGGCTGTGCATCGAGGCGATCGGGCGCGGCGAGCGGCGAGACACGACAATCGGCGGCGCCGAGCGGAGATCCCACGCCTTCGGAGCAACGGCAACTCAACGATGCAACCAAAGCGATGGCAGATGGTCGTCATGACGATGCCCTGCAGCAGTTTCAGGCGATTCTGAAGGACAACCCGATGTTGCCGGAAGCGTTCATCGGAGTTGGCGATGTGCGGTACGCGCAAGGTCGATTCAGCGAGGCCGAGCCGAACTATCGTCGGGCGGCTGCCCTCGATCCGCAGGACTTCAACGCGCAGTTCGGTCTGGGGCGGTCCCTGCAAATGCTTGGCCGGAATCCGGAAGCCATCACTGCCTATCACCGCGCACTCATTGCAGATCCCGATAGCGCGCTCGCCAATGCGAACATGGCGACCGCCTATCTCTCACTCGGCGATGCCGCTGTGGCGCTGCAGTTTGGCGAGCGCGCAGTCGCGCTTGATCCGAAGGACGGTGCTGCTCATGTCAACCTCGGCGTCGCGTACGAGCGCGTCGGTCGACCCGCCGATGCGATAGCGCAGTACCAAGCAGCGGCTGAACTGCTGCCTGTGACACCGCAGTTACTGATCAATCTGGTGAACGCCTCCGTTGGTGACGGGCGCTTTCAAGAAGCAATCGCAACGGCGCAGACACTTACGCGACTATCCGACCGCCCCGAGTCCTTTGAGCGGCTCGGCTGGGCGCTGTTTCGTGCGGGGAACTACAACGAGTCCGAGGTCGCCTACCGCCAAGCAGCAGCACTCGATGCCACCTATTGGCCTGCATGGAACGGCATCGGTGTCAACAATCTGAATGCGTGGCTGAACTCGGACAAGCGCGACAGCGAAGCAGGGAACGAGGCGCGCCGCGCGTTCCGCGCATCGCTGAAGGCGAATCCAGATCAGCCCAAGATCATCAAGCTTTTCACCACATACGGTCTCTGAGATCACTCCATGCCACAGCCCGACCTCCTTGAGTTCTTCGACAGCCCTGTCACTACGCCATTCCTCATCGAACATGTGCAGGAGGAGTTCACATCCGTCTGCCCAAGGACGGGACACCCCGACTTTGCCACGATCACGCTTCGCTATCAGCCTCGTGCTGTTTGCGTGGAGCTCAAGAGTTTGAAGCTGTACTACCAGTCGTTTCGCAACGAGGGGATCTTTTACGAAGCGGTGACAAATCGCATCTGCTCGGACTTGGCCGAGCGAATGAGCCCTGAGTGGCTTCAGATCGTCAGTGAGTGGCGCGGCCGAGGCGGCATTCGCTCTCGCATCGTCGCGTCATCGGGGCGGGTGCCGCACGAGTGGATGCGCGGTTGAACGCCGCGCCAGCGCGCTCCATCGCTGCCTTCACAACCGTCACCGAACGAAGGTGCCGTACTCGGTGGGATGATCACCGACATAGACGCTGATGTTTCCATCAACGGTGCGAAGCACGATGCGCGCCGTTCCGCCATTGAGTTGCGCATGCAGCGAGTCAAGATCGTTGCCACTCCGGGCGGAGTTCCACTTGCCCTTGAAGACACTCGTCCGAATCGTGCCATGCACCGCTTCAGCATCGAAGAGACCGCTCGCATATGGTCCGACGCGCCATGCGATCGATCCATCCTGATTCAGGATCGTCGACGGCTGGGTCAGCGGGGAACGCGTGGATACGCGCACATCGCCATTGCTGCTCTCGATGTCCACGCCATCTTCGAAGTCGATTGTCTCAACATGCCCATCTTTCGTTCGGACAACCACTATGCCGATGCGTTCGACGCGAATATCGATATCGACCGCTTGAAACCACGGCTCAAGATGATCGGTCTTCGAACGAACGATGAATCGCTGGCGCTCGCCATCCGTTTCAACGAAGTAGTCGACAGAGATCTGATTCATCGAATCCGAAGCTGTGTCCCCTCTGCCGATGCCGTGGGTTGCACGACGAGTGATGTGCATCGTTGGCTTACTGCTTGTGCGACAGCGCACGATCCGAACATGGCCTGCAAAGTTGTCGATGTTCACATCGGTGAGTCCGCTGACTGGAATCTCGATCTCCTCGTCCTGATGCACATGGCCGTGGAATGTCTGGTTCAAGACACGCCCAAGGCCATCCCCGAGACCCGGCCGACTTTGTGCTGTGCAGGCAGGCATCGAGAGCACGATCGTTGCCGCGGCCATCAACTGAAGCGGGGGAGCACGAAATGAAAAGTGTCCCCGCGAGCGCGGGCGGCAGGTTCCCACTGCAATAAACTGACCTCTCCGCACGTCTCGCAGTCTAGCGGTCAATCCCTTTACGATCCCGCTTCTTCCATGCTGCTCGTGGTCGTTCCAATGTCTCTTGCGCTGCTCACTCCGCCGCGGGCTGCGCCCCTTCCGCAGCCAGCTGCAACGCCGATCGCCTTGCCAGTGCCGGCGAGCGCCGATCCGATGCAGCGCGAACGGCGCGACAAGATGCCGATGTTCGATGCCGCACCAAGTGGCCGCACCTTTCCTTCAGACGACATTCGAGTAATTGTCAGACCGTCTTCGGAGGGTCTGCTGACCGATCCTCTGCTGCCAGGCAGACTCATCATTTGTGTCCGTGCAGTGGCAGGTGCGCAGGCTTTGCCGCCGGCTGCGACGGTGTTCGATGCCCCCTTACAACCTGTTGGTTCGTTCGCACTCCAGCCGAGCGACGGCAGTGCCACCATCGACTGTTCGCAGGGTGGAGTGTGGTGGCCGTGTCCGCCCGAGGCGCTCGATGGGTTGTTCGATGTGCAGGCGGTCATTCCAGAAGGCGGGACGGGATGCGACCTCGATGCGGCAGGGAACTGGATGAGTGAACCGCTGCGCGTGCGCCTGCATGCCGACCAGGAAGATCACATTCAACTCACTGTCGACCAGCGCATCGCACCGACTGCTCTCCCGCCGATTCGTGGCGTCGAGTGGATTGAGCGGCACAGCGCACTGCGCTCGGCTGCGCTCGGGCGCGATGTTGTCCAACGCGCGGCGATCGTCTTCCCGGCGGATTACTCGAATGTGTATTCGAAGCGCCGCGTGTGGCCAACCGTGTATGTCATCCCGCCGCAGGGTGAGTTTGTGCAGCAGGTCGCAGATGTCGCGCAGATGCTGCGGGTTGCCAGCAGGAGCGAAGCATGGCCGAACGCAGTGCACATTGTCCTCGATCCAGAGAGTTCGTTCGGTCACCATGCGTTTGTCGACAGCATGGCCAATGGCCCATGCGGCACTGCGCTCGTTCAGGAGTTCATTCCTCTGCTTGAGCAGCGCTTTCGACTGATCTCCGAGCCCTCAGCACGACTGCTGCTTGGGCACGGTGCAGGAGGGTGGGCAGCGCTGTGGTTGTCTGTCGAGTTTTCCGAGAAGTTTGGCGGGGCGTTTGTCAGTTGCCCAGATGCAGTTGACTTTTCGAGCATCGTTGGTGTCAACCTGTACCGCGATGAGTCTCTCTTCATGTCGCCGAGTGGTGAATTGCGTGCAGCACTGCGCGTTCCCTTCGGCCCGAGACATGATCTTGTGCCGCTTCGCATTTCCGAGGAAGTGCAAGTTGCCGCAACTGTTTCACCGCTAGGTCGATCGGGCACTGCGTGGGATGAATGGGCGGCGCGTTTGAGCCCAACGGGCGCTGGAAGTGGGTTGCCGCGAAGGCTCTGCAACCCCCAAACAGGCGCGATTGAACCGGCAGTCGTGGAGTCGTGGAGTGCCTTCGATCTCGTCCGGCGTGTGCGTCGAGACCGAGATAGCACAGCGCGCGTACTCGCCTCGGAAGTACGCATTCTGGTGGGCGATCGTGATCAGCGGATGCGCGAGGTGGGCGTGTTGAATCTGCAAGGTGCGCTGCTTGAGCACATGCAGGCTGCCCTGGTCGAGGGGGAAGACTTTCCCCTTGGTCCAGGGTGGATAGAGATCATTCGGGATGCCGATGAGGCTGATGTGAGGATGTTGGCTCAGTTGCGTTTCGGCTGGGAGATGCGGGATCATCTCGTACAATTCGGGCATCAGGAGTAGTTGCGGGCGTGCGTGCAGAGCGAATGGCGCAATCGATCGAACGCAATGAAGGAAGTACAGGACATCTGGTTTCGACGCGCGAAGGAGTGCGGGTACCGCGCTCGGAGCGCGTTCAAACTGATCCAGATCGACGAGAAGAAGCACCTGCTGCGACGCGGACAGCGTGTGCTGGATGTGGGCGCTGCGCCCGGTTCGTGGACGCAGGTTGCTGCTGAACGCGTTGGACACAGCGGCAGCGTGGTTGCGTTTGATTTGAAGGCGATCGAGCCAGCTGGATTGCCGCCGCATGTGAGCTTGCTGCAGGCGGACCTTGAGAAGATCGCAGTCGATGCGCTCGGTGGAGTGCCATTCGATGTTGTGCTCAGCGACATGGGACCCGATACTTCGGGTGATGCAGCAAGCGATTCGGTACGGTCCATCAGGCTGTGCAACACACTGCTCGATCGGTTGCCGCATTGGCTCCGCAAGAAGGGGGCACTGGTGATGAAGGTGTATGAAGGTGGCGACTACCCGGCGTTGTTGCGCCGCACCGAGCGGCTGTTCGATGAGGTCAAAGGCATGAAGCCGGATGCCTCGAGGCGCGAGAGCGTTGAGATGTTCATTGTCGGCAAGGGGTATCGCGGTGAACCCACGGCAGGGCCGAAGGCAACGGAGGCACCGCACCGTGGCTGGTGAGAGGCACCGCTGAACGGCTGATGGCGTGGCACTACTATCGGTGCAGGAGTGCGGCTGAACGCCTCTGAACTCCGCCAATTCTCTGACGAGTGATGCAAACCAAATCACCTCCAATCTTCCCGACACCCACACATCCTTCCGTGTCTGTGACATCTCTTGACTTCAAGACAAAGACGGCCGAGCCGATCCTGCTTGAGCGAGTCGCAGATGCCGGGAAATCCGGCAAGTTCTGTTGGGTCGATCTACACCTGGATGCTGATGGAGGGGCACTCGCGGATGCAGTAGTCGCGCAAGGACTCTGTCCACCTGAAGTTCTCCAACACGCACGCACGGAGCAGCCCGCCATCCAGTTCGCTCGGTACGAGCACTGCATGCACCTGGTGCTCGTCGGTTGCGATCAGCAAAGCGACGGGGTTCGCCTTCAAAGGCTCGATGTCGTCCTATCAGCGAATGTGTTGGTGACCATGCATCGCGGCGAACCAAACTTCCTGCATGGGGTCAAGCGAGAGTATCTCTCGGATTTCGTCCGCCATGCAGCAAGTCCGAGTTTCCTTCTGTTTGAGTTATGGGATCACTTGCTCGACGACTTTGCATCCGTACAGAGGTCCTTCGAGGATCGCGTCGAGCAGATTCAACAGTCGCTCGTTGGGAGCCCGGATGAGTCCATCTTCCGCGACGCATCCGAGTTGAGTACGCAGCTGCTGCATTTTCGCAAGATCGTGCTGCCGGCCCGGACCGTTCTGACCGACCTCTCGACGCGGAAGTCATCGTTCGTGAGCGAAGCATCGCAGGGCTTTCTCGGCAACATGGTGGGCACCGTGGAACGCATCCTGCAGGATGTGCTCGTCGATCGAGACATTCTGTCTGACTCCTTGAACAATTACATGTCCATGGTGGCTCACAACACGAACAAGGTGATGAGCAAGTTGACCGTAGTGAGCGTGATCTTTCTGCCGTTGACCTTCCTCTGCGGCGTGTATGGCATGAACTTCGAGGTGTTGCCTGAGCTGAAGTATGAGTGGGCGTATGGAGCCTTCTGGTGCGCGGTCATCGCCATCGCACTGTGTCTGATCTTCCTTATGCGTCGTATTCGGATGCTCTGATGCGAAATTCGTGGGACTCGCTGATCACTCTCGTGGCGATCGCCGCCGCTGTTGTGGTGCCTGTACGGCTCGCATTCGCCCTCGATCATCCAGTTGTCGGTGTGAACGGACTACGACTGGTGCAGCTGCTCTTTCTCGTCGACGCGATTCTGCAGTGCCGATCCCACCTGCGCAGGGATGTGCGTTCGTCGCAGGCCGAGCGGGTTGTTCGCGGCGCTGGCTGGATCATCTTGGATGCGATCGCCGCCATTCCTGTTCTCTGGTTCTCAACCAGTGCAATCGCCACACTGCCGCTGGTCTGCAAGGTGTTTGGTGTCGCACGATCCATGCGCCTCTGGCGCGTCAGTCTGGTGCAGTGGAGTGACTCACTCAAACTGGCATTCTTCGCATTCTGGGTTCTGTTGAGTGCACACTGGCTTGCGTGCATCTGGTCAACCATTACTCCAACCTATGAGGCCGATGGTCCAACGCGCTATCTCCAGTCGGCCTACTGGGTGATCGAGACACTCACCACGATTGGGTACGGAGAGACAACGCCGGTCACGAACACTCAGCGCATCTTTGCGCTTGGGGTGATGTTGTGTGGCGTGGCGGTGTACGGATATGTCATCGGAAATGTCGCAAGCATGCTCGCGAAGCGTGATCCGGCTAAGACGCAGTACTTTGAGCATCTCGACCAACTGAATGCATTCATCAAGTATCGACGACTGCCATTGGAAACTCGTCGCCGTATTCAGGACTATTTCGCGCATGTCTGGCAGGAGCGGCATGGGTTCGATGAGTCGCAGTTTCTCGGAACGCTTCCAAGCGGATTACGCCGCGAAGTGGAGATGCATCTCAAGCAGCGGATTCTGCGGCAAATCCCTGTGTTCTCGTCGCTGCCACCGGAGTTTGTGGAGGCCGTTGCGCTGAGCTTGAAGCCTGATATCTATGTGCCCGGCGAGTACATTTGCCGTGCTGGTGAAGAGGGCGACCGCATGTACCTCCTCATCAGAGGCTGTCTTGAGGTCGTGAAGGCAGATGGCCATCTGATTGGAACACTGCGCGATGGCGACTTCTTCGGAGAGATTGCGCTCCTCAAACGGCAGCCACGAAGTGCGAGTGTGCGAGCGGTCGAGTACAGCGATGTGTATGCTCTCGATCGGGCTGCGTTTGAGGTTCTGTTGGCGCGGTACCCCCAAGTGGCAGAGCAGGTACGGGAAGTGTCCGAAAGGAGGAGTGGCGGATGATGGCTGCCTCGCTGCTATCGGGCAGGATCACCACGTTTGCACACTTGCTCGCAATCTGTGTCTCTGCAGCCATCCTGTTCATGCTGGCTGCACGGGTTGGCAAGAGGTTGCTCGGACTCCATGTCGATATGTCCGCGGAGCGAACGGCGAACAATGTTGGTGGTGCCGTGCTGTCGCTCGTCATCTTCCTGCTGGCGATGATGCTCGCAAACGCCCGCGCGCACTTTGATCAGGCGCGCTACGCACAAGCCAAGGAAGCAGAAGCCATTCGCCAAGTGGAAGCTGTGTTGCAATCGATCGATGATTCGACCGAGTCCGCGGCAAAGCAACCCCTTACACCAACGGTTTCAGAGTACATAGCGACTGTTTCAACCGTAGGATACGAGAATGTTAGGTTGGGCATGTCTGCCCTCGACAGCCAAGCCGCTGCGATCACTTCGAAGTGGCGCAAGTTTGCGATGGATCAGCAGAATGTGTTGCAACGGCAACACTTGCTTGAAAAGGTCGCAGCAGTCGAGCAGGCGAGGCAGGCGCGTCTCTTGGCAGCATCGCAGGAACCATCGGGGTTGTTTTTCATTGGCGTGGGGCTTCTTTTCTTCGCCGCTCTGCTCCTTTTCGACTGGGGGGCACATGGGCGCCACGGTGTACTTCTGGGGCTCATATTTTCCATTGCGGTTGGATCTGTGGTGTGCATCATTCTCGAACTTGAACACCCATATGAGGGCATTCTGCGGGTGGAGTCAATCAGTTCCTACTTCGACCACTCTGGACCCTAAATACTTCACAGCCACTTCCCTTGTCAGGGCTGGTGTAAGCCAAGATCCTTTTCGAGGTGCTCGAAGGCAAGGTCTATTCGCTTAGGCAGTCCGAAGCGCGGCTGTCCATAGGGAAATGGAGTGATGACACCAGTGCGCCGATAGCCACGGCGGAGGTACCACGCAATGAGAGTGTCTCGTTGAACGATCACGGTCATTGTTGCGCGCGGTAGTCCCCAGTCCAAAGAGATTACGCGTTCAGCCTCCGCAAGAAGTGCCCTCCCAACTCCGGCGCGCTGAAGCGATGGCGGCACGGACACCATCCCGATAACACCTGCAGTCGCTTCTCGAACCAACTTCACGCACCCGAGCAGCGCTCCATTGCGCTCTGCAAGAATGATGCAAGACCCGGAATGCGCAATCAGACCACCTACTTCTGTCGAGTCCGTGCGCTGCCCGTCGAGCAGGTCGGCCTCAGTAGTCCAGCCAAGTCTGCTTCCCTCGCCACGAAATGCGCTCTCGACCAGCGCAACAACCGCAGGTACATCGGCTAGGGCTGCTCGGCGGAAGGAAACATCGACCTGGGTTGAAAGCTGCATTGAATCTGAGGATGGCGATGATCCTCCGTCGGACATCCCGCGCCGTATGCGATCACTTGTCACTCGAAGAGCCACCAACGGCGCCGCAGTTTCTGCCCGTACTTCAATCCGAAACGCTGCCGCGCAATCTGTTCGATGTACTGCGCCGCTTCGGCAGGGTCATCAGTCATATGAAGGAGCGATCGATCCTCGGGCGAGATGGCCCCTTGCTGAATGAGGCGACTTTCGATGAAGTCGGTCAACTCATCCCAGTAGCTGCGCCCGACAAGCACCACTGGAAAACCGGCGATGACCTTCGTCTGAATGAGCGTGATTGCCTCAAACAGTTCATCGAGTGTCCCGAATCCGCCCGGAAGAACGACGAATCCATAGGAATACTTGACCAACATCACCTTTCGAACGAAGAAGTAACGAAAGGTCAGCACGACATCGCAGTATGGGTTCGGTCTTTGTTCGAAGGGCAGGATGATGTTGCATCCGATGGACGGCGCGCCTACATCGCGCGCTCCACGGTTTGCGGCCTCCATGATTCCCGGTCCGCCGCCTGTCATCACGCAGAATCCGGCTCGGCCCAGTTCAGCGCCGACCGAGCGACCAAGTTTGTACCAGTGATTGTGCTCGTCGAAGCGAGCACTACCAAAGACAGTGACGCAGGGACCGACAAAGTGCAGTTGCCGAAAGCCGCGCAAGAACTCCGTGAAGATGCGGAGCAGGCGCGCAAACTCTTCGAGACGCGGTCGTGGGCCGGTGAGGCTTAAGGGATCAGGCGGATGCGGTCGACCGGATGCCGAAGCAGAAGTGTTGACGAGCATTTTCGCCACAATCATAGGGGTGGAGACAGCTGCTTCTATCATCCCGTCATGAACACCACCATCGAGGTATTGGGCGATTCTTCGATTGTCCGCTGTGCCGGGGGGAAGTTGCGCAGAGCGTTGTGTGCGCTGATTGTGGTGAGTACGACAACGACTATCCACGCGCAGGTAGGTGCGCTACGAAGCACCGATCTCAAAGAAATCCTTGATCGGAACGGGTTTGATCAGCAACAACAGGCAATCATTCTCGATGCACACAAAGTTCAGGTGGAACGCTTCGTCGAGTGCGTGAGGAGTTCGACGGCTGCGTGGACGGCAGCGCTCAGGGAAGTGCCTTCGGACCAAGCCGCTGCGAATGCGCTTGTTGCTCGTGGTCGCGCTGCGGCCTCTGATCTGGATGCTGTTGAAGCACCCGTCAGCGATGCGATTCGGCGCGTTGCCCGTGCTGATCAATCGGCTGCGGTCGAGCAGAGCGTGGCTGACTTGGAACAGCGACGAAATCTTGCCATCTGGACCGCTGCGCTTATTCCAAACAGACAGCCGCGGAAAGTTGATTGGGAGCGGGTCGCAACCAAGATACCACTGACTGTTGCGCAGCGCCGTGTTCTCGAGGAGAGACTGAGGGCTCAAACAGGCGAGCGATTGGCAGCAACGCGCTTGATGCGCGATGTTGCGCTGCAGTTACCGCTTGCGAGGATCAAGTCACAAAGTGAATCGGGTGGATTCCCCATCCAACTGCTGCCGCCGCCTGCTCAAGCGATTCCGCAGGATGCGAAAGAGAATGACGGTGGTGATCTGCCAGCAGAAGCGAGCGATGAGGCGGTGGTGCAGACGGTCGACCCAGAGTTGGGAAAGCAGTTGCTGATCGCGATGCTGTCGCGGGGCCAGGATGGCATGAAGGCAGTTTCAGCCGTGCGCGCGAGACTCTCAGAGTGTGACGCGCAGCTCATCGATGAGTTGCTGCCACAGTTAAATGGTCGTAGCAAGCTTCAACTCTTGAGCAATAAGGCGATCCGATCGCGCGCCGGGCAGATTCGTTCGACCGTCGCGCTGCTGGCGCGAGTGGCTAATGAAATCAAGGATCTTGATGACGAGCGCGTTACGCGTATCGACGCTGTTCTCGATCGGTGGGCGGAGGTTTGGTGGCCTGCTGCTCGTCAAACCTTTGTTAGTGCCGCGCCTCGCAGTGTGATAGCGGATGCACTTGTGGAGCAAGGCGATGCGGCGAAGAGGGCAACTCAACAGCGAGCCAGTGAGGCAACCGCAGGTGCGATCAAAGAGATCGCAGCGATTGTCCCCGAGTCTGCCTCAAGTATTCTTGCGAATCTCAAGCCAGCGATTGGGAGCAGATTGGTGCTTCCGAAAGATGATGGGGTTGCGTTCGAGGCAGTCGCAGCGCCGGGGGTAGCCCAGCAGGATGGTCAGCCGCCAGCGATTGTTGTGGAAGCAACGGCCATTTCAGTTTCGAGCGAGAGGCTTGATGGTGAACAACTGGACTCTGTTGCGGCAGACCTTGCGGCAGACCTTGCGGCAGACTTTGCGGGA
>Ga0233425_10007654_pt1 | contig 14989 bp, 12 predicted proteins | sample Watercolumn_Towu_2_FD_181712 | JGI IMG/M metagenome (GOLD analysis project Ga0233425, IMG submission 181712) | Freshwater microbial communities from Lake Towuti, South Sulawesi, Indonesia - Watercolumn_Towuti2014_140_MG | ecosystem: Environmental > Aquatic > Freshwater > Lake | place...
GGCTCAGGCGATGGCGCTCAGGCTGAGGTCGTCGCCTATCACGTCCTCGAGGCGCCCGATCAGGAAAAAGAGGCGCCGGCCGATTTCAGTCCGGCGATCATTGCGGAATCGACCGCAGAACTGCGCCGGCTGTCGGTTTCGGCGGCGGTGCTCGACCTCGATCTCACTGGCGCGCCCGTCGTGGTGTTCCGGCACGCCAACACCGGCCGCGTGAATGTCGTCTATCGGCGCGGCGACGAAAACATCGGCTGGATCGACACTCCCGAGTCGGAGGGCGACGCGCGCTGAGAGAAGGACGCGCGCAGACGATAAAAAACGTCGCAGGACGGCCATAATCACGGCTTCCTCGGCATGTATCTTGCCATTTTCCCATGTCCCTATGGGTTCTGGCGAAAGTAGCGAGACGTTGAAATTTCAAGGATGGTCGCAGCCCCTTACGGCCTTAGACCTCCGATGAGAAGCAGGATGATCGTCGCATGCGGTCAACAGATTTGGTTTCGCCGGATTCGGTCTGCGCCTCACTCAAGGCCACAACGAAGAAGCAGCTTTTGCAGGAACTTAGCGAGAAGGCCGCGAAGATCTGCGGACTGCCGGCTCGCGAGATTTTCGACGCGCTTCTCCACCGTGAGCGGCTCGGCTCGACCGGCATCGGCGAAGGCATCGCCATTCCGCATGGCAAGCTTTCGAAATTGAAGGGAATTTACGGGACCTTCGGCCGGCTGGACCGGCCTGTCGACTTCGGCTCGCTCGACGGCGCGCCGGTCGATCTCGTCTTCATGATTCTGACGCCGGAGAGTTCAGGCGCCGACCATCTTAAGGCGCTTGCCTGCGCCGCCAGGATGTTGAGGGACCCGGGTCTGGTCGCGACGATGCGCGCGACGCGCGACGATGACGCGCTCTATTCGCTCATCGCGCAGCGCTCAAAGCCTTTCGCGGCATAAGGTCCGCGCCGCTCTTAGAGCGGCGCGCTACGTTTTTGGGCGCCGCCCCCATGCGAGGCGTGTCCGCCCTTGCGGCCGGCTTCGGAAGCCAACGCATGGTCGCGCGAGAAGCTTCGCTTAGCCGGATTCACGCTCTGTCCGCCCTTGCGCCCTGCGCGGGCCGCAAGATCCGGGTTCTGCGAAAAACTGCGTTTTTCGTCAGGAACGCTTTGGCCGCCTTTGCGCGCAATTGCGCGCTGCTTTTCGGGATCCATAGACGCGAAGCCGCGACTGGATTTCTTCATCTCCTCCATGGGCCGCCTCTCAATTCCCCCAGCGCCTGTGGCTATAACTCGCTTCGGCGGGCAATGTTTCTCGGCCGCAGCAATTTATCTGCGCGGCTCCGAACGCTTCTCATGAGGGCTATGAGACGGATAAAGCAAGATAATTGCAAGAGAATTGGTAATTCACATGCCGACCCGCGGCACGGCTTTTTCGCGCGGTCCGGCGCGTCGATCGAAAAACAGCGCCTGGCTGATCACAGCCTTGAGACTCTCGACATTGAAGGGTTTGGCGATAAGAAAGGCAGGCTCCGGCGGCTCGCCGGTCAAAAACCGTTCCGGGTAGGCGGTGACGAAAATCACGGGGATCGACAAAGAGTTGAGGATTTCATTGACGGCGTCGAGCCCAGAACTGCCGTCGGCGAGCTGGATGTCGGCGAGAATGAGCCCGGGATTGCTGTCTTGGATGGCCGCGACCGCCTCGGCGTGGGTGCGCGGCATGCCGACGACCCGATGTCCCAGCTCCTCAACGATGCTTCTCAGATCGTGAGCGATCAGCGGCTCATCCTCGATGATCAGCACGTCGGTCGCAATCTGGTCGGCGATTTCGCCATTTGCGGCCTCGATGAGAGCGCCAGCCTCGCGCTCCGAAACGTTCAGCGTCTGTCCTATCTGGTCGAGGTCAAACCCCTCGAGCGCCTGCAGCAAAAAGGCGATTCGCGGCTTCAGCGAAATGGCTTCGAGATTGCGGCGGCCGCCCTCCGTCAGCGCGCCGGAACGGTCGATGTGCGCGTTGATCGGCGACGCCGCCCAGACGTCCAGGAACAGACGGTAAACAGCGACGCGCGGGTCGTCGGAATCGGCGATGCGGCCCGGTTCCGCGACGACAGTTTCGAGAGTGGCCAGCACATAGGCGTCGCCGCCCTCCCGATCGCCGACCAATGCGCGCGCAAAGCGTCTCAAATAGGGAATATGCGCGGAAATTTCCTTTGATGCCGACATGTTCTACAACTCCAGCAGCATCGGGCCCTCGAGGAGACGAGTGCGAGCTAAGCGAATTCAAAACTTGGACAATGCGTCAAAACGGCTCAGCCTTTTAGGGAACCAATCCTTCAGCGGCGCGTTTTGCCTATCGTCCTTGCAGCGCACTATAACGCGGCGGCTCCAGAAATCATGCATATTAAAATAGAGGGCTCCATGGGGAACAAGAATCCGGAGAATATAGTAGCGCGCGCGAAAGCAGACGACGACGCTTTCGCGGGCGAGGGGCGGTATTCTCCGAGACCTGGTCCTCGCAGGCAGGAGACGTTCGCAGGGTGGGTGATGACTCGTGACGAATTCGGCGATCGTCGCCGAGGAGGAGGGGAGGCGCGCTGCGGGGCCAAGCCAGCGCAGCGTCAGCGGTCGTTGGAATTTCAAGACGCCATCGGCAAGGAACTCCGCAATCTATATGACGACGTCGTGGCTCAACCGGTGCCCGATAGGTTTCTGAAACTCTTGAACCAACTCGAAACGAATGTGCTATCCTCGTCCGCGACATCAGGCGCGCCGAGGAAGAGTGAGTGACGGCAAGCGAAGCAGCGCATTCGGCAGGACAGGGATTGAAGGCTGAGCTGATCTCCGCCATCCCGAGTCTGCGCGCCTTCGCGGTGTCGATTTGCGGAAACTCCGATCGCGCCGACGACCTTGTTCAGGAAACGCTGGTCAAGGCGTGGGGCAGCCTCGCGACGTTTTCGGAAGGCACCAATCTCACCGCCTGGCTGTTCACGATTCTGCGCAACATTTACTACAGCGAATACCGCAAGCGCCGACGCGAGGCGCCGGATCCCGACGGCGTAATCGCCGGGCGATTGGTCGCGCCGGAATCGCAGCACGCGCATATGGACTTTCTCGACTTTCGAGATGCGATGCAGAAGCTGCCGCTCGATCAGCGCGAAGCGCTGATCCTCGTCGCCGCTTCCGGCCTGTCCTATGAAGAAGCCGCGGAAATCTGCGGCTGCGCGCCCGGCACGATGAAGAGCCGGGTAAACCGCGCGCGCAATCGGCTCTCCGAACTCATGTCGGCGGCGCCGGCCGCCGAGCGGCGCGAATGGTCCTCCGCCGAGCAGTGGACTGAAGCCACGCGCGATTGAACGCTCCTCGGAAATGCCGCATAGGGAAGCGCGCCAAGCGCGCCTTTCCTTGCGAGCGAGCCGATGACCGAAGATCAAAGAATTGAACGCGACTCCTTTGGCGACATCGCCGTGCCGGCCTGGGCCTATTGGGGCGCGCAGACGGAACGTTCGCGCGAGAATTTTCCGATCGGCGGCGATCTCATGCCGATCGAAATCGTTCATGCGCTGGCGCGCATCAAGCTCGCGGCCGCCAAGGTCAACGCCAGGAAAGGCCTGCTAGAGCCAAAAATCGCCGACGCGATTGCGGCCGCCGCGCGCGAAGTGATCGACGGCAAGCTCGACGAGCATTTTCCGCTCGTCGTCTGGCAGACCGGATCCGGCACCCAGACGAACATGAACGTCAACGAGGTTATCGCCAATCGCGCCAATGAAATGCTTGGCGCGCCGCGCGGCTCGAAATCGCCCGTTCATCCGAACGATCACGTCAACCTCGGGCAGTCGTCGAACGACAGTTTCCCGACCGCCATTCACGTCGCCGGCGCGACGACGATTTCGGGTCGGCTGCTCCCCGCCGTCGAGCGGCTGCATATCGCGCTCAACGCCAAGGCGGTGAAATTCGCCAATATCATCAAGATCGGCCGCACGCATCTGCAGGATGCGACGCCTGTGACGCTCGGCCAGGAATTTTCGGGCTATGCGACGCAGGCCGAATGCGCGGAAAAGCGCATCAGGACGACTCTCGCCGATCTTCTGCAACTCGCTCAGGGCGGCACGGCGGTTGGCACTGGCGTCAACACCTTCAAAGGCTTTGGCGAAGAAGTCGCAGCCGACATCGCCGAGCAGACCGGATTGCCTTTTGTCTCGGCGCCCAACAAATTCGAAGCGCTGGCGACTCACGACGCGATCGTCTTCGCTCATGGCGCGCTCAACGCGCTGGCGGCGGGCCTCTATAAAATCGCGAGCGACATTCGCCTGCTTGGTTCTGGCCCTCGCGCCGGACTCGCGGAAATAAAGCTTCCCGAGAACGAGCCCGGCTCGTCGATCATGCCGGGCAAGGTCAATCCGACTCAGGTCGAGTCGCTGACGATGGTGTGCACGCGCGTCTTCGGCAATAATGCGACGATCACCTTCGCCGCTTCGCAAGGCCATCTCGAACTCAATGTGTTGAAGCCCGTCGTCGGCTTCGCGCTGCTCGAGTCGACGATCCTTCTCGCCGACGGCATCAACAGTTTCGTGGCGCGCTGCGTCGACGGCATCGAGGCGGATGAGGCCAATATCAAGCGCTTCCTTGACCGTTCGCTGATGCTCGTCACCGCACTTGCGCCGAAGATCGGCTATGACGCGGCCTCGAAGATCGCGCGCGCTGCGCATAAGAACGGCACAAGCCTGAAGGAAGAGGCGTTCGCTTCCGGCAAGGTCACGGAAGTCGAGTTCGATGAAATCGTGCGGCCGGAGAAGATGCTCGCGCCGAATGATTGAGCGCCCGCTCGTCATGGCCGCGCTTGTCGCGGCCATCCACAAGGCATTGCGCCTTGTTGCGTGGATGGCCGGCTCAAGGCCGGCCATGACGTGAGGGGCGCGCCTTCCCCTCGCCATGCATAGGCACTAGGTTCGGCTCCTCACCGAGGAGCTCAATTCATGGCCGCGATCGACGCCGTCCTCAATACGATAGACGCCAATCTCGACGCCTCGAGAGAGCGCCTGTTCGATCTCTTGCGCATTCCGTCGGTTTCGACCGATCCCGCCTATATGGCGCAATGTTTGCGGGCGGCGAACTGGCTCAAGGATCAGCTCAATGGTCTTGGCTATGAGGCCGAGGTGCGCGAAACCCCTGGACATCCGATCGTCGTCGGCCACGCCAAGGCGAAGCGCAAGGATGCGCCGCATGTGCTGTTCTACGGTCATTATGACGTGCAGCCGCCCGATCCGCTGGAACTGTGGGAAACCGAACCTTTCGCGCCTCGGCTCGCAGATGGAAAGGACGGCAAGGACATCGTCGCCCGCGGCGCCTCGGACGACAAAGGCCAGCTGATGACCTTCCTCGAAGCGTGCCGCGCTTTCGAGGCGAATGGCGGCCTGCCGTGCAACGTCACTTTTCTGTTCGAGGGCGAAGAGGAGACGGGATCGCCATCGCTCCCCGGCTTTCTGGCGGCGAATAAGGACGAACTCTCGGCGGCTGATCTCGCGCTCGTCTGCGACACCAGCATGTGGAACGCGTCGACGCCGGCGATCACGGTGATGTTGCGCGGACTGGCGCTCGAAGAGGTGATCATCAAAGGGCCGAGCCGGGATCTCCATTCCGGTATGTTTGGCGGGCCGGTGCTGAACCCGATCCATGTGCTGGCGAAGATCATCGCCGATCTGCATGACGCCGAAGGCAAGGTGACGCTGCCGGGTTTTTATGGCGGCGTGCCGGAAATTCCCGAAGACGTCGCCGAGCAATGGCGCGCGGTCGATTTCGACGAGGCGAAATGGCTCTCGGAAATCGGCCTGACGCGCGTCGGCGGTGAAAAGGGACGCGGCGTTATGGAGCAAATCTGGGCGCGCCCGACCTGCGACGTGAACGGAATCATCGGCGGCTACACTGGCGCGGGCTCGAAGACGGTGTTGCCGGCGCAGGCTTCAGCGAAATTTTCGTTTCGCCTTGTCGGCAAGCAGGACGCGAAGGCGATCCTCGAAAACTTTCGCAGCTTCGTGCGCGAGCGCCTGCCGGCGGACGCAAAGGCCGAATTTATTTCATACGGTGCCTCGAACGCGTTGCAACTCCCCTTCGGTTCGGAGGCGCTCAATCGCGCGCGCCGCGCGCTTGCGGAAGAATGGGGCAAGGAGGCGGTGCTTGCCGGCTGCGGCGGCTCGATCCCGATCGTCGGCGCGTTCAAGCGCGACCTCAATGTGGACTCGCTGATGATCGGCTTCGCGCATGACGACGACCGCATTCATTCGCCGAACGAGAAATATTCCTACACGTCGTTCCACAAGGGAACGCGCTCCTGGGCGCGCGTGCTGCACGCGCTCGCGGCGGCGTAGCAAGCTTGTTATATTGAGTTTGATTTCGAATCGAAAAATTTTGCATAGGAGCCAGAAATGCTTTTTTCTCGCCGTGATTTGCTGGGCTTGTCCGCTGCATTAACCAGCGCTGCAAGCTTGAGCGGCTGTGAACTGTTGATGGGCGGAATCGAACCGTGGTGCTCAAACGATCCTCGAATTAGCGACCCAAGTGTTCCGCTAGCGATCGACTCTCACGTGCATGTCTTCAACGGGTCGGACCTTCAGGTAGACGCGTTTCTTACTCAAGCGCGCCATATCGAAGGGTTAGGTCCAATATTGCAGAAGTTAGCTTGGGAAGGCGCTCCAACCGGAGATCAGGAACTGGAAGAACTGGTTCGTGTCGCCGACACTCTTAAATCCTGCGATAGGCGCCAAGCAGACTGGCTTAGAAGCCGAGGAGATCACCAATATGATGTGGGGCTCCGGGCTCTGAACGATGCAGCAGACCAATTGAAAAACGAAAACGCCTTCTTAAGAGCGGAGACCTCAGAGGCGGTTCGGCAAATACGGGATCTTCCCAAGAGCTATTCGCAATATAAAATCAGGGAGTCTCCTTCGGCATTCAGATTTGATCCTGTCAGTGCAGCGATAGAAGGCGCCTTGGCATTTATTTTGCGGAATTTCCAATTTCGATATGTAAATGTTTTTGACTACCTCTTCGAATATTCAAAGGGCCGAAGGCGAAAAATAGATTTAATGGTCTGCCATCTGGTGGACTATGACTGGCCGATTGCAGGTGGAACTCAAACACGTACCTCAATTCCAAAACAGATAGAATTAATGGCTCGAATAAGCGTTTTAACGAGTGGACGGGTGCATTGTTTTGTACCGTTCGATCCATTTAAGCAAATTGCCTTCGATCTCGGAGAATGGCGTCACTATTCGCCTCTCGAAGAGGTTGTCAGAGCCGTTACGGAAAAGGGCTTTCTCGGGGTCAAACTTTATCCAACAATGGGCTTTCAGGCCTACGGCAACAGCGAGATATCATCAGGTTTCTGGAATCGCGACTGGATTCCCGAGGTTCTCAGGCGACCGGATATAAATGTTCGATTGGATGCGGCGCTAGGTTCGCTTTACGATTGGTGTGTGTCGAATGGGGTGCCAATCATGGCGCATTCGGCGCGATCAAACGCTCCTACGGCGGACTTCGGAAATCTTTCTGGCGCGCAGGGCTGGCGGAAGGCCGTTCGCAAATTTCCGGGGCTGCGCGTGAACTTTGGACATTTTGGGGAGACTTCGCCAGTCGAGAAAGGAACCGATCGGGCAAAGAGTTTCATGTCGCTGATGAATACGCGCGCTGGGCGGCATCTCTATGCTGATTCCGGATATTTTACGGAGGCGGTTTCTCGACCAGAAGAATTGACTGCAATCTTGAGGGCGTTATTCGAATCGACTGCAATGAAAGGCTCAGCCGCACTCGCCCAGAGATTACTGTATGGGACGGACTGGGAAATGATCGTCCTAGAAGGTAGAGGCATCAAAAATTATCTCAAGAGTTTCGAACAAGTATTTTCTACTTTGGATCAAGATCAAAACTTGGGCGCGCAAGGGAAACTCAGCGATCGGTTCTTCTCTGCCAACGCAGCAAATTATCTTGGCTTGCATCAAGGCGATCCAAATAGGACGAGGCTTGAAGCGTTTTATCGTCAATCAAGGATTGCCGATGTCGGCTGGATGCCAAAAGTTGATAGGTGCTGCGCCCAAAGAGTGATCGCGCGGGAGCAATAAAATTTCAGACATTCCAAGAGATGCGCACTCATCGTGATAGAGCGCGACGCTCTTGACAGCTCGCGTGATCGGCATTCTATTTTGCGCCGACGGTTCCCAACGGGATCAAAATGGGAATGCGGTGAGCGCGCTGCTTCGCGCGCAATTCCGCGGCTGCCCCCGCAACTGTAAGCGGCGAGCCGAAGACCATTAAGCCACTGGAGCGAAAAGGCTCTGGGAAGGCGGTCTTAAGGCGACAACCCGCGAGCCAGGAGACCTGCCGTCGCTTCGTGGTCACGCGCGAAAGCGTCGGGCGGGGTGCACCGATGCGGCCGATGCCCCTCGCCTTTTACCGGCGTATGGGCGGAGACCTTTCGCAGTGACGGCCCACGTTCGCTGCGAGTCCAGCTATGCCTTCCCACATTCCATCGACCGCCTTGCGCGGCGCGTTTCTGCTATCCCTCTCCGCTTCAGCCGCTTTCGCCCAGCAATCCTTGCCCGTCATTGAGGTCGGCCCGCTGGGGCCGGCGCAACCGGGCTCCCCCGGCGCCGCGCTTGAGGAGCAAACCGTCGTCACGCCGACGCGCGTGGAGCAGCCGGTTGCGAGCACCGGCGCCTCTGTCAGCGTCATTCACGCGCGCGACATTCAGAAGCGCGGATCGCTTGGCTTCAACGACGTTCTGCGCGGCGTTCCCGGACTTGACGTCTATTCGAATGGCGGGCCTGGAACGCAGACGTCCGTCGCTTTGCGCGGCTCGACGCCCGGCCAGACTCTGGTGCTCATCGACGGCATTCGCATCGGCGATCCAACGAGCACGGACGGATCAGTCGACTTCGGCAATCTCCTTCCGACCGACATCGAGCGGATCGAAGTGCTGCGCGGTCCGCAGTCGGCGCTTTACGGCTCGGACGCCATGGGCGGCGTGATCAATATCATCACACGCCGCGACAAGGGCGCGCCGCAAGGCTGGATCATGTCGGAAGGCGGCTCCTATGGAACGTCGTCGTCGCGCGCTTCGATCTCCGGCGCCGACGCGCAGGGCTCTTACGCGCTTTCGATTTCGGGCCTCCATGCCGATGGTTTCCCGCGCTACGGCTATCGTCAGCAGCGTCCGATCTTCATCGGCGATCAGACGACGCCGCTGCCGCGGCTTCCCGCCGACGATCCGACGAACACTGTCGGCGTCACCGGACGCGTCGGCTATGAATTCACCGATCAGGCGCGAATCGAGGCTGGCCTCGCCGGCTATGACAGCGCCATCCGCTACGACAATCCTTACGCGTTCAATCCTTGGAGCGTTTTCGATCCCTTCAATCATCATCACGCGACTTTCATGCAGGGCTATGTGCGGCTCGGCGCGGAAATGTTCGACAATACGCTGCGCAACAGGCTCACGCTCTACGCCAATCGGGGAAATCGCGATGTCTGGGCGACGGAAGCCTGTTTCGACACGCTGACCTTCACGTCGCAGAACTGCCGCTTCGGCTTTCTCGGCGGACGCAGGGGCCTCGAGTATCAGAGCGACGTCGCGCTTGGCCCGTTTGGTCTCGCAACCCTTGGGTCGCGTGTTGAAACCGAGACGGCGCAGAATTCGCGCGAAGCCTGGATCGTCGATAAATACGAGCCGACGCGCGCCGTCCAGACGACATGGTCCGGCTATGCGCAGCATCAATTCACTTTGTTTGACCGGCTCGACATTTCCTATGGCGGCCGCATCGACGCGGTGAGTCAAAACCGCACATTCATGACGTGGCGCACGATGGCGAATTTTCGCATCGACGAGATTGGCATGCGGCTGCGCGGCTCCGCCGCCACGGGCGCAAAGACCGCTTCGCTCTATCAAAGATTCAGCCAATATGGCGATCCGACGCTCGCGCCCGAACGCGTGCTCGGCTTCGACGCCGGAATAGATCAGAGCTTTTTTGGCGGCCTCGCCACGGCGTCCGTCTCCGTCTTCACCAATCGCTATATGAATCTGGTGCAATTCGGGAAAGCCGAAAGTTGCACGGCGACGCAGATCTTCGGCTGCTACTTCAATGTCGGGCGGGCGGATACGCGCGGCGTCGAATTCTCGGGCGAAGCGGTTCTCGTCCCCGGCGCCCTCTTATTGAGAGGAAGCTATACGTTTCTGTCCGCGCGCAATCTCGATTACGATCGCGACAGCATCTACGCCGGCCGCACGCTTCTGCGCCGTCCGCGTCACAAGGGAATGTGGTCGCTCATTTACACCGGCCTTCCGGGTCTCGAAGTCGAAGCGCGCGCGAATATCATCGGAGCCGCGCATGACGTGGATTTCATCTTCAACAAGCGCGTAATGCTCGCGCCTTACGTGCGGCTCGATCTCTTCGCGAATTATAAGCTCACCGACTCGCTGACGCTTCATGGGCGCATCGAGAATCTCAACAACGCGCTCTACGAGGAGGTCTACAATTATTCGACGACGGCGCGCGCCTTCTACGGCGGCGTGAAATACGCCTGGTGAGGAGGGAGATCGATATGGAAACGAACGCAGGCGTAACGCCAAGGCGGACCATTGAGCCCGATGGCGCGGCGCTCGATGTCTTCTCTCTGCCGACCGATCCGACGAGTCTCGAAGAACTCATTCGCGATCTCTTTGAGAATCACTGGGACGAGATCGTCTTCGGGCCGATCATTCAGGGCGCGGCGTGGGAAATCCACGCCGACCATCCGCCGACGCGCATTGGGCTGCTCGACGGCTATCTGACGGTCGCCTTCGGCGTCACGCATTTTCACGTGTGTATCGGCGAGAACAAGGGACCACGCAGTCGACCGACGTCTCCCGAACTCGCGAAGCGCAGGCGCACGTCGCGCGCCGAACTCTATCGCAGACTCGGATCAACCTGCGTTCCGATGTCCTGGGGATTGCAGCTGTTCAACGGCGCCGACGAGCAGCAGATCACCGTGCTGCTGCCTAACCCGTTTCTTGAGGCGAAGACGGACAGGTTTCTCAAAGAGCCGGATTGGTCGCGCCTCGCGCTCTGGGACAAATTGCGCGCGCGCTGGTTCGGCCTTCGCGAGCCCGATCCGATCGATCGCTCGGCGAGTCGCTTCAGACATGCCTGAGGCTTTCACCATTTCGTCGCCCGCGTTGCGGGACGAAGGGCCGGCTCAAGCCGGCGTTCAACTGAAAGGAGTCTTATATGCCGTCGATGCTTTCCGCCGTTTCGCCCGATCGTCGTTTCGCGCTTTGGGCGGCGACGCTTATCGCCGCGACCGTTCTTTCGAGCTTCGCGCTCGCCTGCGCCGTTCCGCTTGCGGGCTTCGCCGCTGTCGCGGCGCTCACCGCTTCGCGTCGCGAAGCCCTGCTGCTGACGGGCACAGTTTGGCTAACCAACCAAGCGATGGGCTTTCTCTTCCTGCATTATCCGATGGACGCGATGACTCTCTTTTGGGGCGGCGCCCTCGGCGTCATCGCTTTGCTCTCTTGTGAAAGCGCTGGCCTGCTCGCGCGCCGCTTTCATGGTTTTGCCGGCGGACTCGCCGCTTTCCTCGCTTCCTTTGTCGTCTATGAAAGCCTGGTTATGGCCGTCACCGCGGCGACAGGGCCCGGCATCGATCATTTCACCGCGCCGGTCGTCTCAAAAATCTTTTTCGTCAATCTCTGCGCTTTTGTTGCTCTGTTGATCTTGAAGGCCGCAGGCGCGGCGGTGGTCAATCGCAATGCCGCGAAGACTTTCGCCTCGCGCCCGATCTAGGAGGTCATGACCCAAAGCGGACGTCTTGATCGAAACGACATGACCGACAACTGCGTCGACTTGTGCAAATATCGTTTGCATAACGCAATCCACGGAAAGCCACTGCGCGAGCGCCTCTATCGAAAGTCACGTCGTGCCGAGAGATGACCTCGTGAAATCAATAGCCGACTTGATTAAAGCTGGTGAACGGTGAGACAGGAGGCTGCCTGCGTGCAATTCCTGATCACCGTCGACCGAGCGTCGGGGCGACGCGCTTGCGCCTGAAATCGCGCAGGATTTCGCGGGCGGCGTTGTGGCCAGGCGCGCCTGTGACGCCTCCGCCTGGATGCCCTCCCGAGCCGCACAAATAGAGGCCCGCGATCGGACCCCGATAATCCGCGTGGCCCAACATCGGGCGCGCCGAGAAGATTTGCCTCAGATCGAGCGATCCGTGGAATATGTCGCCGCCGATGAGGCCGAATGTTCTTTCGAGATCGAGAGGAGAGAAGATCTGGCGCGCTAATACCGAGCGCCGGAAGTTCGGCGCATAGTTGTCGACCGTGTCGATCATGAGATCGGCGACGGTTTCACGGTGATCGTCCCATGACGAACCGTCAGGCAGTTGCGGCGCGACATGCTGGCAAAACAGGCTCGCAACATGTCGTCCGCGCGGCGCGAGCGAGTCGTCGATTGTGGAAGGGATGACCAGTTCGATAACGGGACGGCGCGACCATCCAATGGAACGTGCGTCGAAATAAGCTTTCTCCATATAGGCGAGGCTCGGAGCGATGATGATGCCCGACGCGTGGTGCTCCGCACATGCGCGTCCTGGTAAGGCAGTGAAATCGGGTAATTCGGAAAGCGCGACGTTCATGCGAAATGTGCCCGAGCCGCAACGCCAGTTTTTCATGCGCCGCCGAAATTCCTCGGGCAATTCAAGCGAATCGATGAGTTCAAGATAGAGGAGCTTGGGATTAATCCCAGCGGCGATGGCCGCGGCGCGGATGGTTTCGCCCTTGTCGGTCTCAACGCCGACGGCGCGTCCATTCTCGACAACGATCCGGCGCACCCGTGTTGCAAGCCTTATGTCGACGCCATGAGCGACGGCGGCTTTCGCCATCGCCTGGGTGATGGCGCCCATGCCGCCAATCGAGTGGCCCCACACGCCTTTTTTCCCATTCACCTCGCCAAAGCAGTGATGCAGTAGAACATAGGCCGAGCCGGCGGTGTAAGGGCTCGCAAAATTGCCGACGATGCTGTCGAAACCGAAAGCAGCCTTTATCGGCGCGCTTTCGAACCAGGCGTCGAGGAAATCGCCGGCGGAGGCCGTAAAGAGATCAAGAAAATCCCGTTGGAGGTCGAGTCCGAGCGCTCGAATTCTATTGCCTATCCTACCGGCCTTGATCAATTCGGCAATTGCGGCAAATGGGCTACCCTCGACTACATTCGGCGGCGTCTCGAGCACGGTGGCGCGCAGGACATCGGCGACTGCATCAAGGCGCGCTTGATAATCACCCAGCCGATCTGCGTCCCTCTGCGAGAATTTTGCGACCTGCTGTTTCGTTTGGCCGCCGCCGACCTTTAGAAAGCGCCCGTCCTCCAACGGTAGGAAATTAGATATCGGACGCTCGATGATGCGCAATCCGTGGGCTGCGAGATCGAGGTCGCGAATGATCTTCGGGTTCAATAGGGAGACGGTATAAGATGCGACTGAATTGGAAAAGCCGGGACTGAACTCTTCCGTGACGGCGGCTCCTCCAACCACGGACCGCTGATCGAGCACGATGACCTTGAGTCCCGCCGTCGCCAGATAGGCGGAGCAAACAAGGCCGTTGTGCCCGCCTCCGATGACGACAACGTCGTGCATGATTCACATCTCACGAACCGTCTGAACGTCGCATCCGACTACGCGCTCTATCAGGGCGAGCCTCGCAGTTTCAGCATTAGCCTCAGCCGCAAATAGTGAGAAACGGCGCCCACACATAGGGCAAACTTGGAGGTCCGATACCGGGACGCTCCTCAACGTCGGCTTCTGACGCGCAGCGGCCGCAGCGGCGAGTCACAACGCCGCGAAGACTTTCGCCTCGCGTCCGACCTAAACGCGAACGAGCCGTTGGCGAGGGGCAGTTCATGACCCATTTTTGACTAGTCGGAGATCCTGCTTTCGAGAACAAGGGGAGGCACAGTTTATTTGATATCCAAGTGTCCGAACGTGACAAGCGCAGTCTTTGTTTCACCAGGCCTGCATCTTGAACAGTCGACCGTACTCGTTTTCATCATGGAGACGCAACACGATTTCGGTATCATCGAATACGGATGAATCATCCTTTGTGCGAGCCGGTAAATCGGAATCGATCAAGGTGATGACCGATTGGATTCCCAACTCTGTGTAGCGGCGGACGACCGCTAGAAGATTTTCCTTCTTGCGATCGTCCAGCGACTCGAAAACGCCATCGTGATACACGAACCGCGGAAACTTGTCGTGGAGATGCGCCCGAAGGACTGCCATGTCGAATGCAATACATAGCAGCTTCCTGTAAGTGTGCCCCATGTCTGCGCTGGTAGCATTTCCGGCTTCGTCCAGGATTTCAGCCTTGAATTCCAAATGCCCCTGCTGGTTCGGTGAGACGCTCAATAACGCCTTACGATCAATGACCTCTTCGACGATCTCGTTGAAGAACAACCGTATCGTCGAAAACAGGCTGGTCTTGTCGCTATTTTGGGCTTCGACGTTGGCCTCAATCGCGGCCTGGAGATGTTCCCGCTCCTCGGTCAGGGCGCGAATGTCGCTACGCAGTTCCTGTAGCCGATGTAGAAAGCCGCGTTGGCGCTCAAGAGAGGTGATGTCGGCGCGGAGAGTGACAAGTTCAGCCGATACCTGTTTATATTTGCGAAAGGCGTCGGTACCGCTAAGAAATGCCAACATTTCGGAGCGCCGCTTACCTAGGGCGTTGAGCTCGGCACCGATCCGCTTCAGTTCCGCTTCAATCTCCGCGCGCTCCTCCTGGAGGTATACGTGCCGCTCGTCAGTGATGGCCTTGTTGAAGGCGATCAACTGATGAAAATCCTTCTTGATCTGCCCCTCGAAGAGTACGCCGGCCTCCCCGAATAACTTCTTGGCATCATCGGGATTGAAAAGGATTTGATCCTCTTCCAAAGAGGTGACTATCTTTTTTCGGTTCTGCATAAGTGAGTAGCGACGCGCATTAAGCGCAGCAATTTT
>Ga0233425_10007655_pt1 | contig 14989 bp, 12 predicted proteins | sample Watercolumn_Towu_2_FD_181712 | JGI IMG/M metagenome (GOLD analysis project Ga0233425, IMG submission 181712) | Freshwater microbial communities from Lake Towuti, South Sulawesi, Indonesia - Watercolumn_Towuti2014_140_MG | ecosystem: Environmental > Aquatic > Freshwater > Lake | place...
CGCCGCCTCCCGCACCGCCGCCAGGTCCGCTCCGGCCAGGCAGGCCTGGAGGTCGGCGGCCGAGGTGAGCCGCTGCTGCTTCAGCAGCGCGCGGCTGCAGCGCTGGTATTCCGCGATTTCCGCCTGCGCCAGGGCATTGACCTGCTGGAAGATCGTCGCCTGGCAGCCGGCGCTGGCGGTGTCAGATGCCAGCGGCTTGATTGCGGCAGCCAAATCGGCGCCGAACATGCGGGAGACATCGACCACCTTGGCCATGGCGAGGTTGACCACATCGCCGTCCCGGGGACCGAAATCGGCGGGGCTGCCGCAAAACTTGGCCGCGGCTGCCAGGGACCTTGCTTTTGCCCGCTTCAGGGCGGGGCTTTCGCCTGCCAGACATTGTCCGATGGCGTCCCCTGCCAGCCGGCCGCGATGGGCGGCGCGCAGGCAGCGGCTCGCGTTCTTGCCGGTCAGCGAAGCGACCGCGGCCTCGGCCTTGGACATGGCCGTCAGGCATCGCCGCTGGGCGACCGTGGGTTCCGCGGCGGCGGCGAGGACCGGCCCGGCCAGCACCAGGATCCCGATCCAGGCGAGGAGACAGCCGAAGCCGCGGCGCAGCACGGCGGCGGCGTGAGGCCATTCGGTTGCAGCTGTTGGTGTGGCGGTCATGGAAAATGCCTCAGGGTGCGCGAGCGGCGGGGAAATGAGCGGCGATATTCGCCACGGCCGGAACTGGCTACATGGGCAAGGTGCCGGTATAGCGGTAGCGCAGGGTCAGTGCCCCAGACTTGTCCGAGTAATCCGGATAACGCAGCCGGGCCTGGATCATCAGCGTTCCCGCCAGGCCCATCCCACCGGCCTTCTCGGTGCCCGTGAAGCTCGCCGACTTCGGCTCCAGGTCGACGCGCAGGCCCGACTGGGCCGCCAGGTCGTTGCGGATGCCTTGCAGGATCGAGCTCACCGACGCCTGGCTGAGCTCGATGCGGACCCTACGGCGGTTCTGGGTCCAGGTACCCTGAAGGGCGAGGGAAGGGCCGGATACGGCGACCGTACCGTCCATGGCGAAGCCGAACCGCCAAGGTCCCACATCGCGTTGCGCCAGCGAAACCGTCTGACCCCGGAAGCGGGCGGCGACCGCCAGCGAACCGGTGGTCTGCCACTGGCTGCCGGAGACCTCCGCCACCGCGGCGGGAGCGAGCCCCAGCGACCCGGCCAGCACTGCGGCCGCCAGTGCTGCCGCGCTTCCGTTTTTCTGGTCGATCATCGGCCCGACTCCTCAGTTGCAGGTACAGGTGGAAACAGTGATGCTGAAGCTTTGCAGCGCCATTCCACCCCGACCGTCGCTCACCTCCACCGTCACCGGATACTGCATGCCGTCATGGTGGGGTTGCGGCGGAATCCATTGGATCAGTCCGGTGGTGGAGATGGTCATGCCCATCGGACTGGCCTTGATGGAATAGGTCAGAGGCGCGTCGCCATCCGGATCGCTGGCCTGCACCTGATATTGATAGGGTCTGGTTCCTTTGGCCTTGGTTTCGGCGCTCGAGAGGATTTCCGGGTTCTGGTTCTGGTGCACCGTACCATCGCTCGACACGGTGATCAGCACGGTATCGGGCAGACTGTCGTCATAACCGTCATTGACCACCAATGCCACCATGTACTCACCGGCAACGTCCGGAATGAGCTCCGTCACGCGGTCTTCCGGTGCGGACAACAGCGACTGGCTCAATGCTGGTTTTCCCGTCATCGTCCACCGATAAGTCAACGGGTCTCCGTCGGCATCGCTGGACGCGCTGCCGTCGAGGGCCACCGGAGCGCCTGGGACACTGAACCAGTCTTGCCCCGACCGAGCGACGGGAGCGCGGTTCCCCGCAGGAACCCGGACCAGATCGTAATCGAATCGGAAAGCCGCCTGGGACTCCGGCTGATAGCTGCGGATGCTGCGGTCGGCCAACTTTTCCAGTGCCGCTGCAGCGACCCGGCTGATCCCGTTGTCCAGGCGGAAATGGATCTCCACCGGCAGTTCCGCGCCGGACTCGATGCTGCCGCTTCCCATCAGCTCGACGAAGGAATCGCCGCTGGCGAGGACCCCGTGCACGGTGTCCAGCACCAGCGAACTCGACGGCGGATCGAATCCGTTCAGGGCCAGGGACAGCGGTGCCGGGACGGCTGCGCCGGAGACATTGCGAACCACCGCCCGCTGCGTGAAAACACGCAGTTTGCGGTCATAGACCGGGCGTTCGGTCTCCGCAACCAGTTCCAGCGACTGATCAAGGCTTGCCGCTGCTGCTTGCGATGACGAGGGCATCAGGATTGTGGCCGCAACCAACAGATCTTGCGCCACGTTCTTGTATTTTCGTGTTTTCATTCTGCTTATCTCTGCCCTTGAAGAGTCCGGCGGCCGGATCGTGACGGCCATCGAAGACACCTTGGGCGATTCCAAATAGACGTCGCGAAAGTGCGGAAGCGGCACTGGCACGGACAGGCAGTTCGATTTCGAATTGCAATACCCACGCCACCGTCTGTCGCGCCGGACATTGCTTCATCGGATGGGCATCGCGGCCATTCCAGTCGCAACGAGATCGAGTCATATCCCTCGTTCAGTGCGGGATATCACGCAGCCATATTCCCCAAGACGCCATATTGATGAAAGATTTATATTAATTATCAATTACATATCATTATGGCAGAGAAACTGCTTTCCGTTTCGCTGCGACGCTACGGGCAGATCCCATCTTGCCGCCTCGAATGAACCGAGGGTACCCAGAGAAATCATCAAGAAGAACGAGGACTTTCCATGAAATTGCAGCAGCAACCCGCGCGGATGGCGTTGTTCGTCCTCCTCGCTGCGGGAATCGGCGGGACGCTCCTGGCGCCCGCGGTTCAGGCCAAGCCCGGCGGGGTCAAGGCAGTGTTCAAGTCCGACCAGAATTTGCTGACGGTTCGGGCTCGCAGCCGGGACACCGAAGTCGTGCTCTACGACGACGTTCTGGATCAGGAACTGGCCCGCCAGCAGCCCTCTTCCGGCAAGGTCGAGTTCACCCTCGACCATCCCGCCGCGGTGCCCTGCAGGGTCCGGCTGGAAGGCGGCGGCAAGGTGGTGAAGGCCGCAGTGGCGGGCAGCGACTGCAAGGGATTGCGCAAACCGCTGGCCTGCCGCATCACCCGGCCGGTGGGCACACAGACCATCGACAACGGCGGCGAGCTGAGCTTCGAAGGCGCGGTGAAGGGCGCCAGGAGCCACACCATCAGCTACGAGTGGGACTTCGGCGGCGGCGCCGACGCCCGCGTGACTCAGACCAACGCATCTTTGCCGACATCCGCCACGGGTCCAGTCCGCTTCACAATGCTGCGAGACGCCCGGCTGTGGGTCAGCTTCACTGCCTTCGACATCACCGGCGCGCGTTGCGCGGATCGGCTCGAAGTCGCCGTTGGCTCACCGCCGGACGCTCCGATCTCCGTTCCGCAACAGCCGGCACCAGGTGGCGCGGGGACCGGTGAAAGTTTCCATGTCGTTCTGCCTTTTACGCCCTTCGGAATGACCTTTCATGACTTGAGCTATCAACTGATCGCGCAAAGCTATCCCATCAACTGGATCGAAGCTGTCGTCGTCAAGAAGGGCGGCACTGGCCTCAACAAGCCGAGCATGGCAACCGGTCAAGCCGTCTCCCTTGCCTTCTCCGCTGCGGCGAGCGAATGGGACCCCGCAGGCAGCCAGTCGATCAACTCCACCAGCCAGAACTACCCGATAGGTTCGCTTTACATGGATGCAACGATCAGGAAATCGGACTATTTCGATCCTTGCCTTTATAAAGGAAAACCGTTGCAGCCGACCGGCAGCGATCATGTAGTAAACAACGCGGTCTGCGCCTTTGGCTGATTCTGGCACTATGTCGTCGGCGACGATAAGACCTGGTCAGCCTATAACCTCCTGGGTGACATGGGCCAAAAGGACTATTCCGGTTCCGTCTGGTTCGTCGGTGGCGGCGAGGGGAGCGGTGCCCTCGATAACCCGGGCTTTCGACCACCGACCGGAGTTTCTTTGCCGGGGGTAGCCGGCGCTTATTCTCACAACGATCCACAGGCAGGCTTCAGCGAATTTGATACGGAGCGCAATATCTTCAAAGCCAGCGGTCTCGCCCTGTTTCCCACCGATGATCAGGGCCGCCACAATGCATATCCGCTGATGCGAGTGCAAGCCCGAGAAGCGGAGAACGACTCCAAAGTCTTAGCGACTACGGACGCGGTAACGGCGATCAGTACCGAATTCCACTGTGCAGAGTGCCACACCTACGGCAAAGTCGGTGCGGATCAGACGGTATACGACGCGCTGCGCGCAGAAATCGAAGCGGTTGCGGAGACCGATACAACCCATCCGTTATTCAAGTACAAGTCCCGCTTGGCAGGTATTCCGCAGTTCGTCAAGCCGGAAGACATCGATCCGAATCGCAAGGACCATCGGGACGTGATTGAGCAGGCGTCCATGCGGAATATCGCCAAGCTCCATGACTTCCTGTACACGGTTGTCCGCGAAGCAGCCATTGCGGGAGACTACCCGACCTTTCTCGAAAGCAAGACCTGGAATGGCGTACCTAGCGCCTGCCAGGCCTGGTGCCATCGGTCGACACCCAAAGCCAACGTGGATTGGGGAATCATGTCGCCGAACTGGATTTCCGGACCGCGGGATCCAATCTCGGAAGAGCCTTGGCATTCCTGTCCGGAGTATTCCAACGCCCTGCACAATTCTCATGGACGCCTGATGGGCACGATGAACCCGGATTATACCGGGACCTTGGAGCGTGACCCAGTGACTCGCGAGTTCAAACTCTATGACATGAGCAAGCCCGCTTCCGAGCAGAAAAAGATCATTCTCGCCACCCAGGATGCCGGGACACCGGACTCGAGCTGCTTCTTTTGTCACCAGGGCAAACAGGACAAGTATCAGCGCGACGCTATGAGCACGGCGGGAATCAATTGCATCGATTGTCACGGCGACATGCTTGTGCAGGCCGGCGCATCCGCCATGGTTGGCCGTTCATCGGGGAATTCGAGCAATCCGAACAGTCCGGAAGATCCTTTGGTGAATACCTATTACCGCCTACCTTGGATGCAGCAGCCTTCCTGTGCTTCGTGCCACACCGGCATGGGCGACGAGCCGGTGCGTCGGCGAGCGTACGATATGACGACGACGGAATTCCGCCCCTTGGCTGCGGCAACCGAGCGCTTTGCGGAAAACATGGTGCCGCAGCTAGCCTTTGCCGACGAAGCCAACTCACCAACCGGGTACTACGGCCTCTATCCCAGCAAGGTCGCCGCTGGAACCGGAAAGCGGTGCGGACCCGGTGTCTTCTCGGATACGGTGACAACGGACGGTGATTACGCCGATTGTGTTCGTGGCTTGTTCCGCGAGAGCCTGGACCGCCACGGCAAGCTCCCTTGTGCCTCCTGCCACGGCCCGACCCATGGCATCTGGCCGAACCCCAACCCTTACGCCAACGACAACGTGACGGCACTTCAACTGCAGGGCCACACCGGCACCCTGCTGGAATGCGAGGTGTGCCATCAGGTGGGCGGCAGCAAGGATGTCTATTTCGTCGAAGGTACCGACGAGCAGACGCTGCGCGACCTCCTGGTCAAGGGACCCCACGATATGCATCCGGTGGCCGATCCGCGCTTCATCCTCAACGACAAGGCCGACGAAACCCCGGCCCACCGCCTGTCCCACGGTGACCTGGCCAAGCACTACAACGGCCTGAAACGAAACTGGAACGGCGAGAATGAGGACCCGGATCTGTGCGGCGCCTGCCACGGGGCCGACCACAAGGGCAACCGCCTGGCCAAGACCCCGGTCGACCGGGTTCTCAGCGTGAGCAATCCGGACCGCACCGACATGAGCCGGGACATCAAGGCGAAGAAGCAGGTCAAGGTGAAGAAGGGTGACATCATCGGCTGCGACCTCTGCCACAGGCTGGAAACCAGCTTCACCCTTCCCTGACGACGCTGCCGCCGGCGCTGCGGGTCCGCAGCGCCGGGCACTCTCAAAGACGAATTCAGGTACCGAACATGAAAGCTTACGCATCCTTTTTCAGGAAATTGCGGCCCGTGAGGCCGGCCCACCTCTCCCCCCGTTCCGGCCTGTACCTGGCCTTTCTGGCGGCCGCCGGCCTCGCTTCGGCCACGGCGGCCGCCGACGCCGGCAGCATCCTGGTGGCCAACCGCACGTCCGGAACCCTTTCGGTGATCGACGAGGCCACCGATCAAGTGACCAAGACCGTCAGCGTCGCCACCCGCGGCGCCCGCCCGCCGGAACCCATGTATGTCAACTATTGCCAGCCGCTGAAACGAGTCTATGTGTCCGACCGGGCCAACAGGTACGTGGCGGTGTACGACGCCAAGACCTTCCAGATGCTGGACACCGCACCCCTGGGACTGGGCGCCTTCCACATGTGGATCGATACGAAGTGCAAGCAGATCTGGTCGGTCAACGACATCGACCGCAACCTCTCCATCATCAACCCCAAGACCCTCAAGCTGATCGATGCCGACCCCAAGACCCGGGGTGTCATCGACCCGGTCAAGTTGCCGCAGGAACTACTGGATCAGGGAGGCAAGCCCCACGACATCGCCCTCGATCCGAAGGGGAAAGCCGCCTTCGTCACCGTCATCGGGATCACCGGCAAGGGCTATGTCCTGCGCTACGACACCAAGACGCGGCGGCTGACGCACCAGGTGGAAGTCGGCATCGATCCCCACGTCGGAGTCGCCTGGAAGAAGCCGGTGGTCTACGTCGCCTGCCAGGGCAACAGCAAGCTGTACGCCCTGAGCACCAAGGACCTCAGCCCGCTCCATGACCCCGTCGATGTGGCCGGCACCCATGGCACCGGCTGGAAGCACGACGACTCCGCTTTCTACACCACCAACCTGCCCGGACTGGGCAAGGACGGACTGTTCGCCATCGATCCGGAGACCCTCGGCATCGCCGGCAAGACCGACACCGGCAACGCCAGCGACGGCGTCGAGGACGTCCCCCACAACATCGCCATCACCGCCGATGACAAGAAGCTGTACATCACCCACTCCGGTCACGGCGAAGGCGAAGTCAAGGGGGTGGTTACGGTCTACGACATCAGCGACAAGGCGGCACCGAAGTATCTGAAGAAGATCATGGTCGGCCTCAATCCCTTCGGCATCACCTACGCCCCGGCGGCGAAGAGACGCTAGGCCCGCCGATCGTCCCGGCCATACCCGCGCTGCCGGAAGGCACCGCGGGTTACCGGATCAGGCCAGCACCACGCGGTTGCGGCCGGCGTCCTTGGCCCGATAGAGGGCGGCGTCGGCGGCTTTCATGAGCAGCGCCGGGGTGTCGCCACTGGACGGGAATTCGGCGATCCCCGCCGACACCGTCACCCCCAGCAGGCTCCTGCCGCGGTATACGAATTCGTGCTTTTCGATGGAATCCCGCAGGAACTCCGCGCGGGTCGCAGCGATCTGCTTCGGCGCGCCCGGCATCACCAGCACCAGCTCCTCGCCGCCGAAGCGGCAGGCAATGTCGCCGGCACGCAGCTTCGACGCCACCAGTTCGGCGATCTCCACCAGCACGAAATCGCCGGCGTCGTGACCGTGGTTGTCGTTGTACTTCTTGAAATGGTCGATGTCGATCATGATCACCGACAGGCTGTTGCCGTTGCGCTTGGCGCCAGACAGTTCGCGGGTGAGGGTCTCCTCCAGATAGCGGCGGTTGAACAGTTTGGTGAGGGGATCCCGCACCGAACGGTTACGCAGGGCCTCCCGCAGCTTCAGGCTGACCAGGGCCATGGCCAGATTGTCGGCGGCCATGGCGATCAGCCGGGTGCGCGATTCCACCGAGGTGGTGAGGAAGCGGCCATCACCGCCCGCGCGGTCGGGCCCCAGGGTCACCGATAGCACCCCGATCATCTCGCCCTGGGCGATCACCGGGGCACAGACGTAGCCCTGGCCGCAGGAGCCGTTGATGTGGTTGCAGAGGATGGCATCGGCGCTGCCGTCCACCACATGCACCTTGCCCTGGCGCAAGGCCCAGCAGTCATCCGGCGCGATGACCTTCTGCGCCAGGCACTCGGCGCTGCCCCAGCGCGCCGCCGACTCCACCATGCTGTGATTGCCGTCGAACAGGTACAGCACGCCGCTGTAGTGGGCGAAAATCTTCTTTGCATAGTGCTCGATGATGGAGTGGGTCTCTTCCAGCGAAATGCAGACTTGCAGGTAGGAATTCAATTCGTTGATGAACTGCATCTCCTGGTTGTGCTGCAGCAGCTCCAGCTGCGAAACGCGCAGCTGGTTCTCGTGGTTCTTGCGGTCGGTGATGTCGGTGGAGGAGCCGATGAAGCCGGCAAACTTGCCTTCCTTGCTGATGTATGGCTCGCCGGTATCGAGGATGTGCCGGAACTGGCCGTCGGCGCGGCGCAGCCGGTATTCCATCTGGAAAGAACGGTGCTCCAGGAAGGCCTTGTGAAAGATCTGCATGCACGGTGCCAGGTCGTCCGGATGCAGGGCCGACACCCAGGCGTCATTGCCCAGCGGGGCGTTGTCGCTGCGGTCGCAGACGAACTTCTTCCAGCGCGTGTTGGTGAAGACGATCTTGCCTTCGGCATTGGTCAGCCACAGCATGACCGGCGCGTCTTCCGCGACGACCCGGAAATCGGTGTCGGAGACCGGTGCCAATCCGACGGAATCCCCTGGCTTGCCAACGGGTTTGGTGTGTCTCTTGTCCACTCGATACCCCACCGACGTTAAGGATCAATAATCGAACCGGCCGATCCTGGCCCGGACGCCTCCCCCGCCCCGGCTGCACCGCGGGTTCCGGTCGGCAGCCACATCCTCTGCATGCGAATCGAGTCGAAAGCGCGGAGTATATACCCGGAAAACGGTGTAGAACTGATTTGCATCAAGGCCCCACGACCACATTGCCCGCGACCGCCCGAAGCAATATTCTTGCCGGACCGCAAACGGCCCGACTGGCCCGGAACCATTCCGGCAGCAGTGCCGCCAGCGCCCCCTCCGGAAAGCCCTTGGGACATCACCAGCCATGACCGACGAAATCACCATCAAGCAGCCTCCCTATCTGTTCAACAAGACCCAGAAGCTCATCGACGAGCTGGAGAACCGGCTGGGGGCGCCGCTGCTGACCTACTGGAACAGCCGCCGGGGATCGGTCTGCGACAACGACGTGGTGGCCTTCTACGAGCTGCTGGAGCGGCTCGGCAAAACCGACCGCCTCTACCTGTTCATCAAGAGCGCCGGCGGCAACGGAACCGCCTCGCTCCGCATCATCAACCTGATTCGCCGCTACTGTAGGAGCATCGTCTCCCTGGTGCCGCTGGAATGCGCTTCCGCCGCCACCATGATGGCGATCGGCACCGACGAGATCCACATGGGGCCGATGGCCTTCCTCAGCGCCGTCGACACCTCCCTCACCCACGACCTGTCGCCGGTGGACCGCGACAACGACCGGGTGGCGGTCAGCCTCGACGAACTCAACCGGGTGGTCAATCTGTGGCGCAAAAACACCGCCGACAGCACCTCCAATCCGTACAAATCCCTGTTCGAGTACGTCCATCCCCTGGTGATCGGCGCCGTCGACCGGGCCGAGTCCCTTTCCATCATGCTGTGCGAGGAGTTGCTGTCCTATCACATCGACGAGCGCGAGGTGGTCGCTCGCATCGCCGATTCCCTGAACGCCAAGTATCCGTCCCACAGCTATCCCATCCTGGCGGAGGAAGCCGGCAAGATCGGCCTGAAGACTCGCCCCATGGACAAGGACATCAATCGGATCCTGCTGGAATTGAACGGGCTGTACAGCGAAATGGGACAGAAGGCGATCACCGACTTCTCGGAGATCCGCTCCCATTCCAACGAGATTCTGAACATCCTCGAAACCAGGGACGCCCAAGTGTTCTACCAGAACGACAAGGACTGGTTTTATCGCAGCGAGGAACGGCGCTGGATCACCATGAACGACAACTCCCACTGGCGCCTGACCGAGCGGCAGCACGGCAAGGTTCGCAAGAGCATCCTCCACATCGGCTGACTGCGGCGCCGGCAGGAACCGTCTCGCCACTGGAAGGCTGCCGCCTCGAGGATGCCGGGGCGGCAGCGTCACGCTCCCGATTTCACTGGCGCGGGCGCGGTCCCTGGCCGGGCGGGAAGACTCCCGGCGGACCCGGGAGTAGCTTCATCCTGACCTGCTACTCCGGGGTCAGCCGCCGGTAGATCTGGTGATCCAGGCGGGAGTGGCTCGGCGCGAGCTCCACCATGAGCGCGCTCTGATCCTGAATCAGCGCACGCGCCGTGGCCTCGGTGTGGGTCCGACAGAGCCAGGCCGCGCAGCTCTTCGTGGGCCTTGCACGCTGCCGGCAGGGGCGCAGACCGGCGCACTGCGCGCGGCGTTTTGGCAATCCGACCTCGCCGGAACCTCTCCACATCCCGCCTCCCTTCCCGCGGGCTTCGTGAATGGAGGGTGCAAAGCTACACTAATGCGGTCCGACTGGGTGGCAGAGGAGACGGAGTACATGGCGAAGATCCAGCTCTATTTCGCGGGCGAACTGCTGCGCGAATACGTGCTCGACGACAAATACGAACTGAAGGTGGGCCGGGGCGCGGATTGCGACATCGTCATCGACAGCGTGGCCATTTCGCGCCATCACTGTACCCTGCGGGAAACCGAGCATCACTGGAAGCTGATCGACGAAGGCTCGTCGAACGGCTGCTTCGTGAACGGCGAACGCATTTCCCAGCACACCCTCAAGCACAAGGACCGGGTCGTACTGGGAAAACACACGCTGATGTTCGACCAGTTCGGCACCGGCCGCGACCCCCGCCGCAAGTCGGAAGCGCCCAAGGAAGCCACGGAAGACCGCACCCTGTTCGTCAGCCCCGGCACCCTCAGCCAGATTCTGCAACGCAGCCAGAAGCAGCAGTCCATGGGACTGGTGCTGAGCGGCCTCAACCGCCAGGTGATACCCCTGACCCAAACCGTCACCATCATCGGCAGCGGCGCCGATGCCGATCTCCAGATCCGTGGGCTGTTCGTCAAGCGCCAGCAGGCCAAGGTGATCAAGACCGACAGCGGCCACCGCATCATCCACAACGGCGGCCTTCGTGCGCTGCGGGTCAACGGCGAAAAGCGCGACGAAGTCGCCCTATGGGCCGGTGACGTCATCACCATCGCCGGCAACAAGATCTCCTACGGCAGCCTGTAGCGCGGACTGTCCAACCACTGGCGCGAGCTGCAACGGCCTGGCGTAACGGCACTGTCAGCCCGAACCGGCCGAGGCAGGCCCGTAGCTCCCCCATCCCCGCTGCCTGCCAATGCGGAGGGATTCCCTCCCCACAATACTGTTGAAATGAAGGAACCCTCTCCCTGCGGGAGAGCTGGCAGGGGGGAAGGCAAAAGTGTCCAGTGTTTCAATGAGTTTGTCGCAGGAAATCGGCGCTCTGGCCCTCACCCTGGCCTTCTCCCGCAGGGAGAGGGGACCAATCCGCCTTAACTTATCGGCATTGCCTCACCCAAACCGGTTCACCCAGCGGTGAATCAAATGGCTCCACCTACAAGTTCATCTCCCCTCGCCGGCAACGGGGAAACCGGGACTTGGCCGACGCTTTCCTAAAGTTTGCCCAGCTGCCTCCGATACAGGTTTCGAGAGTTGAACGAGGGATGGAAACATCCACCGTCAAACCAACCGACCTTTACTCGCCAATGAATTAGGAGATGTGTCATGAGCGCCAGCGTCATCAACACCAATATCGCATCCATCAACGCCCAGCGGTCGTTGGCAAAGACCGGCTCGGCCCTGCAATCGGCCATGGAACGGCTGTCCTCGGGTCTGCGCGTCAATACCGCCAAGGACGACGCCGCCGGACTCGCCATCGCTGACCGCATGACGTCCCAGATCCGCGGCATGACCGTAGCCACCCGCAATGCCAACGACGGCATCTCGATGTCGCAGACCGCGGAATCCGCCATGGGCCAGATCACCGACCTGTTCCAGCGTATGCGCGACCTCGCGGTGCAAGGGCGAAATAGCGCTGCCGTCAGCGAAGACGACCGCAGAAAGATGAACGAGGAATTCCTCCAGTTGGGCAAGGAAGTCAAACGCATCGTCGACAACACCAGTTACAACCAGCGCAAGGTTCTGGGGGGGGCATTGTCCAACGTGAAGTTCCAGGTGGGCTGGAGTACCGCCGCCGACAACCAGATCACAATTTCCGTCAACGCCTTCACTGGCGTCTCCGGAGTCAGCAAGCTGTTCGGCGACCAGATGTCGATCGGCATCGCCACTTCGGCCGCCAGCACCTCCGCCACCGCCACCTCGGTCGAGTCCATGATCGGTTCGGTCATCAATGCCTTGGATCTTGCCATCGGCAAGGTGGACACCTACCGCTCCAAGCTCGGCGCGGTCCAGAACCGCTTCACCATGACCATCACCAATCTGGAAGCAGCGATCGAGGCCCAGTCGGCCGCCCGCTCGCGGATCTTGGACGCCGACTTTGCCTCGGAAACCGCCAACCTGGCCCGGGCGCAGGTGCTGCAGCAGGCAGGCACGGCCATGCTGGCCCAGGCCAACCAGCAGCCCTCCCAAGTACTGACCCTGCTCAAGTAGTTCAGTACTAGACTGGTAGCAAATTGGTAAACGGAGGACATGGCCATGGTTAATGAAATCTCTGCAGGAGTCCTGCAAACCATGCCCTATTCCGCACCCGAAGCGAACAGAAGTCCGGCGCCCGCCGCCTCTGCAACGAACTCCCCCCTTGCGGTCGAACCCGACCGCAAGGAGCAGAAACCGCAACCGACGGCCAAACAGCCGTCGGCGGACGAGTTGGAACAGGCGGTAGAGAAGGCGAACTCATTCCTTCAGTCGGTCCAGCGCGGCTTGCAATTCCGCGTCGACAAGGATACGAACAGGACCGTGGTCAAGGTCGTGGACAGCGAGAGTGGGGAAGTAGTCAGACAGATTCCGCCCGAACGGACCTTGGAAATGCTCAAGGAGATGAGTGACGCACAGACTAAGCTAGGCTCTTTCTTGCAGGAATCAGCCTGAGCAGGATGTGACTGCGGCGGGTCGGGCCAAGGCCTCGCGCCGCCCCCGACCCGATCCATCACACCATCGCAGGAAGCGCCAACCGAAACTGACCGGAGTGTAGCGCCATGGCAACGTCGAGTTCCGGCATCACCAGCACCGGCATTGGTACCGGCCTGGATATCTCGGCGATCGTCACCAAACTGGTGGAAGCCGAAGGTGCGCCGCTCCTGGCGCAACTGGACAAGAAGAAGTCGCTGACGGACAGCAAGATCTCCGCCCTCGGCAGCCTGCAAAGCGCGCTCGAGGCCTTTCAGAAAGCGGCGAAGGTGCTGAAGGATACCGATACCTTCCACGCCCATAGCGCGGTTTCCAGCTACGACTCCATCGTCACCGCCAGCGCCGATGCCAACGCCGTCCCCGGCTCCTATTCGGTGGTGGTGAAACAGCTGGCGACCCGCAACCAGCAAGTCAGCGCTGAATTCGCCAATGCCCAGGCCGTGCTCGGTACCGGCACCCTGAGCTTCCAGGTGGGAAGCAATAGTTTCGACGTCGCCATCGACGATTCCCACAAAACGCTGGCGTCGATTCGCGACGCCATCAACAACGCGCCCGGCAATACCTGGGTCTCCGCCACCATCGTCAATGTCGACCAGGACATCGTCCCGCCCACCGGCGAGACGGTTTCGCGCCTGGTGCTGACTTCGACCAATCCCGGCACCGCCAACAGCATCACCCTCAATATCACCGATGATGATGGCGACTCCACCGACGCGTCCGGTCTCTCCTGGCTGGCTGCAAATAATCTGGACGCCGCAAGAGAAGTCGCTGCCAGCGATGCCGTCGTCGGAATCAACGGGTTCGATGTGACCCGCTCCAGCAACACCATCACCGACGCGGTGGATGGACTGACCCTCAATCTGCAGTCAGAGGCACCCAGCACGACGGTCACGGTAACGGTGGGAACAGACACCGAGGCGGTCACCAAGTCGGTGAACGACTTCATCACGGCCTACAACAATCTGGGCACCGTGATGAAAAACCTGGACAGTTACGATACCACCACTAAGAAGACCGGAGCGCTGTTTGCCGATTCCCTGGTGCGCGGCCTGAAATCCCAGGTCCGCAGCGCCCTGAGCACACCGGTTGCGGGCGTCTCCGCCGGGTACAACAGCCTGCAGATGATCGGCATCGAGATCGACCGCAACGGGGTCATGTCACTCAAGAAGGATATCTTCGCCGCGGCGCTGGCCGCCGATCCGACCGCGCTAGGCTCGGTGTTTGGCTCGGCCGACGGAGTCTCGGCGCGGCTGGAATCACGCCTGGACGTCTACCTGCAGACCGGCGGCCTGCTGGACAACCGCAACGATTCGCTGCAGAAAACCTTGCGCCGGATCAGCGACGACAAGGCAAAAACCGAAGACCGCCTCGCGTCCCTGGAAGCGCGTCTGCTAAAACAGTTCAATGCGATGGACTCGCTGGTGGCGAGCCTCAACGCCACAGGCACCTATCTCAACCAGCAACTGACCGCGCTCAACGCATCGAACAAGAAATCGTGAGACCGCGCATGTCCCCAAAATCCCCGGAGGAAACCATGTACATCAATCAGAGAAACCGTGGCGTGGGCGAATATTCCCGCACCCATGTGCAATCCGACCTCCACGGCGCCTCACCCCACCGCTTGATCCAGATGCTGATGGAGGGATTTCTGACCCATGTCAACATGGCCAAGGGCGCCATCGAGCACGGCGACATCGCGCAGAAATCCGAGCAGATCTCCCGCTCCATCCTGATCGTGGGCGGCCTCCAGGAGGCCCTCGACGGCGAGAAGGGCGGGGAACTGGCCGCCAATCTGGCGGACCTGTACCGCTACCTGCGGGACCGCCTACTCCTCGCCAGCCGCGACAACGACCCGGAACTCCTGGACGAGGTCGCCGGATTGATGCTGCAGATCA
>Ga0233425_10007656_pt1 | contig 14987 bp, 11 predicted proteins | sample Watercolumn_Towu_2_FD_181712 | JGI IMG/M metagenome (GOLD analysis project Ga0233425, IMG submission 181712) | Freshwater microbial communities from Lake Towuti, South Sulawesi, Indonesia - Watercolumn_Towuti2014_140_MG | ecosystem: Environmental > Aquatic > Freshwater > Lake | place...
AAACGATGGCGTTGAGTCCCGCATTCGCGAGCCGTGCCGAATTCGAGTCCGCCATGGAGGCTGCGCGTCCTACAGAGCCGCGCACGTTGATTGCAGACGCGGTCTTTGCCGAGTTGCTGAACCAAGGCCGGGAGACCTACGTTCGTCGCGCGCAAGCGCGGGCCACGGCTGCGCGCGTGGAAGCTCAAGAAGCCCTCGCAGCCCGTCGGCATGGCGCGGCATTGCTGATCCTTGATCAGGCGGCTCTAGACCCAAGCCTTGATGAAGCGGGACGCTTGCGATTGCGCAGCCTACGACAGCGCGCCGAAAGCGAAGCTGAGGCTGAGCATGACGCCCTGCTCCCAGAGGTCCGCGGGATGCAGCCGGAGTTGGCGCGGAAGACGCTGAATGACGCCTTGTCCCGTTTCGAAGGGACGCGTCACGAAGGCGGGCTCCGCGCACTGCTTGGCTTGATTCCTGAGGACACGACGGAGTCGGCTAGCGGACCCGCTAGAGAAACGGAAGTTCTCGTCGCAGTTTCGGGCGCTGCGATGGATGCCCTAGCGTTGGCTGAAGGCGTCGCAGCGCGCCGCGAATTTGATGAAGCTGCCCGTGCATTCGCGCTGGCCGCCGCCGCAGCCACATCCACCGCAAGTCGCGAGCACTGTGAGCGACGACGCCAACGCATGCAGGACTTGGCGAAGCTGCCACAGTTCTTGAGCGAGGCCTTGGCGGCCAATCCGGCTCGCTTTCGTGGCATCTCCCTCGGGCACGACGCACGCGGCGATCTGAAGAGTGTGACGGACCGCGAATTGGTGTTCCAAGTCGGTGTTGGTGCGCGCCAAACGTTGACGTGGGCGCGATTCGGACCAGAGCGTCAAGCGCTGCTGTTCTCTGCTGCACGTTTCAACGGGGAGTCAGCGTTGGTGGCCGCGCAATGGCTGCTCGAATTGCGTGAGCCAGCACGAGCGCTCGATCTCCTTGCAGCTGCGGCCACGCGCGAACCGGCGTTCGCTGCCACGGCCATGGCCTTGGTCGCAGAATGCAAGGGGCAAAGGGGCGTGCCTCTAGGAGGTTTTGAGCTATTCGCCGGCACATTCATGAGCAGCACTGAGCGGCAGCGCTTCGTTGCAGATCGCCGGCTCGAAGAGTGTGCAAAGACCGTGGAATCGGCGGAAGGTCTTCCGTTCGAGGTCGCTCTAGATGAACTCCGCGACGCAGGTGCAGCGGGTCACACCGCGGCGGTGCAAGCCCTGCGGCTCCGCCGTGACCGACTGCTGAAGGACCCTCAATCCCTAGCGGGATTGAGTGGCGGCGAACTCTTGAAGACCCGCGCCAAGCTGCGCAAAGAACTCGATGAAGCTCGGGCCCACGCTTTGGAACTCATCATGGATGCCAAGCGTTATCCATACCCCTACGGACCCGATCAGGCGGCGGTGCAAGCCGAAGTGGATGGCCGCATTCAGCGTGTTGAGGAGTTGTGGAGGAATCCTTCCCGTCGCGCTCTCGAACTCGTCCCCGCCGCGAGTGCGGGATGGCAGCGAATCGAACAGTGCACGCGCGCCTTGGAGAGCCTAGGAGTTGAAGAAGGCGATCCCACGGCATTCCTCGAAGCCATGGATGATCTCCTGGGCATCCCCCATGTCGCTCTCGACGACCGAGATGCGGAGCGGCTCGCTCACCGAGAGGAACTCTCAGTGCTCAGCCAAGAGTCCGGCGAAGACATGAGTCCCGCCGAACGCGAGTGCCATGAAGCCACCAACGCTTACCGCGTCATGATGGGCTTTGATCCCGTGTTGCCCGATGGCCGCCTCGTGAACTGCGCCCGCGGACACAGCGAAGAGATGAAGAAGTTGGGCTACTTCTCCCACACCTCACCCACCAAGGGGCGAGAGGACCCTGGGCGTCGCGCCAAGCTGGCGGGGTGGAGCCAGGGTGTCAGCGAGAACATTGCCATGGGGCAGCCCACCGGCGCATCGAGCGTGTCGGCTTGGCGAGGCTCCTCCGGCCACCACCGCAACCTCCTCGGCAACTGGACGCACCTAGGATGTGGCAAGGCGGAGACTGCAGCCTATTGGACGCAGAACTTCTCCCGCGGCCCGGTCCCCAAGGTTGCTAGCAAACGCCCTCCGAAATCCACCCGCGGGAGCGCGCCCAAGGGGGGTGGCTCAGAAGACCGCGAGCAGGACCACTAGCCCAAGGTCGGCGAAAGGACTTCAAGGAACCGAGGCGCTTTCTCCCGCGCGCTTTGAAGAGCTCACCAAGCCTCGGCGTCATGAACGCCATGAGTGCCTCGCCTCCGCGAGGTCGAGCTAGTTCCTAGGAAGCAGCGCTGGTGGATCTCGCCAAGAAACCGCCTCAACTGCCACAAACCTATGCGGCAGAAGACATTTTTAGCGGAGGCTCAGAGGGCAAACCGTGCGGGAGAGTAATTCTCAAAAATATTTTTTGACAGATTTGGGCGGGCGGCCTATCTTCTCAACAGGTCAAGGCCGTTGTGCCTTGGCTGCCAGCAGCGGAAACGCCGCTGGACAAAGTGAAACGGTTCGCTGCACGAACGGGCAAACCAGCTGAAAAGCTGGGGCGCAAAGCTAGAGGGCCTTCACCATCGCGAGATGGAAAGGCAGCCAGTTGCCGAAGCAGGGAGAGCCGACCCATCAACGGTCGACTTCCCGCGTGTGGCGCGGAGTCGGCCGATCGTCTTTTATGGGCCACCCCGCACCGCGCTCGGATCCCGCGCTTCCGGAAAGGGAGAGCGATGAGCACTGCGAAGTCGGTGGATGCGTCGGTGGTGGGAACGATGGTCGAAGAGGCAGTCGTTCCGGCCGTAACTGAAGGCCGCTTGGGTTTCGGTGAGCCCCTAGAGGTTGAGGCGGACTGGATCGCCTACAAGGAGCACGCCGACCAAGGCGCGCGCAACCGCCTCCTCGAGCGCTACTACCCGCTCGTGCGCTACATCGGCGAGCGCCTGTTGGCGACCTTGCCCCGCAGCATCGAGCTGGACGACCTGACTTCGAGCGGGTTCTTCGGGCTCATGGATGCCATTGACGGCTTCGACATGACGCGGGGCATCAAGTTCAAGACCTACTGCAGCACCCGCGTGCGTGGCGCGATCCTCGACGAACTCCGTTCGCAGGACTGGGTCCCGCGCCTTGTGCGCCTGAAGGCCAACAAGATCGCCCGTGCCGGCCGCGCGCTGGAAGCACGCCTCGGGCGCACGCCAACCGAAGAGGAAATGGCTCTTGAGCTGGGCATCTCTGGCAACGAGTACCAGGAGATGCGCGAGGACGCTTCGGCGGTCTCGGTGCACTCCCTCAGCGATCGCTTCGATGATTCGCGCGGTGACGGTGGCCTCGAGAAGGCCGATGTGATCGCGGACAAGAGTTCCGATTCTCCGCTGGAAGCCATCAACCGCCGGGACGTGATCGATGTGTTGACGCGCAGCCTTTCTCAGAAAGAGCGCCGCATCATCATCATGTACTACTACGAGGGGTTGACCATGAAGGAGATCGGGCGCATCCTCGACCTGACAGAGTCCCGCGTGTGCCAGATCCACAGCAACGTCATCACTCGGCTCAAGGAACGCGTGCTGCGTCAGCGCGTAGCCAACAGCTGAGTCGACGGACTGCCATCGCAGTTCAGGTTCTTGCCGCCGCGAGTGCGCTGGCTTGGATCCTCGTCCTGCATCGCATGGCAACCACACCGGCCTCGGACTTGCCAGCCAAGCTGCCGTCCGGGTTAGTCAACTCCATGCATGCGGCGACGCATGCGGTCTTGGCCATGTTGCTGCTGCGAGCGATCAAGCCGCTAGACGCCGCGGATGGCGCCTGGCCTAGGATCGGGAGCCGCACGGGCCTTCTCATCATGCTCATGACCCTGATGCATGGTCTGCACGAGGAGGGGACGCAGTTAGGAGTCGCGAGTCGTTCGTGCAGCCTAGCGGACTTGTTGCTTGATCTCTTCGGAGGAGCGCTCGTCTTGATCGCCCCGTGGCGAGAAGGCCGCAGTCGTCCACGTTCGTACTTACCCGTGTTGTTCGTGTTGATGGCTATCGTGCTCACCGCGACGTACTTGGCGGAGTGGGAGAGTTTCGACGGGCTCTTGGCGCCGCTGCTCAAACCCATCGCGGACGCCATCTAGGGAATTGCCTCACGCCGTCAGCCCCATTACGCTGGCGAAGGCCCGCCATGAACGAGCTCTCAAGCCACTGGGTTGCCCTGCTCAACGCTGAGAAAACTTGGCTTACTGATGAAGCCATGCTCAGTGTGATTCCTGAGTCAGAGCGGGAGTTCTCAGGCAAGGCCGAGTGGCCGCGCGAGCGGGCGCTCACCTTCTTGGCCAACAATGTCAGCGCTTTGCAGTCCAATCACGCGCGCCTAGAAGCAGGTGAGCCCCTTGATCTCGACTTGATCAATCCGGTTCTTGCCCGCGTCAGTCTGCAATTGGTGGCACACAAGCGCGCGGGCATCACGCTCGCTTCATTGGAAGCTGGTGCTTCTGACGCCGGATTCAATCGAGGATCAGCAGCTCTGCGAGCGCTCGTGCACAAAGCCACTTTTCACTTCGCCCTCTACGCCGATTGGCGTCTTGCAGATCCTTTCTATCCAGGTGCGAGCCCCGGGGTTTTGCGCATCTTGCGTTGCCCCGCGAAGGCCTGCTCGTTGCTCGTGGTCTCGCCGTCTGGCCGGCCGCGCTACTGTTCGCCACGCTGCGCGGAATCCACCGCGCGCCCCGGACCTCATTCATGACCCAGTCTTCCTACGACGGCTACGAGAATCCGCTTGGAACGCGTTACGCATCCAAGGCGATGATCCGCATCTTTTCTGCGCGCCATCGCTTCACGTTATGGCGCAAGCTGTGGTTGGCGCTGGCCGAATGCGAACAAGAGCTCGGCCTTGGAATCAGCGCGGCGCAGATCGACGAACTGCGAGCGCATGTGGACAAGGTGGACATTGCGCGCGCGGAGGTTCTGGAACGCGAACTCCGACACGATGTGATGTCCCACGTGCATGCGTTGCGCGAACAGTGTCCGCTAGCTGGGCCCATCGTGCACCTCGGGGCCACGAGTTGCTTTGTCACCGACAACTCGGAGCTGATCCAGATGCAGCAGGGCTTGGATCTCCTGCTGACCAAGCTGCGACGCGTGATTCGCCAACTCCGCGAGTTTGCGTTGAGCTATTGCGAACTTCCGACGTTGGGTTGGACTCACTTTCAGCCTGCGCAGTTCACTACGGTGGGCAAGCGTGCGGGGCTGTGGTTGCAGGACCTCGTCGAGGATCATGTCGAGCTCCTGCGAGTGCGGCAGAACTTGCGCTTCCGCGGCGTGAAAGGCACCACCGGGACACAAGACTCTTTCTTGAAGCTCTTTAATGGTGATGGGGCCAAGGTGGTGGCGCTCGATCAGCGCGTCACGGAACGCATGGGCTTTGCGCACTACTACGCTTTGACGGGGCAGACTTACTCCCGCAAGCAAGACGCGCGTGTGCTCGCGGCGTTGTCGGGTGTTGCGCAGTCGGGCGGCAAGTTCTCTTCCGACCTGCGCCTGTTGCAGCACCTGAACGAAGTGGAAGAACCGTTTGGCTCGAAACAGATTGGGTCGAGCGCCATGGCCTACAAGCGCAATCCCATGCGCAGCGAGCGCATGGCCGCGTTGGCGCGCTGGGTGATCAGCATCAGTCTGAATCCGGCGTTGACCGCTTCCACGCAGTGGATGGAGCGCACGCTCGACGACTCTGCCAACCGCAGACTGGCTAGCTCAGAGGCGTTCCTCGCGGTGGATGCGATTCTGGAGCTGTGGATGAACATCACCAAGGGCTTGGTGGTGCACGAAGGAGTGGTGAGTCGACGCGTCGAGGAACACCTGCCCATCATCGCCTCGGAAGAGATCTTGATGGAAGCGGTGAAGCGCGGAGGTGACCGTCAGGAGCTACACGAAGTCATTCGGTCCGCAGCCATGCGCGCACGCACGGCGCGGCTGGAAGGCCCGAAGCCGTTGGATTTCCTCGAACTACTGGCCGAAGACCAGCAGCTTGCGCCAGTGATTCCCATGTTGAAACAACGCTTGGATGCGCGGCGGTTCACTGGACGCGCCGCCGAGCAAGTGCGCGATTACGTGCGTGAGACCGTCGATCCATTGCTTGCAGAGTGGCCCGACCCTGCGCTCGGCGACGAGGTGTCCGTCTGACGCTCCGCGGCGCGCGGCTGATACCATCCCCGCGTGGCCATAGGGCCGCAGAGTACGCGCTGGCATGACCGCACTTTCGCGTCTGGAAAAGGCCTTGGGCTCGCGTCGCGCGCTGCTCATCTACTCTCACCGGAATCCAGATCCGGACACCGTGGGCGCGGCGCTTGGATTGCAATTCGTGCTGCGTGAGGCATTCGGACGCGAAGCGCAGCTCTGCTACCGCGGCATCATTGGGCGCGCAGAGAATCGCGAACTCGTGAAGCGACTCGCGCCGGAGCTGAAGCCCGCCCGCATTCTCTCTTCCGCCACATTCGACGGTGCGTTTCTTGTCGATTGCCAGCCGGACTTCGGTTTTGATGGCGACGAAGATCCTGTGCCGCTCACCGGAGTGATTGATCACCATCCCATCAGCGGTGCGGCTGAAGGGGTGCCCTTCGCCGATATTCGACCTACGTATGGCAGCACCTCGACCATTCTCACGGAGTACATTCGTGAATGTGGTCGCGAGCCGAGTGCCGCCGTCGCGACGGCGCTGTGGTACGGATTGAAGACGGACACTCAAGATCTCTCGCGGCGGGCCACGCCGGAAGATCGCCAAGCGCGCGATTGGCTGATGCCACGCGTGGACCACGCCACGTTGAGCGCCATTGAGAACCCGAAACTGTCTCGCTCCTACTACACCTCCTTGGTGACGGCGCTGACTCGAGCTGTCGTCACGGGTGACGTGATTCTCACGGAAATCGGGCGTGTGGCCTACCCCGACATGGTTGCGGAGATCGCCGATCGACTGATTCGCATGGAGCGTATTCGTTGGTCGATTTGTTGCGGGCTACACGAAAAGCGCCTGTATCTCAGTGTTCGGACGTGCCATCCCGAGCGCGATGCGGGCGACCTCGTGCGCACGGTGCTGGCTGGACGCGGCAGCGGAGGCGGACATGACACCATGGCTGCGGGGCGTATCGAACTGCCCGACGAAGGCTCCGTCACATGGCGCGATGCCGTGAGCGATCTGTGGAAACGCTTCCGCGTGGCTCTTGAGTGTGAACACGAAATTCCCGAGGCCCTGACGCTGCATCCGCCCTCGGGGCCGCGCATCTAGTCGAGCTTGCTACGATCCCTCGCAGGCGCACCCATGTACTTGTTTCCTCAAAGTGGTGGCTGGATCGAAGTGATTTGCGGCAGCATGTTCTCCGGCAAGACCGAAGAACTGATTCGGCGCTTGCGTCGGGCTCGCATCGCGCAGCAGCACGTGCGCATCTTCAAGCCTGCTGTCGATAGGCGCTACGACGAGCGAGACATCGTCTCGCACTCCGACCAACGCATCCCGTCGCGCGTGGTCTCGCGTGCAGAGGAAATCCTCGAGCACACGCCCATGGCCACGCAGGTGGTGGGCATTGATGAAGCCCAGTTCTTTGATGCGGATCTCTTGGATGTCTGCCGCGAACTGGCGCGGCGCGGGATGCGCGTCATTGTTGCAGGGCTCGAGCAGGATTATCGCGCGCAGCCGTTCCAGACCATGGCCTTGCTGCTGGCTGAGGCAGAGTTCATCACCAAGAACCTGGCCATCTGTGTGGTGTGCGGCAATCCTGCATTGAGAAACCAGCGCATCGCCGCGCGCGAGGGACGCATCGTGGTCGGTGGTTCCGATGCCTACGAGGCGCGTTGTCGGCGTTGTTTCCGTCCCGGGCCGGAAGCGCCGGACTTGTTCGCACCTGCTGAAGAGACGCCGTGAGCACTGCGGTCTTGGTGTTGGCTGGCTCGGACCCGCTCGGCTACAGCGGCCTGCAAGCTGATTTGCGCCATCTCGCGCACGCCCGGGTTCTTGGGCTCGGCATTCCCACGGCGTTGACGCTGCAAGCTGTGGACCGCATGGAGAGCGCTACTCCTGTGGCCGCAGCGCATGTGCAGCGAGCGCTCGAACTGGCCCTTGCAGACAGCGCCGTCGGAGCGGTGAAGATTGGCCTAGTGCTCGATCCTGCGGTGATGCGCTGCATTGCTCACGCGCTGCGCCAGACGCAGATTCCCGTGGTCTTGGATCCGGTGTTGGTCGCCACGGCGGGAGCACCCTTTCACGATGCCGAGTCTCGCGGGGCGATGCTCGAACATCTGCTGCCTTGCGCTAGTCTGCTGACTCCGAATCTTCCGGAACTGGCCACGTTGAGTGGTGCGAGCGTGAGCACAGACGCGGATGTGCTTGCGGCCGCCAATGCCCTGCGAAGGGGCACTCAGCTGGCGGTGTTGGTGAAAGGTGGGCACGCTCAAGGCCCAAGTGTGGAGGACGTTCTCATTCACTCTGGCGGCGTGCAGCGATTCACGTCGCCGCGCCGCGTAGGAACCATGCCGCGGGGCACGGGCTGCATGTTCTCGACCTTAGTGGCCGCCGCGCTAGCTGAGGGGGCGTCCATGGCCTCGGCTGTCGAGCGGGCGCACGGGCAGGTGCAGTTGGCGCTGGCGGCTGCGATCCAAGCCGGTCGCCGACGCTTAAGTCCCTGCGCCTTGGATCAGGGAAGGGGATAAAGTCTCCCCGTGGAAGTCCCCGCCGACGTGCAATCCCTCGTGACCGAACGCTTGGCCTGTCTCGGCCGCGGATTCGGAGCGCTTGAGGAGTCGGGATCCGCGCTAGGTGTGCGCTTTCAAGGCAGTGCCGAAATCCGCCTGCCTCCACATGTGCGCTCGGTGTTCCTGCGTTTGCGTGTCTTGGGCCAGTCCACGTTCCACGGCACGCTGCACTTTCACGATGAGCACTGGCGTTCGTTAGGTGTACGGGCGCTGAGCGGCGAAGAAGCCTTGCTGGTGGTCGAGATTCAAGAGCCTCTCTTGCGCGTGACCTTGCCGCCTGGAGTGAGCGCCTTGCTCCTCGACCTCGATTACTACAGCCACCCCGTGCGAGCGACCCACGACATGGCGGGTCTGCGTGCGCGCGGCCGCCGCTTCCTGACCTTGCGCGTAGATCTCACCAACAAGTGCAACCTGCGCTGCCGGATGTGTCAGTTGAGCTTTGATGAGGTCTTCTTCCAACAGAAGGACTACATCCAAGTGGAGGAGTTCGAGCGCATGGCCGCGGAGGTGTTTCCACTCACCGCACATCTCGCGCTCTCTGCTGGTTTTGAGCCGCTACTCCACCCGGGCTTCTCCGCCGTCCTCGCCAGAGTGCAAGCAGCAGAGATCCCGTTCGTGGAACTGACGACGAACGGAACTCTGTTGACTCCGGCGGTGATGCAGGCTTTGGTCGATGCGCGTGTCAACGCGGTCATCATGAGTGTGGATGGCGCGCGGCCAGAGACTTACGAGTACATCAGACGCGGCGCCGACTTCTCACGCTTCATTCGTTCGCTGCGCATCTTCACAGATGTGCAACGCGCGAGCGGCAGTGCCTATCCAGCATTGGTCTTCAACATGGTGCTGATGCGCCACAACATCGATGAACTAGAAGAAGTGTTGCGCCTCGGCGCGCGCTTCGGCTTGCGACGCATGAACACGGTCTTGATGGTGCCGCATGTCGGGCTCGAGATGGAGCACCAGTTGCTTCAGTTCGATCGTGAGCGCGCCAATCTCTCCTTCGCACGTGCGCGCAAAGCTGCATTGGAACTCGGCATCGAGGCCCAGATCCCGCCAGATTTCGATCTCAGCCTGCCGCAGCCCGATGTGGAGCGGGTGCCTGGTTTCGAAGGCATGACCCTCTGTCGCGATTGGGATCGCAAGGGCACAGCGGAAGCGGTGGAGTTGCCCGCAGAGGTGGTGGCGTTGAACTCCGACACGGCTGTCGCTTGCCACGCGCCTCAGAGCGATGAACAGCCTTGGCATCCTCCCGATCAGGACGGGGCTACTGCTATTGCCGCAGGCTCAGCCGCGCAGGGCCGATCCCCGCGTGATGCAGACGATATCGAAGCGCGCACGGCCTGTTCTTATCCGTGGACCATGGCTGTCTTGCGGCCCGATCGCGCAGTGGTGCCATGCTGCCAGTGGGTGGATCACGAAGTGATGGGCGACTTGAAGCAGCAGTCCTTTGAAGAGATTTGGAATGGTCCGGCCTATCAGCGTCTGCGCATCGAGCTTCAGACGCGACGCTTCAGGCCCGCCTGCTTGCACTGCCCCGAGCGTCAACGCATCTAGAGTTGGTGCACGCGCCGGAATTGCGCGAGCACCGCAGCGGGAGCGAACTCCAACACACGCGCGTGCGCAGCTTGCGCGCGACGCCGCGCACCTGCCTCGTCGCGATAGACAGTGATGATCGCTTCGGCGAGGGCCTGTTCATCATCCACCGGCACGAGCAACGCTTCCTCGCCATGCCGAACCATGTCGGGGATGCCGCCTGCGGCGGTGCTCACGATGGGTAGGCCTGAGGCCATGGCTTCGAGCAAGGTATGCGGCACGTTGTCGGCGCGTGAAGCATTCAGCAGAACTCCAGACTGCGCGTGAAGCTTGGCCAGTTCGGCGCGCCCGAGATTGCCGTGAAAGTTCACGCCGCCGAGCGTCTGCCCGCGGGCTTCTAGCCGTGCGCGTTCCGGGCCATCCCCGGCCACGGAAAGAGTGAGATCTCCGATCTCCTTCCGCGCGCGGGCAAACGCTCCTAGCACCACATCGACGCCATAGAGCGGATCTAAGGTGCGGGCCACGAGGCAGAGGCGCGGCAAGGGTTCGCGTGGGCTGAATGGAAATCCATTGACGTCGGCGAAATTCGGTAGCAAAGAGGCTGTCAGTCCATGGGATGTGAGTGCGCGTTGCAAGAAAGCGGATGGGACAGCCACGGCCGCAGCTCGGCGCATCACCCAAGGCGCGAGGCGCGGCCAACGCCGCAGGAAGTCTTCGAGCAATCCACCCTTGTAGTGCAGCACAACACGCCAGCCGAACAGCTTGGCCAAGAGCAGCAGGGGAGCGCAACGAGTCCAGAAGTAGGTGTGCGAGGCCCCGAGCAAGTGCACGCGGCGTGCTCTCGATGCGTGCCACAGCGCTGCGCAGACAAAGACCGTGAAGGACAGCACGGAACGTGCGAGCGGGATCTTGGCGAAGATTCCCAAGCGTGGATTGGTGCGCAGAACGCGGGTCTCAACGCCGATGTCAGGGAGGTGCCGTGCGAGCTCGCTGAGGGAGAGCGCCATCCCGCCTTGGGGTGGTGCAACCGGCCCGACTAACAGCACCGTCATGGGCCTCGGCCTCGCGTCAGGCATGGTGCTTGTCTGCCCAGAGTTGCAGCATGAGCGCGGTGTAAAGCTGCGTCGAATGGTCTTGGTAGCCCGCAAGATGTTCCCGATGCAGTCGTTCCACGTACGTCCGATCAAGAAGGTCCTTCGTCGCTGCGCGGGGCGTCAGCAAACGCTCCGTGAGTTCTTTGCGCGCGCTATGCCGGAACCACTCCGCAATGGGCACTTCGAAACCGCGCTTCTTGCCCGTCATGGTCTCGGCTGGGACACGCTCGCGGATCGCCTCACGGAAAATCCACTTGCCCGTTCGTCCGCGCAGTTTCATCGACACCGGCAAGCGGCAGGCGAGTTCGACGAACTCATGGTCTAGGAGCGGCACGCGCACTTCCAAGGAAGCGGCCATGCTCATCCTGTCCACTTTGGCCAGCACGTCATCTGCGAGGAAGGTGTGGAAGTCAACGTACTGCGCGCGAGAAACGGGATCGAGGTCCTTGCATTCAGACATGAGCTTGCGAAACAAATCCACGGGCTCGTGATCGCGCACTTCTGCGAGCACTTGTCGATGGAGTAGTCGCGAGTGCCCGTGAGCGAGGCGGGGAGCCATGGTGTTGAAGAATGCCTCGGCAGGTTCGGCGGCAAGATTGCGAAGCACGGTGCCAGCGCGGAGCGGGCGTGGAAGCCAGGAGCCACGCGGCCAGATGCTGCCGAGAGGCCCGAGCAATCCGCGGCGGATCCACGGTGGAATCAGATCTCTTGCGCGCTGCTCGCGTTGCTCAAAGAGGTAGCGGCGCTCGTAGCCTGCAAAGCACTCGTCCCCGCCATCGCCCGAGAGGGCGACCGTCATGTGCTTCCTTGCCATGCACGAAACCATCAAGGTTGGCAGGGCACTGGCATCAGCGAGGGGTTCATCACAGTGCCACGCGATCCGGTCTAGGTCACGCAAGACATCGGGTGAAGCGATTTCTTCGCGGTGATCTGTGCGGCACCATTCGGCCACGCGACGCGCGTCCGAGCGCTCATCGTGCGCCTGTGAGGCTGAACCGATCGTGCAGGTGAGCGGGCGGTGGCCGAGGCTTGTCATGCTCGAAACCACCGCAGCACTGTCCACGCCACCCGAGAGGAATGCCCCGAGGGGCACATCCGAAACGAGATGCGTGCGCACGCATTCATCAAGCTTGGCCCGGACGAGTTCAATGGCCTCAGTCTCGTTGGGAGCCTGCGTGGCGTCGAAGCGCAGTTGCCAGTAGCGCTGGATTTTTGGGGCTTCGCCGCGGCGAATCAACAGCGTGTGCCCGGGAGGGAGCTTTTGCACTTCACGCCAGATCGTGCGTGGGGCTGGGACATAGCGCAGCGCGAAGTAGTCGTCGAACGCTGCGGCATCTGCAGAGAACCGCAAGCCTTTGACCGTGCGTAGGGCCTTGATTTCGGAAGCGAAGGCAAGGTCGCCATCTTGCTGATGAATGTAGAGCGGCTTGATCCCCAAGCGATCGCGCGCGAGGAACAAGCTGTGCGCGTCCGCATCGTGAATGGCGAACGCGAACATGCCGCGCAAGCTGTTGACACACGCTGGGCCTTCCAGCTCGTACAGTGCGAGGATCGTTTCTGTGTCGCTATCTGTGAGGAAGCGCCGACCGCGGTTCTCGCAGCGTTCGCGTAGCGCGCGGTAGTTGTAGATTTCTCCGTTGAACACGATGGCGCGGCGACCATCGGCACTGACCATGGGCTGATGCCCCGTATGCAGGTCGATGATGGCAAGCCGACGAAAGGCAAAGCCGCAAGCACCGCTGACGTGGACGCCGCCGTCATCTGGGCCGCGGTGCCACATCGCGTCGGCCATGCTCTCAAGGGTTTCTGTAGCCGGTGTGCCACCGGAGCGCGCGTTGAAGATGCCAGCAATGCCACACATCTGCTGCGCGTCCTATCCGCCGGGATGCTGCTGGTAAGGCCCGTTGTTCATGGGCAGGCGAGCATGCGCTGCAATGCCAACCGGGCATCCGCTGCAATTGCGGGCGCGACGCAGATCTCGTTGACGACACGCCCTTCGACCAACGCTTCCAACGCCTCCAGCAGACGCGCGGGATCGATGCGGTACATGGTCGAGCACAAGCATTGTGTGCCGGATAGCGAGACAATGGTCTTGTCTTTGTGGCGCCGCGCTAGGCGCGCGACGAGATTGATCTCAGTGCCCACAGCGAAGCGAGAGCCTGCGGGGGCTGCTTCGATCGCGGCAATGATGCGTTCGGTGCTGCCGTAGCTGTCGGCAAGTTGCACCACGTCCAAGGTGCATTCCGGATGGACGATCACGTGCACACCCGGGATTCGCGCACGCACATCATGGACATGCGCAGCCAAGAACTTGGTGTGCACGGAGCAGTGCCCCTTCCAGAGCACAAGGCGCGCCTTGTCGCAGCCCGCGGCTAGGTTCTGCGCAGGGGCGAGGTGTGGGTCCCACACAGCCATCTCGCTTGCGGCTATGCCCATAGCTATGGCCGTGTTGCGTCCGAGATGCTGATCGGGCAAGAACAGCAGGCGCTCGCGTTGCGAGAAAGCCCACTTGAGGAGGCGAGCCGCGTTGGAAGAAGTGCACACCGCGCCGTCATTGCGACCTGTGAAGGCCTTGATGGCGGCTGAGCTATTCATGTACGTGACGGGCAGGACGCGCGCCGCGCCGCCAAGACTCTCAAAGGCGACCTCCACCTGATCCGCGTTGGCCATGTCGGCCATGGAGCAGCCCGCTGCGAGATCGGGCAAGATCACCCGTTGTTTTTCGCGCGCGAGGATGTCCGCCGACTCCGCCATGAAATGGACCCCGCAGAACACGATGAACTCAGCGACATCATTCTGCGCAGCAAGACTTGCGAGGCGGAACGAGTCACCAGTGATGTCGGCATGTTGGATCACTTCCTCCGCCTGATAGTGGTGGCCGAGGATCAAGAGACGCGTGCGCAAGGCGGACTTCGCAGCCTTGATGCGCTGCTCAAGAACCTCTGCTCTCGGAGGTGATGAAGTGGGTGTTGCGGTGGAACTCATGCGAGCGCGATCGTGGCGCAAGCTTATCAACGCCAGAGCATCAGCCGAGTTTCGCGATCTCCTCGCGGTAGCGGGTTTCAATGACGGCACGGCGCTTCTTGTGCGTGGCGGTGAGCGTGCCGTCCTCTATGGAAAAGGGGCCGGTCAGCAAGTGGAAAGCGCCGACGGTCTGGAAGGCGGGAAGTCCAGCCCCGCGGCCTGTGAGCGCCCGCAACTCTGCGGCGATGAGCTCGCGAACCGCCGGGAGGTTCGTGATGACCTCTGGAGGCCCAACGTGTCCTGCACGGCGCAGAGCTTCGAAGTCGGGGAGCACCAAAGCGGCGAGTTGCTTTTGAGCGTGGCCCACGACCACCACGTCGGCAATCCAAGGCGAGGCTTGGATGCGTGCCTCTAGCGGTTCGGGCTCCACGTTCTCACCGCCCGTCAGCACCAGGGTGTCCTTGGCGCGTCCAGTGATCATGATGCAGCCGCAGGGCGTAAGCCGTCCCAAGTCGCCCGTGGAGAACCAGCCCGCTTCGGAGAGAACTTGACTCGTGCCTGCGGCGTTTTGCCAGTAGCCCTGCATGACTTGAGGGCCGCGCACAGTGATCAAGCCCTGCTGGCCTTGGGGCAACGGGACTCCTTGAGGATCAAGAATGCGGAACTCTGTCGCG
>Ga0233425_10007657_pt1 | contig 14983 bp, 13 predicted proteins | sample Watercolumn_Towu_2_FD_181712 | JGI IMG/M metagenome (GOLD analysis project Ga0233425, IMG submission 181712) | Freshwater microbial communities from Lake Towuti, South Sulawesi, Indonesia - Watercolumn_Towuti2014_140_MG | ecosystem: Environmental > Aquatic > Freshwater > Lake | place...
AATGCACGACCTTGGTTTTCATTCACTCACTCCTTTCGTTGATTCGATTCGATTGATTGATTTCAATTCCATGCTTGCTGGTCGAACAGGTTTGTAGGGTGCTTGTTGTGCACAATACACTTTCCGCTGTACCTGACTGTTCTTCCCCTTGCCAGTGCAAGCGAACCGCCCACGCAGAACGCAAGTGCGATGCGTGGTTCAGTAGAGTGTGGCATCGGCTGATGTTGGCACCGGCATCGCGTGTGCGACGCAGAACGCTCTTCCCGTAGGAATGCTGTTGCCCCGCGACGATTCTCGCGAGGGGTTGTCGTCCCGCCTTGGGTGCGGTCCATCGGCTGTTCGCGTTTGTTAATGTGCAAATTCCGTGAACAGGAAAACCTAGCCATTAAGAAAAAATGTCAAGGGCGGCGCGCCAAGCGCCGTTCACTTTACCCTTGACATTTTTTCTGGATAGGTTATGTTCACGGTAAGAATTTGCACATTGGGCAACAAACGCGGAGAGAGGAGCGCCCAAGCGCGGGACGCCGAGCTGAGTAAATTGGCGGGCAATGACTACGGGAGGTTTCGTGTGCACACGACCCAGGTTAAGCCGATGCCACTTTCGAGAATCACGCTGGATGACATCGCCAACGAATGATTCTTGATTGATTCTGGTTTGTCTCATTGCGAATGAAACATCGAGCAAGGTGCGCGAATTTGATTGAAGGGTTAGCAGAGGAAACCAGGTTCGATTATTTCATCCTGGGTCGGATTAGACTGGGGTCAGCCAAACCAGGGAACAGGGGTGGGTGGGTGCGTCCTCACGCGCGCAACAAAAAAAGGGCTAGAGACGCATTGGCGCGTCCCTAGCCCTGGGTGCAAGGCACCTACTCTTGCGGTGGCTCGGCGTCTTTGAGGTTCAACGGCTTCAAGTCCTTGAGCACGTTGGCGAGCGCCTTTTCAAAAGCGGTGCGAATGACGGCGAGTGGCCACTCGGTGTCTTTATCGCAGGCGTAGATGCTGATCACCGCGAACGATTCGCCGGCTTTGATCGTATGACCGCAGTCGAGGCGAAGATCTTTCTTCGCGGTGAAGCGTTTGATCTGTGCCATGTCGCGCACACCCCCTTTCTAGCCATGATTTGCAAGCTGAATTTTGCTTGCTTGGCTGATGGGAGGGCAGCACACGAAGTCAAGGATTGTTCTGAGCGGAGCGGAGCGAAGTCGAAGAACAACTTGCGAAGGGCAGTCTGCGTCTGCCCGTAGTCCTTGACCGTGTGGTACACTGGGAATCAGCAAGCAAGCAAAAAAGCAAACCCCGCGTAACGCGGGGTGCGTGGGGCGGGGGATCGAATTGTTTTTACCTTGTACCCGTTCCCTGGTTTTGCGTGGGCAGACCAACGCGATAGGTGCTCACGCGCGCCTGGGGTTTGAATAGCATGGTCACGAATTCCCAGGTCGGATCGTAGGCATGGACCATCCTCAGTGCATCCTGGTCGTTCAGGTTTTCAATCCCGGCTCGAGGCACATAGGCAAAGGGGTGTCCGTTTCCAGTTGGACGTGAGGTGGTGTCCACGACAATCGCGCCGCGACCTGAGTCCTGGTATCCTCGTTGTGCCACGGGCCAAAAGAGGCGGAGGTTCTCTCCGATCCATGCCAGGTCGCTGGCGCGTTCTTGCTTTGCCCACTCGGGGATGGATCGGCGTTCGCGTTCGGGCATATGCAGAGATTATATCCTGCGCGGTCAATCCTCGGCAACGGATTTTTTCCCAGACCTGGTCCCAAGGGCGCGATGTCATTCGCTTATGGAATGGGATGGTTCTTCTCGGCGAGAACACCGACCAGGTAGGATGTGGTAGCGTCGGGTCTCACGAGTACCGCGACAAATTCTGTCCTGGGGTCGTACGTCAAGACTTGAAGTGTGAGGTTTTGATCGTCGAGGTTTTTGACGCTTTCAAAACACATGTAGCCGAAACGAATGAATGGATTCGCGCTGTCAGGGGCTTGGGCTTGTTTGTGGACGGTCGTGTCCACCATCAACGCGCCGCGTCCCGATTGTTCAAAACCGATCTTGGCGGCAGGCCACAACACATGCCCATACTCTTCCATAAAGGATTCATCGGGGGTGAGTTGCGGCTCAACCTGAGTGGACTGCTCTCTCTCAACCATAGACTGATTATACAAGGTATGGTCAACTCCCTGCCCAGGGCACGCGTTGAAAAGCGCAGGAGAAAAATAGTATAGTGGGTCTATGGACTCGCGAAACGAAATCGATTCTCAGCTGGGTCTGCCAGCACACCGGATTTGGTCTTATCTTTCGGGTGGCTGGCTCCCGTTCGTCTTGGACGTCGTTCATGGGCTTTTCGCGTTCTTGACGCGCGAACGGCAAGCGGGTCTGTATGAGATGCTGGAACACGACGCGGTCTTGGAACTGGGGGACCCCCAGGGCGAATCGGCACTGTACAAGAAACGCCAACGCGTCAAGTTTCTTCAAGATCATGTCATCGCGTTTCAAGATTTCGCGTGGGGCGATGGAAGGGTGCTTGCGGACTATCGGTGCTCGCCGGGTGTCGTGGTGGATCGCTACAAAAATGGAGACCGCTGGAACGTATTGATCTCACTTCGTGAGACGAAGAGCCGGGGCGATAATGAGGACTTTCATATTCAAAGAAGGATCATCCGCGGTTTTACCAAAAACGAAGAGTGGTGGCAATTGGAGATGCAACACGAAACGCGCTGGCTCAAACTTTCGATCATTTTCCCGAAACGTAGACCCTGCCAGCGCGCGGTTCTATTTGAAAAGACGCGGAACCGGGTCACGGTTCTGAATTCGGAGTCCCTGGCTAACCTGCCAGATGGTCGCCAGGTCTTAACCTGGGAAAAGACGCGACCGAAGCGTTTTGAGACCTATACGATCAAGTGGTGCTGGTAAAGGATGTGGGCGACGAGTCCGCGGAAACCCATCGCCCACGCGAATCAGTTAGCGGCCTCCGCCGCCACCACCACCACCATCGTTACACATGGATCTCTCACCCCTTTCTGTTTTTGGTTTAGGATAGTGATCGCGATCACCCGGGAAAAGTGCGTTGGAAAAATGTATGCAAGGAAGAGGGAAAAATAAAAGAGTAACTCTTATTGAGTTACTCTAATTGTAACGATATCGTTACTAATTGTCAAGCCCCCTTACCGGGGAGAGATTTCTGCTTCCTTTTGGGCTTCGGGCCGCGCCGGCGATCCTGTTTTAGATATCTCTCAATTGCTTCCCGAGTCGTCAGCCAATTTCTACCGATTTTGATTCCTTCAATATCACCTCGAATCAACAACCTTCGCAGAAAGCCAGTGGTGAGGCCACTAATCTGGGAAGCCTTGGTGACCGAGATAAGATTGGAGGTCAAGTCAGTGAGCGATTTGATGGTGTGATCTCCTCTCCATAGGGATTATATGTGAACTCGACAAAACTGACAAAATGCGCCCGGGGCGAGATTCGGTACTTCGCAAACACAAAAGAAAAAAACTCCGCGAGAGCGGAGTCACGGTCAATTGAAAGAAACTGTAAAATCGATGTCGCACAAGAAACGTTGTCAGAATAATTGGCTATCGAACATTCAAGAATCACACGTGAGTACGGCTTTGATCAAGAAGGATCCAACGACATTCTTATTGGTGGGTAAACTTCCAAAAACGCAGATCATTAGCAATATGTTACGCGGTCAGAAAGAAAAAGCAAAACAAGGCAAAGTGCTCTTTGAGGTATAGCCTCGCCAGAAAGACTGTCACCTCAGCTCTACGAGTAGTCTCATATTAAGCAGGTTGTCGTTCAGCGACGGATCACGCACAAGGTTGAAAGTCTCGTACAAGTCCGGGAGCACCTCACCTCCCATTCGGTTTGCAAGAAGGCTCCGATGTTCTTCTGTGGAATTGATGTCGCTAAACGCAATCATTCTGCCTATAACAAGATATTGCCCACCGAAACTCATCAGAGTGTTGGCAAAGAGAGTGGTCAGACCAATCACATGGAACGTTGGAATAATACATTGCGTCAACGGAATGGACGGCACATGTGCAAGACCCTTTCGTTTTCCACGTCTGATTACTAGCACGAGTTGGTCACACGTATTTTCATCGTCACATACAATTTGACAGTATCATTTATCTGTTAGCCATTATCCCCATTCCTTTACATCGTGAGACATTATGGGAGACGTTCTATTGGGTTTGACCGTGCCCGAGTATTCAACTCCCATCCCCTGATCTTGCGCCAGTCCGAAATATCAGCACTACCGGGACGTTGTTCTTCATGGGTTTTCCCCACATGGACGGTTACAATACAATCTAACCCATTTGTACGCGGCTGAGAGAGCAAATCCAATAATTTCCGTACAATGTTTTCAGATTCCGCTTCCGCATCAAATTCAGGCGGGTATGCTACAAATTCTTTAGTTACTCCTCCGGTAAGGACATGGGTTAGGGCAAAAGTTGCGGGTCCGCTTACTCCGTTAAGGATGACAATGTATCGCTGTGGTTGACTATCAGCCCACGGATTCGGACAAATCACGATCTGTCCAAAAACCGGGAAATCTTCTTTCTCTGGATCAACCTGGCTTACAAAGGGCTCCATAATCCGGCCCCCGTACATTTGGGCCGATTCGAATCCGCGCCGTGCAGAGTCTATCGTTTCGGGGGGGATATCACGATAAAAGAACCGCTTGGCCTTGCCGCCTTTCCCTTGACCGCTTACGACAGCCTTCTCCTTAACTACAACAATGGCATTGGGGTGCCGTTGAATATTGCGGTCGGTATTATCGGCAAACAATTCGTCATCAGGAATTCCGTAGATCTGCCCCAGTACGATCTCCGTAAGCGGATTAACGTCAGGAGATGCAATCAGGATGCAATTTTTGTCTTTAAGCATTTCCCGCAGACGCGTGTTATATACAGTGTTTGCAGTATTGGGATCCCGCTTCGGGTACTCGGGTGTATAAACAGGGTTTTCAATCGTGGCTCGATATTGCTGCCGGGCAAAGTAAGAGGTGAGCTCGGAGGCTGCTCGCAGATCCCAGTCACCGATCATTTCTCTGCCGAACGTCTCGTTATGCAAGGCACCTGTAAAGATGGAAACCTCTCCGCGCCGGCCAAGCAACTGGTTCCATAACCGCTTACGTGACCAATCGGCAAAGTCTGTAGAAATCATTTGTTTCAAAGAGGAGGTCAATTCCTTTTCGAAAATATCTGGCGCTTTCTCGTAGAAGAACATGTGCCTTTGGGCACGTATATCGAAAGCAAGATCCTCGACAGGGGAGTTTCTTTCCTGCAATACAGTAACAGGAACCACATTCTTGCCCAAGGCATGCCCAAAACCGAGCCAGAAATATGACATCGGATGGCAGGTCTTGAACCCTGTACGGATGATGATACAGTAAGCTGATTCAATCTGCTTTTGTATTTCCTTCGGGTTGTCATCCGTCTTGACCATCACGGCATCCCGAAAGCCGTTGATTGTCTTGAGATAGCTCTCAATTACGCGTTGGTTAGAAGGCCTCTGCTCGAGGTCTTGGGATATTCGCAAGATTCCAAGACCTACTGCAGACCTGACGTGAGTGGCAAAATCAAACCATATATCCAACAATTTTTCCTCGTTGTCTTTGTCATCAGTTTTCAAAGGTACTATATTTGATCCAAGGTAATGCTCGTATAGGAGTACCTTGGGCTCGATGATAGGATGCTGGGGATCGTCGTCTGCTCGCTGCCAGACATATTGAGAGCGATCAAACTCTTCTTGTGGAATGGGGTCCAAGTTGTGGTAAGGGAAGGGTTTGCACCCAAGATCTTTGAGATCCTTCATTATCTCCCGGCCGAATTCGGAAGCGTCATGATGAATGACAACGATTTTATGGTGAATTCCATATGCAAGACCAAGCTCGTAGAAGACATTCGGGTTGGGCAAGGAAACGTCGGCGGTGACAAAATCCGACTCTTGCACCCGCTTGCAGACGCCTTCACAAATGATGATGCCGGGTCTGCGTACTTCATCCGCGCGCTGCAAGGTCACTTTCCCCTCGAAGTTATTGGTGAAGTACAAGGAAAGGCAGTTCTTGAAGAACACATTCAGGTTGTCGCGGAACGGCATGATGGAGAAACCAACATAGTCTCCGTTCATCTTGCGTTCTCTCAAAGACCGTTCGATAGCGTCTGTGTAGACGCAACCTTTGCCGGTCATAAAGCATGGATCAACACGCCGATGTTGTGTATCGATCGCGCCTGAAAAGGCCTTCATCTGACTCGGAGGTGTGTACGGCATTGACTTTTTCTCCTTCACATGTGTGTATGCAGAACGCTGAGATCGCACGATTAAGCCCGTGACAGGTTCTGCAAGGTATTTCCGTAATATCTCACTGTAACTACATTACAGTATTCACAATGTTTACATATGCACATTTACTCCGTGTCTGACTAACTAGGGCTTATATCTCAATAGTCAGAACATCGTGTGCGGCTTTTCCTTAAATTTTTAGTCGGGCAAGCAGTCAAGACATCGTGTGTGATTTCAAGTTGTCATAGAAAAAAACACTTGATTTTAGGGCAGGATTCGAAAACTACCCACGATGTCCTGACTATGTTTGGCTACTAATGTGCCCACGATGTCCTGACTGCTCGAGCGCACACGATGTCTTGACCATTGAGACTTATACGGAAAGATTCCGAATAATACCTCGTACAAAGGTGTTTAGGCAGATTTTTTCCACTATATTGTTTTTCGTCAGAAGTCAAGCATATGCTTTCAGACATGATCATCGCGTTTGCCCACTTGTCGTACAATAAACATTGTAAGGATATTTTTTGACGCTAACACACAATGCAAAAACTTCCATCGAAGCTGAACTTCCTACTATAGGACTTGAAAAGTGATTGGATAATTGTTGATCGAGACGAAGATTATCCTGGGTGCTGTCCTTGAGGATGAAGGGCTTCGAGTTTCTCCATGCGTTCTGTAAGGTCGTAGTATTGTCCATGGTGGACTACTTGCTCTTGTCGCATGGCGACAACTTCACCCAGGACCTTATCCACAAGGTTTATCACTCGACTTTCAGATTCTACCTGCTTGCCTTTTACCTCATTGATTTGATCTTCAAGTTTATTGATCTCCCGAAGAACAAGAGCAAAACCATCCTTCCACGTTTTTAGATCATCTGCCATACACCTATCGTACAAAACCCAGGATTACAAGTCAATAAAGATGAGTCATAAGCGTGTCAGGATGCGAGGGCAACGTCGCACATGAATAGTTGTAAGAATAATCTTACCCTGCAGTAATGAATCCGTTGCAACTTTATACTTTGACTAGACTGAGGACAACATAGATGTGATCCAATACCTCGAACCAGATGTTATCAAGGTTTGTTACGGAACCAGTCATGTGATCCTTCAACACGTCAGAAAGTCGCGAAATGAGCGAACCACGGACAATCTTCTGCTTGAGTAGTTCTTGTTCTTCGCTTCCTCCGGGCAATCCTTTTGAAAGTTTTCTACTCATAATATCCCAGTTCATATTTTCACCTTGATGATGTGTCGCTTTTTCCAATAGTACTCCTTGAAGACCATCAATCAGTGTCCTCATTTCACCAGCCGTGGCGGTACGCTCTGCCAAACCAGCTCTAAAACTTGAATACGTGTTCACCGCCCGATCAAAGCGTGCCAGCAAATTTGGGTTGTTCAGTCTTTGCAGCAACTCGCGCACCTCAGTCGGGCGATTTTGAGACGAACGCATTTCTTGATAACTTCGAACATACTTGTTTGAGTAACCTTGGGCAGTTGGGGTGACTATATCGCCAACGCGTGAAACGAAACTGAAGACGCCAGTGCTTCCAGAAGTCGTCATTGCATAGAAACCCGATGCTTGATTAACATCATATACAGACATTGGGGGAATTACCCCTGTGAGCCTATCGATGCTTTGGGGCTTGAGTTCAAGATACATTTCTTCGGCTTCATCTGGACGATTAGATAGGGCGTCGATTTGCCAATTGAGATCATCGATTGTTTTCTGAACAGTAGGGACGATTGCCTGGGCGTCCTTATTCCGTTGGAGCCAGGTTAGGAGGTAATCCCTTTGTACCTTGAGTTGATCGATTGAATCATCTTTCATTGTTTCCTTCGTAATCATTGATCGAGTGATACCAAAAATTTGGATGACCCAGAACAACTAATGTCTGAAGCATTTCCGAAGTAACTAGGAAGTAATGTCTTACAAGACGTCTGTGACGATTTTTCGGAAAGATTCTCGACGCAAAGGAAATGCACAGCTTGACCACTTGTGATGAAGTTCTCTTTTGTAGTCTTCAAGGAGTGTTGCCATTTCACCTCACATTTGGGATTGAAGTATTGAAAATGATCAGTGTCATCCTCTGTATTTTTCAAACATTGCCCGTACCTCAGCGATTTGCTCAGCTGTCTTTGCTACTCCCAGACGATGTGCGAATTCATACGTTAGCTTTGCCACAATCTCACTAAAGTCAGCAGGGTTGTATGTTCTCTTGCCTTCCCGTATTTCAATGAGTAGCTGATTTGTCTCAGTATCAACTTTGGAGAAATACAACTGCGACAAGGCTTCCCAAGCTGCATTGGTTAATTTCACCTTGTGGGCATCGGTGAGATTGTCATAGCGCCGCAGAAGCATCTCTCTGTCTTGCTCAGAAAACGGGGCTACTGCCAATAGAGTTTTTAGATTGATGTTCATGGAAATCCTCCTGTTCGTCTCTCTTTTGTTTGTTAGATAAGCTCAACTTTATAGTCGTGTATTCCCTGTCGCACAACCAATCTTGTCTGACGTTATCTCAAAACCTGGGTGAATCAAAAATTGTTCCAGTGTAAATGCAATACAATTATTGAATCGCCATCATGGTATAATTAGCGATGTGCCCAACCTTGAAGCTCAAGACCGATCACCCATTGAACAAAAAGAATTCTTGTGCCCAACCTGCGGTTCTCCCCTCGTCCCGGTTCACACTCTCCCAGTAGAAAAGATTCGGTATCTTCAACAAGTTGAAATCTGGGAACAATACTATTGCAACCCTTGCGACCGACGTTTTTGCATCGAAGAAATTTGGTGATCCGCGATAGCTCGCATTTCTTCATGATGGTATACTATTGCAATCGCCTGGTTCTGCCCCAGCTTCTTTTTCTACGGACTTGAAAGAAGTTGAGCCTTGCCGTTGCTGACAAGGTTAGTGCTTGTTAATCCGGAGCATCACGGATCCAAGTCACTTGAGGATGGCCAGGCGTTTTTGATGCTGACGGTGCAACGCCAAGTAAAACCATGAGCACAAGCAGTGTAAGAAGCCATTGTTATTCTCTAATCAAACCCTGGGTGGTCGATTGCGTTTCTTGGCATGAGCATTGTCCTGGGATTTCTCTCTGAGGATAGGTTCGTCTGGCTCCTCTTGCATCGCTTGTCTAATTTGTAATCGCTCCTCAATCGCATGCTCAACCTCACCGCGATCTCGACCATATTGAACCCGTGATCGTTGGCGAAGCTGTTGCCCCAATGCTTCGTTTTCAATTCCTGGGAAGTCGTAGGTGAGGATAAGGTGTTCTTTCGGGCGTGCGTTTTCCTGGGTGAGTTTGCACCGCGCCTGAAAGTTCGCCAACCCGACCAATTGGTTAGCGGTCTCTGCAGCAACCTGGTCTGGAGTTTTCTGCGTTCCTGGGACCCAACGATATTGTTGGATGTCTCCACTCTTAACCGGCAGATCATACCCTTGATATTCCTTCTTTAACTTCTGCGCTTTCGCTAATCTCTCTTGGCGTTGTGGCGTGATCTTCCCCTGTTGTTCGAGAATGTTTGCGGTCTTGGTTCTCACCCAGACATACTTATCGGACACTGTGGGGTTTGAGTGAAATTCATCGGCTAAGGTCTTGATAATAGTCTGACGCTCCTCTTTTGGAAAAATCGGATCGCTGTACCATCGGGGCAAGCGAGAATGCGCTCCATAATCTCTTTGTGCTGGGTGAGTCGGTTTAGACCCCTCAGTCTTCAGTATAAGAATATCTTTTATGATCTCATCATACTTGCCAGAAAGCCATTCCTGCCAATTTTGTTCAATCTCGTCAAGACACTTGTAAAAATCCTGCTCCACATCTTCTGGTGTCCACCAGAACTTTTGTGATGAAGGAAACGGCACAGACTGCTCCCGATTGGTATGGAAATAGAATCCTGTGGCTATACTGCTCGTAAACTCACAATCCCGATATTTTTCTACAAGCTTCATATACTCCTGATCTCGCGTTTTTCCGGCAAACAGATTCGCAAAACTACCAATTTCATAGCATGCAAGCAATGGTTTAAAAACTTCATAAAGAACGCGCATCTCAATATTCAATCGGAAATATTCTCTGTCTATTGTATTAAACTCCTTTTTTTCATCTTCCGAATCCCAGATCCATTCGTAGGATTCCTTATATACAGGGCTGGTAATCATCTCGGGACGTAACTCTCCCGGTGGTGGTGTTGTATCAAACTCATTGGCAAGAGAAGTCGCGTTGTGACCCGTGACCCGGAAAATGATCAGGTTTCCCACTGCGGGCGTGATCTCGGCAATCTCAGGCGTCAATTGCGCTCTGACTTGGTGTGCAATCACTGTGTCCACCCCATACTTTCTTGCCTGGGCTTGAAGCATTGGGAACGCGGTCGTCATGTACGTTTGGAACTCGTCCGCAAAAAGATGAAACGGTCGCCGTTCGTGATTGGATATGTCGGCGCGTGAGAATGCCGCTTGCAAAAGTTCCCACACCACAAATGCTCCGATTATGCCTCCTCGATCTGCACCCAGGTTGACTAGGATGATCACGCCACGGTCCATCGCTTGACGAAAATCAATCGAGTTGGTCGGCTGGCCAAAAATGCTATGCAATACCGGGTCGGATTGAAAACGCTCGAGCTTGTTTAGACTCGATTCGGAGATTTCCCGTCGTTCACGTTCAGAACGCGCGTCAAGCTCCTCTTCCCAGTATCGCCGTATTCGGGCAAAGCGATTGGACAGCGCGGGATAAAACTGCTCGCGGTATTCCTGGTCTAGCAAAAACTTGGGTGTCTCGGCAAGCGTGTGCCCCTGGTTGATGATGAATGTGGTCGCCAATTGTTGGAGCATGTTTTTCATGCGCGCGGCACCACTCTCGAAGATTGGTGCAAACTCTTTAAGACTCCCCAACGCATCGATAAAACTCTGGGTTTTGCGACTCACCTCAAGTTCATTGGTTGGGTCACTGCAGAAAAATGGATTGAACCCAAAGGGGCGATCAATGTCGCTGGGATCCCAGAAGATCACGTCGGACTCGCGGTAATCTGGGATTGATGCCATAAGTTTCTTGACCGAGTCACCATGTGGATCAAGGAAACAGAGTCCGTCGCGATTTGCGATGTCCTGGTAGGCCATAGACTCAAGGAGCGTGCTTTTACCAGTTCCCGTGATGCCAATCACATAGGTTGAGCGCGCGCGAGCGCTTGCGCCAATCGCGACATTTTGCCCTGATGGATTGCCCTTACCCAGGATAACCTGCTTTTCCATGGTGAATCATCACTTTTATCAACCACCACTACCGATGGCACATGCGCTCGTCAGGATCGGATTTGCTGGTGCGTGATAATACAGTGCTTGGGAAAAACAAAAACACCTCATGCCGGGCGCGTGCGCGCGCGAACATCAGGTGCCGCGTTCTAACCTTCAAGATGAAACGTAGTTTTTTGAAGCCAGTATGTCCCAAGCGCGGTCATTTCGCTACTCCTCCACAAGAGCGAACCAGACTGCATCCATGAACCAGGGACGATGAGAAAGTGTTATCTTGATTATATCCTAAATTGCTAAAAAAACAAAACGCGTGAGATTGCCCTCGCGCGTATTGTGTTTCATCCGAGAAGCATCGCTGGGCGTGCCAAGATTTCCAAAACAAACGCTACTGCTTTGCCAGTTTGCATGGCAACACCAACAGTAGCATAGGATTCGATTCGTCTGAGTTGGTTTGATATAATAGATCGTTTATGCGTGAGAGAGACCAAGATGATCTCCCCATATCAAAGTCAGCAGCATGGCAAGTTGGTGATGCGAAAAAGATCATCGCCCAAGTCGAGGAGTTTATCTCCCCGTCCATTCTCGAAGAAACCGAACGAGAGATTTTTCAAACTGCACCCTACTTGAATGAACCAGGGAATAAGGAGCATTGGATTGATTTCCTCTATTATCTCGATCACCAACTGTTAGCGGAGGAAGCCCCTACCTTCAATCAACGCTGGTTGTCCGTTCAGTGCGCGCTGGCTTTGTCTGGAAAAGTCAACGTGGCGCGAAGTTTGCGTGAATCAGGATATTCCCAACCCTTTCGTCCTTTCGATCCAGACGACCAACTCAACACCCAGGTTGCCACACCCCAGGATGTGATCGTCTACTATGGGTGGTATAGGCAAGGAGAATCCGAGGAGTTTAGTTTGCACCATGTGTTTGCGGCGAGTAAACGGATTCTCCTGGCATCGCATATCAAGTATCGGCAAGACCCGTCATATTCGAGGAGAGATCAGTATCAGAGTCACCTTGCCTGCTATTATCTGCTCGAACTGGCCGCTAAACTTGATGCCGATCCTTTTCCTGGCTGTTGATTTTGTGGATCGCGCGTTAAGTAGCAGTGATCTAACCTCAATGGTTTGAGCGCCTTTCACTTTGCAAATTTGAGTTCCAATACAAGGCAAGGTAACTGTTGATCGCGCGCCAACATACGATTCAACCAATTCCAGCCCAAGCGAAAATAACTGAGCGTGCGTCGTGCTTTACGATCAACCCAGTGTCGCCAGCCGCGCTTGACCACCGTGACGGCGACCTGAACCAACCAGACATAGGCCAGTGCCATCACCAATAGCAGGCGTTCAAATCGTGCGGGTGTTTCAAGACCGCTCGTTTCCAAGTCCCAACCGTGCGATTTGAAATCGCGGAACATCTCTTCGATCCAGAAACGCCGCGCATAAAGCTGGACGGCTTCGCGTCCAAGAGTGACATCACTGATCAGATACCAGGGTTCATCTTCGTCGGGAGCCCAATAGCCAATCAACTCCACCAACCCAAATTTCTGTTGCGTGATGCGACACCGTCCCCAGGAACGGAACTCGCCGCGCTGGAGACCGCTGGCGTTCAGTTTGAAGGCTTTGTGGCGCGTCGGAAAAGCCCAAGTACTTTGATCCAAGCGTTGCACAAAATGCCAGTGGAGCGTGTCGCGGACAAAGCCTTGAAACACTACATCTTGGTATTCGCGGTCGCCGATCACCCAGATCTGGTGGATGCCTGGCGGAAGTTGCTCGGCGACGAAACGCAAAGCCGCATGGACGTAGCGTAACTGGAACGTGCCTTGTTTCTTTTGCACCTTCCACGCGAGTGGCAAGACGCGTCCGCGAAAGGCAATCCCGACCATCACGATATTGAGTGTATTGCTCAAGGTCGTGCGATCAATGATCAAGATGATCCGTTCTTGATTCTTCAACCAACGGAGTAGGTATCGGACGGTCGGCGCATAGAGCGTCCGAACATTCAGGCGTGGATTCATCAGCACACGCCGTAAGCGTTGAACGATGCTGTCGCGGTCCCCGTCCCAGGGAAGATGTGCGGCGATGCGGGTCAGTTGGCAATGTGCGGCCACGAACAACCCGGCGATGAACCACGCCAGGTTGCGCGCTTGGGTAATTCGCTGGGTTGGGCAATTTGGTAAAATCGAGTGCAGTACAGTATGATAGACGCGCTGGCTGTTGCTCATGGTGAGACTCCTGAAGTGTAGATTGGGTTGTGGTAGACCACAATCTTACTCCAGTCGAGCCAATTCACCTAACGACAGCCAGTCCTATTTTCAAAAGTGAAAGTCACTCAACCTCAATGGTAGTGTTATACCCCAAAAGCAATCATCTGTTCACCAGGGGTGTTTTCAGATAAATGTTTCGGAGTATAATGAAGCAGTGCAAGGAGGCATTGCGGCGTGTTATTCATCATTTGTTTCTAGCATCTCAGCAAGTCTTTTCAGGGATTCCCAAGAGCCGCTACTCATTGGAATAAGAACCGCTGTTCGTCATTGATGGCACACTGATCCTGGGATTCAACAAAGACGCGCTACAATCAGAGATTGAGAGATTGAGAGAATGACTCGTCGCGAATTTCTCACGCTCAGCGCGGCACTGCTCGCCGGTTGCGCGCCGACACCACAAAGCCCAACCCCTGCACCAACGAAAGGAATCACCGTGACGACAACCCCCGATAATCTCAATGGGATGATCGGACAAATGTTGATGATTGGTTTTCGCGGATTCGAGGTGAACGATGCCAGCCCCATCGCGCGCGATGTGCGCGAACGGCACATCGGTAGTGTCGTGCTGTTCGATTACGATGTCGCGACGCAAAAACGCGAACGCAATGTGCAATCGCCGGAGCAGGTCAAAGCGTTGTGCGCGGCTTTGCAAAGCATCGCGCCGACGAAATTGTTGATCGCGATTGACCAGGAAGGCGGCAAGGTCGCGCGGCTCACCGAGCGGTACGGTTTTCCGGCGACCGTCTCGCAACAAACGCTCGGCACGAAAAACGATCTTGTGTACACGCGCCAGGTCGCGGACACGACGGCGAAGACGCTCGCCGATGTCGGGATCAATCTCAACCTCGCGCCGGTCGTTGATCTCAACACGAACCCGGATAATCCGGTGATCGGCAAAATCGAACGCAGTTTTTCGGCGGATGCGAGCGTCGTTACGAATCACGCGTGCGAATTGATCGCGGCGCATCATGCGCGCGGCGTGTTGACGACGCTGAAACATTTTCCGGGACACGGCAGTTCGAAAGCCGATTCGCATTTGGGTTTTGTGGATGTAACGCAAACCTGGTCGCGCGTCGAACTCGAACCGTACCGGCAAATCATCGCCGCCGGTGAATGTGATGCCGTGATGACCGCGCACGTCTTTAACGCGAATCTCGACGCACAATTGCCCGCGACGCTCT
>Ga0233425_10007658_pt1 | contig 14982 bp, 13 predicted proteins | sample Watercolumn_Towu_2_FD_181712 | JGI IMG/M metagenome (GOLD analysis project Ga0233425, IMG submission 181712) | Freshwater microbial communities from Lake Towuti, South Sulawesi, Indonesia - Watercolumn_Towuti2014_140_MG | ecosystem: Environmental > Aquatic > Freshwater > Lake | place...
GCCCGCAATGACGATGAGGTCGGCCAGCGACACCTGGGTGCCGCCCGCGGCGTTGAACTCCGAGGCGATGCCCTCGAGCGCCGACAGGACGCCGGAGAGCTCGGCCGGGTTGTTCACCGCCCAGTCGTTCTGCGGAGCGAGGCGGATGCGCGCGCCGTTGGCGCCGCCGCGCTTGTCGGTGCCGCGGAACGTCGACGCCGACGCCCACGCGGTCCGCACGAGCGCCGCGACCGACAGGCCGGACGCGAGCACCTTGTCCTTGAGCGCCGCGACGTCCGCGTCGCTGAGCAGCGCGCCCTCGTGGGTCGGGACCGGGTCCTGCCAGATGAGCTCCTCGCTCGGGACCTCGGGGCCGAGGTAGCGGGCGACCGGGCCCATGTCGCGGTGGGTCAGCTTGAACCACGCGCGGGCGTAGGCGTCGGCGAACTCCGCCGGGTTCTCGTGGAAGCGGCGGGCGATGGGCTCGTAGATCGGGTCGAAGCGCAGCGCGAGGTCGGTGGTGAGCATGACCGGCACATGGCGCTTCGCGGGGTCGTGGGGGTCGGGCACCGTGCCCTGCGCCGACTCCTCGACCGGGATCCACTGCTTGGCGCCGGCGGGGCTCTCCGAGAGCTGCCACTCGTAGCCGAACAGGACGTCGAAGTAGCCGTTGTCCCAGGCGATCGGGTTCGGCGTCCACGCGCCCTCGAGGCCCGACGTGATGGTGTCGTTGCCGCTGCCCGTGCCGTGGCTGTTCTTCCAGCCCAGGCCCATCTCCTGCAGCGGCGCCGCCTCGGGCTCCGGACCGACGGTGTCGACCGGGCTCGCCGCGCCGTGGGTCTTGCCGAAGGTGTGGCCGCCGGCGATGAGCGCGACGGTCTCCTCGTCGTTCATCGCCATGCGCGCGAACGTCTCGCGGATGTCGCGGGCGGAGGCCATCGGGTCCGGCGTGCCGTTCGGGCCCTCGGGGTTGACGTAGATGAGGCCCATCTGGACGGCGGCGAGCGGGTTGGACAGCTCGCGGTCGCCGCTGTAGCGCTCGTCGCCGAGCCAGGTCTCCTCGGTGCCCCAGTTGATCTCCTCGGGCTCCCACACGTCCTCGCGGCCGCCGCCGAAGCCGAAGGTCTGGAACCCCATCGTCTCCATGGCGACATTGCCGGTGAGCACGAGGAGGTCGGCCCAGGAGATGCTCTGGCCGTACTTCTGCTTGATCGGCCACAGCAGGCGCCGGGCCTTGTCGAGGTTGGCGTTGTCCGGCCAGCTGTTGAGCGGGGCGAAGCGCTGCTCGCCGGAGCCGGCGCCGCCGCGGCCGTCGCTGATGCGGTAGGTGCCGGCCGCGTGCCACGTCATGCGGACGAACAGCGGGCCGTAGTGGCCGTAGTCCGCGGGCCACCACTCCTGGCTGTCGGTCATGAGCGCGGCCAGGTCGGCCTTGAGCGCCGCGAGGTCGAGGGACTCGAACGCGGCCTTGTAGTCGAAGTCCTCGCCGAGCGGGTTGCCCTTCGGCGGGTTGCGGTGCAGGACGCTCAGGTCGAGCTGGTTGGGCCACCAGTCGCGGTTGGACTGGCCGCCATGCGACGCGTGCGCCACCGGGCACTTGCTCTCGTCGGCCATGCGGTGCTTCCTCCTCGTTGAGGGATGGGGCTCTCAGGACGTCGGTACAGCCGAGCAGGAGGGGCAGAAGCCCCAGTAGACGACTTCGGCCTCGTCGATGACGTAGCCGCGGTCGTCGGACGCGGTGAGGCAGGGCGTGTGGCTCACCGCGCAGTCCACGTCCTCGATGGCGCCGCACGTGCGGCACACGACGTGGTGGTGGTTGTCGCCGACCCGCGACTCATAGCGGGCCACCGAGCCCGAGGGCTCGATGCGGCGGACCAGGCCTGCGGCCGTGAGGGCGCGCAGGACGTCGTATACCGCCTGGGTCGAGACCTCGCCCAGGTCGGCCCGTACCGCACCGATGATCGTGTCGGTGTCGGCGTGCGGGTGCTCGTGCACAGCGTGGAGCACGGCGACCCGGGGGCGGGTGACGCGCAGACCGGCCCCGCGGATGCGGGACTCGGCATCGGGGGTCATGAGCACGTCCCGATCCTCCCCCCTTATCTGGAATCGGTCAAGAGAGAGATTTCCCCATGCGGGACAACAGGTTGCGGGCGCGCTCCCACGGGACAGCAGCCGACGCCTAGGCTGCGGGAAACCCCTCGGACCCTCGGAGGCAGCATGGCCCCGCCGCTCGGCGCCGTCTTCCCGCCCTGGTACCCGCCGGAGCTCCTGCGCCCGGCGGCCCTCGCGGCCGAGGAGTGCGGGATCCCCCAGCTGTGGCTGTGGGAGGACTGCTTCAAGGAGAGCGGCATGGCGGCCGCGGCGGCCGTCCTCGGCTGGACCGAGCGCCTCTCGGTCGCCGTCGGCCTCTTCCCCGTCCCGCTGCGCAACGTCGCCCTCCTCGCGATGGAGACCGCGACGCTGCAGCGGCTGTTCCCGGGGCGGTTCCGGCCGGTGGTAGGGCACGGCGTGCAGAGCTGGATGGGGCAGGTGGGGGCGCGCGCCGAGTCCCCGCTGACCCTGCTGCGCGAGCACATCGTGGCCCTGGACCTGCTCCTGGCAGGCGAGGAGGTGACGACGTCGGGACGCTACGTCTCGCTCGACGCCGTGCGGCTCGACTGGCCGCCGCAGCAGCCGCTGCGGGTATGGGGCGGGGGCACCGGCCCGAAGACCCTGTCGCTGCTCGGGGAGGTGGCTGCCGGCGTCCTCATCGACTCGGGCAACTCGCCGGCCTCGCTTCGGGAGGCGCTGGCTGTGATCGACTCGGGCGTCGCGGCAGGAGGGCGCACGGACCGGCCCGAGATCCCGGTGTTCGTCCATGCCGTGCGCGGCGAAGGGGCGGTCCAGCGCCTGGCCGCCGACCTCGGCGGGCCCACCGGCGACCCCGACACCGAGCGCGGGCTCGCCGGCACGGCGGCGGACGTCGCGGCCGGCGTCGCCCGCTACCGGGCTGCCGGTGCCACCTCGGTGGTCCTGCGGCCGCTGGAGGACGAGCCCGACATCGTGGGCTGGATGCGGTGGATCGGCCAGGAGGTCGTCCCCCTCGTCGAGGAGTAGCGCCCCGGCCGCGATGATGGGCGCATGCAGCAGCGAGGGACCGCCGTCGTCACCGGGGCCAGCAGCGGGATCGGCGCGGCCACCGCGCTCGCCCTCGCGTCGGAGGGCTTCGACGTCCTCGCCTGCGCCCGCCGCACCGACCGGCTCGCCGACGTCGCCGCCGCGCACGAGCGGATCACCGCGTGGGAGCTCGACGTCACCGACCAGCACAGCGTCGACGCCCTCGCCGCGCACCTGGCCGGCGCCGACGTCACCACGCTGGTGGCCAACGCGGGAGGCGCGTTCGATGCCGCGTCCATCGCCGACGCCGACCTCGCCTCGTGGCAGCGCACCTACGACGTCAACGTGCTGGGCACGGTCCGCACGATCCAGGCGCTGCTGCCGCTGCTGGTGCGCTCCGGCCGCGGGCTCGTCGTCGTCATGGGATCGACCGCCGGGCACGTCGCCTACGAGGGCGGCGGGTCCTATGCCGCCGCCAAGCACGCCGAGGCCGCCCTCGCCGCCACGCTGCGGCTCGAGCTGTGCGGCCAGCCCGTCCGCGTCACCGAGATCGCGCCGGGCATGGTGCGCACCGAGGAGTTCGCGGTCAACCGGTTCCACGGCGACGCCGACCGCGCGGCGTCGGTGTACGCCGGCGTCGAGCAGCCCCTCACGGCCGGCGACATCGCCGACGCCGTCGCCTGGGTGGCCACCCGGCCGAGCCACGTGAACCTCGACCAGATCACGATCCGCCCCGTCGCGCAGGCCGCGCAGCACAAGGTGCACCGCACTACCGGCTGAGCACCTCGGACACGTGGGTCACATCGTCGGCCTCGCCGGTGGCTGCGGGGCGCGCGGGCGCTAGGTTCGCGCGTGGAGCAGGACGGCGTCGCACGACGCCGTCCGACCCCTGCCCGCCGCAGCGTCCCGAGCTGCGGACGGGCATGAGGACGAGGAGAGACGCGTGCGCATCGGCATCCCCCGCGAGTCCAAGCCGGGCGAGACCCTCGTCGCGGCCACCCCCGCGACGGCCGCCCAGCTCATCAAGCTGGGCTACGAGGTCGTCATCGAGGCGGGGGCCGGCGGCTCGGCCGACCAGCCCGACGACGCCTACACCGCGGCCGGCGCGACCCTCGCCGACCCGGCCACGGTGTGGTCGAGCGACGTCGTCGCCAAGGTGAACGCGCCGAGCGACGACGAGATCGCGCGGCTGCAGCCCGGCACCGTGCTGGTCTCGATGATGGCCCCGGGCCGGTCGCCCGAGCTCGTCGAGAAGCTGCGGGCCGCGGGCGTCACCGCGCTCGCGCTCGACGCCGTCCCGCGCATCTCCCGTGCGCAGGCCCTGGACGTGCTGTCGTCGATGGCCAACGTCGCCGGCTACCGCGCGGTCGTCGAGGCCGCGCATGCGTTCGGCCGACAGTTCACCGGCCAGGTCACCGCCGCGGGCAAGGTGCCGCCGGCGCGCATCTTCGTGGTCGGTGCCGGCGTGGCCGGCCTCGCCGCGATCGGCGCGGCGGGGTCGATGGGCGCGGTCGTCCGTGCGTTCGACGTCCGCCCCGAGGTCGCCGAGCAGGTCAAGTCGATGGGCGCCGACTTCGTCTTCGTGGAGATGGAGCAGGAGGTCTCCTCCGACGGCTACGCCAAGGAGATGACCGCCGAGCAGGAGGCGGCCACCGCCGCGATGTACGACGCCGAGGCCCGCGCCGCCGACATCGTCATCACCACCGCCCTCATCCCTGGGCGCCCCGCGCCGAAGCTCATCACCGCCGAGACGGTCGCCGCGATGAAGCCGGGCTCGGTGATCGTCGACATGGCGGCCGCCAACGGCGGCAACGTCGAGGGCACGGTGACCGACGACAAGGTGGTCACAGCCAACAAGGTCACGATCATCGGCTACACCGACCTCGCGTCGCGGCTGGCCGGCCAGACCTCCCAGCTCTACGGCACCAACATCGTCAACCTGATGAAGCTGCTCACCCCGGCCAAGGACGGCGAGCTCGTCCTCGACCTCGACGACGTCGTGCAGCGCGGCATGACCGTGGCCAAGGACGGCGAGCTGCTGTGGCCGCCGCCGGCGGTGCAGGTCTCGGCCGCACCGGCCGCAACGGTCGCGGCGGTGCCCGCGAAGGAGCCGCCGAAGCCCAAGGATCCGAGGCGACGCCTCTACTGGGCGGGCCTCGGCGCCGTGCTGTTCATGGTGCTCGCGGCCTACTCGCCCGCCGTGCTGCTCAACCACTTCACGGTGTTCGTGCTCGCGGTGTTCGTCGGCTACTACGTCATCTCCAACGTCGCGCACGCGCTGCACACCCCGCTGATGTCGGAGACCAACGCGATCTCCGGGATCATCCTCGTCGGCGGCATCCTGCAGATCGGCTCCGAGAACACGCTCGTCACGGTCCTGGCGGTGGTCGCGGTGCTCGTCGCCTCGATCAACATCTTCGGCGGGTTCCTCGTGACGCTGCGCATGCTCGAGATGTTCCGGAAGGACTGACCGGTGACCGACTTCCTGTCCTCCGACACCCTCTCGGGCCTCGTCCAGGGCGCCTACATCGTGGCCGGCGTCCTGTTCATCCTGGCGCTGGCCGGCCTGTCTAAGCACGAGACCGCCAAGCGCGGCAACGTCTTCGGCATGACGGGCATGGCGCTCGCGCTCGTGGCCACGCTCGTCCTCGCCGCGCGCAACGCCGCGATCCTGCCCGACCAGCGCCCGTTCGCGATCACCCTGACGCTCATCGTCGTCGCGATGCTCATCGGCGGTTCGATCGGCGCGTGGCGCGCCCGCACGGTCGAGATGACGCAGATGCCCGAGCTGGTCGCGATGCTGCACAGCTTCGTCGGCCTCGCCGCGGTGCTCGTCGGCTACAACTCCTACTTCGAGCCGGGTGCCGCCGACGAGGGGTCGCTCGCCGCGATCCACTCGGCCGAGGTGTTCCTCGGCGTCTTCATCGGCGCCGTCACCTTCACCGGCTCGATCGTCGCCTACCTCAAGCTGTCGGCGCGCATGAAGTCGTCGCCGCTCGTGCTGCCGGCACGCCACCTGCTCAACCTGCTGATCCTCATCGTGTCGGCCGGTCTCATGGTCTGGTTCATGGCCGACCACAGCGACAACGCGATCATCCCGCTGCTCATCATGACCGCCCTGGCTTTGTTCCTCGGCTTCCACCTCGTGGCCGCGATCGGCGGCGGCGACATGCCGGTGGTCGTGTCGATGCTCAACAGCTACTCGGGCTGGGCCGCGGCCGCGGCCGGCTTCATGCTGAGCAACGACCTGCTCATCATCACCGGCTCCCTCGTCGGCGCCTCCGGTGCGATCCTCAGCTACATCATGTGCCGGGCGATGAACCGCTCGTTCATCTCGGTGATCCTCGGCGGCTTCGGCTCCGACGGGGCCGTCACCGGCGAGGTCAAGGACTACGGCGAGCACCGCGAGACCAACGCCGAGGAGGTCGCCGAGCTGCTCGCCAATGCGCGCAAGGTCGTCATCACCCCGGGCTACGGCATGGCGGTCGCGCAGGCGCAGTACCCGGTCGCGGAGATGACGTCGAAGCTGCGCGCCCGAGGGGTCGACGTCCGGTTCGGCATCCACCCGGTGGCGGGCCGCCTTCCCGGGCACATGAACGTCCTGCTTGCCGAGGCGAAGGTCCCGTACGACATCGTCCTGGAGATGGACGAGATCAACCCGGACTTCCCCGACACCGACGTCGTCCTGGTGATCGGCGCCAACGACACCGTGAACCCCGCCGCCAACGAGGACCCGTCGTCGCCGATCGCCGGCATGCCGGTGCTCGAGGTGTGGAACGCCCACGACGTCATCGTGTTCAAGCGCTCGATGGCCACCGGCTACGCCGGGGTGCAGAACCCGCTGTTCTTCCGCGAGAACTCGCGGATGCTCTTCGGCGATGCCAAGGAGCGGGTCGACGACATCGTGCGCGCCCTGGGCTGACGCCTGCCACCAGCACGCAGCAGCGGGCCCCGGCCATCACGGCCGGGGCCCGCTGCGTCCCTCGTCGGGGTGTCAGGCCTTCTCGTAGCCGCGGGCCGGCGGGCGCAGCAGTGTGCCGACGGGCCGCGACCACCAGCGGTCGGGCTCGGCGGTGGCGCCGCCGCCCACCAGCCGCGGCGCGTCGTCGCCGCCGATCGCGGCCACGGCGCTCGAGACCAGCGCGGTGAGGTCGATGCGGCTCTCCGCGGCGTAGGAGGGCCACTCCTCCCAGGTGCAGAGCAGCGCGTCCCCCTCCACCCACACCAGGGCGGCGCAGGGGATCTCGTCGCGCGTCGGGGAGGCGGGGACGCCATCGGGGAACATGACGAGCACCCGATCGCGGCGCCCATGGGTCATCACTCGGGCGCGGACCGCGTAGCGGTACCAGGGCCCGGGGTTGGTCGGGAACGCATAGAGCTTGCCGACCTTGAGCTCGCTGCCGCGCATGGCGCCCACCCCTTCCCGGTCCCCGGTGAATCCGTCCTCGTGATCGACCGGGCCGATGACCGGTCCTGAGCAGGCGGCCCCTGCGTCACTCGTACGGAGGCGCAACACGCCCTGCCGGTCCGCGACGCGGAACGCCCCGCCCCGTCCCGGGAGGGCCCGGCATACCGTCGGGGGTATGGCGGAGACGCAGCGGACCGACGCCCCCGGCGCCGTCCTGGGCGACGCGACGACGGAGGTCGTCGGCCCGGACCTGGTCGTCGTGGTCCCGGTGGCCGTCCCCGAGGAGGCGCGGCCGTGGCTCACGCTCGTCGCCTCCCTGGCCCTGGCCGACGGTCTTCGCGACGTCGCCCGCGTCCCCGCCGAGGTCGCCTGGCCTGACGCCGTCACCCTGCAGAGGGCGATGTGCGGCGGGGCGGGCGGCGCCTACCGGACCGCGGAGGTCGAGGCCGGGGACGACGCCGTCGCAGTACGGCTGTCGCTCACGGCATCCGCGCTCGACCTCCCGTCCGGCTGGACCTCCGTGTGGGCGGAGGGCGGCAAGGCCGACGCCGGACCCATCGCCGAGGCCTACCTAGCAGCCCTGCGCCACCGGCTGCAGCAGCTGCTCGACGACGACCCGCGGCTGGCGGCCGACTACCGGGCGCGGTGCGTGACCTTCGGCCGGCTCGTCGACGTCGACGGCGCCCAGGGCGTCGTCAGCGGGCTCGCTCCCGACGCCGCTCTGCTGGCCACCGTCGACGGCGAGCCTCGCCGCCTCGAGCCCGGCCAGGCCCCGCGCGTCTGACGCCGACGTGGCCGATCGCACGCCGCATCCGGCCGAACCTGTGTGTCGCGCTGGCTAGCCTCGACCCCGAGGAGGTGCGCACGTGCGCTACGCGTGGCTGGGGCTCGGCGCCGGCAGTGTCCTGGTCGCCCTGATCGCCGTCGCCCTGCCGCTCGTGCCCTCGACGCCGTTCCTGCTCGTCGCCGCGTTCGCCTTCGCCCGCTCCTCGGACCGTCTCCACACCTGGCTGCACGAGCACCCGCGGCTGGGTCCGCCGCTGGCCGACTGGAACAACGGGCGCCTGGTGCGACGCAGCGCCAAGCGGCTGGCGACGATCTCCATCGCCCTGGCGTTCGGCGTCTCGGTGGCGCTGGGGCTCAAGCCGTGGATCCTCGTCGTCCAGGCGGTGGTCCTGACATCCGTGGTCGCCTATATCTGGACCCGGCCGGAGCCGGATCCTGTCGGCTGACGACCTCTACAGGACGACGAACCAGATCGTGATGATCGCTGCGAGCTGGACGACGAACGGGAGCGCCAGCTCGATCCCCTGCGGTGCCCGGTCCGTGATCGTCCGGCCGAAGGTCCCGTAGTCCCAGAGCGCATGCACGAGCGCGGCCACGACCAGGCTGCCCGTCAGGAACAGGGTCAGGAACAGCGCCGTGCCGGCGAGGAAGGTCATCACCAGCTGGAGCGCGCCTCCGGCCAGCGGAACTCCGAACGCGACGTTGATGGCGTGCAGGAGCGAGAACAGGGCGGTCGAGAGCAGCCATACCTGAAGCAGGCTCCAGCCCTGCTGCTGCGGAGCCACGACCAGCAGGCCGCGGGTGAGCAGCTCCTCCGCTGCGCCGACGAGCAGCACGCCGACGGCCAGCACCGGGAGCACGCTGCGCGCCTTCGGGTGCCGGTAGTCGACGCGCACGGCGTTGAGCACCGCGACGGCGGCCATCATCACCGGCACGACCATCGCCCACGCGGGCCCCTGCCGCGACTGGGTGAGCACGTCGCCCCACCAGCCGAGCAGGGTGGTGGCGATGACGAGCATGAGCAGGCCCACGCCGATGGGGACGACGATGCCGCGCATCGCGGACTGCGCCGACTCCCCGATGGTCAGGTAGGCGACCTTGTTGATCTTCCAGATCGCCGCGACCACGACGAGGTAGAGCAGGTAGATCCCGACGGCGACGAGCACCGGGTTGTCGTTGAGCACGGACGTCCTCCCTCGGCCCCGTCCGTCGCACGGTAGCGGCGTGCGCGTCCGGGCAGCGTCACGCCGTACCCGTGTGACGGTGACGCGGGGTGCAGCTCCAGGAGCGTTGCGCGGCTACGGGCCGGGCCAGCGGTCGCGGGACTCGCGGCGCCGCTCACGGATGAACGCGCCGAGGAACATGAGGACGAGGACGAACGCGAGGGCGAGCGCTGCGAAGAACGCCAGGATCGTCCAGCGGGCCACGGTCTCCTGGTTGGGGAGGTTGCTGAAGGCTGCTGCCGCGATGGCCGCGCCGATCATCCCGCCGCCCACGAGCAGGGCGATCGCGATCGTCTGCACGATCGAGCGCAGCGCCCTCACCTGGCTGTCGAGCGCCGAGGTGTCGACGTAGACCGTGAGCTTGCCCTTCTTGAGCTGGTCGCGCCACGACAGCAGGCCCTTGAGGTAGTCCGGCGCCTCCTGCAGCGCCTTGGCAGCGAGCTTCATGCCCTCCTTGCGGGCGAGCCCGACGATCGCCTCCTCGTTGACGGCCTCGAGGCCCAGCTCCTGCGTCGCCTCCATCACCGCGGTGGCGTAAGGCTTCCCGGCCGGCGCCAGCGGCTTGTAGAACGCCGAGGCCTGGGTCAGCGCCTTGATCGCGAGGGTGAGTTGCGGGTCGAGCCGCAGGCCGTTGTCGCGCAGCACGCCCATGCCGGCCGACAGCACCTCGCTGATCTCGGCGCCGCTGGCGGCGTAGCGGGCCATCTTGCGCTCGAACGCCTTGCTGAACCGGTCCTCGTCGACCGGCCGGAACGGCACCGACAGAGAGCGCAGCTGCGCACCCATCGCGGGGATGTCGTGGCGCGTGTAAGCCCACAGCGCCATGACGAGGTGGACCCGCTGCGACACGGTCAGCTCGCCGACCATGCCGCAGTCGAGGAAGGTGACATCGCCGCTCTCGAGGTCGACGATGAGGTTGCCGGGGTGCGGGTCGGCGTGGAAGAAGCCGTCGATCAGCAGCATCTTGATGGCCGCGCGCAGCGCGGCCTCGCCGATGGCGCCGGGGTCGTGGCCGGCAGCGCGGATGGCCTCGACGTCGGAGATCTTCACCCCGCTGACGAACTCCTGCGTGAGCACCTTGTCGGTCGACAGGCTGCGGTGCAGCTCGGGCACACGGACGCCGTGGATGCCCTCGAGGGCCAGGGCGAGGCGCTGCATGTTGTAGGCCTCGGCGTAGTAGTCGAGCTCCTCGATCAGGGTGGAGCTGAACTCGCCGAGCATCGACCCGACGCCGACCTCGCGGGCCCAGCCGCTGCGCCGCTCGGCATAGCGGCCGAACACGCGCACGATGCCCAGATCGGCGCGCACCTGGTTCTGCATGTGCGGGCGCTGGATTTTCACCGCGACCTTGCGCCCGTCGTGCAGCGTGGCGACGTGCACCTGGCCGAGCGAGGCTGCTGCGAGCGGCTTCTCGTCGAAGGTGGCGTAGAGCTCCTCGGGCGGGGCACCGAGCTCCTCGATGATCGCCTCGCGGATGTCCTCGTACGGGACCGGCGGCACCTCGTTCTGCAGGCGGTCGAGCTCGATCTTCCAGTCGTCGGGCAGGACGTTGGCCTGGCTGGAGACGATCTGGCCGAGCTTCACGTAGGTCGGCCCGAGCCGCTCCAGCATCACGCGCGTGCGCACCGCGGCCGACAGCTGCGGCACGTCGTCGACCTGGTAGATCCAGCGCTGCATGCGCCGGCGGGGGCCGCCGAGCGGCGAGCGGTCCGCGATGGACGATGCGAGGAACTCCATCAGCGTCGAGTAGACCCGGAGCAGCCGGGCGTTCTCGCTGGCGGTGCTGAACGAGCTCACAGCGCCGCCCCCGCACCCCGGTCGAAGCCGCCGTGGGTGTCGACGATCGGCCGGGTCGTGCCGAGGACGGCGTCGAAGACCAGGCCGAGCACACCCACGATCAGGCCCCAGATGAGCAGCGGCACGAGTCCGCGCACCTCGAACCACTGGTCGAGGATCGAGGTCAGCAGCCACAGCAGGAACGCGTTGATGAGGACGATCACCAGGCCGTAGGTCGCCACGAGGTAGCGCAGCGCGAAGAACTGCAGGATCGGCTTCACGATCGCGTTGAGCAGCCCGAAGACCACCGCCACGACCGTCAGCTGCCCCCACTGCCAGCCGGTGAAGCTCAGGCCGGTCAGCAGCACGACCGTGATGATGACGGCGAGGCCGCTCGAGACGATGCGCACGAGCGCCAGCCGCCAGTTGAGGATGTCCGACCTCAGATGCGCGCGCGCCATCGCCGCGCGCACCTCGCCCGACCCGACCACCGGACCCCCTCCGCTCGACGCCGGCAACCCGCACCAGCCTTCCGGTGCATCCTGCCCACCGGATCGCACGCCAGGGGTGAGAACGCCCCGGCAGGTCCGGCCCGCTACAGGTAGGCGACCGGGTCGAACTCGTCGATCGGGATGATGCGGACGCGCGGCAGCGGCGTGGTGAACGCCCGGACGTCCATCTCGAGGTCGTACATCTCGATGCCCGGCAGGTCGACGAACCCGGCGTTGACGAACTCGCGGAACCCGAGCACGCCGACCCGGTGGCCGTCCTCGAGCAGCGCCCGGACCTGGGGCAGGAAGTCGCCGTCGTGGCTGGCGAGCAGGACGTCGCCGCCCCGCTCGAGGATCGCCTCGAGCGTGCGCTGGATGCCGAGGTCGACGACCTTCTCGGTGCCATCGCCCGCGAGCGGGATCGGCCGGTACTCCATCGCGAGCAGCGCCTGCACGAACGGCATCGGCATGGCGCCGTTGGTCGCGTTGAGGAAGAACAGCGGCTTGACCGGCTGGCCCCAGGTCTCGGTGGCGAAGTCGCGCACGCGGTCCCAGCGCGGCCGCTCCTCCGGGTTGGGCCGCCGGGACAGGACGCTCACCCCGAGGGTCGCGTCGATGTTCTCGCCGTCCACGAGGAGGTACGTCGGTCCTGGCACGCGCCCGAGCCTAGGCCCGGGGAGGCCGCGCAGTCAGGCCGACCTCGACGACGGCACGGTCAGGGGCGGCCGCGCTGGCGGCGCTGCTCGCCGCGCCCGCTGGTCACGCGACCGAACCGGTGCAGGCCGAGGGCGTCCAGCGTCGATCGGATGGAGACGCCGTTGGTCTGCGGGGCCGGGTGCCGGACGGCGGGGGCGGGGTTGTCCTCGGCCCAGTCGCGGTAGGCCTGCACGGCCGTGGGCAGTGTGGCGAACATGTTCTCCTTGCCGATGACCTTGGTGACGCCGTAGTGGGTCATGGGGATCATGAGGTCGTTCTTGACCCGGGCCAGCTTGAGCTCGACGCCCTTCGCGTCGAGCGCGGCGTGGATCTCCCGGAGCGCGTCCAGCCCGGTGCTGTCGACCTCGACGTTGGCCTCGACGTTGAGCACCAGCCACCGGCACCCGTCGGCGTCGGCCGCCTCGACGACCTTGGTGTAGAAGTCGTTGGCGTTGGCGAAGAACAGCGGCGCGTCGTACCGGTAGACGACGAGGCCGGGGATCTGCTCGGCCTCGGGGTAGTCGTCGACGTCGTGCATGCCGGGCAGCCCGGGCACGAATCCGAGGACCCCCTCGTGCGGGCGCGACAGCCGCAGCAGCAGCTCCATGATCGACAGGCCGATGGCGATCGCGATGCCGGGCAGGATGCCGAGCAGGACGACGCCGACGGCGCAGGCGGCGGCGACGACGACCTCGCCGAGGCGCAGGCGGTACAGCGACCGCCAGCCGCGGACGTCGACGAGGGTCCATGCGGCGTAGAGGATGACTCCGCCGAGGGTGGCCTGCGGCAGGTTCGACAGGATCGGAGCCAGCGTGAGCGCGGTGATGATGAGGACGACCGCGACGATCCACGAGTAGAACCGGCTGACCGCGCCGTTCATGCGTGCGATCGCCGTTCGCGACGACGACGCCGAGATGGGGTAGCCGCCGAACAGGCCGCCCACCAGGTCGGAGACACCGAGAGCCGTCATCTCCCGGTCCGCGTCGACGCGCTCGTTGTCGGCGAAGGCGCGTGCCACCACGATGACATCGGTGTAGGCCACCAGCGCGATGGCGGCGGCTGCCAGGAACAGCTGGCCGACGGCGTCGATGGGGATCGGGGTCCACTCCAGCTGCGGCATCGAGAGCTGGAAGTCGCCGATCGTGCTGACCGGCAGGGTGTAGCCGGCGACGATGCCCAGGGCGATCGCGACAAGGGTGCCGGGCACCCGCGGCGCCCACCGATGGAAGCCGAGGATCACCCCGAACGTGCCGAGACCGATGACGACCGCCCAGCCGTTGACGGCGACGCCGTCGAGCAGGTCGGCGATGAAGGCCGGGAGCGTGTCGGCGCTGACGGAGTCGCCGAGCACCCGGCCCACCTGCGAGAGCACCATGATCACGGCCACGCCGGTGAGGTAGCCGATGAGCACCGGCTTGCTCAGCAGGTCGGTGACGAAGCCCGCCCCGGCGAACCTCGCGACGACGAGGATCAGCCCGGTGATCGCGCTGACGGTCCCTAGGAGCAACGGCACCGAGAGGCCGTACTGCGCGGCGAGCGGCCCGACCGTCGCGGCCGCCATGAGCGCGACGGCCGACTCCGGTCCGAGGGAGAGGTAGCGGCTGCGGCCGAGGAGCGGGTAGAGCAGCAGGGGGATGAGGGCGACGGTCAGGCCCGCGCTCGGCCCGACGCCGGCAAGCTCGCCGTACGCCATCGCCTGCGGGACCAGGTACGCGCCGACCACGACACCGGCGATGAGGTTGCGGCCGAGGAAGTGGTGGCGCAGGAGTGCCACGATGCCGTCGCGCGTCTCCTGCTCCACGGGAGAGAAGCGTGCCAACTCGCGGCGCTCCTGTCTCAGCGTCGGACCACGGGCCCGGGGGACGCGCCATCCGCCGAAGGTGATGCACCGGTGCCGCCGAGGGCGGATGCTGGGCCCGTCGATCATCAGGAGGGGACATGACGACCACCCGCGCCACCGCGTCCTATGCCGTCGCTGCGCTGCTGGCGCTCTCGGCGCTCACCGCCTGCGGCTCGTCCGGCTCCGGCTCGGACACCGCGACGCCGACCCCGACCCCGTCCGGCGTCGCGTGGGCGCAGGACGTCTGCAGCAGCGCCACGGAGCTCAAGGGCAGCGTCGAGGCGCTGGGCTCCAGCCTCTCGGTCGACGTCGGCTCGGGGACCTCGGTGCTCGACCAGCTCAAGGAGCAGCTCGGCCCGCAGGTCGACGCCGTCAAGGCCGACGTCGGCGACCTGTCGACGGCGATCGGCGCCGTGCCCACCGGGTCGGACCCGGGTGTGCAGGCGGCCGCCGCCGAGCTGGCGTCGGCGAAGGCGGCGCTGGAGTCGAGCGCGTCGGCGGTGCAGACCGCGGCGCAGGGCTTCCAGAGCGCAAGCGGGGTCGTCGACCGGGTCGCGGCCCTGGGCGATGTCGTGACCGCCGCGGGCACGGCCAAGGACGACGTCGCGTCGCTGGCCACCGCCCTCAAGGGCGTGGCGTCGTCCGGCTCGGACTCGGCCAAGGAGGCCTTCGCCCAGGCGCCCGCCT
>Ga0233425_10007659_pt1 | contig 14978 bp, 14 predicted proteins | sample Watercolumn_Towu_2_FD_181712 | JGI IMG/M metagenome (GOLD analysis project Ga0233425, IMG submission 181712) | Freshwater microbial communities from Lake Towuti, South Sulawesi, Indonesia - Watercolumn_Towuti2014_140_MG | ecosystem: Environmental > Aquatic > Freshwater > Lake | place...
GGCAAATAAGATTATGCCTTCCACGCCCAAAACCAAGGAGACCCATTGGTAGGAAATATGGCGGAATACTGCCACGGTAAACAATAGTGAAGCAGCAATAAAAACCGGCTTGACCAGGCCTGACTCATAGGTAAGCTGTTTTTTATTGTTGACCGATTTGTAAAGAAAATACGTGGCGTAAAACACAGCTAACTCCGCAGCTAAAATAAGCCATTTAGCCGTATCGCTCATGTAGCGGTAATGGTCGATAAAGCAGAACCTGAATGCCACTAACAGAAGCAGGGTCAGCGCATAAAACCTCAACTGCCGGTCAGTCAGCAAATATCCGAGGATAAAAGCCAGCAGCGCCTCCAGGCTCAAAGTAAGCGTCAGGAATTTCAGGTTGACGATAAGCCAGAGATAGATCGTCAGGTAAATTAAAGCCGTAGCGGAATAAATATGGCTTAACATTGATTCCAGGCTGTCGACGCTAAGAACCTTGTTGAATTTAAAACGCTTAGCCAGGCAGTAGCAGACGGTCATCGAAGAGAACCCGATAAAGCTGATGAATTCTTTCCAGGGGACGGCCTTACCGAAAATCACGATCACCTGTTTCATGGTGTAATCAAAGGGGAGCATCTTAAAAAATAAAACCGCTGCCAGGCCCAGGGAAAAATAACGGAAAACCTTACGCTCAAAGGCCAGACCTACAAATACCAGAAACGGCAATTCGATAAACCAGACCACGCTGGTATGAAACGCCATAAGTTTTAACGGAACTGAAAGAGTAAGCAGGGAGAGTCCGATAAGCATATTCGCAGTAGATAGCTCCCTCTTTTTCATCATCTCCATCACTAAAGCAAATAGCAGATAGACCGCGCCCAGCCCGAACATAAAGGTGAATTTGTAATCCGGGTATAATTTAAAAAGCTTGGGGTAAGCCATGAAAAAGAAAAACAGGAAATTACAGAAATTGGCCGCGGATAATTTATTGCTGACATCTTTGGCGGTATTTTTGATCAGGTGGATCCCCAACATAAATATCGACCAGTAAGTAAACAGGAATCCTAGATTAGTGAGAAAATACACCTTCTGGACATCCATATCGCCTGCGGCCACAAACGAGGCATAAATATGCCGGATGACCCAGAACAAATGGGTAAAATAGGTAAAGCAGATGCCGAAGATAATAAGCTTGAGCCACTGCATGCGGTAAACCAGGATCAGGGTCGCCAGGGCCAAGAGGATACAGGAATAAAAAGAGAAATAATTTATATCTCCCATGGTAGCGGTGATGTAAGCCACGCCCAGCGCGATAATGGAAAGTGCTTCGGATTTGTATTTAAGCGAATGCAGGACGATCCCCGCAGCCACTAGCGCTAGAAGACAAAGCCCTAATAGCTGATTATCGATTATTTTGGAGGCGTCAAAGTGATAGGCAGCGTAAGTGGTAAAATAGGCGATGGCCCAGGCTCCGCCCAGAAGCACGCGTCCGTAGTTAATGTATTTCTCTTTCTTCTCAAACCGCAGGCCGAAGAAAAAGAGCGCCGCAGCTATGGCGTAACCAAAGGCGATCTTGACTGCCGGGCCAAAATAACGGAAGGTGTAGGCGATGAAAAATCCGATACCTAAAGTAAAGACGATGATGCCGATTTTATTCAGCCAGAACCTGCCCAGGTCGAATTCTACGCTGGATTTAGGCGCAGCTGCGGCTGCCGGAGCGGGTCTAGGGATAATTTTCGGGGGTTCGGGAACGGGTTGAGGAGCTGGCACAGGCGCAGGGGAACCGGAGATTGCGGAAATACGGGCGTCCAACGCCATAATCCGGTTCTGTAGAGCATTAAAGCTTATTTTAACGGCTTGTAATTCCTGAGCTATCCCCGAGAGCGTAGTATCCGGCTGCGCAGACTGCTGCAGGCCGGGCTGGAGCGGGACGCTGACGTTAGTTACTATAAGTATGAGCAGGCCGATCGGGCCGAGCAGTATCCCGAGAAAGACCCAGAGGACCACCGGCCGGTTCTTCCGGTATGCGATAATCCCGCAGATGACCGGCGAGGCCAACCAGAACATTACGAAAACCGCCAGAAACATGATTAAACCCGCCATATTGCCTCCTTTTATTAAGGACTACGGATATATTCTAACTTGACAATATCCCTATTTCAAGTATACTTAAATCCTACAAAACAGGAGTAATCGCAATGCTTAAAGAGTGCTTCATATGCGGAAAAGGCGAGCAGACCGGAAAGACCGTAGCCCGTAAAGGCCAATACAAAGCCAAGGGCGGGACCGGCTCCAAGATCGCCCGCTGGACCATGCGTAAGTTCCTGCCCAACCTGCAGAAGATGCGTATCATGCTGCAAGGGCATCCCCGGAGAGTCTACATTTGCGCCAAGTGCATCAAAAAAGGCGCGATTGTCAAAGCCGCTTAATCCCCTACTTAAAGAAAATATCCCGGATCTCCAGAATAATGCTGGAATCGTCGCGCCAAGAGTCTATCTTAGGAGTATAGACCAGGTCAAAAGACTCCGCTTTCTCCAAGCTCTCCTTAAAACCGCTCATCCCGAAACCTATCGCCTGTACGGTAGCCAAACCATCCGTAGCCCAGAACTTAAGGGTCTCGCGGGCCATAGTCTGCGGTTCGGATTTTAATTTGAGGTTCCTGGTGTAGAATAAAGGTTCGGGGTTACCCGCGCCGAACGGCTCCAAACTCTCAAGCTCCGAAACCACCTCTTCATTCAGCTCCGATAAGCTCAATTCCATATCGACGTCCAGGCTCGGCAACAAATCTTCGATAGTCAGTTTCTCGTGCGCCAGCTTATTGATGTTCTTACGGAATTCTTCGATAGAATCTCGGGTGATCAAAAGTCCGGCAGCGTGGGCGTGGCCCCCGAAAGAATTAAGAAGGCCCTTGCATTCGGAGAGCGCGTCGAACAAATGGAAATTCTTGATGGAGCGGGCCGACCCCTTGCAGAGATTGTCGCTTAAGGAGATCACGATCGCCGGACGGTAGAATCTGTCCGCGATTTTAGAGGCGACTATCCCTAAAACCCCCTGATGCCAGTCTTCCTTGGCTATGACGATAACCTTGTGCTCCTTGAAATTGATCTCTTTATTAATCAACGCCTCCGCCTCTTCGAGAATCCTGCCTTCGATCTTCTGGCGGTCGCGGTTGTGCTGCTCGACTATCTTGGCCAGCTCCGCGGCCTTTTCCCGGGAATCGCTCATCAGAAGCTCAAGCGAAATCTCGGCGGTATCCATCCGGCCGCAGGCATTAATCCGCGGCCCGATGATGAAACTGACAAAAGTAGAGGTGAATTTCTTGTCCTTGATCCCGGCCTTCTCCATCAAAACCTGCAGGCCGTGACGCCTTGTAACCGGGAGGCGCCGCAGGCCTTCTTTGGCGATGACCCGGTTCTCTCCGGTGAGCGGTACGCTGTCGGCGATAGTCCCCAGCGAAACAATATCCAGCTCCTCTTCAAGTCCGGAACCGCTGAACGCCTGGGCTAATTTGTAAGCCACTCCTACTCCGGCCAGGTCGCGGTATTTGTATCCGGAATCTTTTGTTTTAGGATTGATTACGGCGGAGGCCGGAGGCAGATGCGGGCTTGACGGTTCATGGTGATCGGTTACAATCACCTCAATATTATGCCGGCGCAACTCCTCTATTTCTTTATGGTTGCTTATGCCGCAGTCTGCGGTAATCACCAGTTTAACATTCTTCTTCCTGACGATATCTATGATTTCCTTGTTCAGACCGTAGCCCTCCTTCACCCGGTGCGGAAGATGGTGCGACACATCAAGGCCCATCTTATTCAGCGTGTCTTTAAGCACCGCCAGCGCGGTGATCCCGTCTACGTCATAATCCCCAAAGACCAGGACCCGCTCTTTATTGGCCTGGGCCTTCTTGACCAGGCCCACCGCCCTGTGCATATCGCCGAAGGTATAAGGGTCAAGCAGATGCTCAAGCCGTGGCTTAAGGAATGCCGCTGCCTCTTTGACCGAACGGATTCCGCGGTTAGCTAAAACCTGGGAGAGGATTCCGGGTATTCCGAGCTCTTTCTGGAATGTATTCTGAAGGTGGGTATGCGGCCGGGTGATGTTTAAAACTTTGTGCTTGTTCACATTTTTTCCGGTTTGGATACGCCTAATAAATCCAGTCCGGCTGCTAAAGCAATCTTGGCCGCGTCAATAAGGGCGAGCCTTGCCCGGGTCAGTTCATCGCCCTGGCCCAGGACGCGATGAAAATCGTAGAATTTATGGAATACCTCCGCCAGCTCCTGCAGGTAGACCGTCAGCATATACGGATCGAGCGTAGCCACGCAGACATTAATAATCTCGGGGAACTGGGCGATCTTTTTAGCCAGGGCCAGCTCCTCTTTCTCTTTCAGAAGCGTCAAATCTGCGTGTTTATCGATTTTGACCGGACTTGAGCGCAGGATGCTTGAGATACGGGCGTGGGCGTACTGCACGTAATAGACCGGGTTATCCGCGCTCTGCTTCTTGGCAATATCCAGGTCAAAATCCAGATGACTTGAAGTCTTACGCATGAGGAAGAAAAACCGCGAAGCATCCCTGCCGACCTCATCCAGGACCTCACGAAGCGTTATATACTCCCCCCTGCGGGTAGACATCTGTACCGGTTTCCCCTCGCGGTAAATCGTAGCCAGCTGGACTATAATAATGGAGATTGCTCCGGCATCATGGCCCAACGCCTGAACCGAGGCCTTCAGCCGGTTGATGTATCCGTGATGGTCCGGCCCCCACATATTTATGACCCACTCGAAACCGCGCCGGAACTTATCCTCGTGATAAGCGATATCCGGAGCCAAATAGGTCATGGACTTATCGCTCTTGACGACTACGCGGTCTTTGTCGTCGCCAAAGGCAGTGGATTTGAACCACAGCGCGCCGTCCTGCTCGTAAAGATAGCCTCTGTCTTTTAATCTTTCGAAGATCTTCCGGATCTTATCGCTCCCCTCGAGCTCCTTTTGCGAATACCAGTAGTCGAATTTCACTCCGAAGTCATCCAGCTCCTTTTTGATGATATCGAGGATATAATTAGCGGCGAAATCGCCCAGGGCTTCGGCTTTGACCTTTGCGTCCCTGGCCTTGGCGGCGATCTCGTAAATATACTGACCCTGATAATAATTCTCCGGGAACTCTATCTTTTCCCCGGCCAGCTCTTTTATCCTTAATTCCACGGAATTACCCAGTATGTTTATCTGGTTCCCTTTATCGTTAAGATAGAATTCCTTCTTCGGCTTGAAGCCGGCGAATTCCATAATATTAGCCAGGCAGTCTCCCACCGCCGCCTGACGGGCATGGGCTACTGATAGCGAACCGGTGGGGTTGGCGCTTACAAACTCCAGAAGGACCTTCCTACCCTTGCCTAGGTTGGGCTTCAGGGCATCGGCCTGCCGGCTGATTATCTCCTTGAGCTCCCCGTAATAGTATCCGTCGCTTAGATAAAAGTTGATGAATCCCGCCCCTTCCGCCTTTACCTCTTTGATTAAGTCCTTAGCGGATGCGTCTTTGCTTATGGATTCGATAATACAGCCGGCCACTTCGCGGGGGACCCTTCCGTGGGCCTTGGCTAATTTAAGGGCGATATTGGTGGTAAAATCCCCGAAGCGCTTATCGGTGGGAAAATCAAGAAAAATCTCGGTTTCGTTAAAACCGCAGTCTTTTAAGCCGGCTTTTATAAGGTCCAGGAGCAATTCTTGGATGTTCTTTTTCATACTTGAAGTTATTTTGTCGCAGGCCGAATAACGGTGGGTTTTAGGCGCTCTTAGTAATGCGGACCTTCTTGGCGTCCGACCAAAGGCGCTCTAAAGAATAAAACTCTCTCATCGGTTTATGGAAGACATGCGCGACGACTGATATGAAATCCAAGACGATCCAGCCTGATTCGTCGCTGGGCGAAACCCTTGAGAGAGTCTTAATCCTGTCCTTGTCAAGTTCCTCTTCTATGGCCTTGGCTACCGCATTGGTCTGCCGGAGTGAATTTGCGCTTACGATAACGAAATAATCGCAGAAGCCGCCGATTGCGCGCATATCAAGGCAGGCCACCTTCTCGGCCTTCTTGGACTTGGCGATAGAAGCAATACGCAGGGCTAATTTCTTTGTATCTATTTTGAACCTTCTCCTTACGCTTTACCCAGGATCTTATACATACCGGTGCCGCAGGTGGAGCATTTGCCCTTAACCGCAGCCCGCTTATTCTTCATGACGACCTTCTTCTCGTCCTTCATATCTCTCTTCGATTTGCATTTAACGCAATATCCTTTTTCAGCCATTTCTTTCCTCCTTGGTTGTTAGCAGATTGGCTCTGCCGAAACTTGAAAAATATAGTAGCACACCTTCAAATCTATGTCAATAAATCTTCTAGGGCTTACGCTTGCGGCCGTGCTTGTCTTCGATCTCGCCTACTATCTCCTCTATCAAATCCTCAAGCGTCACCAGGCCGAGGGCCTTCTTGTGTTCGTTCTGGACTATGGCGATCTGGACATGGTCTGCCTGGAAGCGCCTCAGGAGCTCGTTTACCCGCATTTTGGGGGAGACGAAATAGGCTTCGTGCACGATATCCTCCAGGAGGAAGAGGCCTTTATCTCTTAATATATAAAGGAGGTCGCGGGCGTAGATTATACCCGCAATATTATCGCGGGCATCTTTGTAAACCGGCAGCCGGGCATGCCCTTCTTCGACAAATACATTCAAAAGGTCTTCGGGGGTACTCTTAATATTTATGGCGACTACCTTATCCAGGGGTATCATGACATCGGCAACGGTAGTGTTGCCAAATTCAAAGATACGGTGGAGCATCCGGCCCTTTTCGTCACTTAGAAACCCTTCTTCCTTACCCATCTCAATCATTAGGCGCAGCTCTTCCTCGGTAATCAGGGGCGATTTCTTAGTCGGTTTTATCCTGAGCGCCCGGATAATCATATTACTTGCCCAGCTGAATATTCCGATCACCGGGCTGCATATTCTCACGAAAGTTTCCATTAAGGGCGCCACGATCAAGGCCACTCTTTCGGTATGTTTTATAGCGATGACCTTAGGGGTGATCTCGCAGACGATTACGATAAATAGCGAAGCTATCACCGTGGCCCAGACCACGCCCCATTCGCCGAAGGCTACGATACAAATCCCCGTGACTATGGCAGAGATGGCGATATTGACGAAATTATTGCCTACAAGGATGGCGGTTATGAATTTATCCAGGTGAGTTATCAGGCGCTGGATGCTTGCGGCACGCTTCATGCCCCGGGCCAGCATATGGCGCAGCCGGATGCGGCTTAATGAGATTATAGAAGTCTCGGATGTGGAAAATAAGAAAGACGCAGCCACGAGGACTATTAATAGAACTACCATTACCGGCCAAGGCAAAAGCATGGAATGCATAATATTATCCTAAGATAAGATGCTTAGAAATTTCTCCTTCTTTATCTTTTAAGGGCCCGATGAGCGCCAGGCTCATCTTGTTGTTTTCGAAAATAAAACGGGCTGCCTGGCGGATATCCTCTTTACGCACCTTATTGATCTCTTTAATAAGTTCTTCCAGGGTGTATGTCTTATCAAGTGCCGCGGTGGTCTCGCCTATCCAGAGCATGGAATCCATGGTGTCTTCCAGGGCCAGGGTCATCTGGCCGCGGTAGAACTCCTTGGCCCTGCGGAATTCGTCATCGGTAACCAGACCTGTTTTGACCCTTGAAAGCTCCTTCAATATAAGGCTAACGGCTTCGGTGACCTTACTGTTATCTATGCCGGCATGCACCAGAAAGGCCCCGGTATCGTAATACCGTTTTACTCCCGTACCGATTTCATAAGCCAGGCCGCGGTCTTCGCGCAGTTCATTAAAGAGGCGGCTAGACATATTCCCGCCCAGGACCACATGAAGCAGGCCCATGGCATGCCTTAAGGGATCGTCGCGTTTTAAGGCATGGAACCCTAAAGCCAGATGGGTCTGCTCGGTCTCTTTGGAGAGCAGTTTTATCTGCGGCCGGTTTTGGCTCTCGCGCACCGGGAGAAAATCCACGGGCTCCTTCGCTTTAAGCGGCGAATATATGCGGGATATCCGCTTAGTGAGCCTACCGTAATCGAATAGTCCGGCAACGCTTATGACCATACTAAAGACATTGTAATGGCGCTCCTTAAAGGAGACCAGGCTCTTGCGGGTGATGGCGTTGACCGACTCCTCAGTGCCGATTATCGGCGCGCCCAGCGGCTGCTCCGGCCAGAGAAGTTCGTCAAGCAGCTCATAGACATGGCTCTGCGGTTGGTCACGGTACATCTTTATCTCTTCGGTGATAACTGTCTTTTCTTTTTCAATCTCGCATTCGGGAAGCGTAGGGTATATCACCATATCCGAAAGCACGTCCAACGCTGATTCTATATGTTTAGCCGGGGTCTTCACCAGATAACAGGTGAGTTCTTCCGAGGTGAAGCCGTTTAAGGCACCACCCACCCCTTCAATAGCTTCCTTGAGCTTGCGGCAGGTGTAATTCTTGCTCCCCTTAAAGAGCAAGTGCTCGAGGAAATGCGCTGTCCCCTTATTGGCGGCGTTTTCATGCCTGCCTCCTACCCTGACCCAGATTCCCAGAGCCGCAGACTGCATCCTGGGCATGGGCGCAGCGACTATTCTTAGACCGTTATCGAGCTTTTGTTTTTTATACATTTAATTTCCTAACGAATCTTCCGGCTGCAGCGACGAGGCCGGACTTCCCCGCGTTCTCTTTGATATTTCTGACGATAGCGCTTCCGATAATCACTCCGTCGGCAAACTTTCTGACTTCCTTAACCTGCTGCGGCGTCGATATTCCGAATCCGGCGCATACGGGCTTCTTTGTCAATTTCTTAATAGTCTTCAGATTAGTGATTAAATCTTTAGAGAGCGACTTGCGCACGCCGGTAGTTCCGGTTAAAGACACATAATAGATAAAACCTCTGGCGGCCTGCGCGATTTTGCGTGCGCGTTCGCGGGAAGTTGTGGGAGCGATAAACGGTATTACTTCGACTTTATTCCTGGCGCAAGCCTTTAATAAAGCCCGGCCTTCTTCCGGAGGAAGATCAGGGATGATCACTCCGTCCACTCCGCATACTCGGGCTGCCTTGGCAAAGGCCTCATCGCCGAAACAGAAAACCGGATTATAATAAGTCATCAGGCAGATGGGCATATCTGTACGCTTGCGCACTTTGTTTACCAGATTGAGTATATCGATGAGGCGGGTATTCTTTTTAAGGGCGGACTGCGAGGCCTCTTGTATGACCGGACCATCGGCCATAGGGTCAGAAAATGGGACACCCAGCTCGATAATATCCACCCCCGCACGGTCGAATTCCAGAATAAGTCTACCGGTAGTTACCAGATCGGGGTAGCCGGCGGTTATAAAGGCGATAAACGCCTTGCGCTTCTCTTTTCTTAACCGGGCAAATCTTTTCTCTATCCTGTTCATAGTTTTAATTCTTCGGCGACGGAATAAGTATCCTTATCACCCCTGCCCGAAAGACATACTATTATAATCGAATTCCTGCTGATTTTGTTTTTTAATTTACTCAAATAGGCAATGGCATGCGCGGGTTCCAGCGCCGGGATGATCCCTTCGGCCTCTGAAAGCAACCTGAACCCTTCCAGCGCCTCTTTATCAGTCACCGTTACGTAAGTAGCTCGCTTGATTTTCTTATAATAGGCATGCTCCGGACCCACGCCGGGATAATCCAGACCGGCAGCAATAGAATGTGCGTTCTTTACCTGGCCGAATTTATCCTCCAAAAGTCTGGATTTTGAACCGTGCAATACGCCGGTTGAGCCGGCAACCAGGCTGGCTGAATGCCTTCCTGAAGATAAACCCAGGCCGGCAGCCTCTACTCCGATAAATTTTACCTTTTTATCGTTAAAAAAGGCATGGAAGAGGCCCATGGCGTTACTTCCGCCGCCCACACAAGCCAAGAGATAATCCGGCAGGCGTTTTTCATTCTTCAAAATCTGCTTTCTGGCTTCCTTGCCGATTACCGACTGAAAATCTCGTACCATCAAGGGATAGGGATGCGGCCCGGCAACCGAACCGATAATATAATGCGTATGCCGAACATTAGTCACCCAGTCGCGCAAGGCTTCGGTCATAGCGTCTTTCAAAGTCTTAGTACCGCTTTTGACCGGTATTACCCGGGCGCCCAACAGTTTCATACGAAAGACATTCAATTTCTGGCGCTCGATATCCTCCGTACCCATATAAACGTCACAGGCTAAACCGAACATTGCCGCTACGGTCGCGGTGGCTACTCCGTGCTGGCCGGCGCCGGTCTCGGCGATAATGCGCGTCTTTTTCATACGCTTAGCCAGGATAATCTGGCCGAGCGTATTGTTAATCTTATGCGCGCCGGTATGCAAAAGGTCCTCTCGCTTTAAATATATCTTCTTAATACCGAGCTTACGGCTTAAATTCTCGGCAAAATACAAAGGCGTGGGACGGCCGGCGTATTCACGCAGGTAATAATCAAGCTCCTGCGTAAATTTCTTGTCGCGCCTGGCCTTATTATATTCCCTCTCCAGTTCATCCAGCGCAAAAATGAGCGTCTCCGGCACATACCTTCCGCCGAACTCCGCAAAATGCCCTGTCCTATCCGGTAACATATTTTATCCTCTTTTAACTTAACTCTGGGCGGGTCCTGTCTGCTGATCCACCCCGTATCAGCAGTCACCCGCACAAAACTTCTTATATCAAAATGTTCCTTTAATAAGTTTTAAAATTAGCTCCTTTAGTCATGAAATCTGCAATAATAATACCAATTAGAATAATTAAATAACTACAAAAATTCATAATCGTTGATACTTTCAAACAGGAAATTATTTCAGATTTCTTCCTAATAACTAGAGCGATTAAGAATAGTAATACACCTTCTAGTAAAACAGTCAATATATAACCGGGGATCATCCCTAGATATGTTCCTAATCGCATATTAGAATAACCAAATATTCCTATACCAATTACCCTCATAGCAGGCTCAAATAAACTTACAACAAAAACTCCCACAATTGATGAAATTAGATTAATCATAAACGAAATAACAAAGCTAAATATATAGTTTACGGTAAACAGCTTTTGAATAAATAATGTCTCTACTAAAAGTACCAACACTGCCATAATTACAGAATAATATGATGGTACTACCAAGCTGACCATAAATTGATGCGCTATCGCTGGAAAAACAATATCGGCATAAGAATTTTTACCAATAAATAGCAACATTACAATTGTTATAAATAAAACTAAAAGATGCTTAATCTTTGTCATCTTTTCCTCCCATTCTACTACTTCAAGTACCACAAAAATAGGTTGCTAAAAAGAAGTTTAAGTTTTACGGGAGACGCCGGTGAAGCCTCGAGGAGCATAAAGCGACGAGAGGCAAACCGGCGGCAGGACCCGTAAAACTCATTAAATCGTTTTTGCAGCTTTAATAAATTCTGCTACTTTTTTGTGATTCTTCTTGCCTGGCTCGCTTTCCAGCGAACTCGAAGCATCCACCCAATCAGGTTTAACGATTTCAATCGCCTGGCGCACATTGCCGGCATTCAGGCCGCCGGAAAGAAATACCTCATGCTTTCCCCGGTCAAAATCCTGAACTAACTTCCAGTCAAACTTCTCGCCCGTTCCTCCGGGTTTCCCCTTTATATAGGTATCAAAGAGATAAGCGTAAGTATCATAGCGCGATACACCGCGCACGTCACGCATTTTTCTTATCCTGAAAGCCTTGATCACCTTACTCTCTTCAAACTTATCGCAGAATTCCGGGTCTTCATCCCCGTGAAACTGCAGCAGATCCAACCGGCAGCGCTCCTTTGCCCAGCGGACTTCTTTTTCGCTCGGATCTACAAAAACCCCGGCCCTTAGGATATTGCCCGGAATCTGGGCGATAATCTTTGCCGCCTGGTTCGGAGTAACAAAACGCCGGCTTTCTTTATAAAAGACAAAACCCAGGGCATCTGCTCCGGCATCCGCCGCCGCCTTAGCGTCCTCGATATCGGTGATCCCGCAAATTTTTACCCTCATGTTCCCATTAATTCATGTATCTTGAATCCAAGATCCGGAGATTCCATAATCGAAGTCCCGATCAACACCGCGCTTACTCCTAATATCTTTAAGAACAGTACATCCTGATAAGTTTTTATGCCGCTTTCCACGACTACGGTTTTCTCTTTAGGAACCAGGGTATAAAGTTTTTCCACTGTCTTAGAATCCACTTCTAATGTATGCAGGTCGCGATTATTCACTCCGATTAAAGGGATATTCTTTAATTTTAGAACTTTTTTCAGTTCTTTTTCCGTGTGCACTTCTACCAGGCAATCCAGGCTTAATCCGGATGCGATTTCTACCAGCTCCGAAATAGTCTCCTGGGTCAGGGCATCTGCGATCAAAAGTATGGCATCTGCGCCGTAATAACGCGATTCATAGACCTGGTAAGGCTCTAAGATAAAATCTTTTCTTAATAGCGGTACGGTGGTAACCTGCCTGACTTCGTTTAATAAATTAACGCTCCCCTGGAAATTATCTTCCTCGGTCAGGACCGAGATTGCCTGCACTCCGGCCTCCTGATAAGCCTTAGCTATTTCGATATGGTTGAAATCCTGGCGTATTATCCCCGCCGACGGAGAAGCCTTTTTAATCTCGGCAATCAGCGATATCTGCTTAGGCTTGCTGATAGACTCGATAAACGGCCGGGTCGGTGCCAAGCCCTGGACTTTAGCTTTTAAATCTTCCTCGGTAAGCGTCTGCTTGGCCAAAACCAGCCGCTCTTTCTTTTTAGCTATTATTTCTTTTAAAACATCCCTCTTAGGCATTCTTAAGCGTAAATTCCTTTAATAACTCCAATTTCCTCATGGCCTTTCCGGACTTGACCGCTCCCCTGGCTAAATCAATCCCTTCCTTAATCGAACCCGCCTTATCCGCAGCATAAATCGCGCAACCGGCGTTTAATAAAACGATATCCTGCTTGGCTCCCTCTTCACCCTGCAAAATTCCGATCAGGGTACTGGCGTTCTCCATGCAATCTCCGCCCTTTAAATCTTCAAGGCTGGTCCGGGCAAGACCAAACTCCTCCGGCGTAATATCGTAGCTCTTGATCCTTCCCTTATACGCCTCGCATACATGGGTCTTGCCGGTAGTAGTCGCTTCGTCCAGTCCACCCTCGCCGTGAACCACTAAAGCATGCACCGAACCAAGATTCTTCAACGCCTCGGCGATTATCTTAGTAAGGCTTATATCAAATACCCCCACGAGCTGATGCGTAGCTTGCGCCGGATTGCTTAACGGACCGAGGATATTAAAGATCGTGCGCTTACCGATAACTTTGCGCGCCGGCATAGCGTACTTCATCGCCGGATGCAGGTTCTGCGCAAATAAAAACGCAATACCTATTTCATCAAGACACTTCGAAAGCTTCTCCGGGCTTAAATTTAAGTTAATGCCCAACGCTTCCAGTATATCGGCGCTCCCGCAGCTGCTCGATACCGCACGGTTGCCGTGTTTAGCCACAGTTATGCCGCAGGCGCTGGCAATTATGGCTACGGCAGTCGAAATATTAAAGGTTCCCTTGCTGTCTCCTCCGGTACCGCAGGTATCCAGAACAATGCTGTTACGGGCGTGAATGCGGGTGGCGTGCCCGCGCATCACCTCTACCGCCGCAGTCAATTCTTCCACCGTCTCGCCCTGCATATTTAAAGCCTTCAAAAAAGCAACGATATCCCCGGTGCTGGCGCTGCCGGACAGAATCTCCTCCATGACCGCTTTCATCTGATCATGCCTGAGATTCTTCCCGGAAGCCAAAATCGCGGTTGACTCGTTTATCATTTGATTTTAAGGAAATTCGCCAGGATATCCTTTCCGGAGCGCGTGAGTACGGATTCCGGATGGAACTGCACCCCCCAAAGGGGGAATTCTTTGTGCTTTAAACCCATAATTTCTTTTTCTTTGGTCCAGGCGATAACCTCCAGGCAGTCCGGAAGGGTCTTCCGTTCGACGATCAAGGAATGGTAGCGGGTCGCCTCAAAGGGATTAGGAATACCTTTAAATATGGTCTTTTTGTTATGGTATATCATCGAGGTCTTCCCGTGCATGAGCGTCCGGGCGTTGACTATCCTGCCGCCGAAGGCATATCCGATGGCCTGATGCCCGAGACAAACCCCTAAAATCGGAATCTTTCCGGAGAGCTCTTTAATTAAAGCACATGAGATCCCGGCATCCTCCGGCCTTCCCGGCCCGGGAGAAATAACGATTCTCCTGGGGCGCATGGCTTTGATCTTCTCCACAGTAATCTTGTCGTTGCGGAATACCTTTATGTCCTGTCCTAGAGCGCCCAGATACTGAACGAGGTTATAGGTGAACGAATCATAATTATCCAGCATCAAGATCATTTTATTCTTTCTCCCGGCGGATGCGCGCGCCTAACTTTTCCAGCTTGGCCTCGATATTTTCGTAGCCGCGCTCAAGATGATAAATCCTCGATACGGAGGTCTCGCCTTTGGCAGCCAGCCCGGCCAATACTAAACAGGCGGAAGCGCGCAGGTCCGAAGCCATCACCGGAGCGCCGCTCAATTCCTTTATACCGGAGACTATCGCATGCGGGCCTTCCCTCTGAATGTTAGCTCCCATACGGTTTAATTCCGCAACATGCATAAACCTGTCCGGATAGATCTTTTCCGTGACCACGCTTATCCCCGGGATAATACACATCAGACTCATCATCTGTGCCTGCATATCCGTCGGGAATCCCGGATAAGGCAGGGTGGTAAGATTTACGGCCTTAAGCCGGGTCCTGCGCCTTATGCACACAGAATGATCCGACTTGACTACCGCCGCGCCTGCTTCCTGAAGCTTATCGATCAGCGCCCCCAGGTGATGGATGTTGACATTCTTGATGGAAATATCTCCGTGAGTAATCAATGAGGCCAACATCATCGTCCCGGCCTCGATGCGGTCCGGGATAATAGTGTGGGTTGC
>Ga0233425_10007660_pt1 | contig 14978 bp, 14 predicted proteins | sample Watercolumn_Towu_2_FD_181712 | JGI IMG/M metagenome (GOLD analysis project Ga0233425, IMG submission 181712) | Freshwater microbial communities from Lake Towuti, South Sulawesi, Indonesia - Watercolumn_Towuti2014_140_MG | ecosystem: Environmental > Aquatic > Freshwater > Lake | place...
GGGGGTCGCGGCGCTGTCGCTGCCGGTGGGGCTCAGCGCCACGCGATTGCCCATCGGCCTGCAGCTCATCGCACCGGCGTTCGCCGAGGAACGCCTGCTCTCGGTCGCTGCGGCCGCCGAGCGCACCAGCCCCTTCGCGGGGGCGAGGCCGCCCTCGTGATCGCGCTCCCTGCCAGCGCCGAGCACGCCGAGGGGCTGGTCGCGCTCTTCGAGCGCACCGGCTCGCCGTGCTTCTGCCGCTGGTGGCACTTCACCGGCGACAAGAACGCCTGGCTCGATCGCTGCGCGAACCGCCCGACCGAGAGCCGCGACGAGCTCCGCGCGGCGCTCCGCGGCGCGAGCGACGAGGCTCGCGGCGTGGTGGCGCTCGCCGAGGCGGGCGGCGTGATCGGCTGGATGAAGCTCGCGCCCGCGCTCTCGGTGCCGAAGCTCTTCGAGCAGCGCTTGTACAAGGGGCTGCCGTGTCTCGACGGCGAGCGCAGCGGGGTCTGGGTCGTGGGCTGCTTCCTGGTCGACGAGGCCGAGCGCCGCGCCGGGGTCGCCGGCGCGCTGCTCGACGCGGGGCTCGCGCACGCGAAGCGCTCGGGGGCGACCGCGGTCGAGGCGTTCCCGCGCCGCGCCGAAGGCGTGCCCGCCGAGCAGCTCTGGACCGGACCGCTCGAGCTGTTCGAGCACCGCGGCTTCCGCGTGGTGAACGAGCTCTCGCCCTACCCCGTCTTGCGCCACGACTTCGCATGACGCGCGTGCTCTTGTTCTGCCTGCTCGTCACCGGCTGCGAGCGCTGCACCTCGCGGGGTCCGAGCGCCGACGCGGGTGACGCAGGGAGCGCGCCCTTCGAGGTCGGCACCCCCGCGAAGATCGCGCCGCCGGCGCTCGCGCCCATCGACGGCTACCAGGGGTACGGCTTGCCGAGCGGCTGTCGCTTCGAGGGCCCGGTCCAGAAGGCGACGCTGCCGGAGGGGCGCACGCGCTTCGTCGCGCCTCGCGAAAGGCTCGGCGCGTTGGCCCTGGCTCACGCCGCGGCCGCGATCTCCGCGGGCTTCTTCGACGCAGCGTCGCGCACGGTGAACGAAGCGCCCTGGGCCGAGCTCGACGCGCCGCCGCTCTTCGAGCACGCAGAGAGCCGCTGGCTCGGCGCGTGGATCGGCGCGACCGCCAGCGGCACGCGGCGCGCGCTCTTGTGGCGGGGCGGCAAGCTCGCAGAGCCGCTCGCCGAGGGCGATCAGCTCGAGCTCTCGGACTTCGCATGCGCGGGCGACGACTGCGCCGTGCTGAGCCACCTGGTGCGCGGCGCAGCGGCTCCGGGTGCGAGCTGGCTCGCCGGGAAGGCGGGGCAGCCCGCGGCGGAGTGGCGGCGCGTCGATCTCGATCTCGGCGGCGACGAGCCCTGGTTGCCTCTCGCCATCGCGAGCATCGAACCGGGTGGCTCCGGCTGGGCGGCGCTCTCGAGCGGCAAGCACGTGGCGCTCTTCCGGGTGGACGGCGCACGAGCCGAGAAGAAGCACTCCTTCGACGCGCCGCACGGCGCCTACGACGCGACCGTCGCGCCCGAGCCCGTCGCCGTCGCGCCCGGCGCGGCGCCGGATCGCCCCTGCGGTGCGGAGCCATTCCCCGTGGTGCTGATGACCGCCCAGGGGAAGCGCCACGTGCTCGACACCGCGGCGCCGCCGGAGAGCGTCATCGCCCGCCCTCTCGCGAAGGGCGCGCTCGTGGGCTGGGTCGCGCGCGTCGCGTGCCAGCACCTCGATCGGCGCGTGATCCAGCTCACGCGCCTCGACGCGAGCGGCGCCCCCGCATCGAGCACCATGGGCGTCGCCGACGCGACGGGCTTCGCGCTCTCGACGAGCGGCAGCGAGCTGGCGCTGTGGTTGGTGAACGGGAGGGAGCTCGCCTTGATCCGAGGACGCTGCGACTGAAGGCGGGGGTCCTCCACGCTCGCGACCTTGCCGTCAACGGCAAGGTCCTCGCGACGAGGGGGTCCTCAACACTCGCGACCTTGCCATCAACGGCAAGGTCCTCGCGACGAAGGGGTCCTCAACACTCGCGACCTTGCCGTCAACGGCAAGGTCGTCGCGACGAAGGGGTCCTCCACGCTCCCGACCTTGCCGTCAACGGCAAGGTCCTCGGGGCGACGGGGGCCTCCGTCCTACGCGCGCGTCCAACCCGGCGCGACGAGCAAGCCCGCCGACAGGCCGATGAACACCGCGCGGCGCGCAGTCACGGGGGAGGTGCCGCTGAGCGCCAGGCGTCCGATCAGCGCGTCGATGGAGCGCGCGCCGGAGGCGGCGGCGAGCACCGAGGACTCCTCGGCGTCGAGGCCGAGGGCGTCGAGGTCGAAGCGCGGCATCGGGTGTGGCGCGAGGGGCGCGGGGCCCACTGCGGCGAGGGCCTCCTCGATGGCGCGCGGCGCGAGGCGCTCCCGCACCAGGCGCGTGACCCAGACCGCCGGGGACTTCGCGGGCGGGATGACTTCGTGGGCGTGGCGCGGACCCTTGCCGAAGACGAGCTCGCCGGTGGCCCAGGCGCCGAGCTCGAGCGCGCGCGACTCGACCTGCGCATGCAGCGCGCGCACCAGCGCCGCCGGACGCAAGTAGCCGCGATCGACCAGCGTGACACCCAAGAGCTCGCCGCTCTCGGCGGAGTCCGCGAGCGCGATGGCGAGCTGCTCGCTGCGGATCAGCGCCGCGGCGACCAGGCGCCGCCCCAAGAGCTCCTCGCGCTGCGTGCTGGCGACGTGGACCGGCGCGCCGCCGCGCAAAGTGATGCGCTTCTCGCGGCGCCGGTCCCGGGCGACCAAGAGGCCCGTCGCACGATCGGCGGCCAGGGAGTAGAGCAGCGACGGCAGCGCGCTCGGCACCAGGGGCCCGGGCTGCATGCGCTCCGGTAGCGTCCCGAAGGCGTACGCGCCGTCCTTCGCGACGCGACCGAGGGCAGCGACCTCGGCGACGGGGCGCGGCGCCCGGCCGGGCTCGAGCACTCGCGCGCTCGACGTGATGCGACCGGTCGCGAGGAGTTCGAGCAGATCGGCGGCGCCGAGCAGCCCGAGCTCGCGCCCCGCGGGGACCTCCAGCCGGAAACGCGCGCCCATGTCCGGGAGCAGGCCCGGCTCCGTGGGCCGCTCGCTGGGTATCGCGCGCAGGCGTGGCGGGGGCGACGGCTGCGTGTCGCGGGGCTGCCTCACCGCCGCGCGCAGGCCGCTCGACATCGGCATGATGCCGAGCTCCGCGAGCCAGCCCGAGAGCTCGCTGTCCGAGAGCGTGACGCCGGCGCCGCGGGCCACGCCGCGCAGCGCATCCGCGAAGTCGTCGGCGCTCGCGAAGCGGTCGGCGGGCTTGCGCGCGAGGGCGCGGCGCAGCATCGAGACCAGGTCGGGGCGGAGCGCCTGCGCGTGGCGCTCGAGCACGCCGAGGTCACCGTCGTGGATGCGCGACAGGATCTCGATCTCGCTGCGCCCCGGGAACAGCGGGCGCGCGATCGAGAGCTCCGCCAGGATGATGGCGAGCGTGAAGATGTCGCTGCGGGCGTCGACCTCCTCGCCGAGCGCCTGCTCCGGCGACATGTAGCCGATCTTGCCCTTGAGCTCGCCCGGGTTGGTGCGTCGGTCGATGAAGTCGCTGCGTACGATGCCGAAGTCGGTGAGCTTCACCTCGCCGGCGCGCCCGAGCAGCACGTTCCCCGGGGAGACGTCGCGGTGCACGATGCCCAACGGTCGACCCCGGTCGTCGCGGGCGGAGTGCGCGTACGCCAGGGCGCGCAGCACCTCGTGGGCGATGAAGAGAGCGGCCCCGAGCGGCACGCGGTCGCCGCGGGAGGCCACGGCTCGCAGGAGCTTCGCGCAGGAGACGCCTTCGACGTACTCCATGGCCATGAACAGCTCGCCGTCCTCTTCGCCGAAGTCGACGACCTGCACGATGTTCGGGTGGGCGAGCGCCGCGCAGATGCGCGCCTCGTCGCAGAACATCGCGACGAAGTGCGGATCGCGGGCGAGCTGGGGCAGGATGCGCTTGATCGCGAAGCGCTTGCTGAAGCCGCGGGGGCCGGCGCGCCGGGCCACGTAGACCTCCGCCATCCCGCCGCAGCCGAGCCGCTCGCCGAGCTCGTACGGACCGAGGCGCTGGCCTCTCGCGACGGGCAGCTCCGCCATGATCTCGAACGTACCAGAGAGCCGGGGGCCGCGCCCGCAGGGATTTCCTGGCCGCGCAGCGGGTGCGCGCGCGGGAGGTCCCACTTTCTCGCAGGTTCGATTACGGTGTCGGCCCCATGCCCCGAGGCCGGAAGAAGCCCGCGGAACCCGCCGCGCCCGCGCAGGCGACGAGCCGAGCGGTGACCCGCGCGCCGGCCGCGCTCCACTCCGTGGCGGTCAGCGGGGCGTGCTCCTTCCTGGGCAAGAACCTGATCGGCTTGCTCGAGGAGGACGAGCGCGTCGGGCGCATCGTCAGCCTGGACATCGAGCGACCCTCGACCGCCGGGCCGAAGACGCGCGTCTACGACGTGGACCTCACGCAGCCCACGGCCGAGGAGCGCACCGCCGAAATCCTCACGGCGGAGCGCGTCGACGTGCTCGTACACCTCGCGTTCCTCGCCTCGCCCACCCACGCCACGGCCTGGGCCCACGAGCTCGAGAGCGTGGGCACGATGCACGTCCTGAACGCATGCCGGCGCAGCGAGGTGCAGAAGCTCGTGATGTGGAGCCAGACCGTGCTCTACGGCGCGCACCCGACGAACCCGAACTTCCTGTCGGAGCGCCACCCGCTGCGCGCGCGCCGGGAGAACCCGTTCTTCGCGGACAAGGTCGAGGCCGAGAACGAGGCGCTGCGCTTCGGCCGGCCCGGCAAGGGCCGCGTCGTGACGGTGCTGCGCACGGCGCCCATCCTGGGCCCGACGGTGAAGAACTACGTCACGCAGTACCTGAGCCGGCGCCTGGTGCCCACGGTGCTCGGCTTCGACCCGCTGATGCAGTTCGTGCACGAGGCGGACGCCGTCGCGGCGTTCAAGATCGCGGTCGACCGCGACGTGCCGGGCATCTTCAACATCGTGGCCGGCGGCGTGCTACCGCTCTCCACGGTGGTGAAGCTCGCCGGTCGCTTGGCGCTGCCGCTGCCGCGCCCACTGGCCGCTCCGCTGGTGAACGCGCTGTGGATGGCGCACCTGTCGGAGGCCCCGCCGGCCCTGCTCGATTACCTGCAGTACCTGTGCGTGGCCGACGGCGAGCAGGCGGAGCGCACGCTCGGCTTCACGCCCGCGTACACCACGCGCGAAGCCGTCATCGACTACGCGAGCGCGCAGCACCTGCGCGACGTGAAGCTACTCTCGGAGTCCCCCGCGTGAGCATTCGAAGCAAGACCCAGAAGGCCAAGCCCGCGGCGCGCAAGGCTGCCGCGCCCGCGCGCGCGCGGCGGAAGAAGGCGCCGGCCCGGGCGCGGCGCGCGCGCAGCGTCGAGAGCCCCGACTCGGTGGACGAGTCGGAGCTCGGGATGGGCGCGCGCATGGTGCCGCCGAACACGCGCTGGGAAGATCCCGTGAAGCCGCGCCGCGAGCGCCCGCGGCCCCCGGCCGTCGACGGGGACGTGGAGGCGCAGATCCGCGCGCTGGAAGCCAAGCTCGACGGGCTGATCAAGGGCGTGGAGCCCGAGCCGGAGCCGGCGACGCTGCGGCCGGCGCTCGAAGCGCCCGCGAACGCAGTGGCCGAGCCGGCGCCCGCCGAGCACGGCGACCCGGTGCGCGAGCTCCTGTCGAGCGACTACTACAAGAAGCACTGGGGTCGCCTGGGCCTGCGCCACCGGGGCGAGGACGTCGACGACTTCGGGCTCGACCCGAGGTACGAGGCGCGTCTCTTGCCGCTGCTCGACTTCCTGTATCGCCGCTATTTCCGCGTCGAGACGGAGGGCGTCGATCAGATCCCCACCGACGGCCGCTGCCTGGTGGTCGCGAACCACTCCGGCACGCTGCCCCTCGACGGCATGATGCTGCGAGCCGCAGTGCGCCTCGAGCACGCCTCGCAGCGCGAGCTGCGCTGGCTGGCGGAGGACTTCATCTACTACCTACCGTTCCTGGGCGCGTTCATGAACCGCATCGGAGCCGTGCGCGCCTGCCAGGAGAACGCGGAGCGCCTGCTCGGCAAGGGGAGCCTGGTCGCCGTCTTCCCGGAGGGCGTGAAGGGCATCGGCAAGCTCTACCGCGAGCGCTACAAGCTGCAGCGCTTCGGGCGCGGGGGGTTCATCCGGCTGGCCCTGCGCACCGGAACCCCCGTCGTGCCCTGCGCCATCGTGGGCGCAGAGGAGGCGATGCCGCTGCTCTACCGCATCGAGGCGGCGTCCAAGCTCTTGGGGCTGCCGTACCTGCCGGTCACGCCCACCTTCCCCGCCCTGGGTCCGCTCGGGCTCCTGCCGGCGCCGACCAAGTGGCACATCAGCTTCGGCGAGCCGATGTCGTTCGAGGGCCATGGGCCCGAGGCAGCGGATGACCACGTGCTGGTGGGCAGGCTCTCGGAGCGGGTGCGCGCCACCATCCAGCGCTTGGTCGACGCCGGCGTCGCGCGCCGGCAGAGCGTCTGGCTCGGTTGAGGTGGACGGCGTCCTCGTCGTCGACAAGCCCTCGGGCCCGACCAGCCACGACGTGGTGTCGCGCGCGCGGCGGGTCTTCGGAACCCGCGAGGTCGGCCACGCCGGCACGCTCGACCCGATGGCGAGCGGCGTGCTGGTGCTGATGTTCGGACAGGCGTGCAAGCTGAGCGCGTACTTGACGGCGCAAGAGAAGCGCTACCGCGCCGAGGTTCACCTCGGCCGCAGCACGGACAGCCTGGACGCGCAGGGCACGACGACGGAGGAGCGGCAGCTCGCGCCCGGCTGGCTCGACGCAGACGCGCTCGAGCGCGCGCTCTCGGGCGAACGAGCGCGCGAGCAGCAGGAGCCGCCCGCGCTGAGCGCGCTCAAGGTCGACGGAGTGCGCGCGTATCGGCGCGCGCGGCGCGGCGAGAGCGTCGCGCTCGCGGAGCGCAGGGTGACCGTCCACGAGCTCACGCTGCTCCGCGCGAGCGACGCGACGCTCGAGCTGGAGCTCCTGGTCTCCAAGGGCTACTACGTGCGCGCGCTGGCGCGGGACCTCGGCCGCGCGCTCGGCGTTCCTGCGCACCTTTCGCTGCTGCGGCGCCTCGCGAGCGGGCCGTTCACCCTCGCCGACGCGGCGGGGTGGCCGCTCGACTCGGCCTCGGCGCCGATGCCGACGGCGGAGGCCGCGAAGCGCGCGCTGCCGCACGCGACGCTCACGGCCGAGGGCGCTGCACGGGCGCGCACCGGGCGCGCGCTCGGCGCCGAGCACTTCGTCACGGACCCGATCGACCTCGGCGCGTGGCTCGCGGAGTCGGGCGAGCTGGTCGCGCTGGGCGCGCGGGACGACGCCGGGGCGTACCGAGTGCTGCGCGGGTTCGCTCAGGCCTGACGGAGCACCAGGCCCTTGTCGCGCAGGCGACGGCCCACCCGCGCGGTGAAGTCGGCGGCCGCGGCGGGGTCGGCGCCTTCGATCTCGACGCTGACCTCACCCTCGTCGGCGAGCACGACCAGCGTGGCCCCCGCGAGCGAGCCGCCCCCGAGCTCGATGCGGGCCGCGCCGCGCCGACCGGATCCCCCCCAGGAGAGGCGCTTCACCACCCGCTCGAGCAGCGCGTCATCGGGCAGCGGGAGCGGCCGCTCCGGCGCCACGGGCAGGGGCTCCGGCGCTCGACCGACCGGAGTCGCGAGCGCTCGCACCATCGGGTCGATGGGGTCGAGGGGCGTTCGCGCCGGCGGCTCCGTGGACGGCTCGAGCGCGTCCAACGCTCGGGGACGCGGGCGCTCCCGGTCGAGCAACGGTTCGGGCCGAGCCTCGGCCCGGGGCTCGTGGGCGCGCAGCAGCGTCGGGAAGTCGCTTCGATTTACCTTGAGATTTTGAGGTGTTGGCCCTCGCGGCCGCGCGGGTTCGAGGGGACGGGCGAGAACGGGGCGTGCTCGAATCACGGCTCCCCATCGGCCGGAGAGCGGGGCCGGTTGCGCGCTTCCGCGGGCCGACGCTAAGGTTGACCGCGGAGGGGGTGCCGGTTCGGTACCCCACGCGTCCCCGGCATTGAGCTCCCCACCTACCGTCCTCGGCCTGCTCCTGGCCGCCATCCCCGCGGCCTTCGTCTCGGTGTTCGGCGCTGCGAGCGCGGCCCTCAGCGTCCTGTCGGGCCCGCGCAAGGCCGCCCTGCGCGAGACGCTGGAGGGCGCGAGCCGGGAGGCGCTCGAGCGCTACATCGACCAAGGACAGCAGATCGAGTCGCGCTGGCTGGTGCTCCGCGTGGTGGGCATCGCGACCAGCTCGGCGCTGCTCATCCAGCAGGCCGGGTACCTGTTCGGCGCCTGGTCCCCCCTGGTCGCGGCCCTCGCTGCGGTCTTGGGCTACGGGGTCCCCGCCGAGATCATCAAGGGCGTCGCCCTGCGCGCGCCCGAGCGGGCCGCCGTGGTCATGCTGCGGGCCTTGCGACCGCTGGAGCTCCTGGTCGCGCCCCTGGCCGCCCCAATGTGGCTGCTGGGGCGCCTGGTCGGGCGCAAGGTCGTCAACGTCGCCCACACCATCCCGCCGCCCCGCGTGACCGAGACCGAGATGGAGATCCTGGTCGACGAGGGCGAGCGCGCTGGCTCGCTCGATCACGATCAGGCCGAGATGGTGCGCAACGTGCTCGAGTTCGGCGAGCTGACCGCCGGGCAGGCCATGATCCCGCGCACGCGCGTCACCGCCTTCGACATCGAGACGCCCCCTGAGGAGCTGTTGCACAAGGTTGGTGAGAGCGGTCACTCGCGCTTTCCCGTCTACCGCGAGCGCATCGACAACGTGGTCGGCATCCTCCACGCCAAGGACCTCTTGAGCCACGCGGCCCACACCGAGCAACTCGGCGCTCTCGACGTGATAAGCATCTTGCGGCGCCCGGTGGCCTTCGTGCCCGAGACCCAGGAGGCCAGCAAGGTCCTGAAGGACATGCGCGCCGGGCGGCATCACCTGGCCATCGTGATCGACGAGTTCGGGGGCATGAGCGGCATCGTCACCCTCGAGGACCTGATCGAGGAGATCGTCGGCGACATCCAGGACGAGCACGACGTCGACGAGCAGAGCGTCGTCGAGCTGGGCGAAGGCCGCCTGCTCGTGAACGCCAGCGTGTCCATCCTGGAGCTGAACCGGATGCTCGACGCGAGCTTCCAGGAGGACGGTGACTACAACACCGTCGGCGGTATGGTGCTCGAGCGCCTCGGCCGCGTGCCGGCAGTGGGCGAGCGCATCGCCGAGAACGGGTTCGCCTTCCACGTCCGCGAGGCGGACGACCGCCGCGTGATCAAGGTCGAGGTCGAGCGCCTGCCCGCCGAGCCCGCGGCCGAGACGCCGAAGACCACGCGCGTCTCCGCGGCGTGAGCCGCGCCGGCCGCGAAGCGACGCCGACCAGGGAGGGGGCTCGTCGCACGACGAGCTTGCCGTTGGTCGGGTCGTTGACGCGCAGAAATCAGGTGTCAGAGCCGGGATGCAGGTGAAAGGAGCACAGGCTCACAGGCAGGCAGGCTCACAGGCTCGCGCGAGCTCGTCAGGTCACCACGAGGCCGGAGGCCGAGCCTGGAACGAACGTGTTCGGTCTTGGCAGAGGCAGATCTCGATCGGCAACTGAGACCGAGCACGAGAATACCGGCCCAGGCCGGCGCCGGCTGTCTCGACCCGTTGGAAGTGTGGCGAAGCTCGTCGGCCGTCCGCGGAGCGCGAACAAACCGAGCATCAAGGCCTGCCAACGCCCTTGAGCTTGTCCGCGAGCACGTTCCCCATGTCGATCAGGCCGTCCTTCTCCTGACCCGGGGTCTTGTCGCCGCGCAGCACCTCTTCCAGGCTGCGAAGCTCGCGCTGCAGGCGCACCGCGACGTCCGACGGGCACACCGCGTTCTGCGTCTGCGGGTTCACCGGGATGATGTAGGGCTCGCCCTGCTTGGCCTTGGTCGGGTCGCCGCTCGAGTAGCGCTTGAGCGTGAAGGTCTTCCCGCCCTGGGGGAGCTTGAAGTCCTCCGGCCACTTGAAGTTCTTGTCGTCCTTCTTCGAGACGAGGAACGCCTCCGGCAGCGGCTGCATGGCCACCCACGGGCCGCCCGGGCCATTCTCGATGTACGTGCCCCAGCGAACCTTCGGCGTGGTCTGCTGCGCGAGCAGATCCTCGATCGCGGGCTTGGCGCCGGAGAGCAGGCTGCGGATCTTGTCCTTGCCCTCGTTGGCCTCGTGGGCGCCGCTGGCGAAGCTGATCAGCATCGTGACGATGTCGGACTTGAAGCGGCCGATGCCCTTGCCGGTCAGGTTCGCGCCCTTGAACGGGATGTCGATGGCGCCGAGCTTCTGCACCTCTTCCTCGGGGTACTTGCTGTCCTTCAGCTTGCCCTGCGCGGCCTTCAGCACCTCGGCGAGCTCGTCGATCTTGCTCGCGGCGTCCTGGACTTCCTTCGACAGCTCCTCGGCGCCGGTGACCGCGGCCTCCGCTGCCTTGCCGCGCTCGCTGCCGCTGCCGAGCGCATAGCCGAGCAGACCGCCGACGATCGCCGTCACGGCCGCCAAGACGATGATCTTGGCCTTGCCCTTCTTCTGGGCGGCCACGACCTCCTCGGTCATCTCGATCTTGATGGCCTGGGGCTCGGCGCGAGCCGGCGCCTGATCGGCGTGGATCGCCGTGTACGGGTTGGAGGCGTCGATGGGCGGGCGCGCCGGCTGAGACGGCGACGAGCCGAACGGCGGGGCCGGCACGGCGGGCTTCGGTAGCCCCACGGGCGGCGGAATGGACGGGCCGCTCGGCGCGCTGACGGTCTTCTTCCCGAGGCGGGACTTGAGGTCGATCTTGGGCTTCTTTTCTTCGGCCATTGAAACCAGCTCTGGAGTCTTCCGGTTCGTTCGAGACGCCCGCGCGGAAGGTCGCCGGCACAGTATCTGGCTCGATTCCCGCCGGCAAGATTGAACTTGGCGCCCGGTGGGGAGCCCGAGAGTTGCCGTTGCGGCAGACACGCCTCCGCCGCCTCCGCTTTGGGGTTTACGGCCGCGAGCCGACCGGGCGATATAGGCGACCCGCACCCGCCGAGGCGGGGCGGAACTCCGAATGCCGAGCCCCGAGGTCGTCGAACGCAGCATCGCCGTGAGCGACGGCGTGACCCTCGCGGTCCACGACACGGGCGGTAGCGGCAACCCGCTCGTGCTCGCCAACGGACTGGGTGGGCCCTTCCAGTCGTGGCGCCACCAGATCGACTACCTGTCGGACCGCTACCGGATCGTGAGCTGGGATTACCGCGGCCTCTACGGCTCGTCGCCGCCCACGGGCGACCCGCAGCGGCTCGGCGTCGAGGCGCACGTCGACGACCTCACGCAGGCGCTCGAAGCGCTCGGCATCGAGCGTGCGGCTTTCATGGGCTGGAGCATGGGTGTCCAGGTCATCCTGGAGCTCTACGAGCGCCGCCCCGAGCTCGTGTCCCACCTCATCCTGGTGAACGGTACCTACGGCCGACCCCTGGACTCCACCGGGGTGCCCCTGTCTTCACGCATCATGCCGGGCCTGGTCGATCAGGTGCACCGCGTCCACGAGATCGCGTCGGGGCTCTTGCGCCGGGCCAGCCAGTGGCCGGAGACGGTGATGTGGCTCAAGCGCCTGGGCGTCGTGGGCAGCACCATGGACGAGGAGCTGTTCAAGGAGATCGCCGCCGAGTTCGGCAGCGTCAACCTGGATCGCTTCCTGGCCATCCTGCGCGAGCTGGGACACCACGACGCCTCCCACGTGCTCGACACCATCGCCGTGCCCGCGCTGGTGATCGCCGGCGACCGCGACGCCTTCACGCCCCGGCAACTGGCCCAGCAGATGGCGCGGCGCATCCGCGGAGGTGAGAGCCTGGTGGTGCGCGGCGCGACCCACTACGCCGCCCTCGAGTACCCGGAGCTCGTGAACCTGCGGATCGAGAAGTTCCTACGCGAGCACGGCTACTGACGGCACTGAAGCCAGGCACGCACAGGCGCCGGCAGTTTCAACGGGATGGAGCAGTGGCAAGGCCCGGCTGCCGGCCGCGGAGCGAGATTTCGTAGCTCTCCACGAAATTCCGGAGCCTGGCTCCATCTTCCTCGCTCACGTTCACGAACTCCAGCATCTGCCGGCGCCCTTCCCGCGCCACGCGGCGCGCCCAGAGCCAGAAGGTCTGCGAGTCGCCCGGCAGGCGGAGCTCGAGCGGGAAGGACTCCATGCGCGTGTCGGGCTCGTTCACGCCGACGAGCTGGACGCCGCCCTGGGAGATGTCGACCACCCGGCACAGGTGCGGGTAGCCACCGATGAACTTGTTCAAGAAGACGTCCACGGCCTTGCGGCGGAAGCGACGACGCTCGTGCATGGACGAAATCGTACCGGGGCGGCCGAGCGCGCGTGAAATTCCCGGCAGGCCGCGTTTGACCTGGCGGGCACGCGGTGACACCTTCCGCTCGTGCCGCGGCGGGTCATCGTCATCGACAACTACGACTCGTTCACCTACAACCTGGTGCAATACCTGGAGACGCTGGGCGCGGAATGCGACGTGCGCCTGAACGACCGGACCAGCGTCGAGGCGGTGGCGGAGGCCGAGCCCGACGGCATCCTGCTCTCCCCGGGGCCGGGCACGCCGGACGACGCGGGCTTGACGCTGGGGCTGATCGCGGCTCTCGGGGGGCGCTTCCCCATCCTGGGGGTGTGCCTCGGACACCAGAGCATCACCCAAGCCCACGGCGGCGAGATCGTCAGGGCGCCCCGCTTGATGCACGGCAAGACGTCCCCCATCGAGCACGATGGGCGCACGCTGTTCCAGGGGCTCCCCTCCCCCTTCGCGGCCACGCGCTACCACTCGCTCATCGCGGAAGAGGCGAGCTTCCCCGCGTGCCTGGAGGTCAGCGCGCGCACGGCCCAGGGCGAGATCATGGCGCTCAGGCACCGGGAGCTGCCCCTCGAGGGCGTGCAGTTCCACCCCGAGTCCATCCTCACCGAGCACGGGATGCGGCTGCTCCAGAACTGGCTCGAGGCGCTGTGAGCGCGGCGCCGACCTTCGCCGGGGTGTTCGCCGAGCTGAGCTCGCCCGGCGGCATCTCGCCCGAGCGCGTGCGCGAGGTGTTCGACGCCATCCTGCGCGGCGAGTGGACGCCGGTGCAGGTGGCGGGCTTCGCCGTGGCGCTGCGCCTTCGAGGCGAGAGCGCCGAGATCATCGCCGCGGCGGCGGGCTCGCTCCGCGATGCGATGCTGGCAGTGCCTCACGGCTTCGACCGCGTGCTCGACACCTGCGGCACGGGCGGCGACGGCAGCGGGACCTTGAACTTGTCGACGGGCGCGGCCGTCGTCGCAGCGGCGGCCGGCGTGCGCGTGGCGAAGCACGGCAACCGCGCCGTCTCGAGCCGCGCCGGCAGCGCCGACGTGCTCGAGGCGCTGGGCGTGCCGACGGACCTGCCCGCGAGCGCGGCGGCGCGCCTGCTCTCCGAAGTCGGCATCGCGTTCCTGATGGCGCCGACGCACCACCCGGCGATGCGCCACGGCGGGGTCGCCCGCCGCGAGCTCGGCATCCGCACGATCTTCAACTGCCTCGGCCCGCTGGCGAACCCGGCGCGCGCCACGCACCAGCTGCTCGGCGCCTACGACGACGCGCTCCGCCCCGTCCTCGCACGCACGCTGCGCACGCTGGGCGTCGAGCGTGCGTGGGTGGTGCGCGGGGCCGACGGTCTCGACGAGCTCAGCCCCTTCGGTCCGACGCGGGTCAGCGTGCTCGCGGGCGGCCGCGTCGACGAGCTCGAGGTGCACCCGAGCGACTTCGGCCTGCCGTGCTCGGCGGCGGGCGCCATCGCGGGCGGCGACGCGAGCGACAACGCGCGCGCCCTGGCGGCGCTGCTCGGCGACGAGCCCCACCCCGCGCGGGACGCTCTGCTGCTGAACGCCGCGGGCGCGCTGGTGGTCGCGCTGGACGTCGAGCCCGGGCGTGCCAGCGACATCGCGCGCGAAGCCCTGGCGACGGGCCGCGCGCGCGAGCTGCTCGAACGCTGGAGGCGGAGCGCGCTCGCGCTGCGCGAGACCGATGGGCGTTCTGGCTGAGATCCTCGCGCACAAGCGCCGCGAGCTCGCGACGCTCGGTCGGCCGCCCGAGCATGGCCTCGAGCCTCGCCCGGTCGCGCTCGGCCGCGGCGCGGGCGAGCCGCTCCGGCTCATCGCCGAGATCAAGCGACGCTCACCCTCCGCCGGCCCGCTCTCGACGGCGCTGTCGGTGGCCGAGCGAGCTCGCGCCTACGAGCGCGCGGGGGCCAGCGTGATCAGCGTGCTCACCGACTCGCGCTTCTTCGACGGCGCCTTCGAGCACCTCGCCGAAGCGCGGCGCGCGACGGCGTTGCCCGTGCTCTGCAAGGAGTTCGTGCTCGACGAGGTCCAGCTCGACTGGGCCCGGGCCCACGGCGCGGACGCCGTGCTGCTCATCGTGCGCTGCCTGGAAGGGGCGCGGCTCGCGAGCCTGGTCGCCGCGGCGGGAGAGCGTGGGCTCACGCCGCTGGTCGAGGTGGCCACGGAGGACGAAGCGCTTCGGGCGCTCGACGCGGGCGCGAAGCTCGTCGGCGTGAACGCGCGGGACCTCGACAGCTTGGCGATGGACCTGGCGCGCGCGGAGCGGGTCCTGGGCTCGCTCCCGAGCGGGGTAACCCGCGTTCACCTCTCGGGCGTCGCGAGCGCCGACGACGTGAAGCGGCTGGCCGCCCGCGCGGTGGACGCGGCGTTGATCGGCGAGGCGCTGATGCGGCTCGACGACCCGGAGGCGGCGCTGCGGCTTTTTCGACAAAGCGCGGGGCCCGGATAAGCTCCCTCCCGTGCGCTTCGACGCGGCCTTGGACCTCTACCTCTCGCACCTCCGGGTGGAGCGGGCGCTCTCCGCGAACACCGTCGCGGCCTACGCGCGGGACCTCGCCAAGCTCGATGTGTACCTGGA
>Ga0233425_10007662_pt1 | contig 14976 bp, 15 predicted proteins | sample Watercolumn_Towu_2_FD_181712 | JGI IMG/M metagenome (GOLD analysis project Ga0233425, IMG submission 181712) | Freshwater microbial communities from Lake Towuti, South Sulawesi, Indonesia - Watercolumn_Towuti2014_140_MG | ecosystem: Environmental > Aquatic > Freshwater > Lake | place...
GATCTCAAGCTGCTCGCGCATACGCTGGGCTTCCCCTACTTCCCGATCACGCCGTTCTTCCCGTGGTTCGGCCCCGTCGGGGGGATACCGCTCCCGACGAAGTACCGCATCGAGTTCGGCACGCCGATCGAGCTCGATGGCGACGGAGACGAGTCCGACGAGGTCATCGCGCGACACGTGGATCTGCTCAGGGGGAAGCTCTCGTCGTTGCTCGGTGGGCTGCTCCACGAGCGCAAGCACATCTTCTGGTGAGGGACGACATGGGCACGAACGACACGATGGTGATCGGGGCCTGCGGGGCTGTCGGGCGCACGCTCGTTCGTGCGCTGCTCGACCACGACGTGCCGGTGATCGGGGTCGACAGCCGTCGGTGGCGCGGGGTGATCCCCGATGGGCTGGACCTGCACCGGATCGAGCTGAACAAGCGGCCGTTCGATGAGATCTTCAGGACGCGCCGCCCCGACGCCGTGGTGCACGTGGGGCTCGTCAGCTCGCCGCGGATCGACATGGAGATCCGATACGAGCACAACGTCGTCGGCATGCAGAAGGTCGTCTCGCTCTGCGGCCGGCACGGCGTGCGACGCCTGGTCGTGCTGAGCCGCGGCTCCGTCTACGGTGCGGACCTGCGAAACCCCGTGCTGCTCAACGAGGACGCGCCGCTCCGTGGCGCGAGCCGGCATAGCGAGCTCCGCGACATCGTCGAGGCCGATATCCTGGCGCTCTCGCTCTCGGTCCGCGAGCCGACGCTCTCCGTCGCCATCCTCCGCCCGGCCAACGTGGTCGGCCTCAGGGTCCGCAACACCATCGTGGGGTACCTCCGTCTCCCCGTGGTCCCGACGCTCCTGGGTTTCGACCCCCTGTTGCAAATCGTTCACGAGGACGATCTGATCAAGGCGCTCCGTCTCGCAATCGCCGACGACGCGCCCGGGGTGTTCAACATCGCCGGCCCCGGCGCGGCGCCCATCTCCGTGCTGATCCGTGAGACCGGGGGGAGGCCCATCCCGCTGCTTCTCCCCATCTTCACCCCGGTGGTCGAGACGCTGTGGCGCCGGGGGCTGTCACCCGCGCCGCTGCCGCACGTCGATTTCCTTCGATATCACTGTCTCCTCGACGATAGCCGGGCGCGGCGCGTCCTGGGTTATGCTCCGGACCTGGACCTGCCCACGACGCTCGCGGCGATCCGCGAGCGGCTCCCCGACGAGGAGCTGACCGACATGTTCCGGACCTCGCCGCTCGACGCGGCCATCGTCGAATGAACGCGAACCGCCTTGACATGGAAGACGCAGAGGGCTATTCACTATCGCTCCCGGAGGTCCCGAGAGAGCACGAGGTTCTGGATCATGCGCACCCCGATAGTGAAAAAAGAGCTCGTCGACGATCCGGAGGTGCCCGGTGCAGTCCGTCAGTGGTGGGTGCTCGACGTCGCGGACGTTGCGCTTGGCCGGGCCGCGACGCGAATCGCCATGGTCCTGCGCGGCAAGCACAAGCCGCAGTTCACGCCCCACGTGGACATGGGCGATTTCGTGATCGTGGTCAATGCGGACAAGGTCAAGATGACCGGCCGGAAGCTGGAGCAGAAGCGCTACTACCGTCACTCGGGCTGGCCCGGAGGGCAGAAGGAAGAGACCGCGAAGCAGCTCCTCGCGCGCAAGCCGGCCGATGTCATGAACCAGGCGGTCAGGGGCATGCTCCCGAAGACCAGGCTCGGCGACCGGTTGATCCTCAAGCTCAAGGTCTATGCCGGCCCGGATCACCCCCACCAGGCTCAGAAGCCGCAAGCACTTTCGCTCTGATGAGGAACTGAAGATGTCAAACGTCCAAGGACGAGTCTACGCGACCGGAAAGCGCAAGCGAGCGATCGCCCGCGTGTACATGGCGCCAGGGTCGGGCAAGATCACGATCAACGGTCGCACGATCGACGACTATTTCGGGCGACCGACGCTCCGGATGGTCCTGATGCAGCCGATCGAAGCCGTTGGCGTGGCCGGCCAGTACGACTTCACGATCAAGGTGTGTGGTGGCGGGTTGAGCGGACAGGCCGGCGCGATCCGGCATGGCATCTCCCGCGTCCTGGCGGGCCAACAGGCCGAGCAGCGCGCTGTCCTCAAGAAGGCCGGGTTCCTCACCCGTGACGCGCGCAAGAAGGAGCGCAAGAAGTACGGCCAGCCCGGCGCCAGGAAGCGCTTCCAGTACTCCAAGCGGTAGTCTCTCCTCGGAAGCGTGGGGCCATCGCCCGGCTCCAGGCCGTCACGGTCCACCCGGTCCACTCCGTCCACTCCGTCCACCTTGGTGATCCCGGCCACGGGGCACGAAACGCTGACGCGAACGCTGTCGCTGTCGATGCTCAATGATTTCAGGCCGTCGTGGTCCACGTGGTCCACTCCGTCCACGCTGTCCACCAGGGAAGCGATACCGACGCCGTTCAGTCGACGATTCCGTCCCTGAGGGCGGTCTTCGACCAGACCGGGAGGGGTGACGTGGCGCCGGTGACTGGGTTGATCACGGCCCGGTACGAAGCTGACACGGCCTGCTGCTCCGCCATGACGGTCCATCCCCTCACGAAGTAGGGGCAGTCGTCATTGAAGCAGACCAACCGGATCTCGCCACCCCACGTCGATTCGACGGGAGTCTGCCAGCGCGAGAGCACCGCCCCGCAGTGGGGGCATACGTGCGTGCTCTGAGGTCGTCCGGGAGCCATCCTACCGCATCTCGAGGAAGGCGCAGGGGCACTCTTCAGCGCACTTCTTGCACCCCTGGCACTTGTCGAAGATGTACGTGTACGGCTCGCCCGGTGCGCCCTTCTGGACAGCCTGGTCCTGGCAGTACAGGTAGCACGTCTCGCACTGGAAGCACTTGCCGCAGCTCATGCACCGGCGCGATTCCGCGATCACCGTCTCCACCGAGAACCCGCCGGCGACCTCGGCCTCCATGCTGTGGATGCGCTCCTCGACCGGGAGTACGGGGGCCGTGAGCGGCTCTGCCTCTCCGTAGAAGGCAATCTTCATCTCGGTGCTGGCGACCACCTTGTGCGCCGGGGGCGCCTTCCACTCGCGTCCGGAGAGAGCGGCGTCGATGGCGTTGGCAGCCAGGCGGCCGTGGCCGATCGCGATCGTGGCGAGCCCCGTCGGCCGGACCGCCGCAGCGTCGCCGCCGGCCCAGACCCCGTCGAGCTTGGTCAGCCACTTCTGGTCGACCTTGATCCAGTCCCGTCCTTCACGAAGTCCCTCGAAGCCCGCGAAGTCTGGCTCCTGTGCGATGGAAGGGATGATGAAGCTCGCCGGCCGCTCGTACTCCGATCCCGCGATGGGGACCGGGCTCCGCCGTCCGGAAGCGTCGGGCTCCCCGAGCTCCATCCGGATGCACGTCATGGAAACGGCTCTGCCGTTCTCGACCTTGACGCCAACGGGCGCAGCGAGGAGCTCGATGCTGATGCCGTCCTCCTTGGCCATCTGGATCTCGTGTGCGATCGCCGGCATCTCCGCCTCGGTGCGTCGGTACAGGATGGTCGTGTTCGCACCGAGCCGCCGGCAGACACTCGCCGCGTCGATCGCCGTGTTTCCTCCGCCGATGACGACGACGTCGTTGCCCACGTCGATCTTCTCACCGGCATAGATCCTCTTGAGGAACTCGGCGCCGGTCATCACATTGGGCGCGTCCTCGCCCTCGACGCCCAGCTTGTAGCCCTTGTGCGCCCCGATGGCGACGTAGATCGCATCGAAGTCCGTCTTCAGCGTGTCGAGCGAGATGTCGGTCCCGATCTTGACGCCCGTCTTGAACTCGACACCGAGCTTGGCGATGCGGGTGATCTCCGCGTCGAGGACCATCCGCGGGAGCCGGTAGGGTGGGATGCCCCAGGTCAGCATGCCACCGAGCCTGCTGAACGCCTCGAAGACCGTGACGGCGTACCCGAGCCGCGCGAGCTGGTAGGCGCAGGACAGACCCGCAGGGCCGGAACCGACCACGGCGACCTTCTTGCCCCGAGGAGCCTCGTCAGTCCTCTTGAGCGGAAGGCCTCTCTCGAGAGCCCAGTCGCCGAGGAACCGTTCGGTCTTGTTGATCCCGACCGCTCCGTCCTTCTGGGCCCGGTTGCAGCTCGCCTCGCACGGGTGGGGACACACCCGGCCCATGACCGCTGGCAAGGGGTTGGTCTCGGCCAGCGCGTAGAACGCTTCCTCGAACGCCTTTTCCTGGTCCTTCCCTAGCTTCTCGGCCTGGGCCACGATGGTGACGATGGCGCGGCAGTCGTTGCCGGCAGGACAGGCGTCCATGCACGGCGCCCAGCGAGGGTTCGCGTAGGGTCTGAGCGTCGAGGTCTCCCGCGCGCGCGGTCCACCGCCGCCGAAGCCACCGCCGACCTTCTTCTTCTTCTTCACTATCTTGGGCATCGATGCCCACCTCCTTTCTCGCTACGATCTCGCCTCATTGCGTGATGATTCGAGGCGATATTGGTGTTCTTGACGGGAGCGTGCTCCTCTCCCGGCGATGACGCCGTGCCTGGTCCACCAGCCCTCGGCTCCACCCTGGAGCGCCGAGCGCGTGCAGGTGGGCATAACTCGCCAGGACGTTCTTGTAGACCAGTCCATCTCTGTTGTCAAAGCAGCCAACGCCTCTCTCGACCGAGTAGGCAGTGAGCGCACGATCACCGGGTCCGACAACCTCGGAGTAGTGGAATTCATGGCCTCGAAGGACCGTATTCCGTTCAAGAAAAGGATTGACTCGATCCACCCGGAGCTCGCAGTATCCGTGCCCCTGAGGTCGGTCCTTCACTTCGACATCGACAGGGAGGATGCCGGCCATCGGGTATCTCGAATCCTTCCACACCAGAGTCCTCGACAGCAGCATCAGACCGCCGCACTCGGCATAGACGGGCAACCCGTCCTCGACCCTTTCCCTCAACGACGCGAGGAGCTGCCCGTTGCCCGCGAGCCTCGCGGCATGGGTCTCCGGAAAGCCTCCGCCGACGTACAGCGCGTCGAGGTCCTCTGGGAGTGGGGCCGGCTCGAGCGACGAGACGTCCCGGAGCCGCGCCCCTTCCGCCTCCAGCGCCTCGAGGTTCTCCGGGTAATAGAAGGAGAAGGCCGAGTCGCGCATCACGCCCACAGTGACATCGGGCACCGTCTCGACCGGCGAGGGCGCCGGCGGGAGGTCGAGGTCTCCCGCTCTTCGTGCCAGGTCCAGGACCCGATCGATGTCCACTCCGCGCGCAACCGCGTCTCGGGCCGCCACGACGGCATCCGCCGCACGGTCGTGCTCCTCGGGGGTGACGAGGCCGAGGTGACGGCCGGGGAGCGGCCCGCCGCCGTGGAGGCGCGCGACTGCTCCGATGACCGGGATCCCGGCCTCGGCCTCGATCGCGGCCCGGATGACCTGCTCTTGCCTCGATGTCGCGACGTTGTTGAGGACCACAGCGGACAGGTGGACAGCGGGATCGAGCACCTTGCAGCCGAGAGCAACGGCAGCGAGGGTCCGCGTCACCTTCGTGGCGTTCAAGACCAGCACGACCGGGGCCCGGAGGAACCGGGCGAGGGCGGCCGTGGAGTACGACCCCTCGGCGTCCACCCCATCGTGCAGGCCGCGGTTCCCTTCGATGATCGCGAGGTCCGCCCCGCCCGCGCCGCGTCTCACTCCCTCGAGCACGCCGGCCTCGGAACAGAGATAGACGTCGAGGTTACGGGCCGGACGGCCGGCGGCGCGTGTCAGCCATGCGGCATCGATGTAGTCGGGACCCTTCTTGAAGGCCACGACCGCGAGTCCACGTTGTCGCAACACCGCGATCAGACCGAGCGAGACGAGGGTCTTCCCTCCGTCACCCCCAACCGCCGAGACGACGAGCCGTGGGGGAGCCGAGGGCATGGGTGGTCCTCTACTTCGGCGGGATGACCGGCTCGATCCAGCTCCCGCCAGCGTACCCGTAGATGGCTCTCTCGTCGTCCATGAGCTTCTTGATGGCCGCCTTGCACAGCTTGCGGTCGCAGTTGTCCGCGCCGAACTTGGCTTGCATCTCCTTCTGGAGATCACCGGCCTTGAAGCGTTTCTTCCCGTGATACTGGACTACGAGATCGTACATGGCATTGGCGACTTCATCGACTGTCAGCGTCTCGGCCATGACAATACCCTCCTCTATGCGTAACGCAGGTGCGTTGAGCGCCTGAACGTCGTCCCGGCCCACTTGAAGTCATCGATGTGGTGTTTGGTGAACTCGAAGCCGGTCTTGGCGAAGAACGCTGGCCAGCCGATCCTCTCGATCCACTCGCCGACGCGCTCGAACGGACGCGCCTCGGCCGCCCACAGGTCAACGATGGTCTTGACCGACTCGACGACCGCCGGCCAACGCGGCGGATCGTTGTCGAGGTACGCCACGGCCAGCTTCGACATCGTGGGCTCGGTCCGCGCGTTCGACACCTTGCCGCCGACCCAGATGGAGATGCCGTCATTCAGGCCGTTGTTGATGGGCAGTGCGGGGCAGACTGTGTAGCAGTTTGCGCAGAACATGCACCGCTCCTCGTCGATGGTGACCGAGGGTATGCCGTCGACTGTCGCGGGACGGATGGCCGCGGTCGGGCAAGACGCGATGATCGTCGGGATCTCGCAGATCCGGTTCACGTCCTTGTGGTTGACGACCGGCGGACGCCGGTGGATGCCGAGGATCGCGATGTCCGAGCAGTGCACGGCGCCGCACATGTTGAGGCAGCACGCCAGGGCGATGCGGATCTTGCCCGGCATCTGCCGCTTCTCGAAGTGCTGACACATCTCGTCCATGACCGCCTTGACGACGCCCGAGGCGTCGGTCGCGGCCGAGTGGCAGTGCACCCAGCCTTGCGTGTGGACGATGTTGGAGATCGTGTTGCCGATACCGCCGACGGGGTAGCCCGCGGCTTGGAGCTCCTTGATCAACGGATCGATGTTCGCCTGGTCGGTCAGCAGGAACTCGACGTTGTTCCTGCTCGTCCAGCGCAGGTAGCCTCCGCTGTACTTCGTCGCCAGGTCGGCGAACAGGCGGATCGTCTCGGTGGCGAGCAGCCGTGGGCTTCCGCAGCGCACGGTGAAGAGCTTGTCGCCGGACTCACCGACGTGAACCATCACGCCGGGCTTCAGGATCTCGTGGTATTTCCATGTGCCGTAATTGGCCTTGATGACCGGCGGCAAGAACTTCTCGTAGTGGGGCGGACCGATGTCGGTCTGCGCTGGCCGGATTGTTTCTGCCATTGTATCCTCCACTCTACTCTATCGCAGTAGAGGTTTGATTTCGTTCCTCTCGAATCCCGCTATTTCATGGTAACGCGGGATCGTTATTCCTCTTCTTCTTCCTCGCCCTCTTCGCCCTCTTCATAGTATTCATCATAGAAGACGTAGGGGTTGTAGCGTGGCGCGGAGATCATCTCGGGGACTGGCTCGTGATCGATCTCCTCGAGGAAGGTGCCCATGCCCACGCGCTGTATCAGCTCGCCGATCCGCTCGCGGCTCTTCCCGTGCTCGTTCCAGAACTCCCACGTCTTCTCGATGAACTCGATGAGCTCTGGGTACGCGTCCTCGTCCGCGGGGTCCTCCGGGGCTTCGAGCTTGATGAAGGGGATCATGACCGAGCTCAGGAGCGCGCCCTCGATGATGGGGGCCTTGGCGCCGAGCAGGATCGCAGCCCCGCGGTCCTTGCCGGGAGCGAGCGCCTTGGGCATGGCGTTGATGCAGTGCATGCAATGGACGCAGGACTTGTCATCGATCGCCAGGGCCTTGCCGTCCCACTCCATGCACCGGCCAGGGCATCGATTGACCACGTCGCGAGCGATGTTGAGGCCCTTGCTGGCGTACTCCCCGACCGCGTCAGCGTTCACCTGGATCGCGTCGCGCCACGTGCCGATGATGGACAGGTCGGCGCGCGCCACGGAGGCCACGCAGTCATTGGGACAGCCCGCAGATTTGATCTTGAACTTGTACTGGAACTCAGGCCGGTGGAGCTCGCTCTGATACCTCATCGTGAGGTTGTAGGTGAGCGCCAGCGTGTCGTAGCAGGCCCACTCGCACCGCGCCGGACCCACGCAACAGCTCGGGGTCCGCATGTCGGAGCCAGATCCACCGAGGTCGAATCCGATGTCGTTGCTGACCTCGCTGAAGATACGCTCCAGCACCTCGGTACGGCAGCCGAGGAGCACGAGGTCGCCGGTCGATCCGTGCATGTTGGTCAAGCACGAGCCGTACTTCTCCCACACGTCGCACAGCTTGTGCAGGACCTCCGACGTGTAGAACCAGCCAGAGGGCTGGTTGAGGCGGATCGTGTGGAAGTGCGCAACGTCGGGGATCTGCTCCGCGAGGAACGAGTACCGCCCGATGACGCCGCCACCGTAGCCCTTGACGCCGACCAGCCCACCGTGTTTCCAGTAGCTGATCTTGTCGGTGTAGGACCTCTCGAGCTGCGCGAGCAACCCGGAGGCCGTCTTGCTCTTCTTGGCCGCCTTCTTGATCTCTCTGACGAAGCTGGGCCACGGGCCTTCCATCAGCTCGTCAAGTAGAGGGGTCTTGGGAATGTCCGCCATCGACATTTACCTCCCTGGTGAGTGGTTCTCTGCGCATTTCTTCGCGCATTGTTATTCCCCGCCTCGAGCGGGGGGTGTTCGCGTGGCGTGGCCTTACAACGACGGTGGGGAGGTGTCAAGCGGTTTCCCCTGCTCCCTCGGCCTCTCCCTGGAAGCCACTCTATCTCATCGGGTTTCTTGATGTTTGTTTCCGTGAGATATTTAGCGAAAACCGGTCAGCGGAATCGGTACGTCGAGATCAACAGTACGGGGCCGGCTTCACTCCGCCGAGGCCGGGCCCGCGGCCCGAGATGAAGAGCTTGTTCCCGCCATCGATGACGTGGATCTTCCCGTCGCCGCGTGACGCTCGCTCGTCGATCCACGACTGGGGATCGCGCACGGGCACGAACCCCGCCGCGGTCACGGCGTGATCGGGGAGCTCGCTGTGGAGGAACAGTGTGAGGTCGTACTTCTTGGTGAGCCGAAGCACCCGGATGGTCTTCCAGAGATACAGCTCGAAATGGTCGCGGATGAAGACCTCGCATTCTTCGATCGGCTTGCATTGCAGACACACGAGGTTGTCGTAGAAGAGGGTCTTCGATTTCTCGTCGGGCGCGATGCCACGGACATCGGGTGGGAGGTCGTCACGTCCGTCGCACGGCGCCACGATGAGCGCCTCGCCACCCTGCTCGATGGCTCCGAGGAGTGCCATGTCGAAGCAGTTCTGGGTGCCGTACAGGGCCTGGCAGGCTGGAGGTCCGCCCGGAGAGATCAGCACGTAACGCTGCCGGTCGACCTCGAACGCGCCGAAGCGATCCGCCTCGGCGGGCATCAGGCCGCAGACTTGATCGATGTCGCCTGCCGCTATCCAGAGGATGTCCTGCTTCTCGGAGATCATGTCGAGGCCGAACGACCGCGTCTCGGCTTCCACCAGCTCACCATCGTCGCGCAGGACGTACCGGCCGAGCAGGTGCCGGCCGTCCCTCGCGTCCTCGGAGAACGGGTTCCGCTGGCGCGCCGGGTCAGGGTGCCAGCAGATGTTCCCGGCCTTCGAGTCCTCGTCGAGCGAGTGCTTGTGGTTCATCTCGATGGTCGTGCGCATCGAGACGCCCGGGATCACCTGCTTGTCCATGGACGAGTAGCCGGCCATGTAGTGGTGCTTCGACTCGTGGCCGAAGACCCGGACCTCCGCCTTGAGGAACGCTTGATCAACGATGACCCTGGAGCCGCGCGGCGTGACGCCGACCTCCGTGCACGGGGACGAGTCGGTGTCGTGCCAGACGAGCTCATGCGACAGACCGAGCGCCCTGGCCTTCGCCTCGAGCCCCGTCAGGATGCGCTTGGCATAGACGGCGGGGTTGTGGGAACCCGTGGCCGAGATGATCCACACGTGGGTCGGCCGGCCCGCGGCGATCTCCTCGAGCAGGCCCGCACCGATCTCGACCTGGAGCCCGGCGCGGAAGTCGTCCGACACGACCAGGCAGACGCGCTTGCCGCCGACCATGTCGCGAAGCCTCGGGCTTCCGATCGGCTTTTCGAGTGCCGCGCGGATCACATCGAGCGGATCGCGTGGCGCGACGTCCACCTTGCGCGGGGCGATCGGTTCTCCCGCCATGAACGATTCATCGACATCATATTGCTTCGCGCCGGTACCGTAGGTGAGCTTGATCTTCCTGCGTGCCATCGTGTCCTCCTGGGCCAGCCCCCCGATTCGCGGCCTCATACCTTTCCCCTTTCAGCGCCGGCGTCAACCCCCGTGTCCTGCCGTACGCGGGCAGCGGCCGCCCGTCACTCGTAGCCGAGGCGCTGACGGATGTGGACGACGTCCCCGATGACGAGGACGGCGGGCGGCGCCACTCGAGCCAGACGCGCACGCTCCACGATGGACTCGAGCGTGGCGATCGTCACCCGCTGTCTCTCGGTGGTCCCCCACTCGATCAGGGCCGCACCGGTCCCTGGAGATCGGCCACCCTCGAGGAGCCCCGCCACGACCTCATCGAGGTTCTTCATGGCCATGAGGACAGAGATGGTAGCAGGCAACCTGCCGAGCTGCCCCCAGTCCACGTGCGGGCTCACCTGGTCTTCCCGCCGATGCCCGGTCGCGATCACCGCCATGGATGCATGGTCGCGGTGGGTGAGCGGGATGCCGACGCTGGCGGGCACGGCCAGAGCCGATGAGACCCCCGGGACCGTGACCACGGGGACGCCATGTCTCACGAGGTGCTCCTGCTCCTCTGCCCCGCGTCCGAAGAGGTACGGATCGCCGCCTTTCAGCCGCACGATCACATCCAGCCGCGCAGCGAGGCCGACGAGCAGCACATTGATCTCGTCTTGCGGGAGGTAGTGTTCTCCGCCCCGCTTCCCGGCGAACCAGCGCTCGGCCTTCTCCGGTACCCGGGCAAGCAGCTCCGGAGAGATCAAGGCGTCGTACACCACGGCATCTGCCTCGGACAGGAGACGTGCGCCCTTGAGGGTCAACAGCTCGGGATCGCCCGGGCCCGCGCCGACGAGATAGACCGTGCCCCACGCGCGATCCCGACCCATCAGCTCCCTCCCCGGACCGGATCGCCGGGAGCCAGCAGGGCGTCGAGGCGCGCTTCGAGACCACCGCGCCCCTGGCTCCGGACGAGCGATGCCACGTCCATCGTTGAGACCTCGAGCATCAACCTCCTGCGCGCCCCGGCATCGTCGGGGTATCTCGCACGCAGCCTGGACCGCCATGCGGCGAGGCACTGCATGATGACGCCCCACTCCGGTCCGATGATCTCCTCGAGCTCATCCCTGATGCGTGCCGCCAGCGCGGGGCTCGCGCCACCCGTGGAGATCGCCACGCTCATCACCCCGCGGCGCAGCACCGCAGGCGCGGAGAACACGCACTGCTCCGGCTGGTCGACGGCGTTCACGAGCGCCCGCTCGCGCCTGGCGAGGTCGGCCACCCAGCGGTTCACTTCGGCATCGTCAGTTGCGGCGATCACGATGAACGCTCCGGCCACGTCCTCGGGACCGACCTGGCGCCGTTCGACCCGGACCTTCGACGCTGCCGCGAGCCGCTCCATGGCCGGACACAGGACCGGGCTCACGACGGTGACCAGGGCACCGCAGGCCGCGAGCTCAGCGGCCTTCCGAGCCGCTACGGGGCCCCCACCAACGATGAGGCACGGCATCGTCTCGACGTTCAACGTCACCGGATACCCAGGCGCACCCATGGCTGGCACTATATGCAACGCGGTCAGTGCGGCCAAGCCCACCCGACGGGGTATGCCCGTTCATCGACATAGGATTGTTCATTTCCTTTGATCCCATCGGCGGCCCATCGTGGTAGCCTCAACCGTGAATGGACAGGAGTGCTCACCCCTCCGCGGCTTCCTCAAGTCGAGCCCGAACCGCTGCGACCACCGCGGCCCTGAACACGTCCCCCGAGGAGGCCAGCTTCAAGCGTCATGACCACATCCGGCGGCCCGTCGTCCCGGCGATCCATGGGAGGAGACATCTGGAGTGCGGTTGATAATAAAAAATGAAGACTGGATGTCGCTCTGGATCGGGTTGCTCCTCTTTCTCCTCTCCGCGGGGCTCCTCGTCGGGGCCGACATCCTCGGTTGGGCAGCCAAGATGAATGTCTGGACCTCGGTGGATCAAGCAATCGTCCCGGTCTCCCCGCGGTATTCTGCACTCGGTGGCGTGCCCTCACTGGTGCTCACATTCCTCTTCCTCTTGGGCCTCATGTCGCTTGCCGCTTGGTTGCTCAGGACGGACGTTCGACGCTTCGCAGCGGGTTTCGCGGCCATCTTCGCCGTCTCTTTTCTCTGCTGGTTCGTCGGTCACTATGGCCACCTGGCGGCTACACCGGATCAGCTCGAACGCCTCGGCATCTCGTGGTCCATGAACCTCACGGGCGAGGCGGGGTACATCCTCGCGCTGCTCGTCGGGCTGTTCGTCGGGAACTTCTTCCCCCGCGCGGCGGCGTGGATCTCCGAGGCCACGCGCCCCGAGCTCTTCATCAAGATCGCCATCGTGGTCATGGGACTCGGACTCGGCGTGAAGGCTGCGGAGGCCATGGGCCTCGCCTCGGCGGTGATCTTCCGTGGACTCTGTGCCATCGTGGAGGCCTACCTCATCTATTGGGCCGTGGTCTACTTCGTGGCCCGGAAGTACTTCAAATTCAGCAAGGAATGGGCCGCTCCCCTCGCCTCGGGGATCTCCATCTGCGGCGTCTCCGCCGCCATCGCCACCGGAGGCGCCATCCGGGCACGGCCCGTGGTTCCCATCATGGTGTCCTCGCTGGTGGTGATCTTCGCGGTGGTCGAGCTCGTGGTCCTGCCCTTCGCGGCGCAGACGTTCCTCTTCCGCGAGCCCATGGTCGCTGGCGCCTGGATGGGGCTCGCCGTGAAGACCGACGGCGCGGCAGTCGCCTCTGGCGCCATCACAGACTCGTTGATCCGGGCCCGTGCCATGTCGGAACTCGGCGTGAGCTGGGCCGAGGGCTGGATCCTCATGACCACGACCACCGTGAAGGTCTTCATCGACATCTTCATCGGCGTCTGGGCCTTCATCCTGGCCATCCTGTGGTGCACCGTCATCGACCGGAAACCAGGCCAGAAGGTGCGTCTCGTCGAGATCTGGGACCGATTCCCGAAGTTCGTGCTCGGCTACGTGGGGACCTTCGTGGCCACTCTGCTGCTGTGCGTGAGCCTCCCCGACATCGTGAGCGCCGCTACGGAAGCTTCCAAGGAAGCCAACGTGTTCCGACAGCTCTTCTTCGCCATGACATTCTTCACCATCGGGGTGGTCTCGAACTTCCGCAAGCTCTGGGAGGAGGGAATCGGCCGTCTGGCTGCCGTGTACGCCATCTGTTTATTCGGGTTCATCATCTGGGTCGGGCTGTTGATCTCCTGGATCTTCTTCCACGGCGTGACGCCGCCGCTCGCGGGTAGCTAGGGAGGATGAGGTCATGGAAAACGACGACCGACCGAAACTGGCCGAGGAGCTCGAGCGCATGGAGTACGAGCCCCTCCTCCCCGTCGAGAAGAAGCTCATCATCTGGAGCATCTCGCTCGGCGTGGTCCTCCTCGTGCTCCTCACGTGGGTGAGCTACACCTACTTCCCGACGCACTAAAAAACCGAGACTGTGGCCGGCCTCCTGCGGTAGTCTCCCGGCCCGTCGGCAATCTCACTTGACTCCCCGACATGTCGTGGTATAGAGCCCTGCCGACAGAGGAAGGAACTCCGGGGGACGATTCGAGACGCCCCCCATGACACATCGTATCCGGACCGGGAGAGCCGGGACCGGGAAAGACATTGGAGGAAGAGAAATGCCAATGATCGATCTGGCGGGTAAGCAGGTTGATGTCGACGAGGACGGGTTCCTCCAGGATCCTGGAGTGTGGAGCGCAGAGATCGCCGCCGCACTTGCCAAGTTGGAAGAAGTCGACACGCTGTCCGAGAACCACTGGAAAGTCGTCAACTACCTCCGCGACTACTACCAGGAGTTCGGGATCGCTCCGATGATCCGCAAGCTGTGCAAGCAGACGAACTTCAAGCTGAAGGAGATCTACGAGCTGTTCCCGACTGGCCCGGCCAAGGGTGCCTGCAAGATCGCCGGCTTGCCCAAACCGACCGGGTGCGTCTGATCTCTGCCGGGGACCCAACCGGCCGCGCCTCCGTTCCGAGACACCACCCGACCGCGAGGCTGGTGCAGAGGTCTCTCTCACTCGAGTGGAGGCTCACGATCATCGAACCATCTCGCCGGGTTCGCCCGGACCACATCCATGGAGCATGAGTGATGTCAGGACATGAAAGCATTCTCGTCGTCGGCGGAGGCATCAGCGGTCTGACCGCTGCCGTCGAAGCCGCCGAGGTGGGTTATGATGTTCATCTGGTCGAGAAGAGCTCGTACCTCGGAGGGAGGGTCGCACGACTGAACCAGTACTTCCCCAAGCTGTGTCCTCCGTACTGCGGGCTCGAGATCAACTTCCGCCGCATCAGGCAGAACCCCCGGATCACGACCTACACCCAGGCCGAGGTCACGAACATCGAGGGCAAGGCCGGCGCGTACAAGGTGACGATCGCTCTCCAGCCGCGCCTGGTGTCCGACGCGTGCACCGCGTGCGATGCCTGCACCGCCGTCTGCCCGGTCGAGCGTGACGACGAGTTCAACTACGGTATTGGTAAGACGAAGGCCATCTTCCGTCCGCACCCGATGTCGTTCCCGTTGCGGTACGCCATCGACACAGACGCCTGCGAGGGTGAGACGTGCGGCAAGTGCGTCGGCGCTTGCCCCTTCAAGGCCATCGACATCGGAGCGAAAGCCCAGGAGACGGTGCTCGAGGTCGGAGCCATCGTCGTCGCCACAGGCTGGCAACCATACGACGCGGCCAGGCTCGAGCACCTCGGCGGGGCCAGTGAGCCCGACGTGATCACCAACGTGGTCATGGAGCGGTTGGCCAGCCCGAACGGTCCGACCGGCGGGAAG
>Ga0233425_10007663_pt1 | contig 14974 bp, 9 predicted proteins | sample Watercolumn_Towu_2_FD_181712 | JGI IMG/M metagenome (GOLD analysis project Ga0233425, IMG submission 181712) | Freshwater microbial communities from Lake Towuti, South Sulawesi, Indonesia - Watercolumn_Towuti2014_140_MG | ecosystem: Environmental > Aquatic > Freshwater > Lake | place: Indonesia...
TCCAGAATTAGATCCTGTTGAAAAACTCTGGCAGCACCTAAAAAAGCATGTCTGCCGGAATCGAATGTTTATTGATGAAGATGACCTGATGGATACCCTTGCCGAAGAGCTTAAGAAACTCACCCCCTATCGTTTAAAGGATCTTTGTCGGTGCTCATATTTGATGCATTAGATAGAGAAAATGGTCTTACTGCACCGATACTTCCACCGTATCCCCCACTCCGTCCCGGCCCATGGCCGTGAGCCGGTGGCGGCCCCGGGAGAGGGGCACGGACAACTGATAGGGCGGGCCGACGATGCTCACCTCCTTGCCGTCCACAAACCAGACCACCTCCTCCGTCCGAACCCGGCACATGGCCTTCAAAGTCACTTCCACCTCTTCCGCCTGGGGGGCCAGGAGAAACCGGTCGCCGGCGAGGGGGTAAAGGATGCTGATGCGGCTGATTTCGTCCCGCCCTGCTCCTTCTCCGGTAGAGGAAAGCAACGGGGCCGTGGGCCCGGAGGTTTTCAGGGTTCCGGAAGCCGGGGCCGCTTCCCTTCCAAAGACCCGGTCCAGGTCCTGATGGAAGCCCGCCAGGCGGTATCTCCCGGCCGCGCCTTTCTCATAACGCTGGTGGAGCCAACCGGCATAGGCGGTGTCCAGCCGGTGCCAGGGCGCCTCTCCCTGGTGGTAGGCGCATTCCCTGCCCGGTTCGGCGCCGGCGACGAAGAATTCCTCCACCGTATGGGCGCAGTCCGGGCCGGGGAGCTGGCCGGAAAAGGAGCAGACCTTAACCCGGCTGACCCCTTCCGGAACCGGAAAAGTCTCGGGAGGCGCGGCCGCAAAGAGGGCCGCGGCCAGGTCGCTGACGACGGGAGCGGCAATCGCGGCCCCGCTCTGGTTGGCCGTGGGGCGGCCGTCAAAATTTCCCGTCCACACGGCCAGGGTGTATCGGGGGGAGTAGGCCACCGCCCAGCAGTCCCGGTAGCGGGTGCTGGTGCCGGTCTTCAGGGCCAGGCGAAGGGGCGGGTTCATGGCGGTGGAGCCGCCGAAGGCCCGGGAGCGGGCCAGGGAATCGGCCAGGATATCACTGACAATGAACGCGGCCTGCTCGGAAAAGACCGCGATCTCCTCGCCTGAGGCCTGGTCCGGCCGCAGCCGCAAGGGGCGGTACACCCCCTGGTTGGCCAGGCAGGCGTAAGCCGCGGCCAATTGCAGCAGACTCACCTCGGGGTTCCCCACCACCAGCCCCAGGCCGTAATGATCCGGCCCCCGTTCCTTGCGGTTGATGAGCCCCAGGCGCTTCAAGCTTTCATAATACGGCTCCTGGCCCACCAGGTGGAGGAGGCGCACCGCCGAGAGGTTCAGGGAGTTGCCCAGGGCCTCCCGGAAGGAGACGGGACCGTGGGCCACCCGGTCGAAATTGGCGGGGTGGAACTCGCCGCCGGGCAGGCGGTAGCGCCGCTCCACGTCCTCCAGAACCGACGCGGGGGTGAAGCCCTGGTCCAGGGCCAAGGCGTAGAGAAAGGGTTTCAGGGCCGACCCGGGGGAGCGCCAGGCCGCGGCCCCGTTGTTGTAACCCCGGTCCCGGGGCCCATACTGTATCGATCCCGCCAGGGCCAGGACCTCCGGACCCCGGTTGTCCAGGAGCACCGCCGCGGCTTGGGCCGCGCCGCCGGCCCGGAGCCGCCCGGCGTGGGCGAGCAGGATCTGCTCCAATTGCCGCTGCCGGTTGAGGTCCAGGGTGGTGCGCACCACGCCTTTGTTTTGGTTTTTTTCGGCCAGCACCAGGTTCACGAAATGTGGGGCCCGGAAGGGAAAGCGTCCGGGCTTTCCGGCCGCGGCGGCCAGGAGCAGGGGCTCACTCCGGGCCGCCAGTATTTCCTGTTCTTTCAGGAAGCCGAGAGCGGCCATGCGGCCCAGGACCCAATCCCGACGGCTGAGCAGCCGGGACTGCTTGGGCTTCAGGGGATTGAGCCGCCCCGGGGCCTTGGCCAGGGAGGCCAGGGTGGCTGCTTCCGCCGGGGTGAGACGGGCCGCGCTTTTCCCGAAGTAGGACAGGGCCGCGGTCTCCACCCCCGCCAGGTTGTTCCCCTGGGGCACCCGGTCCAGGTAGCGGCGCAGGATCTCTTCTTTGCTTAACGCCGCCTCCAGGCGCAGGCTCCGGCCCATCTCCAGCACCTTCCGGGACCAGGTGCGGGGCCCCGGGTGAGCGAGGCGGGCCAGTTGCTGGGTGATGGTGGACGCGCCCGAGACGATCCGGCCCGCCCAAAGATTACTGCCAGCGGCCCGGATCACTGCCAGCAGGTCGACCCCGGGGTGTTCCCAGAAACGCTGGTCCTCGGCGGCCACAAAAGCCGCGGCCACCAAAGGCGGCAGAGGTCCCGGGGGGAGCTGCACCATTCGGCTGCCATCGGACGCCGGCCCCAGATAGAGGACGCGGTCCTGGCGGTCCAGGACCAGAGGCCCGGGCCGGGGGTCCAGGGCGGCGGGGTCAATGCGGGTGAGGCGCTCCAGATAGAGCCCACCGGCGACGATGAGCCCCGCCAGGGCGACGACTGCCAATATACGGCGGGATTTGAGGCATTTAATCATGGATGGACCGTTAATCTTAAACCTTCAATTTGAAGTCTCTGTTTTTTGAAGAGTTCGAAGTTCCAGGTTCCAAGTTCCAATTTCGCATAGACCCTTAACTTGGAACTCGGAACTTTGGAACCTGGAACTTCTTCATTGCCTCCCCTTAATGGTAATCTCCCCCTTAGGCGTGCAGCCGTAAACCAGGGGCGCGTACATGGCCGACACCTTGGTGGCCGGGGCCGCGAAGGTTCCCTCGCACACCGCCCGGGCATAGTATTCGAAGACCTGGGAACCGGAATAGACCCAATCCCGGAAGGCCAGGACCCGCTCTTCCCGCATCTCCACGTGGTTGGGCCGGAAGCGCATCAACCCTTCCGGGGAGAAATATTCGAACCGGTCCTCCTCTTCCCCCGTGGGCTCTTCCGTTTGGAAAACCGGGTTCACCGCGGCCAGGCCCGCGGGCAGGGGATCGTCGATCACCACGTAGCGGGTGGTGCGGGCCGTTGGTTCCAACTGCACCGTCACTTTCACCAGATCGCCCACGCGGATTTCCTTGCCGCCGTCGGTGTTGGCGATGGTGCGGGAGACCTTGAAACCCTGGGCCGCGCCCTTATCGGCCAGGTCGACCCTGGGGTAGGTGAGTTCCAGTTGGTACAGCCAGTTACGCCCCGCCTCTCCCTCCAGGGTCACGAAAGGGTGCTCCAGCAAGGCTTCGGAATCCAGGGTGAGGGTCTGGGAACGGTTGGGGGCCAGGGTGATTTCCTGGACGGGGCCCTGGGTCTGGCTCACCACGATCCGGCCGGGGCCGCCGCTGAACTTGGCGTCCTGGAAGTGCCGGCCCAAAGCCAGCAAGGCCCAGCCCGTATCACTGGTGGAAGTCCAGATGCCCTGCTGGTCCAGGCCCCCCAGGAGGGCCGCAGCCGCTTTGCCGGTCAAGGGGTCCTGGGGCATGACGGCCTGGGCGGCCAACAGCGCCAGGGCCGGGGTCCGGTAATGGGCCATGAACTCGTCCTGGGCCCCGTCCGCCTCGGCTTTCCCCTCCAGGATGGGCTTGAGCATCTGTGCCAGTTCCTTGGAGGATTTAAGCCCCGACTGCTGCCCGGCCAGGATGGTCAAAAGTTTGGCCTCCCGGGGAAAACGCTGGTAGTCGCTCATGAGCTTATTGAAGACGCCTTTGTCCAGGCTTTTATGCAGCGCCAGCAGATACGCCACGAAGGCCTCGAAAGACGGTGAAAGGCGCTCCTTCCGGATGGCCTCCCGCAGGTATTGGGCGGCCTCGTTCAGGGGCTTCTCCGAGACCTCCAGGCCCTGAACCCGGGCCTGGAGGAGCGCGGCCGTGGCGTAAACCGTGCCCCAGGGACTCGGCTCGGACTGGCCCGGCCAATAAGGGAAGCCGCCGGAGGAGTTTTGCATGTTCAGGAGGCGGACTATTCCTTTTTGCAGGTATTTGTCCACTTCCTCCGGGGAGACTCCGGAGATTTGGCCTTTCTGGACCGGTCCCCGGAGGCCCGCCAGGCCCAGGACTCCGGAGCTGGTCTGCTCCACGCAGCCGTAAGGGTAGGTGAGCAGATACTCGATGGCCCGGGACATCCTGACGTAGGGCGACGCGGCCACGCTAAGCCGGGCTTTGATCTCCTGGGGGTTCACTTTTACTGGTCCGGCTCCGGTCAAAAAGCCGGGTAAAGGAAGCTTGACCGCGCTCTTGCCGGCGAACGACCCCGCACTCACCGCGGTCTCCCGCATGAAGCCGGAGTTGATGCGCACCGGCAATTCCACGGCATCGGTTCTTTGCTGGAACTCCCCGGTGAACCTGGCGGTGGCCGGGCCGGGGAGGCCGGCTTCCCCGGCCACGTTAAGCTTGAGGCTGTCCTTGGCCGGCAGGTTGACCGGGGGCTCCACCGCCGCCAGCGAGAGGCCGCCGGTGGCGGCCGCGCTCAATTTCACCTGGCCTGCGGCCGCGCTGTTATTGAAGACCGCCACCTGGAAGCGGAAGCGGTCCCCCTTGGCGAAGAAGCCGGGCAGCCCGGGCTCGATATAAAAATCCTTGGTGGCCACCAGGGGCCGCTCCGGGCTGGCGAAGCGGCTGGATTTATCCTGGGCCACCACGTAGACCCGGTAAGTGGTCATGTTGTCCGGCAAAGTAAAGGAGATCCTGGCCTTGCCGTCGGCGTCGGTGCGCACCGCCGGGTTGAAAAAGGCCACCGGCTCGAAGCGTTTCCGGAGTTGGGACAGGGCCGACTCGCTCAGGCCGTCGCCGCCGGTGAGGGTCTCGCTCCGGGCCAGGTAGAAGGGGGTCTGGTGCACCAGCATGGTCCGGAGCTCCCCGGTGTACACCGCCAGCGGTTGATCGAAGCGCAACAGTTGGTCCAGGACCGGGGTCTTGAACCCGGTGAGGGCCAGAACCGCTTCGTCCACCACCGCCACCGCCAGCTCCGCGGCCACTCCTTTGCCGTCCGGGGTCTGGGCCTGTAACTCCAGGTCCACCTTGGCCCCGGGCTCGGCCCGGAGGTTTTGTCTTCCCGGGCTGATTTTCACCACCAGGGGGTCCACTTCCAGGCGCACGGGCAGATTGATGTTCCCCCAGAGAAATCCCGGGGCCTCGGTGTCATAGCGGCCGGGCAGGACCGGGAACTCGCCCCTGGGAGTGACGCCCAGGACCGAGACAAAGACGTTGGGGGCGTAATTCGCCAGCATGGGCAGTTCCAGCACCTGGAAGCCCGCCTGGGGGGTGAGCACCTGATGCTGCAGGACCCCGTTTTGCTCCAGGGTCACCAGGTACCGGGCGATGGCCCGGGGGGGGCTGACGGTGAGCCGCGCGGTCTGTCCCGGCTTGTAAGCCTTCTGGTCCGCAGCCAGGGCCAGGGTTTGGAAAGGCCTGTCCTTCCGGGCTTCGGCGTCCCAGTAAATGTCTCCGGAGACCTCGTAGAAAGTGGAGGAAGTGAAACGCCGTCCCTGCTCGTCCTGAAAGGAAAAGAGCAGGAGGTAGCGGCCGCCCTGGGAGAAGTCGAAGCGGTAATTAGCCTCGCCGTTCTCCAGGTTCAGTTCCCCGAAGCCGCTGCGGCGCCACAACTCCTGATCGTCCCAGAAGACGTCCCCCTGTTCGTTCCGCTTGGGCACGTAGCCCCAGCGCTTCTCCATGATCTCCACTTCGATGGCGGCCTGCTTGACGAGCTTGCCGTTGGGCCGGGCCAGCCGCAGCCTTAGGACCTGGGCCTGGTGGGCCTTGACCCGCTCCGCATGGGGACCGATGCCCACCAGGTAGTCGGGCTCCACCTGGAAGGACTTGGTGGCGGTGGCGGGACGGCCGTCGAAGTCCACCACCGTGGCCACCACCAGGAGGCCGTTTAAGCCGGTGAGCACCTGGCGCGCCAGGGGAAATTCCAGGATCGTCTGGCCCTTTTGGTCCAGGACGGCCTGGCCGCCTTCCAGCAGTTCGCCTTTTTCTTCCCCGGCGCTGCCGAAGGAGAATTCCTCCTGTCCTGGAACCTGGAAGCTGGTCTTGGTATAGTGAATCTTCCAGCGGATCTGGCCGTTTTTCACCGGTCCGCCCGCGTAGTAGGAGCCACTCAAGGTGATGCGCACGAACTCCCGGGAGACGTCCTTCTGGTTTTTGTCTTTGACGGTTTTGGTGAACCGCTGAAACGCGACTTCCGCGAAGTGCCGGGGAGGCTTGAATTCCTGGACCTGGAAGGTGCATTCCGTGGTGTGTCTCTTTTCCCGGGCCGGCTGCAGGTCGTCATCTTCTCCGGGCTCCGGCTCAGTTTCCCCAGGTTCCCCCTCCTTCCCCTCCTTCTTGGGGGCCTTGCCGCCGAACCGGAGGGTCAGGGTATAGGTGCCCAGGGGCCAGTGGGGCTCCACCTGGATTTCCCCCGCGGCGGTGCCGAAATCCGACAACTTGGAGTCCGCGGTATAAACCTCTTCCTGCTTGGGGTTTTTCACTTCAAAGGTCACGGGGGCGCCCGCGGGGGGCGTGATCTTGCCCCCGGCATACTCCCGGATGGAGCCCTTGTAGAAGACCTTCTCCCCGGGGCGGTAGACTCCCCGCTCGGTGAAGACCTGGCCGGTGAGGGTGCGGGTTTTTTCCTCGCCGGGGGCCTGCCAGACGCCCGCGGGCTTCAAATCGCCCTGGGGCTTGAGTTCGATGCTGGAGACGTCGTTTTTTCCCGCGACCAGGAGAAATTTCAGGTTCTCCCGGGCCACCCGCCTTTTGACCGGGCCGAACTGCCCCAATTGCTTGAGGGACAACCCCTCCATCTCCTGGTCCCGCCAGATGAGGATGCCGTCTTTATCCGTCAGGCCCAGGGGGAAGACCTCCAAATCCTGGCTGACCGCGGCCACCTGGGCCCCGGCCACCGGCGCACCGGTTTTCAGCGACGTGACCCACAGGAGCAGGCTGCCGCTTCCCAGTTTATAGGTCAGGCCCAGGTCGGTGATCTTAAAAAGCCGGGGGGCGGCGCCGATCTGCGGGTCCTGGGGAGATACCACCCGGATGAGGGCCAGCGCGCCCTGTTGGGGGTCCTGGCGGAAGGTGAGGGGCAGGGACACCGGCTGGACTTTATTCTTCTCCGCCGGCGCGGCAAAGAGCTGCTTCTCCTCCTGCAGCTTGCCCCAGAAGGGGGCCAGTCCCTTTTGGCCCTGCACCAGCCCCTGGGCTTGGGCCGCAGCCTGTTTCAGGGCTTCTATCTGCTTGCCCCAGGCTGCGGGGTCCTGCTCCGCGGCCAGGGCCAGGGGCAGGAGGACGGGAGGCACTTTCCATTCCTCCACCAGCAAATTGGGGACGTTTTGGGTGCGCACGTGGAGGAGCTGGCGGCTCTCCAGTTCGATGACGCTTTTGGCCTCCACGTACTCCACTTTCGGCGGCCGGTCGGGCATGTGGAACCTGGTGAGCGTGGGGAGGTAGGTCCGGTTTTGGACCTTCAGGTCTTCGGGCAGAGTCAGGCCATAAGTGGCGCCATAAACGAACGCGCCTTTGAGGGTAAGAACCCCCTGGTCGGTGATGTCGGAGCGGCTCCAATCCACCTTGCTCCGGGGCAGCAGGCGCAGATGCTGGCGCACAAATCCCAGGGGGAGGGGCTGGCTGAAAAAGATGCGGATCTGCTCCAGGGCTGGGTTGGGTTCGATCTTGTGGATGGTGAAGTGCTTGGCGGGATCAAACGCGGCCTTGGCCGCCGCCTCCGGTTTGCCGGCGCCTTCGCCGGCCCCAACTCCGGCCAGGAACAGCAGGGCCAGAAGGGCCAAGAAGACCATCCTTCTCCTGTAGCGGTGAAAACCCGGCTGCACTCTCCCGCCCCCCCAGCCGCACGCTTGTCTTCCCGACTGCATAAGACTTTACCTCCATCGAGATTCGCCTGCTGCATCTGACTCCCCATTTTACAGGACCGGGACGCGGTCCCACAAAGGATTAAATGGAGGAGGACGATCTTTTTTATCGTGAGAGATATGATCGTTCGGAAATGATATCAGTTGGGATCGTTAGCCCAACTTTTAGAATTTGCAGGAATCGCCGGAGAGGCGAAGAAGAATCTGCCCTGGATATTAAAAAATCCGGGGCCGCGTCCACCCCCAATCACCACATTGGTTGGTGAAGCAATTGCGGCGCGCAGGACACACCTTCCATTTCCATATATCTGCGTCTTTCTTTGCGCCTTTGCGTCTTTGCGAGAAACAATCTTTCCAGTCCGGCTTCAGGCCGTCTCGTGAAACTCCTGCTCGATGCCCGAGCAGTCCCGGTTGACGCCCTCGCCGAGGATTTCGGGCTCTCCCGGCGGAGGGGCCGGGTCCACCACCACCAGGGCGGCGCAGATGTCGCAGACCGCCACCCACCCCGGCCGTTCGACGCCCTTGCCCTTGGTCTCCGGGGTAATGACCGATTCCTTAAATCTTCCCAATTCGTGGCCTCTTAACTTGGCCGCTTCCCTGGCTTCCGCCTTCAGTTGCTCGATCTTGGTCATATTTCCTCCTCACCCCCTGAGCTTCCTGGCCACCTCCGCCACCCTCCGCCCCAAGGCCCGGGCGATGGCCAGGTCTTCCGGCGCCGGCTGCAATTCATTGCGGGAGCCTGCCACGGTGGAGGCCCCGTATGGGGTGCCGCCCCGGCCCTCGGTGTGCAGCATGCCCGGAACGGAATAAGGGACCCCGACGACGATCATGCCTAAGTGCAGCAAGGGCGGCATCATGGTCAAGGGCGTGGTCTCCTGGCCGCCGTGGGCGGTGGCCGTGGAGGTGATGATCCCCGCGGGCTTGCCCTCGAAGACCCCCTCCAGCCATAACTGGGCGGTGGAGTCGAAGAGGCGCTTCATCTGCGCGGTCATGTTGCCGTAGCGGGTGGGGGTGCCGAAGAGATAGCCGTCCGCGGCTTTCAGGTCGTCCAGGGTGCAGACCGGGATATCCTTGTGCCGGTTCCAGACCGCCAGGGCGTGTTCATGATTGGGGATATCTTTTTCAATATCCTCAAACTCCCGGACCCGGCGCAGGACCGGCTCTACTCCCGCGGCCTCTTTGATTCCTTCCGTTGCCGCCTGGGCCATTTGCAGGACGTGGCCGTACAAGGAGTAGTAGACTACTAGAATTTTCATTTCCGCTCCTGAAGAGTTCAAAGTTCAAGGTTCAAAGTTATTGACGTCGGACCGGGCGTGATGAGTCGGCCCCGGGTTGGAAAAGCTTGCCAAAATTACCCATAACTTAAACACCGGGAGGAGGATGTCAATCTGCGGGTATGGATAGACTGTGAGAATTGACGTTGGCCATAATGCGGTTTTCTGGGGATGGATCGGCTCCCCTTGCGTTCTCCTGGTTAATTATTATTTTGGAGGGAGTTAGTAGAGTGGCCCAAGGGAAAGGAGAGAGGCGGAGTTCCCAACTTTGAACTTTGAACCTTAAACTTTGAACTAAGGAATGCCATGGACGACCTTCAAGACCGTTTCCCCCTCTTGCCTGAACGGATCGCGGGCCTGGGGGAACTGGCCTACAATCTCTGGTGGAGCTGGCACCCGGAAGCCCGGATGTTGTTTAAACTGCTGGGCCGGGGCGCCTGGAAGGCCACCCGCCATAATCCGGTGAAGCTGCTGCGGGTGCTGCCGCCGCAGTCCCTGGAGACCGCGGCCGCGGACCCGGAATACCTGCGCCGCTATGACGCGGTGCTGGCCGATTTTCGGACCCAGACCCAGACCCAGGTCTGCTGGTTTACGGAAAATATCATCCCCGGGGAGTGTCTGCCCATCGCCTATTTCTCTCTGGAATACGGCCTGCACCATTCTCTCCCCTTTTACGCCGGCGGCCTCGGATTTCTGGCCGGGGACCATCTCAAGGAGTGCAGCGACTTGGGGATTCCCATGGTGGCGGTGGGGTTTATGTATCCCGGCGGCTATGTGCGCCAGCAGATCAATGCCGACGGCTGGCAGGAAGGCGTGGACGAGGTCCTGGACCGGGACGCGGCCCCCATTACCCGCGTTCTGGACGATAAGGGGGCCCAACTCACCGTGCAGGTCCCCTTCACCGACCCGCCCATCCAGGTGGCGGTGTGGCAGGTGATGGTGGGCCGCATTCCTTTGTATCTGATGGACACCGACCTGGAGAGCAACGACCCCGCACATCGTAAAATCTCCAACCACCTCTATATCAGCGATCGGGAGCAGCGCCTGCTCCAGGAAATCGTCCTGGGCATCGGCGGCAGCCAGATGCTGGCCGCCATGGGCATCAAGCATTCGGTGCTGCACCTGAACGAGGGCCATCCGGCCCTGGCGCTGCTGGAGAGGGTCAGGGAGAGACTGGACGCCGGGATGAGCCATGACGAGGCGGTGCAACAGGTGCGGGCCACCTCCGTATTCACCACCCATACTCCGGTGCCCGCGGGGCACGACGTCTTTCCCTTTGATCTGATGGATAAATACATCTGCCAGTGCTACCCTATGCTGGATCGTGATGCATTCCTGCGCCAGGGGGTCTCCCCCACGGACCCGCCGGGGGCCGGGTTCAATATGACGGCCTTTGCTTTGCGCCTGTCCGCCTATCACAACGGGGTCAGCCGCATCCACGGGGAGGTGTCCCGGTCCATGTGGCAGGCCCTCTGGCCGGAGTTGCCGGCGGAGCAGGCGCCTATTGACCATATTACCAACGGAGTGCACGTGCCCACCTGGATCGACCCCAAACTGGGACTCCGCTGCATGGATTGCGGGGGACCCCATTGGATGGAAGAGCATGACAAACCCGAGGTCTGGCAGTTGGTGGACGACATTTTGGATGGGGAATTTTGGAGTATCCACTACCGGAAAAAGGCCAAGCTGGTTAATTACATCCGGGAACGGACCCGGCAGCGCTGGGTCTATGAGCGCATCGGCTTGGGCAACGTGGTGGTGGGGGGCGCGCTACTGGACCCTTCAGCCCTGACCCTGGGCTTTGCCCGGCGCTTTGCCACCTACAAACGGGCGGACCTGATCTTTCATGACCTGGAGCGCCTGAAAAGGCTTCTTAACGAAGCCTGGCGGCCCGTGCAGATCGTCTTTGCCGGCAAGGCCCATCCCGCGGATGATCCGGGCAAGAGAATCCTGCAGCGCATCTTTAATTTTGCCCGGGACCCGGACTTTGGGGGCAGGATCGCGTTCGTGGAGGACTATGGGGAGCAGGTGGCCCAATACCTGGTCCACGGGGTGGACGTCTGGCTCAACAACCCCCTGCCGCCGCTAGAGGCCTGCGGCACCAGCGGCATGAAGGCCGCGATCAACGGGGCGCTGCATCTGAGCATCCTGGACGGCTGGTGGCCGGAAGGGTTTAACGGCAAAAACGGCTGGGCCTTTGCCGGCGCCGCGGGGGAGGACCGGGATGCCCGGGACGCGGCGGCCATTTATGAAATTTTGGAGAAAGAGGTAGTCCCCCTCTATTACCGGGTGAACGAGCAGGGCGTTCCCGAGGGCTGGGTGCAGATGATGAAGGAGGCCATGAAGAGCCTGGGCGCGCAATTCAGCGCCCGGCGCATGGTGAAGGAGTACTCCCGGAAATTCTACCAGCCGGCGTTGGCAGCGGCGGGGAGGTGAGGGGACCTAATCTGTTTGCCGACAACCGCAAACGGTCTTCACACCCGATGGTGCAGATCCAGTCGCACCGGCTGCTCTCCGCACACCTCCTTGGCGATCTCCTGCAAGAGATGGACTTCCTTGGGATTGTGGATGATGCCGGTGACTAGAATGGTCCCCTCTTTCAGGCTCACCTCCAGGGTGGGGACAAGTAGCCGGGGCTCGGTGGCCACCCGGGCCTTTAGCCGTTGGGCCAGGGCCCTGTGGGCCAACTCCGCCTTGGCTTCCGGGGTCGCCAGGCGGTCTTTTTCTCCCAGCGCCTCCACCAGGATATCTTCCACCTGTTCATAGGTGAGACTGTCGGTGTTCAGGGTCATGTCGTAGAACCGGTCCTCGTTCCATTCCGAGCCGTAATTGGCCTTGATAAAACAGGCCCGGTCGCCGTCCACCCGGGTGATGAGGCGCTCCGCGGCCACCCGGCTTAAACGCTCCCGTTCCATGATGCGCTCGAGGCGCACTTCCAGGGGGGCCACCAGCCGGGCCCGGAGGCAAAAGGGCACGCCCTCCAGCAAGAAGGAGCCGCCCCGGCCGATGATTACCGCCCGGTCTGCGGCGGCATAAGTAAGGATCAGGGCTTCCACCTCGGCTACATACCCCCGGTATTGCCAATCGTAACGCTCCCAAACGGTGGGGCAGACCTCGTCCAGTTCCCGGGCCGCCCGGGCCCAGCGGGGGCCGACTTTTTCCAGGTCTTGAAAGAGCCGCATTTTATCAACGAACCGGTAATCCAGGCGGGCTGCCACCTTTTGCCCGATTTCGTGGCCGCCGCTGCCGAACTCCCGGGAAATGGTCAGAATAGCCATGTGCGCACCTCGTTAGATTTCAGTCGGGAAAGATTAACCGCTGGGGGACTGTTCCGTTTCCTCGTCCTTGCGAAAAACGAACCTGATCCACAATTTTCCCACCACGATGACACCAGCGGCAAAAACCGCCTCCATGGCGTAGTTGAACCAGGCCGGCATCTGCAGCAGCCGCGCCACCCAGGGATCGGTGAAGATCATTTCCCCGGCCACCCGGCCCAATACCGCGGCGCCCAGATAGATAATGATGGGATAGCGGTCCATGAGCATGGCCAGCAGGTTGCTGGTGAAGACCACGAAGGGGATGGACAGGGCCAGGCCGAAGATCAGGAGAAAGAAGTTGCCGTGGGAGGCCCCGGCCACGGCCAGGACGTTGTCGGTGCTCATGGTGATGTCGGCGATGACGATGAGCTGCATGGCCTGCCACAGGGACTTGGCCTCCTTGTCCTGCTGTTCGGGCGCGCCTTCCAGGAAGAGCTTGACCGCGATCCAGGCGATTAGCACCCCGCCCGCCAGTTTGATAAAGGAAATTTCCAGCAACTGGGCCACGAAAAAGGTGAGCACCACTCGCAATAAGACCGCCGCTCCCGCCCCCAGGAAGATGCCCCAGCGTCTTTGAGTGCGCGGCAGGGAGCGCACCGCCATGGCGATGACCACCGCGTTATCCCCGGCCAGGATCAGGTCGATGATAACGATGTTCACAATGCCCAGAAAAAAGGCCCAATCCAGTTTATCCAGTCCCCAAGCTGCCAGGTCCATTGATTTCACTCCGTGATGGCGATCTCGCGCCCGTGGGGGCGAGGGCCGCGCCCTTCCCGGAAAAATTGGGGAAAGAGGCTCAATTTCAAAGCTAATTAATTGATTATAAGCACAATCATCTAGGCTGTCAAAAAAACTCGGCCCGGGGGCTCGGGCAAAATACTTGGTTGCAGCGGGAAAGATTTCAGGTTAATGAAAAAAATGTAAATTTACAAATTCTTTCCTGGTCTTGCCCCTTGACAGGGGAAGCCAAGAAGAGTATAGTTAGTTTCAATGATTCGCAACAAAAAACAAAATGCACAGGAAAAGCCCCCCGCGATTTCCCCGGAAGAGGCCATGCTTTGGGAAATGCAGGCCGATATGTGCCAGACCCTGGCCAACCCCAAGCGTTTGCAGATCCTCAATCTCCTGAAAGACGGGGAACTTTCCGTGGGCGCCATGGTCCAGGCCCTGGGGGTGGCCAAGGCGAACCTGTCCCAGCATCTGGGCGTCATGCGTCAGAAAGGCATTCTGCTGTCCCGGCGGGAAGGCACCACCATTTATTACCGCCTGGGTACCCCACATATTGCCGAAGCCTGCAAAATTATGCGCCTGGTGTTGTTGGAAGCCCTGACCGCCAGGGGGGAGCTCTCCCGGAGTTTGCTCCTGACGGAACAGATGGACGTGGAAGCAAAGTAGGCGGCAAGGCCGGGAAGAAGAAAATTTAATAATCGGCAGCTCCAAATTTTTTTTGGGCCTTAAAAGTTGCAAGATTGCGCAATAAATAAATATTAGGGGTCTTTAAAATGGCAATATCCGAATATCCGGCTCGTCCCTTCCTGAAGTGTGACCGTCAGGCCGCGGCGGTGGATCGGACCCTGGACCGCAAGGAACGGCGGATCCGGGCGGTCCGGGCCCAAAAGGCCCGGCGCACCAAACAATTGATCCTGGGAACCGCTTTTCTGGGACTCCTGGGAGCAGGCTGGCTCTATCCCCTTATCGGCTACTTCATCCCCGTGTGCATGCTGCTGGGCATCGGCTTGGCCGCGTTTAAGGGCCGCCACTGGTGCGACTGGCTCTGTCCCCGGGGCTCATTCGAGGACAGCCTGCTGGTCCGGATCAGTCCCCAGCGCCGGATTCCGAAGGTCTTTCGCGGCACACCCCTGCGGGTCGGGGTGATGGGGCTGCTAATGACCGTGCTCACCGTGCAGATCGTCAGACTGTGGCCGGACGCCTGGGCCATCGGCGGCTTTTTTGTGCTGCTGCTCTCCATCACCACCGGGGCGGGAGTGGTTTTGGGACTCATTTTTCAACAGCGGACCTGGTGTTATCTCTGCCCCATCGGCACCATGTCCAACTGGGTGGGGAAAAACCGCCGGCCTCTGCACCTGGCTGCGGAAAGATGCAAGGAGTGCAACCTCTGCGCCCGAGATTGCCCCATGCAGCTGACGCCCGCGGCCTTAAAAAACCACGAAGTCATGCCCCACCGGGGCGATTGCCTCAAATGCAGCCTCTGTGTGGGGAATTGCCCCACCGGTGCGCTCACTTTCCAAGATGGGCCACAGAAACAGGCCGCCTGATCTACTGCCGGGAGGCGCCGCCGCTCGACTCTCCGCCAACGGCGGCGCCTGTTAGATGAAACTCTGGAAGTCCCCCAGCTACCCAAACCTGGAAGTTATTCATTTTTTTTTGAGAGTGTTAACATAAGATACATTATGTGTTATAATGCCTCCTGAAATCATCCAGGAGGTGGCCCATGGACCTTTCGTGCAAAAGATGTGGCAGCACCTCGTATATTAAACATGGTTTTG
>Ga0233425_10007664_pt1 | contig 14971 bp, 10 predicted proteins | sample Watercolumn_Towu_2_FD_181712 | JGI IMG/M metagenome (GOLD analysis project Ga0233425, IMG submission 181712) | Freshwater microbial communities from Lake Towuti, South Sulawesi, Indonesia - Watercolumn_Towuti2014_140_MG | ecosystem: Environmental > Aquatic > Freshwater > Lake | place...
GCGAAGGCCGTCGAGGCGACCTTGACCAACCGCAGTTGCGGCGCGGGTGGCGGCTCCTTGACGGTGTAGACCGTCAGCAGATTCTCCTGCTTGTTCAAGACCACGGCGTTCTTCAGGTCGAGAATGACCTGCACAGCCTGCTTGTCGGTCCACACCACGGCCGCATTGACGCCCTGGGCCAAGAAGGCCATTTCCGCCGACTCGCACACGCCGCGGCGGATGACCGCCATGTCTTCGTGCGACTTGAAGGTGGTTTGGAAACCGCGCGGGCCAAGCGCTGTCGACATCGCGCCGTCGCCCTGCTTCGTCCGCATGATGATCGGCGGCCGGGCGGCGATGCGCCCCTCGGCCTGTACGTTCTGCTTGGCGCTGACCACCGGCGTGGTGTCGTCGTGGCGGACCACCTTGACCGGCGCGTTGACGTTCGCCGCGTAGTCCGTCTGCTCGTTGGCCACCAGGCTCGTGACCTGGCGGACCGCGCCGAACCGCGGGCTATAGACGCAGACGCGGTTGCTCGGCTCGACCAGCGTGCGGCCATCGAGCGTGTCGTAGTGGGCCACCGTGTCTTCGACTTCGAGGCCGTAAACTTCCCATTGCTTACCTACGCCGGCCGGCAGATCGGCGTCGCCGCCGTCGCAGAGATACTCGTCTGGCGGCCAGGGACAGATGCCGATGCCCGGCGGCTTCCAGGGGCCGACCGGCTGGTAGGGCAGCGGCACGCCCTCTTCCATGCAGGGCGGGCCCATCGGCGGCGGACAGAAGCCTTGCGGCGGTGCTCCGGTGTAGGCTTCGGGCGGCAACTCGGGATAGTCCTGCGCAACGGCTGCCGGACCGCCTCGCACGGCACGCTGCTTCTCACGCCCCGCCGGTCCGCGACACGAACACAGAATCAGCGTGCATAGCCCAATCAGGAACATCCGCCACAGGCGGTCCCATTGCGGCAATTCGCGGCTGGTCGCAAAGGCGTGTGCCATGAATATTGTTACCTGGTCGGCCGGTTCGGCAGGGCGGGCGCGGTACGCCGGGTTTCGCGGTCGGGCGGGGGCGGCAGGACTTTCATTTCGGGTTCGGCCGGCCCATCGCCTTGTGCCTTGTCATCGGGCTTGACGGCCGGGGACGGTCTTCCGTTGGGTCGCGGCGCCACGTCGGCCTGCGGCGGCGTTTGCACGAACTGCATGTAGGGCGGGCAACCGTAGAGGAACTTCTCGTCCGGCATCTCGGGGTTGTCAGGCAGCCGCGCGCCGAGTCGCAAGATGGCCACCGGCCGACCCAACGCATCGGCCTCGACCAGCGGATCCCTGCCCGCGCCCACCTCGAACCAATGCTGTCCACTGGGGTCTTGCCGCACGGGCAGCGCCTGTCGCGGGTCTTCCAAGTAGATCACGCGCGTGACGAACTTGCCGCTTAAGGCCAGTTGCAGGTCTTCGCGCGTCAGTTCGATGGGGATCGGAAAACGCTGTTCCTGACCGGCGGGCGCGTAGAGCCGATCGATGATTTCCACAGTGGGAAAGACTTCCATCCCGGGATTAAGCGGGATCTTCATGACCTTCAGGCGATAGACCTGACCGATCAGGAAGCCGGCCTTCAGGGGCGCCGGTTGCGCCGGCGTGAAGGTGCCTTGGGAGGCCAGCGAGATCAAGGCCCCGTTGGGGGCCTTGATCTCGACTGGCTGGAAGTACCCGGGCAATGGTCCGCCCCGTTGCAGTTGCCGGCTGCCAATCGCTCCCGGTGGCATCGCGCCGTGATGCAAGTAGTGGACCCCGGGCGGCTGGGCGAACAGCACGGCGGCCGTGCCCAGGCAGAGGATCGACCACATTGCCATCGTGCCGGCAACTCGACTTCTTCGAAGCATCGCCAAAGATGCCGGGCAACGGGACATTGGGGCCATGTTGCGGGTACTTTTCCAAGGTAAATGAGGATACTACTCTTCCGTCGGGCAGGTGTCGCACTCGCCGTCGTCGCAGGGCGTGCCGCGGCCCGAGCGGATGACTTCGAGCCTGTCGGCCAATGGCTGGTTGAACGAGCCGAGGCCCTTGTGCGTCTTCTCGACGATCACCGCATGGTTGGCCGGCTTCGGATAATGGAAGCCCGGCTTCTGCTTCACGTCGATCCGCACGTGCTCGGTCGGATGCGGCAAGTGGACCTTCGTGTGGTTGACGATCTTGTGCTTCTGCAGGCCGGCGGGGATTCCCAACGGCACGTGCGGCGGGCCAGGCAGACCAATCGGCGTGCCGCACATCGGCATGCCGTACTGCGGGGCCGTGACGCCGGCGATGTAGTTGGCCGGAGTCATCGCGCCGCCGGGGGCGCCGGTTGGGCATCCCATCGGCCGCGGGCCGCCAACTACGCCCGAACCGCCGACTTGCTGGCTGTACGAAGTCTGCTTGATTTCGCCTTCTTGGATAACTTCACCCGGAACCTGCAAGTCCTTGTTGCCCAGGCGGACGATCGCCAGGATCGCGCCGCGGCGGTCGGCCTCGACGATCGGGTCGACGCCCGGATCGAGCCGCGTGCTGACCAGCGTTTCCACGCCGGCCAACGCCAGTTCCTGGAACTCGGGATCGGGCAGGTAGATCACCTTGGTGACGAAGTTGCCGGTCACTACCTGGTCGAAGTCCTCCGGCGTGAATTGCACCGGGATGGCGTTGTGCGCCAGGAAGGCCTCGGTACGCGGCAGCGCCGGTCCGACTTCCAGCGTCGGATACAGTTCCAACCCCGGCCGGGCGGGAATGTTCGACAGCTTCAACCGGTAGATGGCCCCTTGCGGGAACTCCTGCCGGGCCGGGCAAAGTTTCGGCTCCGAATCGAACATGCCCGTGCCGCCCACGTCCCAGCTCACTTGCATCCCCTCCGGGCCGACGAACGCGATCTGCGAGGTCGCGCCGACGCACGGCGCGGCCGGCTGATACATCATCACGCCAGGGCCGGGGCCGCCAACGCCCGGACCGGGCTCCATGAGCCGCTGGGCCGGCGGAAGGTTGTTGCGGCACGGACCTTTGCAGCCCACGAGGGCCACTGTCACGATCATCAACGACACAACGAAAAACCTCATGTTGTCCCCCCCTACCTTGTGCCAGCGGCCCTCGGCAGGAAGAACTCCCACGCGGACGCCGGCAAGAGACGAATTGTGTGTTTACTCCCGAAAACGCTGCGTACGGGCGCTTGCGGTAAACCGCCCGCACGATTGCCGTAGACCTCATTGGGCGGCTGTTCTACAATGGCCACCCAGTTTGCCTGGTTGTCGCTGACAGAAGGGTCGTCTGTCAGATTGGGTAAACGGGACCGCCTGCGCAAAAACTCCTTGCGCAGAACATCCTGCTGAGGTCTATGGTCGGCCTGTTACAACGCGATTCTTTGGCAAATCCGTTAAGACCCGTACAATGAGTCCCAGACCGTCCAACTTGCCTATTCTGCTTCTCGCTCTTGCTGGGCTGGCCGCAAGCAACGCAGCAGCCGAAGCACCTTCCGATACCGCGCCCCCCAACCCCGCAGCCAAAGCCGACACGCTGCTCCGCCAAGCCGTGCGGAACATCGAAGCCCATCAGTCGATCTCCGCCAAGCTCCGCCACGAGACCGATCTGTTCGACAAACATCTCGTGGGATCGGGCACGTACCGCGAGGTCCGCAGCGATGACGTGCGCAAGATGCGGCTGGAATTGCGGACGCAACTTGGCGAGCAGACCAGCAGCCTCGTGCAGGTCTGTGACGGGAAGTACCTGTGGATACACAGTAATCTCCCCTCCGAGGCCAAATTGGGGCGGGTCGACGTGGCCAAGGCGACCCAGGCACTCGAGAAGGCCGACACCGACGGAGTCTTGGCGCGCCCCAGGGCCTTGCCGAGCCTCGGCGGCCTGGCGAGGCTCGTACGCGGAATCGACGCGGCCTTCGAGTTCAGCGCCGTCGAGTCGGGGCAATGGGGCAAAGACAAGCAGCCCGTCTGGCGGCTCCAGGGGCAATGGCGACGCGCGCAACTGGTCAAGCTGCTGCCGAATCAGAAAGAGACCATCGAGGGCGGCGAGTCGCCCGACCTGAGCAAACTGCCGGAACAGATACCCGACCAAGTCGTCTTGCTCTTGCAGCAGGAAGACTTGTTCCCCTGCCGCGTTGAATATCGGCGCACGCTGCCGGAGAAAACGATCGTGCCCGGCAGTCCCGCCAGTCGGGCGCTCGTGACGATGGACCTATTCGAGATTCACATCGACGGCCGCATCGACCCGTCGTACTTCAACTACAGCCCGGGCGACATCAAGAGCACCGATCAGACGGCCGCGTTCATCCGCGCGCTCGGGGTACAGCCCTAAGGCAACGGCGTTGTCGGAATTGCCTCCGAGAGCGGGATCTCGCCACGGATCATGCGCGTGGCCGCGCCGGTCAACTTCAAGTACCAGTCCGACGGCATCCCCTCGTAGGTTACGAAGTGCTTGCCCACCGGAACCTGGTTGGTGACCTTGTAAATGGCCGTTCCTTCGTCGACCTCGTCGAACATGCCGACGAACACCGTGCGGATGCCCAGACTGCGGAAGATGGCGAATTGCCGCCAGTAGAACTCGCCTTTACGCCGCGCGATCGCAGTCGTTCCGGGCGGTCTTTGGCGGAGGTTGTCCCACGAAAAGCCGGGAAAGGCCGTCGGCATATAGCCCATCCCCAGGCCCTTTAATTCGGCCAGGTCGCGCTCCCAGACCTCGCGGCGGATGTGGTCCATTCCGGCGTTGTCGCGATAGCGGCCGGCGTCCCACGGGCTGATGGCGTCGAACGAGCGGTAGACCTTCGCCCACTCCGGTTCCTTGCGCGACGCGCCGCGGAGCGTGCGCCAATAGGGATCGATGCCGCCGATCAAGTAGACGCCGCCGTATTTCGGATCCTTCTTGAAGAAGTTGACCAACTCTTCGCCCTGCTGCGGCGTCCACGGGCGGTCGTTGAAGCCCAGCCCCCACAGCAACACGACCGGCTTCTTCTGGTGATGCAAGTAGCGGGAGTCCTCGCGGATCCTGACCTTGTCGCAGAGGAACTTCCAGTCGTTGATGACGGCTGCCGTATTGCCGTTGCGCCCGGTCGAGAGGTCGAGCATCATGGCCCACACGCGTCCCTCGCGGTGGCACCCTTCGCGGACGTTGGCCAGCACCATATTGACGTGCCGGGCGCGGCCGGGGCTGCTCGCCTCGGAGATGAAGCGGCTCAGGAAGACGCCGTCGATGCCGTACTGCCGCATCCATTGGCAGTGCAACAGCACGGGCCCCTTGCGGAACGCGCTGTAGAGCCGGGCGGGCGAGCCGTCGGGCATCTTCAGCCCCGGCACCTCGCACAAATCCCGCGGATCGTACTCGGAAACGTCCGGCCACATATCGACGGTGAACCGCCCGCCCTCGGGCCTATCTAGGCCGTGTCCCCAGTGCGTGAAGCCGTGGCGCGATCCATCGCCGGGCGTGTTGAACCAGCCCTGGTAGCCGCAAAGCACCTTGCCGTCGAGCGTGGTGGCGTCGATGTCGCTCCGCGTGGGGCCGGAGTAGGGCCGCAGCCACGGCTCGTCGGCTTCGCTGCCCGGCCGCTCCGCCGCTGATGCGCCGAGCGCGGCCCACGACACGGCGAGCAGCGCGAGGACCGTCCCGCATCCGCAGAAGCGTTCCGTCGGACGCGATAGTGTGGCGTGCGCCATATCTGAGAACCTCCGCATCCGGTTACACTGGCTTTCCCCACCGCCGATTTTACCGTACACTGGGCTGGTCGGGAACAGACGCAGTTCTCGGGGCCATTTGTCCATGAGGCACGCTATGTCTTGCACTCGCCGATTTCTCCTTGCCGCGGTTACCTTCGTGTGCTGTCTGGCCTGCGGTGGCGCGATCTCGGCCGCTGCGGCGCCGGGGATCAACGATGAAGCGGGCTTCTTTTCCGCCGAGGCCGTCGAGAAGGCCACCCAGGCAGTCCAGAAGATCAACGCGGACTACCCGAAGACGAACGTGCTGATCGAGACCGTGTCGACAATCCCCGCCGAGTTGCAGGGGAAGGTCAAGGAGTTGGGGGCGGGCAAGTTCTTCCCGTATTGGGCCACCCAGCGGATCGCGGACGCCAAGTTTAGCGGCGTCTACATCCTGCTGTGCCGGCGCCCCGGGCAGTTGCAGGTCGAGGTCGACAAACAGACCCGCCAGAAGGCGTTCACGCAGGCCGACGTCGATCAACTCGTCAAAGTGATCTCCGCCCAACTGCGGGAGAAGAAGTACGACGCCGCATTGCTCGAGGGCGTCGATTGCGTGCAGTCGGCTTTACAGAAGAACTTGGGTAAACCCAAGGCCGCGGCCAAGAAGAAGCGATGATTACCCGCAAGAGGGGGCGGTAGAACAACTGTCACCTTAACAAGCCGAAGACGGATTGGCCCTACCAAAATGCCCTCGCGCCTTGACCGCCCGTCGGCCCGCATGATACAACCACCACTGACAGCCAGGGGAGGGAAAAGGCACCCATGTCGTTGGTCACGTTGCGGGTATTGGACGGCGCCGACCGGGGGCGGGTGTTCGAGGACGTGCCCACGCCCTTCACCATCGGCCGCGAGGAAGGCAATCCGATCCAACTCAACGACGAGCGGATCAGCCGCTTCCACCTGAAGATCCAGGAAGACCAGGACCGCATCGTGCTCACTGACCTGGAGAGCACCAACGGCACGAAGGTCAACGGCGAGAGCGCACAGTTGTGGGTGTTGCGGCCCGGCGACGTGATCGCCCTGGGCCGCACGGTCTTGCTCTACGGCTCGCGGATGGAGATCGCCGAACGGCTGGCGTCGCTCCGCGGCGTCGATCTGACGCAAGGGGTCGAATTGGACGACGAAGAGCCCGACAAGGAAGAGGGCGTGGCGGCGCTCGACTTCGAGCTGAACTTCAGCGACGATCCGGCCGCGCGGACCACGCTGCACACCCTGCTTCCGCCCGAGTTGCCCAACTCGCTCAGCCCCGGTCAGGCCGCACAATTGGCCGAAGTGCTCCAGTTCTTCCACTTGCGGTTGCGGGCGTTGCTCGACACAGTGAAGAGCAAAGCGAAGTCCGACCGCGTCACCCTCGACCCGCGCCAATGGCAGAACCTGCTCGACCTGCAGGACCGCCTGGCAGGGTATCTGCGGGACATCGGCGAGCCGACGGATTAGCCTTCCCAATTCTCAACGGTCAGATTGGGGATGTTGCGGAAGTGACGGACGTTGTCGGTAACGAGTTTGTAGCTCAAGTGGAGCGCCGTTGCGGCAATTAGCAGATCGAAATCGTCGATCTTCTTGCCTAACACCTGTCTTGTGGGAAAATCAATTTCCTATCGGTTATCGGTGAACTTGTCGGTGTCGGATGAATGTTCGAGTCGAATGCTCTCGTTGCGGTAATGTGAATCTCATCGACCCGGAGTCGAAACAAAGCTATTCCTGTGGGCGCTGCAAGTGCCAGTTGGCCGCTTGCCCACAGTGCAGCCAGCCGCGGCCGGCCGATGCGGGCCTCTGCATTCATTGCGGATTCGATTTTCGCACGGGGACGAAGGCCGCCGCTTCGACCGCGCCGCGGCGTTTCGGAGGTCTTACTGTATTTCCCGTCTCGCCCGGCGAGTGGCTACTGACGATGAAGCGGAGCTTCCTCGGCATACCGTTCGGGACGCGGGAGTTCCGGGTGGCCGGCTTCGACAAGGTCTACTACGATACACTCGACGCGCTGTCGTGGAACGTCCCACCAACCGCTGAAGCGGGGGAGACCAAATTCTCGCTCTCGACCCTGCTCTTGTTCTGCGGCGGTCTTGCGTTGTATCTTTTCGTCGGGTTTTCCGGCGACTTGGAAAGCGGGCTTCTTTTCGAGGTCGGCTTCTTGGGCCCGAGGAATAAGTACTTGCGGCTCAAGCGAAGCCACAAATCGTCAGCGAGTCGCGAGCTTGCCATCTGGCTTTCCGAAACGCTCGGCTTGCCGCTCCAGCGACGCGACCGTCGCAGCCTAGACTGAGACGGACGATTACTCTAAGGCCGGAACGGGTGTCAGGCCGGAAAAGGCCGGAAAAGGTGCCATGCCGGAAAGGGTGTCAGAACTGTTCATTCTCCTCCCTGCGTGCTCTTTCGTGACCGACCGCGGGGGCGGATGGTGCGGTCGATGCTCATCTAGCGGCAGAGACGCGCAGCGCGGAGTACGTGGGCCGCCCCCTACAGCAACCGCCGCCGTGCCGGTACAATGCAGTGTGCTGTTGCTGCGCCCGCCGCTCTGAGCACGGAGGATACGATGAGCACCCCCCCGTTCGTCCATTTGCACTGCCACAGCCACTACAGCCTCCTGGACGGGGCCGGAAAGACCGAGGCGTTGCTCGAGCGGGCGAAGGCCCTGCGGATGAACGCCCTGGCGCTCACGGACCACGGCAACCTGCACGGCGCGCTGCAGTTCTTCCGGCAGGCCAAGGACGTGGGCGTCAAGCCAATCCTCGGCATGGAGGCCTACATCGCCCCCGGCAGCCGCTTCCACCGCGAGGCCTCGGGCACGAAAGAAGCCAGCTTCCACCTGACGCTCCTGGCACAGAACCGCACGGGCTTCAAGAACCTCCTGAAACTCTCCTCGGCCGCCTTCTTGGAAGGCTTCTACTTCAAGCCCCGCATCGACAAGGAACTGCTGGCCGCACACAGCGAGGGGATCGTCTGCCTGAGCGGCTGCATCTCCAGCGAAGTGAACCGCATCCTGCTGGCCGGCGGCGAGGCGAGCCTCGACCGGGCCGCCGAAGTGGTCGCCTGGTTCCAGCAAACCTTCGGCGACCGCTACTTCATCGAGATTCAGAACAATGGCTTGGAAGTGCAGCGCGTGGCGATGGATGCGGCGATCCGCGTGGCCGAGCGGATGGGCGTACCCGTGGTCGCCACCAGCGACGTGCATTACGTCCACCGCGAGGACGCCGAGGCCCAGGACATCCTGCTGTGCGTGAACACGGGCAAGTTCCGCACGGACACCAACCGCATGCGCATGGACACCAATGAGTTCTACCTGCGCAGCCCGGAAGAGATGTACGCGGCCTTCCCCGGCCACGAAGCGGCCCTGCGCCGCAGCCAGGAGATCGCCGACTCGGTCGACATCGACATCGAGTTGGGCAAGCGGCATTTCCCCGTCTACACGCCGCCGGAAGGCAAGACGTCGGAAGACTATCTCCGCGAATTGTGCCTGGCCGGGCTCAAGGAGCGGTACGCGAACCAACCCGACCGCTTCGTCGACGGACAGCTTTCCGAGGAAGTCATGGCCCGGCTGGAGCGCGAACTGGCGGTGATCAACGCGCTGGGTTTCCCCAACTATTTCCTGATCGTGTGGGATTTCGTGCGTTTCGCCCGGCAGCAGGGGATCGCGGCCACGGCCCGCGGCTCCGGCGTGGGTTCGCTGGTCAGCTACGGGCTTTATCTGAGCCACGTCTGCCCGCTGCGGTACGACCTGCTCTTCGAGCGTTTCTTGGACGAGAATCGCCGCGAGGCGCCCGATATCGACATCGACTTCTGCCAGCAGCGCCGCGGCGAGGTGATCCAGTACGTCAAGGAGAAGTACGGCGTCGAGAACGTGGCCCAGATCGGCACGTTCGGGACGTTGGCCGCGCGGGCGGCGATCCGCGACGTGGGCCGCGCGCTGGGCCTGGCCATCCCGCGGGTCGATGCCGTGGTGGCAATGGTGCCCGACGAGCTGAAAATCACCATCGAGGATGCGCTCAAGAAGAGCGACGACCTACGGAAGGCCCACGAGACCGACGCGGAAGTCCGCGAACTGATCGACCTGGCAAAGCGGATCGAGGGGCTGGCCCGCAACGTCGGCACGCACGCCGCGGCCGTGGTCATCGCCGATCGACCGCTGACCGATTACGTCCCGCTCCAGCACGTGCAGAACAAGGACGAAATCATCACCCAATGGGCCATGGGCGACGTCGAGAAGGCCGGCCTGCTGAAGATGGACTTCCTCGGGCTGCGCAACCTCACGATCCTCTCGAAGGTCGTCGAGCTGATCGAGCAGACCACCGGCCAGAAGGTCGATCCGTACCAGTTCCCCATCGACGACCAGGAGACGTTCGCGCTGTTGTGCCGCGGCGAGACGAAGGGCATCTTCCAGTTGGAGAGCGGCGGCATTCGCGATCTCCTACAGCGGATGAAGCCCGACCACTTCCGCGACATCATCGCCACCAACGCGCTCTACCGCCCGGGGCCGCTGGAAGGCGGCATGGTCGACGACTACATCCAGGTGAAGCACGGCCGCCGCCAGGCCGAGTACAAGCACGAGGTGATGCGCGAAGTCCTGGAAGACACGCACGGCGTGATGGTCTACCAGGAACAGGTGATGCGGATCCTCAACCGCCTGGGCGGCATCCCGCTCTCCAGCGCCTATTCGTGCATCAAGGCCATCAGCAAGAAGAAGCTGGCCGAGATCGCCAAGTTCCGCGAGGATTTCGTGGCCGGCGCGCACGAGAAGGGGATGGCGAAACGGGAGGCGGAGGAAATCTTCTCGCTCATCGAGAAGTTCGCCGGCTACGGCTTCAACAAGAGCCACTCGACGGCCTACGCCCTGATCGCCTACATGACGGCCTATTTGAAGGCCCACTACAAGGTCGAGTTCATGGCCGCGCTCCTGTCGAGCGACATCCCGGGCCGCAACTTCAAGAAGAAGGACTCGCTGGTCGAGCACCTGGAGGATTGCCAGCGGATGGGCCTTTCGGTCGAGCCGCCGGAGGTGAACCGCTCGCACGCCGAGTTCACCGTGCAGGAGGGCAAGATTTGCTTCGGCCTGGCGGCCGTGAAGGGTTGCGGCGGCACGGCGTCCGACGCGATCTCGGCCGAGCGCGCCGCGCGCGGGCCGTTCCGCAGCCTGTTCGAGTTCTGCGAACGCCTCGACCCGAGTGCTGTGAACAAGACGGCCATTGAGTCGCTCGTCAAGGCCGGTGCGTTCGACAGGCTCGGCGGGCGCCGCTCGCAGCAATTGGCGGCCATCGAGCGGGCGATGCAATCGGGCGCGGCCGCGCTGGCCGACCGCCGCCGCGGCCAGAAGGGGCTCTTCGGCGACGACGCGGAGGAGGACCAGAAAACGCCAGGCGGCGGCAACCTGCCGGATCTGCCCGAGTGGGAGCAGCGCGAACGCCTGGCTAAAGAAAAGGAAGTTTTGGGCTTCTACCTGTCGAGCCATCCGCTGGCCGAACACGAAAAGACGCTGGCCGCCTACTGCTCGCACAACACGGTCGAGGCGGCCGAACTGAAGCACCGCAGCGAAGTGATGCTCGGCGGTATGCTGGCCTCGATCAAGTTCTCGCACACCAAGAACCCCAAGCCGGGCAGCCCCAGCCGCTACGCGATGTTCGACCTGGAAGACACGGCCGGTCTCATGCGGTGCATCGTCTGGCCCGAGCAGTTCGCGCAGTACGGCGACATGGTGCAGCCCGACGCGATCCTCGTCGTCCGCGGCGCGATCGACAAGCGCCCCGGCAGCGAAGAAGCCAACCTGATCGTCAACGAGCTGATTCCGCTGGAACAGTTGGCCGCGCGCTACACGCGGGGCGTGATGATCCGCGTCGTCGAGGAGGAACACGGCCGGCAGGGGCTCGAGCGCCTGCACGAAATCCTCCGCGGCTATCCTGGCAACGCAGAACTGCAATTGCTGCTCTGCCTGACCGACGGCACGCGCGTGCCCTGCCGCTGCGACACCTTCCGAGTGGCGATCGGCCCTGAGATGCGCGGCCGCGTCGAGCAACTCCTCGGCCCCGGCAACTTCCGCCTGCTAACTGCCGCCCCCAAGGCGGGCGGCGGTAGCGGGAATGGGAAATCGCGGCGGTAGGTGTTGTCCTGGCTTGGAATGTGTGCGATACATTGCTTTGCTGGTGGGCGACAACTATTGTAGTGACCGACGGACCGATCATGTCTTCATTCCGTTACCGGCTGAAGGCTTTCTTCCGCGGCCCGGATCTTGTCGGCGAAGCTCGGCGCACGTATCGTTTCCACCTGGCGTACGCGGTGCTTGACGCCATCGCCGGCGGCATCCTGTTGAATATGACTCAGGTCGCCATGCGATTGATGGCGGCTCCGAACTGGCAGTTGAACTTGCGGGAGGTGTATGCGGGCGTGGGCATGTTGGCCACGCTCTACTTGGGCAGTTGGATGGCGCCCCGCAGCAAAATGCCTTTCGTGTTCGTTCCCGGGGTGCTTTGCTCGCTCGCCGCGATGTCCATGACGCTGGCGATGGAGGCGTCGTTCTGGTTCCTGACGTTCCTGGGCGTGAGCGCCATGTTCGAGATCACGGTCCGCCCGGCGGTCGCGGCGATTCTGCGGCTGAACTATCCCGCGGCACACCGCGGTGCGGCGGCGGGCGAGGTCCGCAGATGGACCTCGCTGGTGTTTCTCGCATCGAGCCTCCTCTGCGCGTGCGCACTGGATTGGGCGGAGGCCCGCGGCCGGATGGAGGAAGGCACCCAGGCGCTGATCGCGTGCGCCGCGCTCTTGAGTCTGGCTAGTTTCATTTGTTTTCGGATGATCCGCGTCCGGGAAGACCCGGCCAGGCAGCGGCACGACGTGAAACCGGAGATCGGCAAGAGCTTCGGCGATGCAGTGCGCGTGGTGGTTCGCGACGGCCGGTACCGCCGCTACTTGTGGGGGTGCTTCGTCGACGGCCTGTGCGCCGCTTTGTATGCGTCGCTAATCTGGGCGTTGCTGTACCACACGTTCCAATACGGCGAACTCGAATGGGGATTCGTCTGGTGTACGATTGTGGTCCATTCGTTGCCCGCGCTAGCGGCATTCGTCGCGACGGGTGTCTTGGGACGCTGGTTCGACCGCACGAACCCGTGGATCGCCTGGGCGTGGATTCGCTTTGCCTGGGGGCTGGATGCCTTGCTCTTGGCGGTTACGCCGCTTGTCGCGCCCTTCGTTCCGCTCGCGATTTGGATTCTCCCCGTCGTCGGCCGGATGCTGCGCGGCAGCGTGCAAGGCGGGCAATGGGTGATGTGGTGGCAGATCGGCGTAACGCACTTCGCTCCACCCGGCGAGGACACGAGCCGGTACTCGGGCATGATGGTGTTTCTTAACGGCATCACGCGTTTCGCGGGCTCCGGCGCGGCGATTGCGCTGGCGGCCTTCGGCGTTACGCCGGTTACGCTCTTGGTCGTTGGTGGCTTGGGCGTGATCGTCGCCGGAGTCTATTCCCTATGGCAAGCCGGAGCGGATCGGAAAGAACACCAGCCCGAGACCATCGCCGAGTTCGAGGCCCAGTTTGAGCCCACCGACCCGTGAGGAAACGGTGTTTCCAAGTCCGTGCCATTGTTGCAGAGTACCCAAACCGCCACTTTTCCCTGCGTTTCTGCGAAGATTGGCATTGACCCCGTTGGGGCGGTCTCTATAATCCGGCCGCATTCTTGGGCTGCGCACAGGCCGGAGGAGCCAAGATCGGCGTTGCGGGCGTCCCATTTTGCCCTTTCGGCAGAATTTGACAGATTAAGCGGGTGCCCATTATTCGATCATATATATTGCAGCGTCTAGATTGCGTTCGGTCCTCAGGGAAGAGGACTTTCTCGGCGACAAAATGACACGGAGGTCGAGCGGCCTGTAACGGGCCCCTTTTCTCGTCCATTTCTTAAGGACACAAAGCCATGCAGAGTCGTGTAACGCGGTGCGCCGTACTACTACTCCTGGTCGTTGGCCTGTCGGGGTGCAGCAGCGACGGCAAGTGGAGCATGTCCAATCTGGCGTTTTGGAAGAAGAACCCGCCGCCGGCCTCGAACGTGGCCGGGCCCGCACCGCCTTCCGTTGGCGTTCCGGTGAAGCCGTCGACTGTCGGCACGACGCCGGCCCCGGGCACGGGCTACGCCGCTGCCGGCGGCATCGCGCCGGCGAGCACCTATCCGAACACGCCCGCCAGCTATAGCTCGCCGAGCGGCTATCCGTCTACCGGCTCGAGCACTGTGCCGGCGGGCGGCTATTCCGCCGGACCGCCTCCGGGCGGCTCATACATGCCGCCGCAAGCCGGGATGTACGGCTCGACAGGAGCGGCCACGGGAACCATGCCGTCCACGCCCGCCTACGGCGGCGGTACGCCTTACACGGGCGGAAGCTCTTACACGGGCGGAAGTTCCTACACGGGTGCGAGTCCGAGCAGCGGTGCAACTCCCTACGCGGGCGGAGGTCCGTCGGCCTATTCGAGCACGGGCGCCCCGCCCTACGGCCCCACCGGCGCGATGCGCGGAACGGCCGCAACGCCCTACACGGCCTCGGCCACCGGCGCGACTTATCCCACGAATACGCTGCGGTCCGGTCCGCCAGCCACTGGCGGCACGGATCGTTACGCCCCAGACTCTGACCGCAACGCCGGCGCGAGCACCGCGCCGAGCAGCGGCTCGACGTACACCCCGGCCGCTCCCGCCACGCGGTATGGCGACCGCTATTCGGACGCCGGCGCTACCGCCGCTGGGACAAGCCGCACTGCCGGCGGTTCCGCCGAGCGCTACCCGACCACCGGCTACGCCGATTCGGCCGCCACAGCGGGCCGTTACAATGACACGACCCCGCCGGGCAGCAACTACACGCCGGCAGGTTCAGGCTATGTACCGGGTTCGGGTTATGCACCGGCGGGTGTTGCGCCCTACACGTCGCCGGCCGGCAAGTACGCGCCGACCGAAGGCGGACACGCCGCGCCGACGAACACGGCCGACGATCCGCCCCCCTATCGCCCCGGCAGCACGAGCGGAGCGGGCGACTACGTGCCGATGCGCTCGGGCAGCACTTCGACCGCCCCCGGCGCCGATCCGGGCGTCGAACGCGCCAGTTACTCGAAGGGGATGTAGTCGGGGTATGCCCGACGTATTCCTCACGCTCCGCGTGCGGGAACCGTCACGCGGAGCATGACGAGTAGGGCAATCGCCGTGTCGCTTGCTCTCGCGATCACGGTGTCGCCCACAGCGGAATCTGGCTGCCGCCGCTTCCGCCGCGGTCGTCGGCCACAATGCCCATCGCGCGAAGAACGCAACGCGGCCATCGAAC
>Ga0233425_10007665_pt1 | contig 14970 bp, 21 predicted proteins | sample Watercolumn_Towu_2_FD_181712 | JGI IMG/M metagenome (GOLD analysis project Ga0233425, IMG submission 181712) | Freshwater microbial communities from Lake Towuti, South Sulawesi, Indonesia - Watercolumn_Towuti2014_140_MG | ecosystem: Environmental > Aquatic > Freshwater > Lake | place...
CGAGTCCTTCGCCGCGCGCGGGGCCCTGGTCTGCACCACCCTGGACGAGGCGATCGAGATCGCGCGCGAGACGGCCGAGGAAGACGGCGTCGGCGAAATCTGCGTCATCGGCGGCGCCGGCCTGTTCGAAAAGGCCCTGCCCCGGGCGAGGCGCCTCTACCTCACCGAGGTCGAGGCCGAACCCGAAGGGGATGTGGTCTTCCCGGCGTTCGACGAAACGGCCTTTGTCGAGGTATCGTCCGAGCCGCATCCGGCCGGCGAGAAGGACGACCACGCCTTCGTCTTCCGCGTGCTGGAGCGCCGCTGAAACAGGAGACGATCATGCTGACCGTGACCACCAACGACATTCCCGGCCATCGGGTCGTGAAGACGCTGGGCGTCGTGCGCGGCATCACCGTGCGGTCGCGCAACGCCATCAGCGACATGGTCGGCGGGGTGCAGTCGATCCTCGGCGGCCGGGTCGGCGTCTATGTGAAACTGGCCGAGACGGCGCGTCAGGAAGCTTATGACGAACTGGTCGCCCATGCGCGCGAGATGGGCGCCAACGCCGTTCTGGCCATGCGCTACGACGCCAACGAGATCATGCCGGGGATCACCGAGGTGCTGGCCTACGGCACAGCGGTCGTGATCGAACCCGAAGCCTAGGCCGGATCAGGCGAGACCCAGGGCTCCCGCCACCCGTTCCGCGAGGGCGGCGAAGCGCCGGGCGATGTCGCCGTCGGGCTGGGTGACCACCACAGGCGCGCCGGCGTCGCCGCCTTCCCGGAAGGCCGCGTCGAGCGGCAGGTCGCCGAGGAAGGGAATGGACAGCCGCTCCGCCTCGATCCTGGCCCCGCCCTGACCGAACACCGCGCCGGTCATGTTCTCGACCAGGCCCAGGGTGGGGACGCCGACCTTTTCGAACAGGCGGTGGGCGCGGCGGGCGTCGGCCAGCGCGACCTCCTGCGGAGTGGAGACGATCACCGCCCCGTCCAGCGGCGTCTTCTGGATCAGGGTCAGCTGGACGTCGCCGGTGCCGGGCGGCAGGTCGACGACGAGGATGTCCAGCGGCGCCTCCTCCGTCCCCCAGGCCGTCTGGGTCAGCATCTGGGTCAGGGCCTGGGACGCCATCGGGCCGCGCCAGATCATGGCGTCGTCCGCCCTGGTCAGCAGGCCGACGGACATGGCCTTCAGGCCGTGGGCGACGTGGGGCTGGATCCTGCCGTCGCGGTATTCGGGCTGGCCGGAGAGGCCCAGCATGGTGGGCAGCGACGGGCCGTAGACGTCGGCGTCCAGCAGTCCGACCGACAGGCCCCTCGCGGCGAAGGCGGCGGCCAGATTGACGGCGACGGTGGACTTGCCGACCCCGCCCTTGCCGCTGGCGATGGCCAGGACGCGGCGGACGTGGGCGGGCCGGTCAGTCGCGACGGGGGCTTTCGGGCGCGTCTGGTCGACGGCCTGGGGCGACAGGGAGGCGCGGCGCACGGGGGCCGTGACCGCCTCGGCCGACAGGACGACGGAAACCCGCGCCATCCCCGGCAGGGCCTTCAGCGCGGCCTCGGCGGCGTCGCGGACCGGGGCGTAGAGGGCGGCTTCGGCGGTCGGAACCTCCATGACGAAGCCGGCGCGGTCGTCCGCGACCGTCAGTCCCTGCACCAGACCGGCGGCGACCAGCCCCTGCCCGGTCTTCGGATCGCGGACCGCCTCGAGGGCGGCGATGACGGCGGGACGGTCGGGCAAGGCGGGTCAGTCCGGGTTGCGGGGGCGGGGCCTGCGTTCTATCGCCGGAGACACCCGCCTGCGAGCCCGCATTTGTCACAGCCCCTCATCACCCTGATCGCCGGCCCGACCGCCTCGGGCAAGTCGCGGCTGGCGCTGGAGATGGCGCGGCGCACAGGCGCCGTGATCGTCAATGCGGACAGTCAGCAATTGTACGCCGATCTGCGCGTGCTGACCGCCCGCCCGTCGCCGGAGGATGAGGCGCTCGCGGAGCATCGGCTCTACGGCGTGGCCGACGCGGCGGACGCGTGGTCGGTCGGGCGGTGGAGTCGGGCCCTGATGCAGGTCCTGGACGAACTGGACGGCCGACCGGCCCTGCTGGTCGGCGGTACGGGGCTGTATTTCACGGCCCTGACCAGAGGGTTGGCCGACATGCCCGGGATCCCGGGGGAAGCGAGGGAGGCGGCGACCGCGGCGTTGGCCGACGAGGGCGAGGCGGCGTTCCGCCGGCGTCTGGCCCGGGTCGACCCGGCGGCGGCGCAGCGGATCGAGGCGGGCGATCGTCAACGCCTGATACGGGCGATGGCGGTGGCGGAGCATACCGGACGCGCCCTGAGCGACTGGACGGCGGATACGACGCCGCTCCTGCCCGCCGGCGCCTGGTCGGGTCTGGTGGTCGAGCCCGAACGGGCGGCGCTCTACGCCCGCTGCGACCAGCGGGTCGCCGCCATGGTCGATCAGGGCGCGCTGGACGAGGTGCGGGCGTTGACGGCGCGCCGTCTGGATCCGGAGGCCCCGGCCATGAAGGCCGTCGGAGTGAGGGAGTTCGCGGCCCATCTGGCGGGCGAGGCGTCGCTGACGGCGGCGATCGAGGCGACGCGGCAGGCGACGCGCAACTACGCCAAGCGCCAGCTGACCTGGTTCAGAAATCAGACGCCGGGATGGAACCGCGTCGCGCCATAGCCTCCCCAGAATTCCGGCGGCCGCGGGAGGCCGGGTCATCTGGTCGCCGGCGACCGGTTGACCGGAAAGGTGAAGGGAGCGAGGCTGAGGGGTCAGTTGGAGATGCGCCATGATCGCCGTCATTTTCGCCGCCGTCCTGATGTCCGGGGCGCAGCAGACCCCTCCGCCCCCCGTGGACGCGCCGCTTTCAACCCCGGCTGCGACGACTCCGCCCGAGGTCGTGGACGAGGCGCAGGAGGCGCGACTGAATGAGCGGGTCTGCCGCAATGAGGCGGTGGTCGGCACCCGGTTCGGCGGCCAGATATGCATGACCCGACGTGAGTGGAATCAGCGCCGGGACGAGTCCCGTCGTCTGGCCCACCGGCTTGAGTCCGGCAACAGCCGTCAGAATTCGCCGCCGCTCGCGACGACGACCGGCCGCTGAAATCACCGGCTGACCTGCCGGGTCCTTCGCTTGCAACGCGCGGTCGCGCTGTTAAGGTCTGCAATCTTTGGAGGACGTCATGCTGAAAGTGCTGTTGCTGTGCCTCGCTCTCGCGGGTCAGGACGCCAACCCGACGGCGCCGGAGGCAGAGCCCCGTCCCGTCCCGGCAGACGGGCCTTCGGCCGCTCCGGCCAGCGCGGACACCGCGGCCGTCCCCGAACAGGGACCGATCGTCTGTCGGCGCGAAACGGTGACCGGATCCAATCGCACCCGCAAGGTCTGCACCCGTGAGGAAGTCGCCGACCACTATCGCGAGCAATCCCGCCGGTGGTTGAGCAACACGGTGGACTCCCTGGGTACGCCTGAGTGCCAGACCAATCCCCCCACGGGCTGTCCAGCCCGCGTCCAGTAAGGACCGGGCCTTCCCGCACGCTGGAGCCTCTTTCCTGTCGGCGGTCCGAAGCTATTGGAAGCCCGGGACTTAGCGCCTATATTGGTCCTGTCCGGGTTCGCCCGGACTATGGCGATAAACGCGCTTGTAATAAGCGGACCGGACCCGGGTGCGATTCCCGGCGGCTCCACCATTCCTTCCCCGCGTTATCGGCGGAGCGAGCATGGGGCCGACTAGCATCGACGGACGTGTAAAGAAGACTGCTTTCGCCCGTCCTGGCCCACCGTATCGGGCCATTTTCTAACTGCGAACGATAACTTCGCTGGAGAAGTCGCTCTCGCCGCGTAAGCGGTTCGGGTGATTTCGAACACTTAAGTCCTGGGGGATCAGTTCCTCAGGCGGGGCCGCCAGGGGGCCTGCCAACAGAACCCCTGGCACTTTCCGGTCATCAAAGGTTACGCCGCACAGAAACCGGGCGTTTTCATCACGTCGCCACCTTTCGCGAGCGGTCCGGCGCAGCTATCAGTTCGCCCGAACCCCCGAGGCGACCCATGGCCGACGAAACTTCCCCAGTCGACGAGATGCACTACGAGCAGCTGGCGCAGGACGCCCTGCGCGGCGTCGTGCGCTCGGCGCTGGAGCGCGCGGCCCTGCCCGAAGGCATTCCGGGGGCGCACCATTTCTACATCACCTTCAAGACGCGGGCGCCCGGCGTCAGCGTGCCGCCCGACATCATCGCCAAATATCCCGACGAAATGACGGTGGTGCTGCAGCATCAGTACTGGGACCTGAAGGTCGAGCCGACGAAATTCTCGGTCATGCTGAAGTTCGGCGGCATGCCCAAGGTGCTGGCCATGCCCTATACGGCGGTGACCCGCTTCTACGATCCGTCCGTCCAGTTCCTGCTTCAGTTCGAGGCGCCGGCCACGGTCGAGGACATCGCCGCCGAGGTCGCCGCGGCGGAGCCTGTGCGGACCGACCCGGACGACACGGGCGACGACGGCCCCAAGGTCGTCTCACTGGACCAGTTCCGGAAGAAGTAGCCCCTTCCCCTTCCCGCAGCCTCGGCTAACCTCGGCCTGTTCGAAGCCGGGGGAACGGTCATGGGACGGGTGTCTGTCATCGTACTGGCGGTGTGGATCGCCCTTGTCTCGCCCGCCTGCGCCCAGGCGGCGCGGGCGTCGTCCAGCCGTTTCGAAGGCTGGACCTCGGCGATCGTCGCGGCCGACTGGCGCGATGGACGCGGGCGGCCCATCCAGGCCTTCGACAATGCGCGCCGCGACCTGGTGAAGGGTTTCCTGAATGCGGGCTTTCCGCGCGCGACCATGGTCGACTACAGCCTGAGGCCGGACGCCCCGGATCCCGCGACGCCGCCGGCGGTTCTGGACGGCCTTTATGACGCGGCGGCGCGAGGGAGCGCGGGCTGTCTGCTGTATTTCACCTCGCACGGCGCGCCGACGGCCATGGTGTTCGGCGCCGGGCCGCCCATGACGCCCGACATGATGGTCAACATCGTCCGGCGGGCCTGCGGCGCGCGGCCGACGGTGGTGATCGTCTCGGCCTGCTATTCGGGAATCTTCGTCAACGCCCTGGCTGCGCCCAACCGGATGGTCCTGACGGCCGCCCGCCGCGAGCGGACCTCGTTCGGATGCGGCGCCGACGAGAGCTACCCATGGTTCGACGGCTGCATCATCGAAACGCTTCCGACGGCGACCGACTTCCTGGCTCTGGCGGCGGACGCCCGGGCCTGCGTCACCCGGAAGGAGCAGGAGCACGCAGTCCCCCTCCCCTCGGAACCCCAGCTGTTCGTCGGTTCGGAGATGCAGCTGCGCCTGCCGACGCTGCGGTTCAACCGTCCGTCAGGCGGCGCGGGAAGACCCGGATCGTGATCCTCTCGCGCTCGCCCTCGCGGCGTTCGACCAGCAGGCGGGCGACCTGGGCGTCGTCGTGGAACAGATAGCCCTTGATGGCGTCCAGCAGCGCCTTGGCGAGGTTGTCGAGGTCCATCCACGGCGGATCGCCGACATGCTCCATCAGGATCTCGACCGTGTAGTCGCCATATGAGGGGCGCGACGACCACTCCTTGCGCATGAATTCATAGACCAGCGGCTTGTAGTATTTGGCCTGGGTCGTCAGGCCGTCGATGGTGATCTCGACGGCGTCGCCGGCCTCGCGGGCGCGGACCTTTCCGATGCCGATCCAGCCTGCGGTCATGCAGCGTCCTCACCCCAGCGCCTTGTTCGCGCGCGGCCCCGTGCTACACCGCCGCGCATCCTCCCGCCACGTCTGAAGAGCCTGCTTTCGCCATGACGAACCGCACCGAAACCGACACCTTCGGCCCCATCGAGGTCGCCTCGGACCGCTACTGGGGCGCACAGGCGCAGCGCAGCCTCGGGAACTTCAAGATCGGCTGGGAGAAACAGCCCCTGCCGATCGTCCGCGCCCTCGGCGTCGTCAAACGCGCCGCGGCCGAAACCAACATGGCGCTGGGCAGGCTCGACCCGGCGATCGGAAACGCGATCGTCAAGGCGGCGGACGAGGTCATCGAAGGCAGGCTGAACGATCATTTCCCGCTGGTGGTCTGGCAGACCGGCTCGGGCACCCAGTCGAACATGAACGCCAACGAGGTGATCTCGAACCGCGCCATCGAGATGCTGGGCGGCGAGATGGGATCGAAGACGCCGGTCCATCCCAACGACCACGTCAACATGAGCCAGTCGTCGAACGACACCTACCCCACGGCCATGCACGTCGCCTGCGCCGAACAGATGGTCAACGACTTGCTGCCGGCGCTGAAGCATCTGCACGCGGCGCTGGACGCCAAGGCGAAGGCCTGGGCTCACATCATCAAGATCGGCCGCACCCACACCCAGGACGCCACCCCCCTGACGCTCGGCCAGGAGTTCGGCGGTTATGCGCAACAGGTCGCCAACGGCATCGAGCGGATCGAGCTGACCCTGCCGAAACTGATGGAACTGGCCCAGGGCGGGACCGCCGTCGGCACCGGGCTGAACGCTCCGATCGGTTTCGCCGAACAGGTGGCCGGGCGGATTGCCGCCATCACCGGTCTGCCCTTCGTCACGGCGCCCAACAAGTTCGAGGCCCTGGCCGCCCACGACGCCATGGTCTTCAGCCACGGGGCCATCAACACCGTCGCCGCCTCGCTGTTCAAGATCGCCAACGACATCCGCTTCCTCGGCTCGGGTCCCCGTTCGGGCCTCGGCGAACTGGCCCTGCCCGAGAATGAGCCCGGCTCCTCGATCATGCCGGGCAAGGTCAACCCGACCCAGTGCGAGGCCCTGACCCAGGTCTGCGTCCAGGTGTTCGGCAACCACGCCGCGGTGACCTTCGCCGGCTCGCAGGGGCATTTCGAGCTGAACGTCTTCAACCCGGTGATGGCCTACAACTTCCTGCAGTCGGTCCGGCTGATGGCCGATGCCGCGGTCAGCTTCACCGACAACTGCGTGGTCGGCATCGAGCCGCGCGAGGACAACATCAAGCGCGGCCTCGACAACTCGCTGATGCTGGTCACCGCCCTGAACAGCAAGCTGGGCTATGACGCCTGCGCGAAGATCGCCAAGACGGCGCACAAGAACGGGACAACCCTCCGCGAAGAAGCCGTCGGCGGCGGCTATCTGTCCGACGCCGAATTCGACGAGGCGGTGCGGCCCGAGAAGATGATCTCGCCGGGGTGATCGCATGACCGCCCTCATCCGTCCCTACTGGATCGAGGCGCGCTTCGAGCGGCGCGAGGGTTGGGACGACGGCGTGTATCCGTTCAATCTGCCGGTTCTGAAGGCGCTCGAGACGCTGGTCTTCCATCCGCGCGTGACCTTTCTTGTGGGCGAGAACGGCGCGGGCAAGTCCACCCTGATCGAGGCCCTGGCCATCGCCTGGGGGTTCAATGCCGAGGGCGGGTCGAAGGACCATCAGTTCTCGACCCGGGCGTCGCATTCGGCCCTGCACCGGTTCGTCCGACCGGTCCGCGCGCCGATCAAGGCGAAGGACGGCTACTTTCTTCGAGCCGAGAGCTTCTTCAACACCGCCAGCTATCTGGAGGCGTCGGGGACCGGCCGCGCCGGCCAGGCCGGCCTGCACGCGCAGTCGCACGGCGAGAGTTTCTTCAACCTGTTCGACAATCGTTTCGAGGGCGGAGGGCTGTACATCCTCGACGAGCCCGAGGCGGCGCTGTCGCCCACGCGGCAGCTGTCGTTTCTGGCGCGGATGCACGAACTGGTGCTGCAGGGGTCGCAGTTCATCATCGCCACCCACTCGCCGATCATTCTCGGCTACCCGGACGCCTGGATCTATCAGGCGTCCGGGCACGGGCTTGAGCGCACCGGGTACGAGGACACCGAGCATTTTCAGGTCACGCGCGGCTTCCTGAACCGGCGCGAGACCTATCTCGAAGTGCTGCTCGCCGACGACTGATCAGGGCTTGTCGCGGATCGTCCGGCCGACCGGCGCGAGCGCCAGCTTGGCCAGTTCGAGGTCCTTGAGCGCGAACGGGATGCCGATGATCGAGATGAACTCGGCGACGGCTATGAGCAGGTGCGACAGGGCGATGTACCAGCCGGCGAAGATGAACCAGATGATGTTCAGCACCAGGCCGACGCCGCCGGTCCCGATGTCGTGCTGACCGGTGAACTCGTCGCGCCAGACGACCTCGCGACCGAACGGCCAGAAGGAGTAGCTGGCGATCCGCCAGGCGGCGAAGGTCCACGGCAGGCCGACGACGGTCAGGGCCAGGATCGCGCCCCCGAACAGCCACAGCAGGCCGGAAAGCCAGCCTCCGAAGATGAACCACAGTACGTTCAGGATCAGGCGGATCAAGGATCGTCTCCCACGCGCCCGAATCGGACGCCGCCTCATAGATATGCAAAGACCCCGCCGAATATCAGCGGGGCCTTCGTGAATTCGCGGTAAGCCGGCGGGTCAGCGTTTCTCGGTCCAGCGCGCCCTGGCTTCGTCTTTCGTCACATTCAGATGCACATGCTCGTCCACGTGATCGACCCAGCTGACGGGGATCATGTGATGTTTGAAGCCGGCGGTGACATCCAGCTTGGCCAGTTCGATCTGGTCGCCGACGACGTGATCGACTCGGCCGACGTGTTCGCCGTCCGAGCCGACGACTTCGAGGTGTTCGCGGATTTGAGTCGGGTCTACCATGGGTCCTCCTGGCGGTTGGCTGTCGGGGATAATCGCCCGGCGTCAGTCGGGTTGCATTGCGGAGGCCGTGGATGGGCGAGCTCGTCAATCTGAACAAGGTTCGCAAGGAGCGGGCGAAGGCCGGGGCGAAGGCCGCCGCGAAAACCAGCCGCGCCGCCCATGGGCAGTCGAAGGCGGAGCGGACGGCGGCCGAGCGGGAGCGCGCACGCATCCAGCGCCTTCTGGACGGGTCGAAGCTGGAGGACTGAGCCATGGCCGACCCGCGTCAGGACCCGCGCATCAGGCACGGACTGATCCCGCTCCTCGTCGCCATGCGGGTCAAGGCCGAGCGCGAACGGCGCGAGGCCGAGGCGGCGAGGAAGGCGGCGGCGCCGGAGAAGAAGAAAAAGCGCGGCTGGTTCGGCTAGGCCGCCTTGGGCGCGCGGATCAGCAGCGCCTGACCGGACAGGACCAGCAACAGGCCCGCCAGCGCCGTCCAGCCGAAATGGGCGCCCTCGAACAGCACCGAGACCAGCATGGCGATCGGAGGGGTCAGGGCGGAAATATAGCTGGCCATGGCGTAGCCGATGGTGCGGGCGATGGTGAAATACAGGCCGAAGGCGATCACCGAGCCGAAGATCGACAGATAGAGCAGCGAGCCGACATAGGTGAAGGTCGGGTCGATCCGGAACTCGACGCCGGTCGCCAGTCCGTACAGGACCAGCAGGCCCGTGCCATAGGCCATGGCCCAGGCGGTCGACGGAATGGCCTCGGATCCGCGCTTCTGACCGCGCCAGGCGAAATAGTTGCCGAAGGCCGAGGCCGTGGTCGCGATCAGGGCGAGGCCGACGCCCAGCGCCGCCCGCCCGTCGAAGCCCGCGCTCAGCACCTCGCCGCCAGACAGCACGGCGACGCCGAACAGGCCGAGGATGGCGCCGCCCCACGACGCCGCCGCCGCCTTCTGGCCCGCGGCGATGCGGAACAGGACCAGGTTGAGGAAGGTCAGGGAGGCGAAGGTCACGGCCACGATGGCCGAGGCGACCAGACCCTCGCTGGCGTAGGTGAAGCTGTAGCTGACCGAGAAGGCGAAGGCCCCCTGCCCCAGCGCGGCCAGATGCTGGGCGCGGGTCAGACGCAGGTTCTGCCGGAAGATCAGGCAGCCCAGAAACAGCAAGGCCGAGGCCAGGCCGAACCGCCAGACGATGGAGGCCAGCGGCGGCACCGTCCCCAGCTGCAGGGTGATGGCGTACCACGTCGTGCCCCAGATCATGGCGCAGACGATCACGCCGACGATCCCGAGCAATTTGGCGCGGGACAGCGGCAGGCGGACGACGGGCGCGGCTTCAGTCGGGGAGGACATGCGTCCGACATGAACCGCTCCGGAGCGGTCTTCAAGCGGGGTTGTCGGCCACCGCCATAAGGCAGACTTATGGCGTCCCGAATTCGCCGGTCAGGCGCGCAGTTTCAGGCCGGCGCGCACGTCCGCGGGAACGGCCTGATAGACCGTGGCGGGCCGAATTCCGAGTTGTTCCCGGGCCTGCTCCAGCGGCTGTTCGAACAGGGCTTCGTAGTCGAGACCGGGCAGCCATTGCGCGGCCCTGCCGTTGCGCCAGGCCTGCCAGACCGCCCGGCGCGCGGGCACCGTCGGGGCCTCGCGCCGGATCTCCCGCGCCGCGCCCCAGCCGATGAAGGCGAAGCCGAGATTGCCGGTCTGGCCGTAGGAGAAGGAGACCACGCAGGCCTCGCCGAGAGCGTCCGTGCCGTAGCCGGTCAGGACATGCCAGATGTCGTGGACGTCCCGCAGGCGGCGCGAATACCAGATGACCGGATGGGGCGCGTCGACGAGGGGCGCGACCTTGCGCGCCTCATCGGCCAGACCCTCGGCGGTGAAGCCGCGCGCCTCGCGGAACTCCCGATACGCCCCCCCGACCGACCCGGCCGGAAATTTCGCCAGCCAGACAGGATCATCGAGCTTGTGCGCCAGTTCCTCGCGGAGGAAGGCCTGCCGGCCGCCCTCCATGGTGCCGAGCATCCGGTTGTAGCCGCGGGCGATGGAGCCGCCCGAGAGGGCGCGCATGATCTCGAAGACCTGGGCCGTGTCCTCCTTGTCGCGGACGAGACGGCGGAAGGCGCGCAGGGCCGTGATCGGCTCGAGCTTCTGCGGCTGAAAGCGGCTGTTTGTCTGGAAGTCTGCGCTGGCGGTCATGGAGGATCCTGTCGCTGGCGGGATCATACCGCGATACCGGCCGCAGGTGAACGTCGTTCACGTCGCACCCGGCGCGAGCGTATGGCAAGGTCCCGGCATGCTGAAGAAACGCTCCGTCTCCCTGTCCGGCCACGCCACCTCCGTGGCGCTGGAGCCGGCGTTCTGGGCCGTGCTGGATCGGCTCGCCGCCGAGGCGGGCCTGTCGCAGGCCGGGCTGATGAAGCGTATCGACGAGCGGCGCGGCCGCACGCCCCTGGCGTCGGCCTGCCGGCTGCTGGCCCTGGCCTGGGCCGGCGGCGACCGGACTTTCGCCGAACAGGACTCCGCCGATTGACAGCGGCCAAGGTTGGCGCATCCTCCGGTCCGGAGGGCGTCCCATGGCCAATGAAAAACTCATCCCCGCGCTGGTGTTCGGAGGCCTGATCGCCATCGGACTGATCGGAGGCGGCGCCCTGATCGGACAGGGGGTGGTCAACGCCCGGGTCGGCGACCGCTCCGTCAGCGTGCGCGGGCTGGCCGAGCGCAATGTGAAGGCCGATCTGGCCATTCTGCCCCTGCGCTTCACGGCCTCGGGCGATGTCCTGTCGGATGTTCAGGCCCGCGTGGACGGCGATCTGGCCATCGTGCGCCGCTTCCTGACCGCCCAGGGCTATCCCGCCGACGCCGTGTCGCTGGGCCGGCTGGAGGTGGCGGACACGCGCTCGCGCGAATACGCCAGCCAGACCGGCGGTCCGCGCTTCATCCTCGCCCAGACGGTCATCGTGCGCACGACCGACGTCGACCGCGTCCAGGCCACGACCCGCGCCCTGAACGACCTCGTGCGTCAGGGCGTGGTGCTGCAGGACTTCTCGGGTCCGACCTACGTCTTCACAAAGCTGAACGCCGTCCGCCCGGCCATGATCGCCGAGGCCACGGCCGCCGCCCGAACAGGCGCCGAGCGGTTCGCCCAGGATTCGGGGGCGCCGCTCGGACCGATCCGGCAAGCCACGCAAGGCTCGTTCGAGATCCTCGCCCGCGACGAGATCGGCGACGAGAGCCAGTCCCCGGACAAGAAGGTCCGGGTCGTGACCACCATCAGCTACCGCCTGCGCTAGGCCTGCGGCTCCGGCGACGGCACCGTCGGCGGTTCGACCGGCGGCACGTCAGGCAGATCCGGCATCTTCGGCGCATCCGGCAGGGTCGGACGCGGCAGGTCGACGTCGATGTCGACATTGGTGTCCTTGGCCGGGTTCATGCCGCCGTTCGAAAAGACGACGAAGGCGATGACGATCACCACCACGACGAGGCCGCCGACCAGAAGGCCGATCCAGCTGCCGCCGCCGCTGCGAGCGGGCGGATTGTTGATCGTCGTGTGATGCACCTCGGTGCGCGGGGGTTCGCCCGGCGGCGGAATATTGGGATCCGTCATGATCTAGTTCGTGCTCGGAACGGCCGGGGCCGAGACTTCGGGCAGGTTGACGTCGACGTTCACGTCCTTGGTGTCCGGCGCCGCGCCGCCGCGGGCGAAGACGAAATAGGCCACGATGGCCAGCACGACGACGATGCCGCCGACGATGAAGGCGAGGCCCGCGTTGCCGCCGCCGCTGCCGGTGTTGTTGATGTTGTCGGCCATGGAAGACCCCTTCCCTGATTGCTGATGCAGCCGGAACGACGGTCACGCTTCACGGTTCCGCGAGGCCCGACGCACACCGCCGCTGACATCCGCCTCCGTGCACCTTATGTTCCGCCGATGAGTCTGCCTGATGTCCCCGCCCCGCGTATCTCCGACCTCGCCCGCTCGCGCGGCCCTAACGGCGTGGAGGCGGCCCCCGCCGACTATCTGGCCGGACTGAACCCCGAACAGCGCGAGGCGGTTGAGACCGTCGACGGGCCCGTTCTGGTGCTGGCCGGCGCTGGCACGGGCAAGACGCGGGTCCTGACCACCCGGCTGGCCCACATCCTGGCCACCGGACGCGCCCGGCCGTGGGAGCTGCTGGCCGTCACCTTCACCAACAAGGCCGCGCGCGAGATGCGCGAACGGATCACCCATCTGATCGGTCCCTCGGCCGAGGGCCTGCGCTGGCTGGGGACCTTCCACAGCGTCGCCGCCCAGATCCTGCGTCGGCACGCCGAGCTGGTCGGGCTGAAGTCCACCTTCACCATTCTCGACACCGACGATCAGGAGCGGGTCTGCAAGCAGCTGCTCGAGGCCGCCAATCTCGACACCAAGCGCTGGACGCCGCGTTCGCTCAGCGGACTGATCGACCATTGGAAGAACCGCGGCTGGACGCCGGAGAAGCTGCCTCCGTCCGAGGATTTCGCCAACGGCAAGGGCCACAGCCTGTACGCCGCCTATCAGGCCCGGCTGGTCAGCCTGAACGCCTGCGACTTCGGCGACCTGTTGCTGCACAACCTGACGATCCTGTCCCAACATCCGGATATCGCAGCGGAATACCGCCGACGCTTCCGCTACATCCTCGTCGACGAATACCAGGACACCAATGTCGCCCAGTACCTCTGGCTGCGGCTGCTGACCTCCTCGACGGGCAATGTCTGCTGCGTGGGCGATGACGACCAGTCGATCTACGGCTGGCGCGGCGCCGAGGTGGACAACATCCTGCGCTTCGAACGCGACTTCCCCGGAGCCAAGGTCATAAGACTGGAGCGCAACTACCGGTCTACACAACATATTCTTGGCGCGGCGTCCGGCCTGATCGCCGCCAACCGGGACCGGCTGGGCAAGACGCTCTGGACCGAGGATCTGAGCGGAGACAAGGTCCGGGTGCGCGGCGTCTGGGACGGCGAGGCCGAGGCTCGTCTGATCGCCGACGAGATCGAGACCGCCCGCCGCCAGGGCGTCCCCTACAAGGACATGGCGGTCCTGGTGCGCGCCTCGTTCCAGATGCGGGCGTTCGAGGAGCGGTTCGTCCTGCTGGCCGTGCCCTACACCGTGATCGGCGGTCCGCGCTTCTTCGAGCGCGCCGAGATCCGGGACGCCCACGCCTATCTGCGGCTGATCCTGTCCGAGGACGACGATCTGGCCTTCGAGCGGATCGTCAACGTGCCCAAGCGCGGCATCGGCGACACCAGCGTGCAGAAGGTGCTGCAGATCGCCCGCCTGTCCGGCGTTTCGGCGATGAGCGCTGTGCGCGACCTGATCACCTCGGACGAGCTTCAGGCGCGGACGCGGACGGCCCTGTCCAATTTCGTGCGCGACATCGACCGCTGGCGCGCCCTGGCCCAGACCACGACCCACTGGGAGCTGACCGAGGCTGTTCTGGAAGAGAGCGGCTACACCGACATGCAGAAGGCCGACCGCGCCACCGGCCAGACGCGGCTCGACAACCTCAAGGAGCTGACGCAGTCCATGCAGCAGTTCGAGACCCTGCCCGCCTATCTGGAGCACGTCTCGCTGGTCATGGACCTGGACCGCGGCGGCTCGGACGATGCGGTGCAGATCATGACCCTGCACGGGGCCAAGGGGCTGGAATTCCCTTTGGTCTTCCTGCCCGGCTGGGAGGAAGGCGTCTTCCCGAGCCAGCGCAGCATCGACGAGAAGGGCGAGAAGGGCCTCGAGGAGGAACGCCGCCTCGCCTATGTCGGGGTTACCCGCGCCAAGTCGGACGCCCGCATCAGTTTCGCCGCCAACCGGCTGGTCTACGGCCGCTGGACCTCGCAGCTGCCGAGCCGCTTCGTCGACGAACTGCCCATCGCCCACGTCGAGGCGGAGAGCGACACCGGCTACTATGGCGTCACGCCCGGCATGAAGGAGGCCAAGAGCCGCTGGGACGACATGCCGACCTTCGGCAGCGGCTATTCCTCGCCGGGCTGGAAGCGCGCGCAATCCTTCACCGCCGCCCGGTCTCCCGACGCCCGCCCGGCGCGCCACGCCCTGATCGAGGGCGACGGCCGGCTGGTCGCCACGGCGGACCCGAAGGCCGGCGCCAACTGGTCCAGGGGCGAACGGGTGTTTCACCAGAAGTTCGGCTACGGCCGGATCACCGGCATCGAGGGCAACAAGCTGCTCGTCGAATTCGAGAAGGCCGGCGAGAAGAAGGTGATCGACAGCTTCGTGGAGAAGGCCTGAGACCGTCGCGCGATCCCGGACCAGATCGCCCGCCATTCCAACCCTTCGTTAAGCCGGTTCGCCCACCCTGCGCG
>Ga0233425_10007666_pt1 | contig 14969 bp, 24 predicted proteins | sample Watercolumn_Towu_2_FD_181712 | JGI IMG/M metagenome (GOLD analysis project Ga0233425, IMG submission 181712) | Freshwater microbial communities from Lake Towuti, South Sulawesi, Indonesia - Watercolumn_Towuti2014_140_MG | ecosystem: Environmental > Aquatic > Freshwater > Lake | place...
TGGTATTTTTCGGTGACCCGTATTAACACATCCGGCAGATTCATTCCCACCTCATGAAACTCCTCAATGACAACGATCTTATTATCCTGATTTTGGCACACTAAACACGCAGGATCATAGTTTAAGTCAAACGTAAGAAAAAAGTCAAGATATTGCGAAAACTCAACGGGTTCAACCATTGTATTCCTAAAATCCTTTGCAAATAATTTATTGTAATCCGGTATCCCCCACTGGTTTAGCACATAAACCCTGTGATAGTTTTCATCGTGTGCAGCTAAGTTTTTTAAAACATTCTTATACGATTCATCCAAAAAGGCATTGTCTAAATAGGTGCTTTCTATGATTGTCGCCTGTGGATCTTCCTTATCAAAGAATCTCTTTTTGATCCAGCTATGTATACTGGTAGGGTTAAATATTAGTACAATCTGCGGATTAACTAAATGAATACCTCTAAGCCTCAAATCAAGCTGCATAAAGTCCTCAAATGTGATTTGATCGGCCTCTTCTATTACTATTCTGGTAATACCTGCAATTGATTTGAGTTTGTTTTCGTCGTCGAGACCAGCAGAAATAAAACTGGAGCCGCCGGAAAAAGCAAAACTCATTTCGGTTTTATTATGGGAAAATTGCACCCCATCTGAAAAGCCCGAATTGTTTAAAACATCTAAAATGTTTTGGTAAACACTATTACGAATAGTAGCCGCAACTTTTCGCACCCATAACGTACGGTGTTTTGATTCAAACGCCTTGCGGATTTCGGAATGTGCAACCCCTACAGATTTACCCGAACCGGCTCCACCACGTACGACTACATAACGAGTACTGGCATTGTAGATGTCAACAGTTTTCTCGTTAACCCTCAACCGGCTCTATTGTTACTTTATAATATTTACCAGTTACAAAACCGGAGATGTGCTTCAGTGTAAGGCTGTTAGCCACATAGATAAGTGGGGTGTTTTGTTTTTCGTATGGAGGCAAAACAGAGGGTTTTAGAATTACCTCCTGATTATCATCAAATCCAGACTCCTCCATAATTTGAGAGGCTTGAAATACAAATTCATGCTTCATAATATAATCGGTTTTAAAGTAATACTTTCGCTAATTCCGCAATAACTCCACCGCCGCCAGTAACGGTTAACAAATCCCATTTACTAAAGTTTGCCGGGGTATATTGGGATAAATAACTTTGATAAGGGAAAAACACATGAACGGCTTTATCCATCAAAGGAATATCCCAGGCGTCGTCAATGATCGCAATAAATGGCTCTTTGGATTCGTATAGGCTTTTGTCTCTTAATACGATAACATTTGCCCCTGTTTTACGGCCAAATGATACCATACCTTTCCACGTTGAGGCGGTTATAATATCAACCGTCCAACCATTAGCCAGAAATTCCCTAATAGCCCGAACGTCGAGACAATTAAAGCCCTTCATTATATTGCCGTCAGAATCTACCCAGAATTTACCATCCGTTAGTACTCCGTCGCAATCAACGACCAGGTGCCGGATATTTTGTAATTGTTCTTTATTCACAACAGCCCTTTTTCTTTATCCAAATAAACCAGCGTTTACCATCTGGCAAAGTAATAGTATCCGAGTAATACGGGTTAGTGTCCAAAATAAAAGACGTGTGTTTTTGGGTAACCATTAGTTTGTTTCTACCCTTTGCCACCGAGTTAATAAACAGATCGTGCTGATGAAACCCGGAAAAGTTCTCAAAGGTGGCCTCCTTCTCAAACCCTTGCACAATCAATACTCCGCCGTTTTTAACGCATTTCATTAGATTCTCGTAAGCCGCCTCGATGACCTGTGTATGGTCTAGGGCATTCGAAATATGCACAACATCATATTTGCCAGTACCTAAGCCAAGATGCACCCTTTCTGCCTGTAAGGTCTTTGGAGGGGTTATGTTGTGGGCGTTGTAATCAAATATCTCCTCATACAAAAACCCCAACGGATCAATGGCTGTTAGATTCCCTTTCGGTACAGTTCCATTTAACAAGCTCACCGCCCCAGAACCAGCATCTAAAACATTAAGGCCTGGATTCGCATCAAGTAAGGTTTTAATGAAGTTATACACGTATTCATTGAGTTCTGGCGTTTTAATATCCGCTACCCAGCCATCAATGAATCTGGGGGTTTTTACAAATCCTTTCCAGAATAAAAACTCGTGTTGTAAACCGTCTAAATCTATGTGCATAATCAGTTAAATAAATTTTTTCCACAAATCAAATTCCCAATTTGGGCCATATTCTTTATCCATGTATAGCCTATCAATTGGATCTCTCCAAAACCGTAAACGCTCCCGTATTAGTGTTATTTGTTCTTTTTTCCCGTTACGGAGGTAAGTATGCCCCATTTGGATAGTATCAATTACGCCCATCTTATACCAACTATCGCGTAGTTGTTTGGATATTACCAGATCAAAAAAATAGTACCAAAGATTTTGATCCAGTAAAAACTTTTCAAAAACATCCACCCTAAACGCGGGGGCCGTAAACTCTATAAAAGGAACTTCCCTGGTTCCGCCAGATTTCAATGGCTTTAGGTGTCCATGGTCACCAACCATACACGGTTGAACGGCTGCAAATCCTTTATCAAGCTCCTGAATAATTACGTCAGGAAAATGAGGCGCAAAGTTGATATTTGTAACAAACCAAACATATTCAAAATTGCCCTTTATGTGCCGTATAAAAGCATCATTAAAGGCCCTTGTCATACTTCCTACTCCGTCCCTATCTGCAAAAAAAACCGGGTAAGGTTGATTTTTTAGACAGGTCAAGGTATCAGCATATGCGTTTTCCAAATAGGATAAGGCTACGATTGCCAGTTTATTGCTCATGCTTTAACTCGTTACTGGCTGAAATACTAAACACAATACCAAGCCTATCCATAACCTTTAAAAGGGTATGTAAGCGGTAACTTTGGGCCTTATCCTTCGTGGGGGACACCATGCGGGTGTATAAAGTCCCTGACATGCCGCAGTCTTTAGCAAGCATGTACTTTGATAATCCCAACTCTTTTCGCCTATTTTCCAGAAACAAGCCGATTGCATTTGTTTTCTCTTCTATCTGTAAGTCTGTAAGCATGCTCAAAATTAGTATAAATTATTTGCATTACAAAAAATTACACTACTTTTTCGGAAATAGTATATTTTGCTGACCTGATCGCCTCATCCTCCTGAATACAATCCACAACGCAAATGCCTGAGCGGCTGTCTTTTCGGATGATATAGCTTTACGTAATTGCGTCCATTTTAACTCTAGTCTTGGGTACATTTTTAAAACCTGGTCATAAATCCTGTATTTTTCCTCATTAGTCATCTTTACCACGTTCTTATTCTCGCAGTGTCTGAACATCGCCGCCAGTTCGCCAATTTCGTGCTTTTTAAACTCTTTGGGAAACGATCGGTAAAGCTCTGATATTAGTTGTTCAAATCTCACAAGCTTTTCCCTGTCGGCCTCTTTTTCGGTTTTTTCATCTTTCTCCTCCTGTTCCTTTCGCATCTTCAAAATAGCATTTGTTTTAATCGTATGCTTGTAGATGGTTATCCAACCCAACAAATTACGAACCGATACTTGGAACTGATCATTTAGATTACCCGCAGCGCCCTCGCACACCGCTAATTCAATCTCCTGGGGTGTCATCGTTTTATGATGGGTTTTAACAGCTGCGAGAAACTCATCTGCCATTAGGCCCATTTCAGGAGGTATTTTTTGGCCGGTTATTACATAGGCTTTTGTCATCGCCGTTGTTAGCGGTTTAATTAAATCCATTTTAGTCATCTCACAAACTCTTTTGTGATAAGTTGCCTGGATTGCTTGCTTTTCAATGCTTGAAAGCGTGTTTAAATTTTGGGTTATTAGTTCCATGTTAAATTGAATTATCGTTTTCGTACTTGCTTTTTAAATACTCCATCCCGTTTGATAGGTTTTGGAGGCTTTGGTTAAATTTATCTTTGGTTGGTTCTGGTTTTAATCTGGATTGAGTTCGGCAAAAGTTACGGAAGTGATTTTTTAAATCTTGGTCATCTCTCCAAGGCTTTTCAATGTGTTCACTTAGGAATAATTCCCAGCATTTATTGTAATGATCCTCGTCATATTTCATGCAAAGTTCCTCAACTGAAAATTGGAATTTTTTTTCATAGTAATCTTTTAAATTTTCAACTGGTCTACCTCCAACAAAATATTTTTGTGATTTTTCTTGCTTATTATATTGATAATGATTATCTGTATTATTATTATTAATAATAAGGTGTGATTCTGTTCCGTGTAAACTTTGTTTACGTTCCGTGTAAACTAAGTTTACATCGTGTAAACTAGGTTTACGGTAAACATCCCCCCATTTTGAGGTAGTTTTCAAATAACTGGTTTCATCGTCTTTTAGGACAAAACCAAGATTAATCAATCTTTCAAGCATTTTATGGAGGCCCTGGCGGGTAATTCCTATTTCATCCGCCAACACCTCCTTACGGGCATAGCACCAGCCTTTAATCTTTGCGTCTGGGTCTACTGATAGGTGGTAGATTATATCTAATAAAACATATTCTAAGCAACTCAATTGATTTGCCTTTCTAAATTCGTGTTGAATAGTGGTGTACGTCAGCATAACACAAAGATAAAAGAAAAAAATAATAAAAAAAATTTGTGTAATAAAAAAAATTAGCGTATGTTTGTAGCGTAATCATAGATGACAATGAAAGACAAAATAACAGATGTATTTTCTATAGGGTTTAGGGTTGACACTCCTGCTTTGTTGCATGAAATAGCAAATAGCGGTTTAGGTCGTAACAATGGGGTTTTAAAAGTTCCGCTAAACGTATTTATACGGTTATTGGAACGGGTTGCGGAAAGGGCAATACAGTTAGACGACCCGGAATTGAATATCTGTATGCTATCTTTAAATTTATATGAAGTACCGCCTATGGAAGTGGTGGGTAAAATAGAGGAACAAATTATTCTTTTAAACGGAAAATAAAACAATTCAGAAACCTAAACCACAATAAAAATGATAAATCAAGCAATTGAACAACTAAAAAAGGCCGTGCAAAGTGAGCTAGGAGATAACTCCTCGGTGGATGTGGCAATACAAGTAAAGGCCTCAAATGTGGAGGCGCAGAGTGCAGAGTGCAGAGTGCAGAGTGATAAAAACCTCCTCGCCCGCATGAAAGAAATGCAGGAGTATGTTAAGCAAAAGTACGGGTATGATATGAAAGTAGAGGCTATTGTATATCATTGCAAGCCCGAAGAATTAGTTGATTTGTTCAATGATGAGTTTGGAGGCGAACAAATAAGAAGGGATTATGATGAGTATAAATATACTAGTCTTGAGGGTCGCCAGGATGAAAAAAGACTATACATTACCGCAAAAGACAAAAGGATAGAATTTGACCCTGACGACACAATTTCGGACGCTATAAAAAAAATACAAGAATGCGGGGTTCGTGCCTACGGAACATATAGCGGAATATACGGAGTGCTTAAGGATGAAACATGTAATGGTATCGAATTAACACACAACGACACCGAAGGAACAGCCTATGGCAAATTGTACACTTGGGTACAGAATTACAAAAAGAATCAATCAAAGTAAAATACCACTAACATGAAAATAAAAGTAGAAATCGAAATTAACAACGTGCAAAAATGGCACAGTGTAAAATGGAGCGACGAGGACAACGTAAAAGAGGCGTTGGACTTACTTCAAAGGGATTTGAAGGACGTAATGTCCGAAAATCTGGGAATCTTCAGGCACGAGTTAAAAATCAAAACGGAATTTGAAAATGACTAAACTGGCATTAACACAATCGGAACTAATACAGACAGGTGCGCTCCTTAGGGCGCACATTAAAAAGCACAAACTATCAACGCTCATACAAGACAAAGAATATCCTTTTTGTGATGCCTGGAAGTATGCAGGTAGACAGGTTGGTTTAGTTCCTGTAGTACATGAGCCGGTTAAACTATCGGAAAAGGGCGATGTGGCTTTTCTTGGCTATAAGAAACGCAAGAACTCCAGAGGCCAGGAATATGAATCTATTGAATACATCAGCAGCCTAGAGCCTCCAAAGGATGATAGTAATTACTCCAGGATAGATAAAATACCTCTTTACGCTTACAAGTGCTCGGTGGACTTGAAAATACTATCTACAGGGGAAATAATACCCTGCGGCTACGCCATGTGTACCAACATGGAAAAGAAAAAGGTAACCTTTGACGAGTATGCAATCTGCAGCATGGCACAAACCAGGGCAATTGCAAAGGCATTCAGGAACATCATAGGCGATATTATGTACGAGGCAGGACTTGAACCAACGCCAGCGGAGGAGATGGACGAGAAAATGGACGAACTAGACGATTGGGATATAAGTATACTGGACGTAAAAACCGCTGAGGATGCAAATGCTATGATTGAGCAGTTAAAAGGCGTTGAGGATGAACAATATAAGCGTAGTAAGTTCATACGCTTGAAAAAGCACTGCGAATCAATTGGAATAGTTTATCAGGATAAGAAATTTTACAAAAATTAAGTTTAACCTTTAAATACAGCAAATGGATGCTTACAACCAATTAAGCACCGAAGAGGAGAAACGTATTTTTTTGCGTACCGAAATGAGCACTTCACCACTTCTTTAGGGGTGTAGTATGCTCCTTTATCTCTGTTGTCTTCAGTGGTTACGATATTGCCGAACACATCGTTGAAGCCAACGAGGTGTTAGTGGCTGGGCAAGGGGCCAAAGAACGTAAAATTGATACTAAAAATGGTAAATTTTCGGCAAAGTATTTTAATTATGAGGATATTTCAGCGGGAAATCTTGCAAAGATTAAAGAATTGGGCTACAAAGTAAGAAAAAAAGAAAATACTTATCATATCTCATGGAAATAACCAAAATACTACCCCATACCGATGAGTGGTATCAAATCCGGGTAGGCAAAATAACATCCTCCAAGATTGGCCGCATAATGGGAACCCCCGCAAAGCGCAGAACCTACTTAAACGAGGTTCTGGCGGAACTTCTAACGGGGCAGGCTATTGTAGTACCAGAGACAAATGCAATGCTTTATGGGGCCTCTTTGGAGGGTGAGGCCCTATACGAGATTGAGAACAGGCTCAACATAACTGCAAACACTTCATACTTTTATCAATACGGGGAATATTCGGGAGGAACGCCAGACGGTGAAAATGAGGATACCGCATTTGAAGTAAAATGCCCATTTAATCAATCCTATCACGTGGGGCACTTGACCTGTAAAACCCAGGAGGATTTGAAAACCTGGGAACCGGATTATTATTGGCAGTTAAAGTTCAATATGCTTTTTTCTGGCCGAAATAAAGGTATTTTTGCGAGCTATGACCCCCGGTTCAGAAAATCAATGCAATTACATATCATTTACTTTTCTCTGGATGAAACTGAAAGAGAAGTAATGATTAAAAAGTTGGAAGAAGCTGAAAAGATAGTAAAAGAGGACTACGAAAGAATTAAAAACGCTTATTTATGAAAAAGGAAGTTGCGCCCCTTTTAAGACTGCAGGTTTATAACGAAACCATGGAGTTGATACAAGCGGATGACACGAAAAGAATAGATTTAGGGGAGGGTTTATGCTTGATTCTTCCGGGGGTGTTGTGGGAAAGTGTACCTTTCTCACACACACGACCGGCAGCGTGGAATTGGGATAACGACAATACACAGGTTATGTTTCCCGAACTAACAACGGAAAGAATCAATGCTATAATGTTTTGTGATTATTATCATCAGGACGAAAAGCGTATTGAGATGCTCGAAGAAATGATAATTGAGGTAAAGGAAATACTAGTAAAATGAAAAAAATATTAATCACCACCCCATCATTTGCTATTCATGGAGGGATAAGAATAATAATAGAATTAGCCAATAACCTGGCTAATGTTCCTGGATATTCAGTTTATCTTCATTCGATTGATGGATCAAGAGGCCGGGAATACTGGCAAATCTCGGACAAGGTCATAATATCCTCGTATTTCTCGAAATCGGATGTAATGATCTGCACAAGCCCGCACGCTTTACATTTGGCCCACCAATCACATAAAGCGGGTACAAAGGTTTTTATACATTGTCAAATGGCCGAGCATTTATTCAACGCAAAAGATGAAACATGGGTAAAACTGTGCTATGAATTTTATAAAGCTCCTTATCCTATGTTTTCAATATCTCATTGGAACATAGAGCTATTTAAAGAAAATGGCAGAACGTATGAAACAATTTACATTGGTAACGGGCTTAATTTTGAACAATTCACACCGGAATTAATACCACAGGAGCAAAAAGAATCTCTAATAGTTGTAGAGGGTTGGGGGGATCGGCAGCCGCATAAGGATAAGAACATGTATTCGATTGCGGTTGCCCAAATCCTTAAAAAGCAAGGCGCAAGAGTGGCGGCAATATCCCGAACTCCCATAAGCCAATCGAAACATATTCCTGATGAAATATACATCGCACCAACCACTGAACAAATGGCGGCTTTGTATAAACGGGCAAGGATGTTAATAAAGGCAACGGCATACGATGCCCGCAGCTGCTCACCGATTGAAGCAGGTAGTAAAGGGGTAGTAACTATTAGAGGAATTGATAAAGGGGACGATGATTTGATCAACGGTGAAAACTGTCTAAAGTCGAAATATGACTACCCGGCAATAAAAAAGAATGCATTAAAAGCCTGGAATGATATTGACCTTTGCAACGAACTAGCAACTAATATGCATAAACATATTTTAGAGTTTTGTAATTGGGACAAATGGGTAAAGGTAATGGTTGAACGGTTTTAGCAATTTTTATATTAATCAAATTTATTTTCGTATATTTACGCAAACATTAAGGAAATGGCACCACCGAAGGGAAACCAATTCTGGAAATTGCGAAGCAAACACGGCCGAAATTATCTTTTTGAAAACCCGGACGCTTTATGGGCTGCGGCCTGTGAGTACTTCCAATGGTGCGATGATAACCCATTTATAAAAGCAGAAGCAAAGACCGTTAATATTGGGGATTACCAATCAGTAATTAAAATTGCAGAACTTCCGGTAATGAGGCCTTACACAATGCATGGGCTGACTATTTATCTGGATTGTGGCATAGTTTATTTTGAACAGTTCGAAAAGCTTCTAAAAGAGAAAATAGAAAAGGATAGTAGCGATCAAAAGTCCAATGATTTTTCATTAGTCTGTACGCGCATAAGAGAAATAATATATGAGCAGAAGTTCACTGGTGCGGCTTCTGGCTTTTTCAATGCTAGTATCATTGGCCGGGATTTAGGATTAGCGGATAAAAAAGACCTCACATTTGAGCAAAAAGGCGACAACCCGATGAAGTGGGAGGTTGTGATAGCTGATAAAAAGGAATGATCTCTAAAACCTACGTTATAAATACCAACGGACGGCCGGATAGGCTGCGCAATATGACTGAAAGGTTCATAAAGCTGGGGTTATGCGAAAGTGTGAAAGAGTTTATTGAAAAGTACAGGTTTAAAGCGATTGAAGGGGGGAGTATCGAAAAAAGTAAATTAAACCTTTCGGCTAACCCAATAAAAAAGCTTAATAACGGTGAAATAGGCTGTTATCTGTCGCATATTCAGATTTACCGGGAGATTATAAAAAACGGTTACAAAAATACTCTAATCCTAGAGGATGACGCAGATATTAAACCCGGATGGGATGAAAATATGACTTTACCAGAGGGGTACGATATGATTTATTTGGGAAGGCTTAACTACGATACCGGGAATCCATCCGAAAAAATAGGATTAATCCAAGAAGTATGCCCTGGATTCTGGGAAAGTACCCGAAACTGGTTAACTCATGCTTATATCATTTCGCTGGATGGTGCGGTTAAGCTGCTAAAAGAACTAACAGAGAGGCCAATTAGAAGCTGTTTAGATAACGAGATCGCAATTATACAGGATGAATGTAATTTTAGCTGTTATGCTTATCATCCTGCACGAATAAAACAAGATAAAACTAAAAGTTCATTAAGGTAACATGGAAAAAGAAGGAGTAGAATTAGCATTCCCAAAAAGGATAAATAATAAAATCGTTTGGGAAAAAAGAGTGATTAAAAATACAAGGCTGGCGAATTATCAAATGTCGCTAAGCCCTGATAAACGCAACCCATCGTTTAGGAGTGCGGTATTAGCGGAGGAAGCTCCACTGTCTAGGATGGAAGCCGATAAGGAAAAGGCCGATTTAATGGCCCAAATCAAAGCCCAGAACGAGGAACTTGAGAGGCTAAAGGCTTTGCAGACAAAACCACAGAAAACGGAGGATGTAAACACTGATAACGGCAAACCCGAAAACGTAAAGAAAACAAACGGAGGACTAACAGTATAGGAAAATGGAAATCAAAGAATTTATAAAACAACTAATTACCGGCTCCGGGGTTGATGTAAACGCAGAGGAGATTAAAAAACTTCTTGATCTAAACATTGAGGGAGTACTCCCCGAATCCTTCACAAAGGCTTTCAACAGTAAATACCTAACACAGGAATCCGCCCGTAACGATGCCAGCGTTCAGGCTCATTACAAATCCAAAGTACTGGGTGAATTTGATGAGAAAATCAACGATATTGTTAAATCTCTGGGACTTAATCAGGATCAATTAACTAGTATCCTAGGGGTAAAGAAATCAGAGGAAAGAATCAGGGCTATGATTGAGGCGGCAAAGGTTCCAGGCACAGCGGATATTGCAACGCTTAACAAGCAAATCGCAGAAATGAAAGCCCAACATGAGCAGGCAATAAAAGACCTTACAACTCAGCACACTGCCCAAATCCTGAACGGCAAAATTGAAAACTGGTTTGCTTCGCAAGAGTGGTCTGATGCGTATCCGGAACAACTACGCTCAAAGCTGGCCGGGTTACAACTGGCCGAAATGTTGAACCAAAAAGGAGCGGTTGCGGTTCTAAGTGAAACGGGGGAAATCCTCTTAAAGTCCAAGGCTGATAGCTCAATGGACTTCTTTATGGACAACAAGCCCGTAAAATTCCAAGACCTAGGGAACCTGGTAATGGAAACCAACAAGTTTAAAAAGGTTGTTCCCGCTCAAAACTCGGTGATACCAGTAGTAACTAGCGAAACACAACCGAAACTGTCAATGCACCAGCAAAAACTACAAGATAGCATAAAGCAGTCATTGGCGGATCAAGGGGTTATTATTTAAAATTTAAACAAAAGAAATCATGAGTATAACACAAAATAACGGCGTATGTCCTGCGCTGTTAATATCGTATAACGAAGCTGTTACAAAGCAGCAACAACAAAGCATTGTTACCCGTACCGGGTTTATGGGTGCATTGCTTGACGAAGGCAATAGAGTACCAATTACATTGGTTCAAACTGTGGGTGCGGAAATGGGCCATCCAAAAACTGTAAGGATTAAGTTTAAACAAAGGCAAACCGACGCAGACGTAAGGACTTCCAAGTCTTGCGACGCCGGAACACAAAAGCCATACTTTGAGCAGGATTTTGTGGTAAATGGTTATAGCGAAATAGCTATCCAAGTTGCAGAATCTACAATCAGGACTCTTTGCGATACGGCTTCCGCAATTAGGCAGGCAGGTGAACGCAGGGATATGAACGGACAGGCCGCAAGGTTCCAACTAATGGAAGAGATATGGTATGAAATCGGTATTGATTTTGATGCTTTGCGCTCGGCCATTAACAAGGAACTTCTTACCTCTTACCTTACTCAATTCGGTACATGGGTAGGCGGTGACGCAACAAAAACCTTTGAAGTGTACCGTAACGCTAACACCTCTGGCCTTAACAAGGGTTCTGTTATCCTTGACGGTTACACCAGGTTCATACAAGAGGCAACATTAGCCGGTTACAATGGAGTTCCATACGTGGTTGGTAATGGTTCAATCTTCCTTGCAAATGAGGCTCTTAAATCTGGTGGCGATTCTGCAATGGGTACGAACTTCAGTGCGGTTAATGCTTACATGAAGTTTAACCAAGACGTACTAGCGGCTGACATTTTAGGAGGTGCTGACGAGGCAATTGTATTTATGCCTACCACTTTACAAATGGCAAGGTACAATGAGTATGTTGGCGAATTTGCCCGTCCGATTGGCAAAATGGAACGTGGTACTATTGCTGATCCTGTAATACCTGGATTACGTTATGATTTGAGGGTGTTGCCTAATGAGTGTGAAGAGCTTTATGACATCTTCATAGGCCTTCACTATCAGCTGTACGGCGCACCAACTGATCTGTACGCAACAGGTGATAGGCTGGAAGGGGTAAACGGTGTTTACTCATGCCAGTTCACAAGTGTAAATTCATAGTTTAACAATTAAATAGCGCAATTATGATAGGATCAAGATTGTATGTTCGAAATTTAAGCCTATTCGGTTGTTATGACATTCCGAGCCGGGAGTGCGATGATTGCGTAGTGGACGAGCCTAACAGGTTTGTCCATGTCGCTCTCGTAAAAAAGGGGGTAACTATTGGCACTACGCTAACAACTATAGTAAGCAACATCCTTGCGGCTGAACTTGCGGGAAATGCTTACATAGTTCGAAATTGTAACGGTACAATGACGGATGCAGCGTATCAGGAAGGCCGCGGGGCTGGTAAGCAATCCACCAGGGTGCTTTCTGCTAAGCATACCGTGGAGTTTATTGATTTTAACTTTGTTCCAAATATTGAACGCTTTTGGAACCTGTTTAAAAAACAGGCAACAAATTACCAAATGGTACTATTTACCAGCAATTATGCTTGGATAGTGCCTTCGGAGGTGTATTTGTCAGCAATGCCTAAAGTTCCAATTACGGATAATATCGAAACATTCATCGAGGGCCATGTTACGGTGACTTGGTCGTACCCTGATTTGCCCGTGGCTTACAATGTGGGCGGTACTACTGTAGACACACTACAGGAATGCCAAGAGCTTTTTGATGCTCCAACCACGTTAATAAACGCCTCTGGTTCTGATTTGGTAATCGACGGATTAACTGGTGAGGTTGGTGAAGGTGAAACAGTAAATGCTTACATTGATACAAATACAGCAGCCTTAGCAACAGCGGTAATTGTTGACGGTGCGGCTCCTGCTGGTATAACCATTGGAGTAAGCGGCGAAAACATCACCATAACAGGAACACCTAGCGAAACAGGAACATTTGAGTTTACTATTAAGGGGTCAAATGCAACTGGAGTAAGCCAGATAGTTACGGTAACGATAACAGTGATTTAAGTGGGTTTAGGTCAATTGTAAATTGAGTAGAATGGGAACACCCGCAGGTTAATACTTGCGGGTGTTTTGTTTTAATCATATTCATGAAACATTGGCCTTAAATTCCTTGCGAACCTAAAACAAGTGGTTGGCTTGCCTTTTTCATAAACCATGCAACTTACGTATTGAATATCTAGAATAAAGTCATAAAACAATTCCTGAATCGTTTCAATTGGATAACATTGTTTAGTTGTGGTCATGTTTAACTCAATCTCGCAATCTGGTGACATTTTGCATCTGTACGTAATGACATTGTCGCCGTACCACATAAATACAAATACATCATCCCTTTTTAGCCCTAAGCCCTCCAGCCTATCTCTAATAGCATTGATTGTTGCATCTACTTTGAAACGATCTTCTAATGCTTCAATTAAAAGGGTTTGTAATTTCAAGCTCATGTTAAATTAATTTAATTGTTTTCTAATTCGGATATGATAAAAAATGAAATGGACAGCATAAGGGGCACAACCCAGCACAATGTATGCTCACTGCCAATTGAGCAGTTGCGGCAGATAATTACCCCGAATATTAACCCATGCGCCAGATAAATTACTGACATTCCTTTTATTCCTTTTCCCTCTTTCTCAGATTCCATGTTATTAGTGATTAGATTTTAATAATTCATTTATTTTATCTTTTACCATTGTCTTAATCGTTTCGGCCCATTCGACCCGAACACGAAAGGCAATAGTTTTAGTTTTATAAGGAGCGGGTTTTCTGCCTGCTCCTTTGCGTTTCCCGCCTCGTTTAGTAGTCATTAGCATAATGTTTCTGCATTTCTTAATTTTCGTAATATATTAACCCTTGCAACTTCATAAACAACATTATCACCGTGTTCGTATTTTTCGTTGAAATGCTTTTCATAAATTGCTATTACATTTCTCCAGCCCTCAAAAGTATTTGTCATTTCTGTTACTCTTTTAATTTCTGCCGGAAGTTGTTGCATTAGTTCGTTCATTTTCTTTTTTGGTTAATTGTGAATTGATGTTACAAAGATACACCTAATTTTGATAACCGCAAACATTATTCAATAAAATAATAAAATATTTTTTAGTACCGTAATTCTACGCAAAATTTGTATATTTGAAATATGGCTTCTTGTTTGGATAATTTAGTCGGTATAAAGCACTGCTCGCAACCTGAAACAGACTGTTATGTTAATGGTATTCAGGGGATTTCTACAGAGTTAGCGGAAAACATAGCCAACGCAGATCAGGCCAATTTCCTTGGGGTTTGGAATGCGGTAAAAGAGCGGGCGCAAAATCGCTTAAAGGATGACGTTATAGAGGCGTTGAGATCGGTGGCCCTCGTCAACTTTAATCAGGTTATTTTCCAAACAAAGAAACTCCGTAAAACACCCGCCAATACCGTTGTAGATGGCACTAACTTAAGGGGCATTTATGTAAAGGTGGTTAACTCCAAATACCTAGCCCTTTACCTTGATAAGGTGTATATCTTCTCTAATGAAACAGCCACTACGGAATTAACCATAAAGAACGTAAATGATGGCGAAGATTTAATTACCCCCGTTTCCGTTGATTTGGTGTATGGGCTTAATACTGTAGTTATAAATGAATATTTCCCACTGGTTTACGGTGCAGTCGAATTGGCGATCTTAACAACACCAACTTATACGAGCCGGCAAACATTCCAGGATTTGTACGTATTTGATTCTGTAGATTGTGACTGTGCTAGAAGGTACAGCAT